>Ga0180223_1000577_pt1 | contig 43346 bp, 42 predicted proteins | sample eDN5th30CKraftOP_FD_151337 | JGI IMG/M metagenome (GOLD analysis project Ga0180223, IMG submission 151337) | Enriched Organic Plus compost microbial communities from Emeryville, California, USA - eDNA 5th pass 30_C Kraft OP (version 2) (version 2) ... | reverse complement strand
ACATCGACCACTTCTACAACCGCTCTCGTTTGCACTCAAAGTTGGGATACCGATCACCCATGGCCTTCGAGGCCCAAACCGCCAATTGAGAACCTATCTCACTGTCCACTAAAACTTGACCACTACACTTCCGCTCGCTCGGCCCCGAGGCGCCCCGCCCCAGCCAGCGCCACGCCTCGACTCATTGCAACTCAATCCCACACGCCGGCGGGACGGATAGGGTTCTTCAGCTTCGTGGGAACTCCAACTAAAAGAAGAACATGGTGCGGGGCCGGCCGGACAAGCCGCCCTGCGCGGCTGGTCCGGCCATTCGGGCGGTGGTCGCGCGGCGGGATGGAAGTGGTGACAGCGCTACGCAGCGCCCCCCGGGGCCGTGGCACGCGACAACCGGATGCGCGGACGGGCCGCGCTGGGCGGCCCGTCCGCGCGGCCCGCTACATTGTTCCTGTTCACCCCACCGCGGCCACGAAGCAGAAGAACGCGGCTCGCCCCGGCGATGTGACGATGACGACCTATCGCAAGTCGTTGCGGGCGGGCGGGGGTGGCGGGGCGCCTCGGGGCCGAGCGAGGGAAACCGAAGGAGCGCAGCGACGAGGTTGACGAAGCGGTCCCGGGCGCGCGGGGCGCCCGGGCGGCCCCGGAAGCCCCGCCCCCCCCCGCCCGCCCGCAACGACGTCAATAGAACAACAACCGCCCACTACCCCGCTACGCCACGAGCAACGGCACGATCAGGCCGCGGTATAAGCCGTCTTGACGGTGGTGTAGAACTCAGCCGCGTAGCGCCCCTGCTCGCGCGGCCCATAGCTGGAGCCCTTGCGGCCGCCGAACGGCACATGGTAGTCGACCCCCGCGGTCGGGCAGTTGACCATCACCATGCCAGCCTGCGCGTCGCGCTTGAACTGGGTGGCGTACTTCAGCGACGTGGTGCAAATGCCCGCCGACAGCCCGAACTCGGTGTCGTTGGCCAGTTCCAGCGCGTGCTCGAACGAATCGGCCGGGATCACCGCGGCCACCGGGCCGAAGATTTCCTCGCGGCTGATGCGCAGGTCATTGCCGCAATCCACGAACAGCGCGGGCGTCATGTAGTAGCCCTCGGTGGCGCGCTTGACCAGCTCGCCGCCATAGGCCAGCTTGGCGCCCTCGTCGCGGCCGATACCGATGTACTTCTGGTTCTGCGCCAGCTGGCTGTCGTCGACCACGGGGCCGATGTCGGTGCCCGGCAGCAGCGCGTCGTCGATCTTCAGGCCTTGCAGGCGTTCCTGCACGGCGGCCACGAAGCGCGGATAGATGCCCTTCTGCACGATCAGGCGGCTGGACGCCGTGCAGCGCTGGCCGGTGGAGAAATACGCGCCGTTGACGCAGCTTTCCACCGCCACCTTCAGGTCGGCGTCGTCCAGCACCACCATGGGGTTCTTGCCGCCCATTTCGAGCTGTACCTTGGCCATGCGGTTCATGGCCGCCTGGGCCACGCGGCGGCCGGTGGCGACCGAGCCGGTGAAGCTGATGGCATCGACGCGCTTGTCGTCCAGGATGGCCTGGCCGACGATGCTGCCGCGGCCCATCACCAAGTTGAACACGCCGGCCGGCAGGCCGGCGCGGCTGAGGATCTCGGCCAGCGCCCAGGCGCTGCCCGGCACCAGGTCGGCCGGCTTGAACACCACCGTGTTGCCGTAGGCCAGCGCCGGCGCGATTTTCCAGGCCGGGATCGCGATGGGGAAGTTCCACGGCGCGATGATGCCCACCACGCCCACCGGCTCGCGCGTCACGTCGGCCTCGATGCCGGGGCGCGCCATCGGCAGCTTCTCGCCCGGGATGCGCAGCGCCTCGCCGGCGAAGAACTTGAAAATGTAGCCCGCGCGGGTGGCCTCGCCAATGCCTTCCGGCAGGGTCTTGCCCTCTTCGCGCGACAGCAGCCGGCCCAGCTCTTCCTTGCGCGCCAGGATCTCGTTGCCGACCGCGTCCAGGATGTCGGCGCGGCGCTGGCCGGTAGTGCGGGCCCATTCGTAGGCGGCCGCGTGGGCGGCGGCGATGGCCTGGCCGGTCTGGGCGGCGTCGGCCTGCGCATACTCGCCGACGACGTCGGCCAGGTTGGAGGGGTTGATGTTGGCGCGGACGTCGACGCCATCGACCCAGTTCCCGCCTATGTAGTTCGCATGCATGTGTCTCTTCCGTAAAGTGATGGAGGTGAAAAACGGGCCGGCTACAGCAGCTTGCCGGGATTCAGGATGCCCGCCGGGTCCAGCAGCCGCTTGATGTCGCGCATCAGCCGCAGTTCCAGCGGGTCTTTGCTGTGCAGGAAATGGTCGCGCTTGAGCTGGCCGATGCCATGCTCGGCGCTGATGCTGCCGCCATAGCGGTTGACCTCGTCCAGCACCGCGTCGGTGATGGCCGCGCCATGTTCGGCCGCCCATTCGCGCGGCGCGCCGGCCGGGCGCGACAGGTTGTAGTGCAGGTTGCCGTCGCCGAAATGGCCGAAAATAAACGGCCGCACCTCGGCATGCAGAGCGCGCAGCCGCTGCTCGGCCGACTGCATGAACTCGGGAATGCGCTCGATCGGCAGCGAGATGTCGTGCTTCAGGTGCGGCCCGTCGGCGCGCTGGGCCTCGGAGATCTCCTCGCGCAGCTTCCACAGCGCCTGCAGTTGCGCCAATGACGACGACACAGCGGCGTCCAGGCACAGCTCGCGCTCGAGCGCCGCGCCGATCACGCTCTCCAGCAGCGCATTCAGCGCGGCCTCGTCGGCGGTGTCGGCCAGCTCCATCAGCACATAGCCGGGATAGCGCTGCGCGAACGGCTCCTGCACGCCCTGGGCGTGCGCCAGCACCAGGTCGACGCATTCGCCGGTGAAGAACTCGTAGGCCTGCAGGCGCGGCCCGCACTGCTCGTAGACCAGCTCGAACAGCTGCAGCGCCTGGGCCGGCGACTGCACGGCCGCCAGCACGACCGAGCGCACGCCGGTGCGCGGGAACAGCCGCAGCGCCACCGCGGTGATCACGCCCAGCGTGCCTTCGGCGCCGATCAGCAGCTGCTTCAGGTCGTAGCCGGTGTTGTCCTTGCGCAGGGTGCGCAGGCCGTTGAACACCTCGCCGGTCGGCAGCACCGCCTCCAGGCCCAGCACCAGCTCGCGCGTCATGCCGTAGCGCACCACGTTCACGCCGCCGGCATTGGTCGAGACATTGCCGCCGATCTGGCACGAATCCTCGGCCGCCAGGCTCAGCGGCAGCAGCCGCCCCGCCTCGTCGGCGGCGCGCCGCAGGTTGCCCAGGATGCAGCCGGCCTCGGCCACCATGGTGTTGGCGATGGTGTCGATGGAACGCACCGCGTTCATGCGGTCCAGGCTCAGCACCACGTTGGCCGGGCCGGCGTCCGGCGTGGCGCCGCCGCACATGCCCGTATTGCCGCCGCGCGGCACCACCGGCACGCCCGCCTGCTGGCACAGCGCCAGGCACTGGGCGACCTCTTCGGTGCGGCGCGGGCGCACCACGGCCTGCGCCTGGCCGTTGTACAGGCCGCGCCAGTCGGACAGCCAGGGCGCGATATCCGCGGGGTTGGTGACAACGGTATCAGGGCCCAGCGCCTGCACCAGGCGCTGCGAAAAATCGGTAGGGTTCATGACGAAGACGGGGTATCCAGGGAAGCGAAATCGAGCCGCAGGCGCGCCGCCGCGCGCTGCAGGTGAAACACCGCGGCCTGGCGCGCGCGCTGCGGGTCGCGCGCCACGATGGCCTCGTACAGCGCGATGTGCTCGCGCTGTACGTCGCCGACCAGCTCGGCCTGGTGCTGCAGGGTGTTCTCGCGCGCCATGCGCACGGCGGCGCGCACCTGCAGGTTCAGGTACTGCAGCAACTGCTGGTAGTACGTATTGTGGGTCGCCACGGCGATGGCGGCGTGAAAGCCGATGTCCTGCTCGACGCCCTCTTCCGGATGCCTCAGGTGGTTTTCCAGGTCGGCCAGGCAGCGCGCCATGGTGGCCAGGTCGGCGTCGGTGCGGCGCGTGGCGGCCAGGGCGGCGGCGCCGCCCTCCAGTTCCATGCGCAGCTCATAGACGCTGGCCAACTGGGCGCGGTCCAGCGCGATGCGCCCCGGCACCTGGAAGCCCCGGCTGGCGGTGCGCGACACCACGGTACAGCCGGCGCCCTGGCGGCTTTCCACCAGACCCTGGGCGCGCAGCCGCTCGGTGGCCTCGCGGATGACCGCCGCGCTGACCCCGTACAACTGCGCCAGCGCCTTGCCGGTGGGCAGCTTGCCGCCCACCGGGTAGACGCCCGCGGCGATATCGCCGGCAAGCTTGCCGGCGACCTGTTCGGTGAGGGTGAGCGACTTGGTGAGCATCCGCCGATTATAGGCATTTATCAGGTTATCTGAAAACTTTCGGCGTAGGATGCTGGTGGCGGACGGGGCCGCGCCGCGCGGCCCGCCCTCCCGGACGCCTCAGGCGCCCAGGGCCGCCGTGAATTCGCGCGCGGTGCGCACGTCCGCGGTGGACTGCGCCAGCACCACCAGGGTGGCCTGTTGCACCTGGCGCCAGTTCATCGCCCCCTGCCCCAGGTCGGGATGATCATAAGTGGCGCAGCAATCGGACAGCACCGTGGTGTGGAAGTCGCGGAACATGGCGTCGCGCGCCGTGGCGTGCACGCAGTCCTCGGTGGTGACTCCGGCCACGGCGACGGTGTCGATGCCGCGGCCGCGCAGGATCATCTCCAGGTCGGTCTGGTAGAACGCGCTGTAGCGGTGTTTCTTGATGAGCAGGTCGCCCGGCTGAGGCGCGCACTCGGGGTAGATATCCACGCCCGGGGTCTCGTCGATCAGCGCCTGGCCGGCGGCGATGGGCGGGTAGATGTCGCGGAAGCGCCCCATGTCGCAACCGTCGCGGCGATGCACGTGGGCGGTATAGATGATAGCCACGCCGGCCTGCCGCGCCGTCGCGACGGTGTCGCGCAGCAGGGGCACCAGCTCGCGGCCGGCCGGGGTTTCCAGCGGCGCGCCGGGGCGCAGGAAGTCGTTCTGCATGTCGATGACCAGCAAGGCCGTCTTGCGCGGGTCGAATGCGGGAATGCGGTAGCCCATGGCGCCGTCTCCATTAGTTTAGGATTCAACTATCTGGACGAATGTATAGCGTGGCGCGCGGCCAGGCAAGCGCGCGGCGGGCAACGGGGCGGCTAGGCGGCCGCGGCGGCGTGGCCGCGCCGGGCGCAGACCGGGCATTCCGGGTCGCGCTGCACATTGACGCTGCGCCACTGCATGCTGCGCACGTCCAGCCACAGCAGGCGGCCGGACAGGCTTTCGCCGACCCCCGCCAGCAGCTTCAGGGCCTCGGCCGCCTGCATGGCGCCGATGATACCCACCAGCGGCGCGAACACGCCCATGGTGGCGCAATTGGCGTCTTCGACTTCGTCGGCTTCGGGAAACAGGCAGTGGTAGCAGGGGGCGTCGTCGCGGCGCAGGTCGTAGACGCTGACCTGGCCGTCGAAGCGGATCGCCGCCCCCGACACCAGCGGCTTGCGGTGGCGCACGCAGGCACGGTTGATGGCATGCCGCGTCGTGAAGTTGTCGGTGCAGTCCAGCACCACGTCGGCGGCCGCCACCGCGTCGTCCAGCCGCGCGCCGTCCAGGCGCTCGACGCGCGCGGTCACGTGGGCTTCGGGGTTGTAGGCGGCCAGCGTAGCGCGGCCCGATTCGGCCTTGGGGCGGCCCACGCTGGCATCCTGGTGCAGGATCTGGCGCTGCAGGTTGCTCAGCTCGACCACGTCGTCGTCCGCCAGGGTGATGTCGCCCACCCCGGCGGTGGCCAGGTACAGCGCGGCCGGCGAGCCCAGCCCGCCGGCGCCGACGATCAACACCCTGCCGGCCAGGAATTTCTCCTGGCCTTCGATGCCCAGCTCATCCAGCAGGATGTGCCGGGCGTAGCGCAGCAGTTGCTGGTCGTTCATTTGCCCTTGGCGGGTTCGACTCCGGACGGCGTGATGGTCATGCGCTCGGGCGCGCCGACGCTGGGCTTGGCATTGGCCTTGGCCTGGGCACGGGCGCTGCCCTTCTCGACGGGACGGCCGGCCAGCAGGTTGAGCGCCTGCTTGAGCTGGAAGTCGTCCTTGCCGCCGAACTCGAACATCTTGGCCGGCAGCGGCGGCGCGTCGGGATCGAGCGTGGACTTGATCTCGTCGCCCTGCTGGTTGGACAGGTGGCGCTGCAGGTCGGCCTCGCGCGGCAGGCGGAACAGGTCGCCCTCGGCGGTATCGGCCACGACGTAGTCGGGCTCGATGCCGGTGGCCTGGATGGAGCGGCCGCTGGGCGTGAAGTAGCGCGAGGTGGTGAGCTTGACGCCGGTGTCCTGGCTGAGCGGCAGGATGATCTGCACCGAGCCCTTGCCGAACGTGCGGTTGCCCAGCACCTTGGCGCGCTTGTGGTCTTGCAGCGCGCCGGCCACGATCTCGGAGGCCGAGGCCGAGCCGACGTTGACCAGCACCACCATGGGCACGGTCTTGACCCAGCCCGGCAGGCCGCTCAGGTAGTTGCCTTCGCCGCGCGCGTATTCGGACGGCGTGGCGAGGTACTTGTGGCGCGAATCGGCGGTGCGGCCATCGGTGGACACGACCAGCACGTCGGGCGGCAGGAAGGCCGCCGACACGCCGATGGCGCTGGTGAGCAGGCCACCCGGGTCGTTGCGCAGGTCGAGCACCAGGCCCTTGGGCGCGCCCTTGGCGCCCAGCTCCTTGAGCTGGCGGGCCAGGTCGGCGCCGGTCTTTTCCTGGAACTGCGCGATGCGCACGTAGGCCACGCCGTCGTCCAGCATCTTGCTGCGCACGCTGCGCACCTTGATGATGTCGCGCACGATGTGCACCACGATGGGCTGCGGGTTGTCGGCGCGCATGATGGTCAGGTTGATGGGCGTCTTGGGCGCGCCGCGCATCAGCTTGACCGCTTCGTTCAGCGACATGCCCTTGGTGGGGGTGTCGTCGATCTTGATGATCAGGTCGCCCGCCATGACGCCGGCGCGCGCGGCCGGGGTGTCCTCGATGGGCGAGATGACCTTGACGAAGCCGTCTTCGGCGCCGACCTCGATGCCCAGGCCGCCGAACTCGCCCTGCGTGGTGGTCTGCATTTCACGGAAGGCGTCGGCATCCAGGTACGCGGAGTGCGGATCCAGGTTCGACACCATGCCGGAAATGGCGTTGTTGATGAGGGTCTTGTCGTCGACCGCCTCGACGTAGTTGTTCTTGATGGCGGCGAACACGTTGCTGAGCTGACGGAGCTCGTCGAGCGGCAGGGGGCTGCCGCGCTGGGCGAGCGCCGAGACGCCCACGCTGAGCAAGATGCCCGCCACCGCGCCGATAGCGACCAGACCGAAACCACGAAACTTGCGAGTGCCCATGCACACTTCCTGATTTTGATACCCGGCTACAGAGCCAGCCACTGGGCCGGATCCACCGGGGCGCCACGATGGCGAATCTCAAAGTATAGGCCCGATTCCACCTGCCCGCCCGTGGCGCCCACCGTGGCGATGGCGTCGCCCGCGGCGACCGGGTCCCCGACCTGCTTGAGCAGGCTCTGGTTATAAGCGTACACGGTCATGTACTGCTTGCCGTGGTCGACGATGATCAGGTTGCCGAACCCGCGCAGCCAGTCGGCATAGACCACCGTGCCGGGCGCCACGGCCTTGACCGCCGTGCCGGCCGGCGCGCGCAGGACAATGCCGCGCCAGACGCCGCCGTCGGGGCGGTCGACCCCGAAACGCCCCTGTACCGTACCACGCACCGGCACCGGCAGGCCCTGGCGCAAGCCGTTGCCCCCGCCCGGCGGCGGCGCCGCCGCGCGGCGCGGGGCCGGCTGGCGGGTGGGCTCGTCCTCGGCGGGCTCTTCGGCCCGCGGGGCGGGCGCGCGGGTTTGCGGCGGCGGCGCGGCGGGCCGGTCTTCCGGCCTGGCCACCCGGGCGTCGCCCGGGCTCGCCGGGCGCAGCCCGGCTGCGTCCGGGTCGGCCAGCGCCACCGGGCCGTCGTCGCGCCCGGTTCCACGCCCGCGCGCCGCGGCCTCGACCTGTTCGCGGGCTTGCGCGGCGTCGCGCGCCTCGGCATCGCGGCGGGCCTGGGCGGCCTGGCGCGCCGCCGCGGCCTTGCGTTCGGCCTCGGCTTTCTGGCGGGCTTCCTCGGCCAGCCGCGCCTCTTGCGCGCGCCGCACGGCCTCGGCGCGCAGGCGGGCTTCCTCGGCGCGGCGCGCCGCCTCGGCCTGCTCGGCAATGGCTTTTTCCAGGTCGCCGATCAGGTTCGACAGGCGGCTGTCATCGCGCCCCAGCTGGCGCGCCTCGGCGCGCTGCGCGGCGATCTGTCCCTCGAGTCGCGCCAGCAGGGTGGCCCGCTCTTTCTGCTGGGCGACCAGTTCGGTCTTCTGTTCGGTGGTCTCGGCCGCCACTTTCTGGATTTCGTCGCGGCGCGCGTCGGCCTGGGCCTGTAGGGCCGCCAGGCGGTCCAGGTCCTGGCGCAGCGCCGTCACGGTCCGGGCGCGGGCGCGCGATACGTAGCCCAGGTAGCCCAGATTGCGCCCCAACTGCTGCGGATCGTCGCCCGAGAGCAGCGCCGTCCAGGGCGACAGGCCGCTGGCGTACTGGGTGCGCAATTGATCGGCCAGCTCGCCGCGGCGCTGCTGCAGCGCCTGCTGCTGGACGCCGATCTGCTGCTCCAGGCCGGCCAACTCGGCCTCGGCGCGGCGATTGGCGTCGGCCAGCTCGTTCAGCCGGCGATTGATGCGCGAGATCGCCGATTCCGATTCTTTCAGCGCGTCGGCCGCTTCCTTGCGGGCGGCCTCGCGCGCGTCGATTTCCTTCTGGAGCGATTCGATGCGGTCGCGCAGCGCGGCCTGCTGCTTTTCAGCCTCGGACTGGCGGTCGGCCAGGTCCGAGGCGGCCGCGGCGGCCGGCCACGGCGACGCCGCCAGCATCGCCATCAACAGCACACCCGCCGCAAACCGCATGAATCAGTCCTTTTTCGCCTTGCCCTGGGCCGCGACCGCCGCCATGGCGGCCTCGATTTCCGCGGCATCGCCCAGATAATAATGGCGGATCGGGCGCAGCGCGTCATCCAGTTCGTAGACCAGCGGCTGGCCGGTGGGGATGTTCAGGCCGACGATGTCGTCATCCGAGATGTTGTCCAGGTGCTTGATCAGGGCACGCAGGCTGTTGCCGTGGGCCGCCACCAGCACCCGGCGGCCGGCCCGGATGGCCGGGGCGATCGACTCGTTCCAGAACGGCAGCACCCGCGCCACGGTGTCCTTCAGGCATTCGGTGGCCGGCAGCTGGTCGGCCGGGATCTTGGCGTAGCGGCTGTCGAAGCGCGGATGGCGCTCGTCGTCCAGGGCCAGCGGCTCGGGCGCGATGGCATAGGCGCGACGCCAGATCAGCACCTGCTCGTCGCCGTACTTGGCGGCGGTCTCGGCCTTGTTCAGGCCCTGCAGGCTGCCGTAGTGGCGCTCGTTCAGGCGCCAGTTGATCCCCACCGGGGTGTACATCGCGTCCATGGCGTCCAGCGCGATCCAGAGGGTGCGGATGGCGCGCTTGAGCACCGAGGTGTAGGCCAGGTCGAATTCGTAGCCCTCTTTCTTGAGCAATTCGCCCGCCTTGCGGGCCTGCTCGCGGCCGGTGTCGGTCAGGTCGACGTCGGTCCAGCCGGTGAAGCGGTTTTCGAGGTTCCACTGGCTTTCGCCATGACGCATCAGTACGAGTTTGTGCATGATTCGGGGCCGCGCGGGAGCGGGATCAGGGTTGAAGAATGCGGTCATTTTATAATTGTGTGATTTTGCCCGTGTTTCCCCGGCAGACCGGCCCACCGCCCCGCGTGGGCGGGCCCGCCGGGGTTGCCGTTTCAAAGCCAGGCGCCGCGCCGCGCGCAGGCCCGCCGCATCTCAGGAACCTCCGTGGATCTTCTGCAATTCTTGCTCGACAAAGACAATATCTTCATCGTCGCCGTGGCGCTGGTGTCCGGCGTCATGCTGGCCGTGCCGGCGCTGCGCAAGGGCCGCAGCGGCGGGGGCATCAGCACCTCCGAAGCCATCCAGATGGTCAACCAGCGCCAGGCCGTATGGGTCGACGTGCGCCCGGCCGAGCAATTCCGCGCCGGCCATATCGCCCAGGCACGCAGCTTGCCGGCGGCCGAGGTCGAGCAAAAAGCCGGCTCCCTGCCCAAGAACAAGCCGCTCGTGCTGGTGTGCGAAACCGGCCGCGATTCCACCCGCATCGCCAGCCGCCTGCGCTCGCAAGGTTTTGCCGAAGTCGCCGTCATGGAAGGCGGCATGCGCGCATGGTCGTCCGCCGGCCTGCCCGTCACCCAGAAATCCTGACCCGGAGCCCCCGCATGAGCAAGGTTGTCATGTATTCCAAGGATTATTGCCCGTACTGCGCGCGCGCCCAGGCGCTGCTGAAGCAGCGCGGCGTGGCCGACCTGGAAATCATCCGCATCGACCAGGACCCGTCGCAGCGCGACGTCATGATCGAACGCACCGGCCGGCGCACCGTGCCGCAGATCTTCATCGGCGACAAGCACATCGGCGGCTGCGACGACCTGATCGCGCTGGACCGCGCCGGCGGCCTCGAGCCGCTGCTCAAGGCCTGACGGCGCCGCCGCACTCTTCTTTTGTCCACCCTACTACCCGGAAATTCTCATGGCTGAACAGGACCAAAACACCCAGCAGGCAGGCGGCGACGCGCCTTCGTTCAATCTGCAGCGCGTCTACCTGAAAGACCTGTCGCTGGAAATGCCCAACGCGCCGCACGTGTTCCTGGAACAAGAGCAGCCGCAAGTCGAGGTCAGCATCAACGTGGGTGGGCAGCGCCTGGCCGAGACGGTGTTCGAGTCGACCGTCACCGCCACCGTGACCACCCGCATCAACGACAAGGTCCTGTACCTGGTCGAGGGCACCCAGGCCGGCATCTTCGAACTGGCCAACATCCCGGCCGAGCAAATGGACGCGCTGCTGGGCATCGTCTGCCCCACCATGCTGTACCCCTACCTGCGCGCCAACGTGGCCGACGCCATCACCCGCACCTCGCTGCCGGCCCTGCACCTGGCCGAAGTGAACTTCCAGGCCCTGTACGAGCAGCGCCTGGCCGAACTGGCCCAACAGCAGCAACAAGGCGGCGCCAACGGCAACGACTCCGGCATCATCCTGCCGCCGGGTGCCACCCGCCAGTAACCCGACAGGCCTGCCCATGACCTCGCCGCCCGCCCCGCTGAGCGTCGCCGTGCTGGGCGCGGGCAGCTGGGGCACCGCGCTGGCCGCCGTGGCCAGCCGCCGCCACCGCACCGTGCTGTGGGCGCGCGATGCCGCCCAGGCCGGCGCCATGGCGGACACGCGCGAGAACGCGCGCTACCTGCCGGGCGTCGCCCTGCCGGACGCCCTGGCCGTCACCAGCGACCTGTCGGCGGCGCTCGCGCCGCTGGCGGCCGATCCGGCGCGCGCCCTGATCATCCTGGGCGTGCCGGTGGCCGGCCTGGACGCCACCTGCCGCGAACTGGCGGCGCGCCTGCCCGCCCTGGGCCTGGCGCAAACACCCGTCATCTGGACCTGCAAAGGCTTCGAGGCCGACACCGCCCGCCTGCCCCACGAAATCGTCGCCGAGGCGCTGGCCGGCACGCCCGATATCGCCGGCGGCGTGCTGTCGGGCCCGTCGTTCGCGCGCGAAGTGGCCCAGGGCCTGCCGGTGGCCCTGACCATCGCCAGCACGCTCGAACCCGTGCGCGACACCGCCACCCGCGCCCTGCACGGCGGGGCGGTGCGCGTGTACGCCAGCACCGACGTGGTCGGGGTGGAGGTCGGCGGCGCCCTGAAGAACGTCATCGCCGTGGCCTGCGGCATCGGCGACGGGCTGGCGCTGGGCACCAATGCGCGCGCCGCCCTGATCACCCGCGGCCTGGCGGAAATGACCCGCTTCGGCGTGGCGCTGGGCGCCCAGGCCGAGACCTTCGCCGGCCTGACCGGCCTGGGCGACCTGGTCCTGACCGCCACCGGCGAACTGTCGCGCAACCGCCGCGTCGGCCTGGAGATCGGCGCCGGCCGCAAGCTGGCCGACATCCTGGCCAGCGGCGTCACCGCCGAAGGCGTGCGCTGCGCGCGCGCCGCCCTGCAGCGCGCCCGCGCGCTGGGCGTTGAACTGCCCATTACCGAAGCGGTATGCGCCGTGCTGTTCGACGGCGTGGCGCCCATGACCGCCGTGTCCGCGCTGCTGGCGCGCGAGGCGCGGCTCGAAACCTGAACAACAACCAACAACAACCAACAACAACCGCGTCATTAGCGAGACAACCCAAGGAGCCCCCGTCATGCCCACTGCCCGTCCGTCCCGGGCCGGCGCGCTGCTGCGCCGCCTGTTCCTGGCCCTGGCGGCCGCCACGCTGCTGCCGGCCGCCGCCCATGCCGACTGGCCCGAGCGCGCCATCCACATGGTGGTGCCCTTCCCGCCCGGCTCGTCGCCGGACCTGCTGGCCCGCACCATTGCCGAGCCGCTGGCCCAGGCGCTGGGGCAGCCAGTGGTCATCGACAACAAGCCGGGCGCGGGCGGCAACATCGGCACGCGCATGGTGGCCAAGGGCGCGCCCGACGGCTATACGCTGCTGTACACCATCAACGGCCCGCTGGTGACCGCGCCCACGCTGTACAAGAAGACGCTGGGCTATGACCCGCTGAAGGACCTGGCGCCGATCACGCTGGTGGCCACCAGCCCCAACGTGCTGACCGTGCCGGGCAACCTGCCGGTCGATGACGTGGCCGGCTTCGTCAAGCTGGCCCGCGACAAGAACGGGGCGCTGAACTACGGTTCGGTCGGCCCGGGCAGCTCGGCCCACCTGGCGATGGAGATGTTCAAGAACGACGCGCGCATCGACCTGGCGCATATTCCCTATTCGGGCTTTCCGCAGGTGATCAGCGCCATCATCGGCGGCGATGTGCAGGCGGGCTTCATGGTGCCGGCGATTGCCATGCCGCAGGTGCGCAGCGGCAAGGTCAAGGCGCTGGCGATCACCAGCCTGCAGCCCAGCGACGCGCTGCCGGGCATTCCGACCATGGCGGCGCAGGGCTATCCCGGCTTCGAGGCGATTTCCTGGAACGCCATCCTGGCTCCGGCCGGCACGCCGGCGCCCATCGTGGAACGCCTGAACCGCGAACTGGCGCGCATTATCGACAGCGAAGCGGTGCGCAAGCAACTGGCGCAGCAATATTTCACGCCCGCGCCGTCGAGCCCGCAGGCGCTCACCGAGCGGATCCAGACGGAAAAGGCGCGCTGGGACGCGGTGATTGGCCGGCTGAACCTGTCGCTGGATTGATCGGCCGGTCCGGCTGCGCACCCGGACCGCCCGTTGCCGGCTTGGCCGTGCCGGCCTTGGGCGCCTGGGGTTGCTGGCCCGGCGTGGTGCCGGCGTCGATCGCGGCCTGGGCGGACGCCAGGTTGCGCGCCACTTGTTCGAAGAAGCCTTCGTAGAAGGCGCCGCGCGCAATGGTCTCGCTGGAAGTCTTGACGAGCGAATCGTCGCTGGCCCCCACCGGCATGGACACCGCGCCCAGCACGCTCAGCCCCACGCTGGCCGAATTGCTGGACTTCTTGATGGTGTACAGCTCGCGCAGCGCGCTGGCGTAGACCACGGCGTCGCCGTTGCCCGTAGGCGCGCAATCGACGTTGAAAACGATCTGCGCGTGCTGGTTGTCGTTTTCCTGGTCCTGGTAGTTCTTGTGCCCGCTGACGCGGTTGGGCTCGGCCTTGTCGATGATGTAGCCCTGGCCCAGCAGCGAGCGTCGCCCCGCTTCGCAGGCCGCCTGGCTGGAACCGGCGAAATTGCGGGAATAGGTGTCCCGCTGGGTGAAGGAATCGCGTTCGTCGATGGTCGGCGTGGCCGTGCAGGCGGCCAGCAGCGCCAGCGCGGCCGACAGGCCGGCGCGGGAGGCGAGCCGGGCGTACTGCGCGGGCATGAACGGCATAGGCGTAAAACGCATGAGCGCCCTCCGGTCAATGGTGAAAAAACCATTATTTCCGATCATCCCGCCGGGGCCTGATTCCAAGCGTATACAGGTCGCTATGTTTGTTACCGGGCGGATCCGGCCGAATGGCGGGCCAATGCCGCCAACCGGGCAGCGTGGCCTTTCAGCATTGCAAGGCCTGCCCATAGGTGTCAGGCACCCACAGGGTGCCTGACACCATACCGATCGAGCGACACGCCCTTCAACTCAACGCAATCCCCCCATCCACCCGCAGATTGACCCCGGTAACGAAGCTGCTCTCGTCCGAGGCCAGGAACAGCGCCGCGCGGGCCAATTCATCGGATCGCGCCAGCCGCCCCAGCGGAATGGCGGCGGCCATGCCCCGGTCGAACGCCGGGCGGTCGGCTTCGGCCACGCCCAGCTTGGCAAGGATGGGGGTATCGGTGGGGCCCGGGCTCAGGACATTGACGCGGATGCGCCGGGCCGCGAATTCCAGCGCCCAGGCGCGCGCGAACGCGCCGATGGCCGCCTTGGAGGCCGCGTACACTGCGTGATTCTCCAGCACCTTTGCGCTGGCGATGGAGCCCGTGAGGATGATGGAGGCGCCGTCGCGCATCAGCGGCAAGGCCTTCATGACGCCGAAGAACACGGCCCGCGTGTTGGTGTCGAACTGGGCGTCGTAGCTGGCCACGCTGACGGCCGGCGACGGCTCGATCTGGTTCATGCCGGCGTTGGCCATGTAGATGTCGATGGCGCCGCAGCGCTCGCGCACCTCGGCCACCAGGCGATCATGCGTGGACAAGTCGGCAACGTCGCCGACCACGCCGAAAGCCGCGGACCCCAGTTGCGCCACCGCGGCGTCGACGGCCTGCTGCCGCCGCCCCAGGATCGCGACTCGCGCGCCCTCTTCCACGAAAGCCCGGGCGGCGGCCAGGCCGATGCCGCTGTTGCCCCCGGTGACGACGGCGGTCTTGCCGGAAAGTCGGTTCATATGTGTTCCCATCATTGGCATGGCGGAGGATTGCGGGGCGGCGCTCAGTAATCCCAGATCACCGGCACCCAGCGAAACGCCTCGCCGTCGACGGCGACCCGACCCACCGACGGGAACGGCAGGTGGGCGGCCACCAGCAGGCCGCGGTTCTGCGCCAATTCCTGGAACAGGCGCATGCGCACGCGGGCCGATTCCTCGGGGTCGTGCTCGAAACCGTTGTGCCATTCGGGATGGTCGAAGCCCACCGGAAACACGGCATCGCCCGCAAAAGTCAGCCGCTCATCGCCCGAGACCAGGTCGACCACGCTGTGCCCGGGGGTATGGCCGCCGGTCATGCGTACGACCACCCCCGGCGCGACCTCGTGGCTGTCCTTGAAGATGCGCAGCCGGTCGCGGTATTCGTTGTAGAAGCTGGTGGCGGTGGCGCGCAGCACATTGGGCACCGGCTTGGGCATCACCGTCTGCGAGAAATCCGGCGAGGTCCAGAACTCGACTTCGGTGGCGCAAACGTGGATGCGCACATCCGGACGCAGGCGCTCTTTCACGCCAGCGACCAGCAGGCCGCCGACGTGATCCATGTGCATATGGGTAATGATCACGTCCGTCACGGACTCCAGCGCAATACCGGCGGCCGCCAGCCGCTGCGGGAACTGCCCGGCGCGCGGAAAGCCCGGGAACTGGCCGCCCAGGCCCGCATCGATGAGAATGGTCTGGTCGCCGCTGCGGGCCACCATCACGTTCAGCGGCCAGTCGAAGGCTTCCGGCGGCATGAACATGCGGTCCAGCCATTTGGCCAGGTCGGCCGGGTCGGCATTGGTGGCCATCGTCGCGGTGGGCAGCGGCAGCACCCCGTCGCTGATCACCAGCGCCTCGATCTCGCCGATGCTGACGGCGTAACGGGAGGGCACCAGGTCGGGCGCTGTCTGGGTGCGGGGCTGCAGAGTGTCTTCTACGGAAAGCATGGCGGAATCTCCAGATGAGCAACAAGGGGGGCCGGGCCGATCGGCCCGGGGCACGAGGGGGTGGGTTCGTCTCAGGCCGGGGCGCGGATGAAAGCGAGCAGGTCGGCGTTGATTCGGTCCTGCAGGGTGGCGGTGAGGCCGTGCGGCGCACCGGGGTAATAGATTTCGCTGGCGCGCTTCACCAGGCGCGCCGCCTTCCTGGCGGAGTTCTGCACCGGCACGATCTGGTCGTCGTCGCCGTGCATGAATAGGGTCGGCACGTCGATCTTCTTCAGGTCCTCGGTGAAATCCGTCTCGGAGAACGCCTTGACGCATTCGTAGGCGTTCTTCTGGCCGCTTTGCATGCTCCACAGCCAGAACTGGTCCAGCAGGCCCTGCGACACCTTGGCGCCGGCGCGGTTGGCGCCGTAGAACGGAACGGCCAGCTCCTTGTAGAACTGCGAACGGTCGCCCGCCACGCCGGCGCGGATGCCGTCGAAGACATCCATCGGCAGGCCGTCGGGGTTGGAGGCCGACTGCACCATCACCGGCGGCACCGCGCCGATCAGCACTGCCCGGGCCACGCGCTGGCTGCCGTGGCGGGCGATGTAGCGCACCACTTCGCCGCCGCCGGTGGAATGGCCGACCATCGTGATCTGCCGCAAGTCCAGCGCCTCGATCAGCTGCGCCAGGTCGTCGGCATAGCCGTTCATATCGTTGCCGGACGACGGCTGGGACGAGCGGCCGTGGCCGCGGCGGTCGTGCGCGATGACGCGAAAGCCATGGCGCGCCAGGAAGTGCATCTGCCCGTCCCAGGCGTCCGCATTGAGCGGCCAGCCATGGGAAAAAGTGACGACCGGGCCATCGCCCCAGTCCTTGTAGTAGATCTGCGTACCGTCCTGGGTAGTGAGGGTATTGCGAGTCATGGGCGTGCTCCGGTTGGGGTGGGCGTTGCGTCGCGGGTGGAAACGATGGATGCATCGTAGGATCGACGCCGCGCAAGCGGTAGGCACGCCGGGGGAAGCACGCTGTTGTGCTGGGGGAACCAATGGTTATCGGCGGCGCCGCGACGCAGGCATCAGCGCCAGGATCCGGCACGCGACTGCGCGGGAGTCACCCGCCGCTAGACTGGACGGATGTCAGCCGCCGGTACACCGCCGGAGAGACGCCATATCTGGCCGTGAACGTCGACGTCAGGTGGGCATGACTGGAGAATCCGCATTCCAGCGCCAGGTCGGTGATCGGCGCCCGCGTGCCGCGCAGCAGCTTGCGGGCGCGGGCCAGGCGGCGGCCGACGACATACTGGTAGGGCGTCGAGCCGGCGGCACGACGGAATGCGGACGTGAAATGAAACTTGCTCAGGCGCGCCTGCTTCGCCATCTGCTCCAGCGTAATGCCCACATGCAGGTGCTCTTCGACGAAGTCGGCGAGCCGCTTCAGCGTCGCGGAACTCAAGGTGGCCGGCTCGCGTTCACGCGGCGCGTGCACCACCATCGACCGATAGGCGCCAGCCACCTCGGCGCCCAGGGCCTGGCGCAGGAATCCCGCGTCCGCCGGGGCCGCGGCCATCAGCCCATGGACCGCGTGAACGAGGCGCGGATACTGCACATAACGCCGACCGGCATCGCACCGAAGCAGCCGGCCTTTAGCCGCGCAGCCGGCGATTTCTTCCCACTCGGCGGCATCGAACGCCACGGACAGCCAGTCGGCATCCACGCCGGTGGTGTGCGCGTGCTCCACGGCGGGCGGCATGCACTCCAACGCCCCGGCAAGCCAGAATGTCTGGCGCAGCGGGCCTGCGTTGAACGCTTCCGCGCCAAACCCGCACCCCAGTCGGACTCTTATGGTGAAAGCCGTATACGCAATGGTATGCGGAGCGCCATGAGCCGCGCCCGGAACCCAGCTGATCTTCACGGAATACCCCAGTCGGTTGGCGGGCCGCGAGCCGCAATATCCTGAAAGCGCGAACCCGGCCCCGCGCCGTACGCTTTGCCCACACTCTGCCTGCCCAGCATTCTGGCAATCACTTTATAGCAAAGCAGCCATCACGTGACACCAATACACAGCGTCTCGAACCTGGCCGGGGTTCTCTGGGCGGTTGCCGGGGTCGGGTTATTCGCCCTGGTTTATGTATCCGGCAAGCTCAGCGGCACCGACGCCTCGGCGCTGCAGATCATATGGCTTCGCTATGTCGGCGGGTTGGCCACCGTGGTGGCGGCCCTGGTCGTGCAACGCGACATGGCGCGCGCGCTATCGACGCGGCAGCCTTTCCTGCACGCCTGCCGGGCGGCGGCCGGCGGCTTCGGCGGTGTAGCGGCCGTGTTCGCCGCGGCCAGCATGCCGGTCGCCTCGGCCAGTGCAATCGGCCTGCTGGACGGCCTGTTCACCGTTTTGCTGGGAACGATCTTGCTGCGCGAGCATGTGTCCCTGCGCCAATGGATCGCGACGCTGATAAGCCTGGCAGGCGCGATCACGGTCGTCTGGGCGCAAGGCGCGTTCGCGGCATGGAATGCGGGATACACCGGTCCGGCGCTCATCGCGCTTGCCGGCGCCATGCTGGTCGCGCTTGAAAACGTGATGATCAAGACGCTGGCAAGGACCGAAGCCAGGGGCACCGTACTGTTCTATGTCAACCTGTTCGGGACCATCATCCTGGCGTGGCCCGGGCTCGCCAACTGGCGCACCATCCCGCTGCAATGGCTGCTCATCTTCCTGATGCTCGGCCCCATTGCCATACTGGCGCAGCTCTGCAATATCAACGCTTTCCGGCGCGTCGACGCCAGCGTAGTCGGCGCGATTCGCTATGCCTGGATCCTATACGGCGCTGTCTTCGGAAGCTTGTTTTTCGATGAACCGTTCACCCTGGCCATGGGGGTGGGCACCAGCCTGGTCCTGGCTGGCGGAGGATGGCTGGCCGTGCTGCGCCGGCGCCCGGCCTCGTAGTGGCGTCGGGCGCGGCCCGGCCAGGTGGAAGCGGCTATCGACCCTGGGGAGACGGCGAAGATTTCGGCGACTGCGCCGTAGCGACCGGCTGCGGCGACGGCGCGGCGCGCGTCGGCGTTATGCGCCAGATCGTGTTCGACAAATCATCGGCGACAATCAGCGCGCCTTTCGGATCGACCGTCACACCCACCGGACGACCGCGGGTGGTGCCGTCGCTGTCCCGAAACCCGGTAACGAAATCCACCGGCGGGCCGGCCGGCCGCCCGTCGCGGAACGGCACGAACACCACCTTGTAGCCGACGGGCTCGCTGCGGTTCCAACTGCCGTGTTCGCCGACGAAGACCCCGCTGGCGAACTGGCCGCCCATCGCGTCGGTCGAGAAATCCACGCCCAGCGCCGCGACGTGCGAGCCCAGGCTGTAGTCGGGCTTGATCGCCGCCGCGACCTTTTCCGGGTCCTGGGGGCGAACCCGCTCGTCCACGTTTTGCCCCCAATAGCTGTACGGCCAGCCATAGAAACCGCCTTCCTGCACCGCGGTCAGATAATCGGGAACCAGGTCCGGCCCGATCTCATCGCGTTCATTCACGACCGCCCACAACTGGCCGGTATCCGGCTGGATGGTCAGCGCGGTGGGATTGCGCAGCCCGGTGGCGTAGGTCTTGTATTCGCCAGTGCGGGCATTGACCCGCCAGATGCGCGCGCGATCGGCCTCCGCCGTCATGCCGCGTTCGGTGATATTGCTGTTGGAGCCGATGCCCACATACAGATACTGGCCGTCGGCGCTGGCGGTCATGGCCTTGGTCCAGTGGTGGTTGATTTCCGACGGCAGGAGCGTCACTGTCTCGGGCGGGCCGCTCGCCTTGGTCTGCCCCGGCTGGTAATCGAACCGCACCAAGGCGTCCTGGTTGGCCACATAGAGCTTGTCGCCCACCAACGCGAGGCCGTACGGCGCGTTGAGGTCTTCCGCGAAGGTCGAGGCTTCATAAGTGCCGTCGCCCTCGGCGTCGCGCAGCAAGGTCAGGCGGTTGCCGCCCTTTACCGGGCTGGTGCCGCGGGCCTTGATAATGCCGGCGATCACATCCTTGGGCTTGAGCTGGGCGGCATTGCCGCCCCGGCCCTCGGCCACCAGGATATCGCCATTGGGCAACAGCAGCGTCTGGCGCGGGATCTTCAAGCCGGTGGCGATGGCGGTGACCGTATACCCGTCCGGCACTATCGGCATCTTGTCGCCCCACTCCGCCGGTTGCGCGATCACCATATCCGGCAGCAGCCCCCGCTCTGGCTTGGGCAGCTCGGGGTCGGGCCCGACCTGCGCGGGCCCGGCCTGGCCGCTGCAAACGCCCAGCGCGACAGACAAGGGAAAAACGGCAAGCAGGCTACGGTATTTCATACGGCGCCCCTGATATGCGGGGTGCGGAAGCCCAGCCATATCGCCGCGCAGGCCAGCACCACGGTGACCACCGACAAGATCAGGCCGGCGGGCATGCTGCCCCATGCGTCGCGCGCATGGATCAGCGCATTGAAAATGCCCACGACCCAGACCGCCAGCAACGCCAGCACGTAGGGCACGATCCCCCGGGCACGCTGGTAAGGCCGGAACAGATCGATAATGGCGAGAACCAGCGCAATGCCGCTGAACACCAGCGCCCCCACCAGCAGCCACGAGGCGAAATTATTCCACTGGATATGGAAAGTTTTCGCATACGCCGCATCGCTGAGTGCCGCGCCGAGAAACAAGGGCAACATCCCCGCCAGAAATACCGCATGCACCGGGTGCACCGTCAGCGCGTACCGATGTTCAATGATTGGGGTCACCTTGATCGCCTCCTTGCCGGGCGGGACGCACGATTGCGGAGGGCGGCGCAGCAATTGCCGTGCCCGCGGCGGGGCACGGCAACCAAGGGCGGCCGCGCGCGGCTAGCGACCGGGGCCGGAATCAGTTGGTGTTGATCCAGTGCTGGGCATCGCGGATGAACCAGGGAAGGTTCAACCTTTCCCCCTCGCCGGACTTGATGATCAGGCGCTGGCCCGACGGGTCGGAAGCGCCACTGGCCGCCGGCGCCGTGGAAGGCGGCCGGCTGCGGTAGTCCATGTCGGCCTGCCGGGGCGGGCTATCCGCGCAGGCGGCAAGCAACGCGCACGCCATCGCGGCAAGGATTGGTCGCAGTGTTGAACGAAGGGGCGTCATGATGTCCTGGTTTCCGCTGGCGGCAACCGCCGGCCGCTGCCAAGCGGCCGCCTGCTGCTTACGAACTGGCGCCGAGATAGCTTCGAATCGCTTCCGGCATGTGTTTGACCGATTGACCCGGAGGCTCATCGGTACGAAGGTCCACGTACAGATCCACTGCCTGCATGTATGCGTTGCGCACCGATACCGCATCATACGTCGGGACCGTTTTCGCCAACTGCTCCGTGCAAGGGCCGTCCAGCATCTCGATGCGCCGCATGCCCCGCTGCGGACGTCCGGCACGGCGGTGCAGCATGGGGCCCAGCACCTGGTCGCGAAAGAAGGCCAGCATCCCGATTGCCTCGAACAGCTCGCCGCGGGCAAGTTTGGTCGCCCCGTAATGCAACCATATCCACGCCCGCTGTTCGAACCAGTCCGGCGATGCATCTGGCCACGCGATGACGGCCGCATCGAGACAGGCTTCCAGCCGGCCCGGATCGCGCGAGAACAACACGGCAGGGCGCTCGACAAGGCGGTCCAGGCTGGACGCCGTCACGAACTTCAGGTCGACATGTATCAGCGGTGGCCCGTAAAGGCAGATCAGCAGCCTCGGTTCCCCGACGTGCTCGCCGCTGAACGCCGCCAATAAATCTCCGACCCGCGTCGCTATTTCTTTTCGCGACGCCATGACCTCGCCGTAGCTCTCTTCCTCCGCGACCACGACAAAATCGAGGTCCGAATGCCGATCGAGCCCTCCGTGGATATACGAACCGCCGGCCAGCAAGGCAGTCAGCCGCCGGTCGCGCTGCACTACGCTGCGAACCCGCTCGACGAACTCCCCATGCAGGGTTGGCAGTGTGCGTGACATACTCAGTCCTCCAGGCGTACCGCCCAGGTTACTAAACTCGTGCTGGCCGGACAAACGCGAGCGGTCGCTGCCGGCTCGGGCCGATGCAAAGTTTCGCCTGGATGGCGGCTTCGCTATATTGCCTGAACTCGCGCAAAGGAAATCGCCGCATGATAGAAGTCCGCCCGGCCCATCCCCACGACCTGGTTCCACTGGCCGCATGCGATTTCTCGTTCACGATCGAGCGCGTTGCCATGGGGCCTTTCGAGGGGCCGGGCATCACCCATACGGAACCAGTGCAGCCACCACGCGCCAAGCGATATGAGTTCGATGCGGACGAGCTGGCCGGTTATCTCAATGCCCGCGACCGGGCATTGTTTGTGGTGGAGACGAAATCCAGCCAGGCCGTCGGCTACCTCGCCATTTCACACGCCTGGAACCGGTTTGCCAGCATCGACGACATCGCGATCGATGCCGCGCATCGGCGCCTGGGCGCCGCGCGCAAGCTGATGGATGCGGCCGTCGCGTGGGCGCGGGGCGAAGGCCTGGCGGGGGTGCGGCTGGAGACGCAGTCCAATAACGTGGGTGCTTGCCTGTTTTATCAGCGGTACGGGTTCGTATTGGGGGGCTATGACCGCTATCTTTATTCTGCGGTTGATGAAGTGCGGGACGAGGTTGCTTTGTTTTGGTATTTGCGGTTTGGTGATAGAGCGCGGGAATAACCGAAGCCGGGCACCACCATTACTGGAGGCTCTGGACTTGTGAACTAATGAAAAGGCGAGTTTGCGGACCGTCACGTGACTATGACGGTCGTCGCCGCCCCCCTCTAGCGATGTCAGTTTTCAATCGCAATTGAGTCGAACGCAAACTGAATGCGATACCGCACTAGCGTCAACTCTCTTACAGCTTCCGCTGCATAGCGAACGGGTTCAGGAAAATCGCTGGCGATCAACATGCCTCTTGGGGGCTGACCATCCTGTCGAGCGTACCAGCCGAGATATCGAGCGATCTGGCCAACCGCAGCATCTTTTGCTTCCCCAACCTTTAACTCAATAACAACACGACGCCCACTCGCATCTTGTGCAATTATGTCGACTCTACCTACGTCGATGACCACCTGGCGTTCGACGAAGCGCAAACCTTTCTCAAGCGAGTCAAGATTGCGAATTAGGTGCTCTTCCACATCACGTTCGAGGCTGATGGATGTCTCAATCAGTTGCTCAATCGAGTTATCGTTGTCCTGCTCTCCTACGATTGGGTGATCGTCTGCAGTGGGTGCCCAAACGTTGGGCCCGTGCCTTTCTTCATCGTAGATGTGAAATCGTCCATCTTCAGACCTATAAAGGAATTTTTCTGCCGACTTGTGATGTAGATATGCCTTGGGCTGGTTAACAGTACAGCCGTAAAGATGAGCAACCAGGGTTCCAGGCATCCATTTCTCTGGGTAGGCGCTGTTGATGTGGTTCTTAATTTCCCTCGAGGTAGCTCCGGAAGGCACGGATTCAACAAAATGTCGAATAGCACTGGCCATTGTTGTCATGGATAGATCCTTGGTTACTTTGATGAGCTACTATTAGTCTTCGCCATTTCGTATCGCGCGATAATGCTAACCATACCGAACCGGGCTATAGAGTAGATCTGGAATTTTGGCATACCTCCCGGCCAAGATATAGCCAGATAGGTAGTAAATCTACTGGGCCATCGCCAAGTCGCATCGTAGTCCGCACCGTAGGCGGTAGAAGTGCCGTAGTCTTATAGACTGATCACTCCGTCCACCTACAACGCACTCCCCAACTCCCGCATCTTCCCCCGCACCTCCTCCCCCGGAATATCCCGCAAGCGCCGGCCGGTATCGAGCGACAGGACGGCCGCGACGGCGGCTGCCCGGCCATATTCAAAGCACTGCGCAGTGACGCGCGCCGAAGCCAGCGCTTCGTGCTGGGCGCTCAGGCAGCGGCCGGCGACGATCAGGTTCTCGCCCTGCTCGGGCACCAGCGCCAGGTACGGCACCTCGTAGTAGTCGTCCAGCAGCCAGTGCAGCTTGGGCTTTTCGCCCGCGTGCAGCTCGATCGGCCATGGCACCCGGCAGATGCCGTCGTCGCGCTTGCGGCAGGACAGCACGTCGTCGTTGGTCAGCGTTTCCACGCCGACGATACTGCGCGTCTGGCGCACGCCGACTTGGGTGCCGGTGTTCATCACGTAGCTGGCTTCGCAGCCGGGGATGGTGTCGGCCAGGAAGGCCGCGTATTGGCGCACCTGGCGGCGCCCGGCGATTTCGGCCTCGGTGAAGTCTTCCGGATCGATGACGTTCAGCATGTGGCCGTCGCGCGCGGTCAGCCGGGTCGCGTTGACCAGCAGTTCGCCGGGCCGGGTGGTCGGGAAGATCCAGATTTTTTTGCGCGGCAGGTCGTAGCACCCGGCGGCGTCGGCCTGCTCGATCGCCTCGCTGACCTTGGGCGGGTTGATGGTGTCCTCGCCCCAGTAGGCCAGGAAGCGCGGCATGTCGATCTGGCCAAGCCGGAAGAACATGGTGGGGTTCTGGATCTTGCCGTGGTCGCCGAACACATAGCGGTAGCCGGCGCGCGCGACCACGGCCGCATCGCCGGAGGCGTCGATGATGCGCCGGGCCAGAACCACCGACCGCCCGGCGGCCGATTCGATGACCACGCCGGCGCAGGCGCCGTCCTCCACGATGACGCCGCTCACGCTGGTGTGGAACAGCGTCTTGGCGCCGGCGGCCTCAACCAGTTGATCCGCCGTCTCGCTCCACATGAGGGGGTCGTGGGTGACGGTCCAGGTCTTGCCGTAGCGCTGGGGCCCCGTCACACCGTTGCGGCACGCCAGTTCGGCGCGGAAGCGCTCGGTGAACCCCTGCACGACCTGGCGCGGTTCGGCATGGACGTCGCTGGCCAGGTACATGCCGCAAATGGTGCCCGACATGCCGGCCACGGCCGCGCCGCCGAAGAATCCGTAGCGCTCGATCACCATGGTGCGCTTGCCGTGCTCGGCCGCCGTGGTCGCGGCGGCCACCCCGGCGGCGCCGCCGCCCACCACCAGCACATCGACCTCGGCCAGGACCGGCAGGTCGGGCACGGCGTCGTAGCGGCTGACCAGGTGCCAGGCCGGGAAATCGTTGCTGTTGCTGTCCATGCTGCCTCCTTCAAGGGCGCAGCCGCCGGTGGTGGCGGCCCGCGCCCGCGTCAATCGATGTTCTTGTGCACGGTTTCGGGCCCCAGTGCGAGCGCGATCACGGTCAGGACGCCCATGGCGCCCATGTAGACCACGATGGGCCACCAATGCTGATAATAGGTGTAGAGCGCCGTCGCGATGAAGGGGGCCAGGCCGCCGGCCAGCAGCGAGCCAAGCTCGCGCGAGAAGGCGAAGCCGGCCAGGCGGAACTCGGTGTCGAACAGTTCGGCGTACCAGGCCGCCTGCGGCGAGAGCATGGCGGGGTAGGCGAAGCCCAGGCCGACCGCGAAGCCCAAGGCCACGGCCCAGAACGCCTGCACGTCCAGCAGCATGAAGAAGGGAGCCAGCCACAGCACCGAGAAGACCACGCCGCCCAGGTAGACCTTCTTGCGGCCGATGCGGTCGGACAGCGCGCCGTAGAACGGGATGGTCACCAGCTGGATGGCCGAAGCGATGATGACGGCCCACAATGCCAGCGACTTTTCCATGTGCAGCGTGGTCACCATGTACGACACGCAGAACACCGGGTAGAGGTAGGCAAAGCCGTTCTCGCCCATGCGCGAGCCGATGACGATGAAGAAGCTGCGCGGATGGTGCTTGATGGCCGAGAGCAGGCCGATTTTCTTGGTCTGCAACGACTGTTGGGCTTTCTCGAAGGCCGGCGGCTCTTCGATGTTGCGGCGGATGAGGTAGCCGACCAGCACGCAGGCTGCGCCCAGCAGGAACGGAATGCGCCAGCCCCAGGCCATGAACTGCTCTTCGCTGAGCACGTTCAGGAAGAAGAAGAACACTGCGTTGGCCAGCAGCGTGGCCGCGGCAAAGCCCAGGGGCGCCCAGGCGCCGGCGGCGCCGCGCTTGCCCTTTTGCGCGTGCTCTACCGACAGCACTACGGCACCCGCGTATTCGCCGCCCGCGCCGAAGCCCTGGATCAGGCGCATCAGCACCAGCAATACCGGCGCCCACAGGCCGATGCTGTCATAGCTGGGCAACAGGCCGATGGCGGTGGTGGCGCCGCCCATCAGGAAGAGCGTTAACACCAGCACCGTCTTTCTGCCGACCTTGTCGCCCAGGTAGCCGAGGAGCAGCCCGCCCAGCGGACGGGCGAGGAACCCGACCGCATAGGTGGCGAACGCGGCCAGCGTGCCGACCAGCGGGTCGCTGTTCGGGAAGAACACCTTGTTCAGTACGATGGCGGCCGCGGTGCCATAGATGATGAAGTCATACCATTCCAGGACGGTGCCGATGAACGCCGCCAAGCCTGCTTTCCTGGATTTCTGTGCCTCTGCCTGCGTAGACATGATTGGCTATCTCCGTATGTCGTTGTTATGGTTCGCCGGCGCGGGCGCCCGGGCCGGGGCGCCCGCCCGGATCAAGGGGTGTGTGCGTGCACCTTGCGCTTGCCCAGCACTGCGCCCTGTTCGATGGGCTGCACCAGCTGGGCATACTGCAGAAGATAGGTACTGCTGCCCCCGCCCAGTTCGAGCTCGCGCGGCCGCCATTCGGCCAGGCGGCGGTCGATCTCGTCCTGCGGGACGTCCATGTCGATCTTGCGGTTGGCGAAGTCGATATGGATGGTCTCGCCCTGCTTGACCACGGCCAGCGGCCCGCCGGCGGCCGACTCGGGCATCAGCTGGCCGACGATGATGCCGCGGTTCAGGCCGGACAGCTCGCCGTCGGTGACGACCGCTACGTGTTCGGCGATGCCGGCGCCGTTCAGGGCCGCCACGAAGCTGCAGGCGAATACGGTGCCCGGGCCACCGCTGGGGCCCATGTTGCGCAGCACGATCACGTCGCCCTTGTTGATCTTGCCTTCGCCCAGGGCGGCAATGGCTTCGTCCTCGCCTTCGTAGATATTGGCGGGGCCGGAAAACCCGGCGCGTTCGCCCGGCACGGCGGACAGCTTCACGATGGCGCCGTTGGGCGCCAGGTTGCCGCGCAGAATGCCGACGCCGGGCCGCTGGCTGACCGGGTCGGCCAGCGACCGGATGATCTTGCCGTCCTTAACGCGGGCATCGGCAATGTTCTCGCCCAGGGGCTGGCGCGTGACGGTGAGTGCATCCATGTGCAGGTGCTCGCGCAACTGGCTCATGACGGCGGGCGTGCCGCCGGCCGCTTCCAGGTCTTCGGTGCGGAAAGGGCCGTTGGGGCGCACGGCCGTCAGCAGCTTGATGGATTTGCCGTATTCCTCGTACAGCTTCACCACGTCCAGCGGCAGCTCGGCCTCGGTGGCGATGGCGGCAATATGGCGCACCGTGTTGACCGAGCCGCCCACCGCCAGCACCATCATGACCGCATTGCGGATGGCCTTCTCGGTGATGATCTGACGCGCCGAGACGCCATGGCGGGTCAGTTCGACGATCTGGCGGCCGGCGGCCTGCGCGTATTCGTTCAGGCGGCGGCCGTTGGCCCAGATGGGCGAATTGCCGGGCAGGGTCATGCCCATGGCTTCCGCCACGATGTGCATGGAATTGGCGGTGCCCAGGCCGGCGCAGACGCCGGGCGACTGGATCGCCACGTCCGTCATATCGGTGAGATCCTTGAGCGTGATCGTGCGGGTCGCCAGCGCGCCGATCTGTTCGTAGACGTCGTCGATGTCGAAGAACTGGTCCTCGAATTTTTCGTTGGAGCACTTGCCGCCGACCTGGTAGCCGCAGGTAAGCAGCAGGGAGGGCACGTCCAGGCGCGCGGCCGCCATCAGGTGGGCGGGCGTGGTCTTGTCACAGGACGACAGGCAGATCATGCCGTCCAGCACCGCGCCTTCCATCATGCATTCCACTTCGTTGACCATCAGGTCACGGGTCGGCATGAGGTAGCGCGCTTTCTTGCCGGCGCTGGTGACGAAATCGCTGGGCGCGACGGTGCGCACCTCGAAGGCCAGGCCGCCGGCATCGCGGATGGCTTGCTGCACCAGGGCGCTGATGGCGTCCAGGTGCACATAACAGCAGGACAGCTTGTTGGAGGTATTGATGATGGCGATCTTGGGCTTGTCCATGTCCTCTTCGCGGATGCCCATGCTGCGCCACTGGCTGCGCCGCACCGCCCAACGAGTGGAGCCGGGTTCGAAATTGCTTCTGTACATCGCTGCTGTCTCCTGGATTTGCTGCCCGCGCGCCGTTCCGCGCACGAATGGGACTTGGATGATTGGTATGCTATCCGACTAAAAGTGGTCTGACAACTAACCAATTAACTCAGATTTACCCCAATTGCGGGCGAGTTGGCAGCGATGTATGGGAAAGTGGACGGACCATTTGGCCGAAGAATGGTAAAGTTCCTAGTCCCTCATTTCGGATGTCCGGCATCGAGCCACATGAGCAAGCCCCGTTTTTCAATGCTCCCCATCAAGCGCACAGACATCTTCCAGGAGGTCTGCCAACAGCTCGAGAATCTGCTTAACAGCGGCCAGTTCCAGATCGGGGACAAGCTGCCGTCCGAACGGGAGCTGTCCGAGAGCTTTTCCGTGAGCCGGTCGTCGATCCGCCAGGCGCTCAAGGTCCTGGAAGCCGCCGGACGCATCGAGACCCGCGTGGGCAGCGGCACCTACTTCGTCGAGAAACAAGCTGTCGCCACCGGCGGCGACAACCTCAATGCGTTGCTGGCGCAGGGCGTGAACACGGAGTTCATGCAGCAGCTGATCGCGGCGCGCACGGCGATCGAGCGCGCGGTTTTCGAGGCGTATTCCATCAAGGCCAACAAGAGCAGCATCCGAGTCCTGAAGGAATTGATCGACGAGAACGCCCAGGACAAGACCGCCAAGGACGAGTTCGAGGAAAATGCCGGCCTGGACCTGAGCTTCGAAGCCAAGGTGGCCGAGCTGGCCGGCAACCCGATTCTGTCCGCCATGCAGCGGCAGATCCACCAACTGTGGACCCAGGCCTGGCGCGTCTACGGCTTCGTGCCGGAAAGCCGCGAGACGCTGCATCAGGAACACTGCGCCATCATCGAGGCGCTGGCATCGAAGAATACGCCGCGCGTCATCGACCTAGTGGTGCAGCACGTCGATAAGGAAGTGCAATAACCGCGCCGCAGCGCCGCTCAGCGCAGGTAAACCTCAACTGGAAACCAAGGGCTTCGCGTCAGGCATGGCGGTGAGAACCGGCGGCGCATAGCGGATGTCCATTTCCTCGACCAGTTCGAATACGCCGAGCAGCAGTTTCTCTTGTATCGCCAGGAACTTCGTATAGTCCGTCGTCAACACATAGGCACGCAGTTCCACCTCGATGCGCCCGATGGCGACGCCGACGCAACGGACGCGCGGCCAGCCGTCTGATTTCTCGACCATCTCCTCGGCGGCCACCAGGTCGCGCATGCGCTGCAGCAGCAAGCGGATCCGGTCGGCCGGGGTATCCACGTGCAAAGCCAGCGTGTGCACGAACAGGCATTTATTGCGCCTGGTGAAGTTCACGATCTTCATCTTGGCAAGGTCGCTGTTCGGCACGGTGACAAGCGTCCCATCGAGGGCGCGGATGCGGCTGGAGCGGGTGCCGACCATTTCCACTGACCCGCGCTCGCCGCCGAAGCTGATGACGTCGCCGATGCGGAACGGCCTGTCCGCGAACAGCGCCACGCCGCCGAACAGGTTCTCGATGGTCGACTGGGCAGCCAATGCCAGCGCGAAACCGCCGACACCGATGCCGGCGATGAGGCCGAAGGCGGGTATGCCCACCTCATTGGCGCCGTAGATCAGCATGCCCCCCGCCGAACCGATGGCGGCGATGCGCGCGGCGAGCCGGACCAGGTGCGTATCCAGGCTGTTTCCGGCAATGCGCGGGGTATTGATGACGGCTTCGGCCACCAGGAAGCAGCCGATCCATACCGCCCAGGCGGCCACCCCGTAGAACGCCGCCGTCGAAAGCAGGCTCTCGCCGGTCGCGAAGTGACCGGCCGGATTGATGTGGGCGATGACGAACCAGTCGCTGAAGAAGTAGATCGCCAGCAGCAGGGCCGGCAGCGTGAAACGCCAGGCCAGTTTCCGTACCTCGCTGCCGCGCCGCGACTGGACCCGGACCACCCGGGCCCAGATATAAGCCACCGCCAGCATCAGGACCACCACGCAGCCGATGGCGATGATCTTCCAGACCGGCGTATTGAGGTAGACCACCTTCAGGGATTCCGGGATCGCGCTGGTAAGCCAGTCCGGGATGAGCGGCCCCGTAGCATTGATGTGCTCCCGGTGGAACCAGGCATAGTGCCGCGGCTGAAGCACCGGCAGGTCCCGGACCCGCCGGTAATACTCGGCGAGATTCGCGATGCTCTCGGCGGTGAAGAGATATTCGCCCACATTCGGGCCGCTCTCGACACGGGCGATCTGGATATCGGTGCCGGGAATGGTCCAGCGGGCGGGCAGCGGTTTTTCGCTGGCGGCGGCGCCGGGGATCGAGCCTGGGTCGATGGGCGGCAGCCGGACGAGAATGTCGGAAAGGTAGGTGAGCGCCGCGTTGCCGACCTTGACCCGGTTGGCCGATGGCACGGCGCTCAAGTCCAGGAGGCCGCGCAGGCGGTTGAACTGATACCGGATCTCATGAAGCTTGGCGAAGCTCTTGTCGGCCGTATAGCCCGTGTACAGATCTTCAAGGCGCTTCGCGCCGGCGACCAGGGACTGATACGTTTCGCTGGGACTGGCCCGGTTGACAGGGGCGAGCGGGTTTGCATCTTCCGCCAGCGCGGACGAAACCGCCGCCAACTGTAGGCACAGCAAGATACACACAGCCGACAATGCGCCCGCCATTGCCTCGCGGCACCTCTTCAGACTGATCACCCTGGCTCCCCTCTTTTATCGGCCGCGCTGGTCGTTGGCGCACATTCTACCGGCCGGCTTATTTCGGCCGCCGCGCCGGCGCGCGCCGCGACATTTCCGAATCCAGTATTAGCCGCCCCTGCAGCTTGCCATTGAGCTGCTTGACGAAGCCCGACGCCTCCTGCATGTGCTCGGCCATCAGCTTGCGCACCTGCTCCGCGTCGCGCGCCCGCGCGGCGGCCACGATGGCCTTGTGGACGCGGGCGTTCGCGTCGCCGAAGCGCCGCTGGGTGCGGGTGGGCGTGTCGTTCTCGAACACCGTCAGCTGCCGCAGCATTTCGTTGATCATCTGGCAGGTGAAGCGCAGGAAGGAATTGGGGTTGGCGGCCGCCAGGATATCGTGGAAATTCAGGTCTTCGGTGCGCTGCGCGACCACGTCGCGGGTCTTGCCGGACGACGGATCGCAACAGTCGATGCTGTGTTCCAGCGCCTCGAAGTCGGCTTCGGTCAGGTGCGGCACGGCGCCCGCCGCCAGCTCCGGTTCGAGCAGCTTGCGCGCGGTGTAGATGTCGTCGATGGTCACTTCCTTGAAGAACAGGTAGTTCTGCATCAGCTGGAAGGTGCGGTTCAGCGGCACCTCGACGATCTGCCCGCCGCCCGACGGGCCGGTGCTGATCTTGATCAGGCCCTGCACTTCCAGCGACTTCAGCGCTTCCCGAATGGTGCTCTTGCTGACCGAAAACAGCTGCTGCAGCTCGCCTTCGCGCGGCAGGCGGTCGCCGGGCTTGAGGTCGCGCTCGGTGATCAGGCGCTTGATCTCCTCGGCGACCAGGTCGCCGCGCTTGGGCTTGCCGATCGCGAGGCCCAGGCCCGAGATGTCCGGTTGGCGCGTCATGTTGTCTCCTGTGGTCGATGCGGCCCGGCTGCGCGGGCAGCCAAGGGTTATACCTGATGCCCCTCGTATTGACGCGCAAATTTGCCTGCCGATATGATCGATTTCATCCTATTTATCATGATAAATAGACTCGTGTCTCGCCCCGGCGAGCGGCGGCCGCGCCGGCCGTGCTGATCCACCGCTGTTCCATGCGCGCCCCACGGGCGCGCCGCAAGGAGAATGCCTTGAAGCGTCGTGATCTCTTGAAGCTGGCCGCCGCGTCGGCCCTGCCCGGGTCGCTGGCCGGCCGCAGCGTTTTCGCGCAGGATGCCGGGCCGATCCAGTTCGGCTGTCCGGTGCCGATGTCGGGCCCGTTCGCGGCCAACGGCAAGTACGCCGACCTGGGCATGAAGCTCGCCATCGAACAGTACGGCAAGGCGCTGGGGCGCCCGCTGGCCTATACGCTGCTGGACACGGAAGGCAAGCCGGCCACGGCGGTGCGCAAGGTGCAGGAACTGGCGCAGCAGAAAGGCGCGCGGTTTTTCGCCGGCGGCATCCTCTCGTCCGAGTCGCTGGGCATGGGCAAGCAGGTGGAAAAAACCGGCGGGGTCTTCATCACCACCGCCGGCGCCGACGAGATCACCGGCAAGGACTGCAACCGCGCCACGTTCCGCTGGTCGGTGCCGACCTATGGCGCCATCGAGCGCACGGTGCGCCCGCTGATCGAGTCCCTGCCCCAGGCCAAGCGCTGGTACACCATCACGCCCCAGTATGTGTTCGGCGACGGCCTGCTGTCGGCCGCCAAGCGGATCTTCGAGGAAAAGGGCATCGAGCACGTCGGCAACAGCTACCACTCGCTGACCGAGAAAGAGTTCAGCGGCTACCTGACCAACGCCATGGCGGCCCGGCCGGACGTGCTGCTGCTGCTGAACTTCGGCTCGCAGTCGTCCGACGCGCTGCGGCAGGCGGCCAATTTCGGCATGAAGCAGAACACCACCATCCTGATGGCCTGGGCCTCCGGCCTGGAGCAGTTCGAGTCGCTCGGCGCCGACCTGTGCGAAGGGGTGTATTTTGGCGCGCAGTACTGGCATGCCATCGACGCGCCGCTCAACCATGAGCTGGTCAAGCGCTGCGCCGACAAGTTCAAGGCCAACCCCAACTACAGCCTGGCCGGCTCGTACATCTGCACCAAGATCCTGATCGACGCCATCATCAAGGCCGGCACCGACGACCCGGCCAAGGTGATCGCCGTGATGGAGGGCATGCAGTACGACGGCCTGACCGGGCCGGAGGAGATCCGCCAGGGGGATCACCAGGTGCTGAAGAACTACTACCTGCTCAAGGGCAAGGCCAAGGCGGCCATGAAGGCGGCCGACGACTATGCCGACATCCTGAGCTTCGGCAAGTCGTTCCTGCCGGTCGAGCAGACGGGCTGCAAGCTCTGATCCCGCCCGCGGCGGCCGTCGGCCGCCGCGCCTTTCCTCGACCGGGAGCGCCCGCCTCGTCCATGAATGTCTACCTGCTGCAGATCATCAACGGCCTCGGCATCGGGATGCTGTACTTCCTGCTGGCCGTGGGGCTGTCCATTGTTTTCGGGCTGCTGCGCTTCGTCAATTTCGCGCACGGCGCGTTCTACCTGCTGGGCGCCTACTTCTGCTTCCAGGCGCTGGCCTGGGGCCTGAATTTCTGGGTCGCGCTGGCGGTCGTACCGGTGATCGTCGGCCTGCTGGGCTGGCTGGCCGAGCGCATCCTGCTGCGGCACGTGTACGACCAGCCGCACGAGTTCCACATTCTCATCACGGTCGGCCTGGCGCTGGTGTTGCAGGAGGCGGTCATCCTGGTGTGGGGGCCGCTGGGCGACAACGTCGCCACCCCCGCCGGCCTGCAGGGCGTGGTGATGTGGGGCGGCTTCATCTATCCCAAGTACCGGCTGTTCCTGATCGGCTTCACGGCGGTGTTCGCGCTGCTGTTGTGGTGGGTGCTGGAAGGCACGCGCCTGGGCAGCGCGGTGCGCGCCGGCAGCGAGTCGACCGAGATGGTGTCGCTGCTGGGCATCAATGTGTTCCGCGTGTTCAGCCTGGTGTTCGCGCTGGGCGCGGCCACCGCGGCGCTGGCCGGGGTGCTGGCCGCGCCGGTGCGCGGCGTCGACCCGTTCATGGCGCTGGAGGCGCTGGGCATCGCTTTCGTCATCGTGGTGGTGGGCGGCATGGGCAGTTTCGGCGGCGCGCTGATCGGCGGCCTGCTGATCGGCGTGGTGCAGAGCGTGATGAGCACGCTGTGGCCGGAAGGCGCGCGCCTGATGATCTACATCGCCATGGCCGCCGTGCTGCTGCTGCGTCCGCATGGCCTGCTGGGGAGAGGATGATGGACTGGCTCGCGCGACACCTCACCCTGCTGCTGGCGGCGGCCGTGACGCTGGCCCTGCCGCTGGTCATGACGTCCGGCTCGCTGGCCACCGAAGTGCTGATCTACGCCCTGGCGGTGCTGGGCTGCAACCTGCTGCTGGGCTATACCGGCTTGCTGTCCTTCGGTCAGGGGATTTTCTTCGGCATTGGCAGCTACGCCGCCGGCATCCTGCTGACGCGCACCGGCCTGCCGCTGCTGCCCACCCTGCTGCTGACGATCGTGGCCGGCGCGCTGGTGGCCGCCGCGGTGGGCTGGTTCGCGATCCGCCAGCGCGGCGCGTATTTCGTGATGCTGACGCTGGCCTTCGCGCAGATGTTCTACTTCCTGGCGTATAGCCTGCCCGACTGGACCGGCGGCGACAACGGCCTGCTCGATATTCCCCGGCCGGCGCCGTCGCTGCTGGGCCTGACGCTGATGCCGCTTGATTCGCCCTGGCAGTTCTACGGTTTCGTGGCGATCTGCTTCCTGCTGGTGTTCTGGCTGCTGCAGCGGGTGACCGATTCGGTGTTCGGCCGCACGCTGCTGGCCATCCGCGAGAACGAGGCGCGCGCCATGGCGGTGGGCTACAACACGCGCCTGTTCAAGCTGGCGGTGTTCGCGCTGTCGGGCGCGGTGACCGCGCTGGCCGGCGCCTTCCATGCCCTGATGACAGGCATCGCGCCACTGTCGAATATCGAATACCACGCCAGCGAGATGATCCTGGTCATGACGGTCATCGGCGGCACCGGCAACCTGTTCGCCTCGCTGCTGGGCGCGGCGTTCTACGTGCTGATGGCCGACTGGCTGTCGGCGCTGTGGCCGCGCTGGCTGTTGTTGCTGGGCATGCTGCTGATCGCGGTGAGCCTGTTCATGCACAAGGGGCTGTGGGGCCTGGGCGTGCGCCTGTGGCAGGCGTTGCGGCGCGACGGCGCCGCGCGGGCCGAGGGGGCCGAATCGTGAGCCGCGCCGTCCAGCCCATTCTGCAAGCCACCGGCGTGGTCAAGCGCTACGGCAAGTTCACCGCGCTGGCGGGCGTGGACCTGGCCGTGCTGCCGCGCACCGTGCATTCGGTGATCGGCCCCAACGGCGCCGGCAAGACCACGCTGTTCCACATGCTGACCGGCACCGTGCCGGTCAGCGAGGGCCGCATCGTGTTCAACGGCCGCGACGTCACCCATGCGCCGGACCACGTGCGGGTGCGCCACGGCATCGCCCGCTCGTTCCAGGTGACCAGCCTGTTCAATAACCTGAGCGTGCGCGAGAACCTGCGGCTGGCCGTGCAGGGCGCGCACCCGTCCGGCGCCTTCGACGCCTGGCGCCGCCCGGACGGCCCGCGCGCGCATGCCGAACTGGTCGACGGCATCCTGGAAAAGCTGGGCTTGCAGCGGCGCGCCGGCAGCACCGCGGCGGCGCTGTCGCACGGCCAGCAGCGCCGGCTGGAGGTCGGCATGGCGCTGGCGGCGCGGCCCCAGGCGATCTTCCTGGACGAGCCCACCTCCGGCATGGGCATCGACGACCTGGACGGCATGAAGCAGTTGATCCGCGCGCTGGCGGCCGACTACACGGTGGTGCTGATCGAGCACAACATGAACATCGTGATGGATATCTCCGACACGGTGACGGTGATGCAGCAGGGCCGCGTGCTGGTCGAGGGCAAGCCCGGCGAGATCCGCAACGATCCCCGGGTGCGGGCCGCGTACCTGGGCAACATGATCACCGGAGGCGGCCAATGACGCTGCGACTGGAACAGGTGCACAGCTGCTACGGCAAGAGCCACATCCTGCAGGGCGTGACGATGTCGGTGGGCGAAGGCGAGCTGGTGACGCTGCTGGGCCGCAATGGCGCGGGCAAATCCACCACGCTCAAGACCATCGCCGGCCTGCTGGCGCCGACCCAGGGCGCCATCACCTTCCGCGACCGGGCCATCGGCGGCCTGCCGGCCCACAAGGTGGCGGCGGGCGGCGTGTGTCTGGTGCCCGAGCACCGCGGCATTTTCAAACTGCTGACGGTGGAAGAGAACCTGAAGCTGGCCGCGCGCCGCGACTCGCCGTGGCAGCTGGATGACATCTACCGCATCTTCCCGCGCCTGAAAGAGCGGCGCCGCAACGGCGGCGGGCAGTTGTCGGGCGGCGAACAGCAGATGCTGTCGATCGGCCGCGCCCTGATGAACCACCCGCGCCTGCTGATGCTGGACGAACCGGTGGAAGGCCTGGCGCCGGTCATCGTCGAGGAGATCGTCGCGCAGCTCAAGCTGATCCGCCAGCAGGGTATCGCCATTCTGCTGGTGGAGCAGAACCTGGAGGTCTGCACGCAATTGGCCGACCGGCACTACATTATTGAGCAGGGCACCATCGTGTTCGAAGGCGACAACGAAGCCTTCCGGCGCGACGACGCCATCAAGGACCGCTACCTGAGCGTGGGCGTCTAGGGCCTGCGGGCCCGTCACATTATTAGGAGCAATCATGGACACGCGCCAACTTTCCGCCACCGCCGCGCTGCGCATCGACGGCCGGCGCCTGTGGGATTCCCTGATGGAGCTGGCCCGCATCGGCGCCACCGACAAAGGCGGCGTGTGCCGGCTGGCGCTGACCGACCTGGACCGCCAGGGCCGCGACCTGGTCGTGTCCTGGGCCCGCGAACTGGGCTGCGCGGTGCGGGTGGACGCCATCGGCAACATATTCATGCGCCGCCCCGGCCGCCGCGACGACCTGCCGCCGGTGATGACCGGCAGCCACCTGGACACGCAGCCGACCGGCGGCAAGTTCGACGGCAACTTCGGCGTGCTGGCCGGCATCGAGGTGCTGCGCACCCTGCACGACCACGGCATCGTCACCGAGGCGCCGCTGGAGGTGGCGGTCTGGACCAACGAAGAAGGCTCGCGTTTCGTGCCGGTGATGATGGGCTCCGGCGTGTTCGCCGGCGCGTTCACGCTGGAACACGCGCTGGCCCAGCGCGACCGCGACGGCACCTCGGTGGGCGATGCGCTGCGCGCCATCGGCTACGCCGGCAGCGAGCCGGCCGGGCAGACCCCGGTGGGCGCCTACTTCGAGGCGCACATCGAGCAGGGCCCGGTGCTGGAAGCCCACGACACGGTCATCGGCGTGGTCCAGGGCGCGCTGGGCCAGCGCTGGTACGACATCACGGTCACCGGCATGGAGGCCCACGCCGGCCCCACGCCCATGGAGCTGCGCCGCGATGCGCTGCTGGGGGCCGCCGAGCTGGTCCGCCTGGTCAACCGCATTGCGCTCGACCACGCGCCGCACGGGCGCGGCACCGTGGGCTGGGTCGAGAACTACCCCAACTCGCGCAACGTGATTCCCGGCCGCGTGCGCCTGACCGTGGATATGCGCGCGGCCGACGACGCCACCCTGTCGGCCATGGATCGCGCGCTGCGCGACGGCTGCGCGGCGGCGGCCCAGGGGCTCGACGTGCAGGTCGAGCAAGTGGTGTACTTCCCGCCGCAGCCGTTCGACCCGGCCCTGGTCGGCGCGGTGCGCGACGGCGCCGCGGCGCTGGGCCTGTCGGCCATGGACGTCATCAGCGGCGCCGGCCACGACGCCGTCTACATGGCGCGCGTGGCGCCCACCGCCATGATCTTCGTGCCCTGCAAGGACGGCATCAGCCACAACGAGATCGAGGACGCCCGCCCCGACCACCTGGAGGCAGGCTGCAATGTCCTGCTGCACGCCATGCTGCGCCGCGCCGCGTAGCGCCCACTGGAAGCATCCCGCATGAAAGTCCTGATCGCCCGCCTGAACCACGAGACCAATACTTTCTCGCCGGTGCCCACGCCCTTGTCGTCGTTCGGCGACGGCGGTCCCCAGTACGACGAGGCGGCCTACCGCGCCAACAAGGGCCAGCGCACCGCCATGTCGGCCTTCATCGAGCTGGCCGAGGCGCGCGGCGCGACGCTGGCCACGCCGGTGTCGGGCTGGGCCTACCCCAGCGGCCCGGTGGCAGCCGCGGCCTACGACGAGATGTGCGACCGCATCGTGGCGGCCGCGCCGGGCTGCGACGCGATCCTGCTGGACCTGCACGGCGCCATGGTGGCGGAACACCGCGACGACGGCGAAGGCAGCCTGCTGGCGCGCGTGCGCGCCGCCGCGCCGGGCGTGCCCATCGGCGTGGCGCTGGACCTGCACGGCAACGTCACGCAGGCCATGATCGACAATGCCGACGTGATCGTCGCCTTCAAGACCTATCCCCACGTGGACATGTACGAGACTGGCGAGCACGCCGGGCGGCTGCTGTTCGGCATGCTGGAAGGCGGCTGCAGGCCGGTCATGGCATGGCGGCGCCTGCCGCTGATCACGCACACGCTGCGCTCGGCGACCGACCAGGGCGCCATGCAGGCGGCGGTCGAGGCGGCACGCCGCCTCGAACAACAAGGCCTGCTGGCGGTATCGGTGCTGGCGGGCTTCGGCCTGGCCGACATTGCCCACCCCTGCATCAGCGTGATCGCGGTGGCCGACGGCGACGCGGCGGCGGCCGACCGCGCCGCGGCCGACGTGGCGGCGCAGATCTGGCGCGACCGCGACGGCTTCGTGTACCGCAGCGAGCCGCTGGCGGATTCGCTGGCGCGCGCCCGCGAGCTGGCCGCCGGCCAGGACCGCCCGGTGCTGCTGCTGGATCACGGCGACAACTGCAACTCCGGCGGCACCTGCGACACCACCGCGGTGCTGGAGGCGGCCCTGGCGGCGGGCATGGACGACATCCTGGCCGGCCCGCTGTGCGACCCCGAGGCCGTGGCGCGGCTGATCGCCGCCGGCGTCGGCGCGCGCGTGACGGTGGAAGTCGGCAACAAGCGCTCGCTGGCCCACCTGGGCATCCACGCGCGCCCGGTCGCGCTGACCGGCGTGGTGCGCGCCATTACCGACGGCCAGTACCGCATCAGCGGCCCGACCTACACCGGCATGCTGTGCCAGATGGGCCGCAGCGTGGTGTTGGACACCGGCGCGGTGCGCCTGGTGCTCAACGAGCACCCGCACGAGCCCTGGGACCTGGGCGTGTTCGAGAGCGTCGGCCAGGACCCGCGCCGCGCCCGCTACCTGCTGCTGAAGTCGCGCATGTACTGCCGCCCGGTGTTCGTGCCGATCTCGGCCGGCCTGGTGGAATGCGACAGCCCGGGCCCGACCACGTCGGACTACGACGTTTATCCGTATCGGAAGCGCGCGCGGCCGCTGTACCCGCTGGAAGCGGCCGAGTATGACGGCCGCTAGCGCCGCCCCGGACTACGCCGCGCCGGCGTAGCCGTTCTGGCGCCATGCCTCGAACACGGTGACCGCCACCGCGTTCGACAGGTTCAGGCTGCGCTGGCCCTCGCGCATGGGCAGGCGCAGCCGCTGCTGGGGCGCGAACAGGGCCATGTGCTCATCGGACAGCCCGGCCGTTTCGCGGCCGAACACGAACACATCGCCGGGCTGGAGCGCCACGTCGCCGACATGGCGCTGCGCGCGCGTGGTCAGCGCATAGATGTGCCCGGCCGGCGCGGCCGTGGCGGCCAGCGCCGCCTCGAGCGTGTCGTGCACCTGCACCGGCTGCCATTCGTGATAGTCGAGCCCGGCGCGGCGCAGGCGCGCGTCGTCGAGCTCGAAACCGAGCGGACGCACCAGGTGCAGTTGCGCGCCTGTATTGGCGCACAGGCGGATGGCATTGCCCGTATTGGGCGGGATCTCGGGACAGACGAGCACGACGTGGAACATGGCGTTTTCCTGGCGCGCCGGGCCAGGCCGGCGCAATGACGACCGCTATTGTGCCAGGGGCGTGCGCGCCGCCACCAGGACGGTCACCTCGGCGGCGCCGGCCCGCAGCAGGGCGCGGGCGGCGGCGTCGACGGTGCTGCCGGTGGTCATGACGTCGTCGACCAGCCCGACGGGCAGCCCGGCCAGCGGCGCGACACATTCGAACAGGCCCTGCGCGCCGCGGCGGCGCGCCTGGCGGGTGCCGGCGGCCTGGCGCGGCCCCTCGCGCAGGCGCCGCAAGGCGCCGCGCCGCAGCGGCAGGCCGAGCCGGTCGGCCAGGCCGGCGGCCAGCTCGGCGGCGGGGTTGAAGCCGCGGCGCAGCAAGGAGGCGCGGCTGGCCGGAATCGGCACCAGCACCGTGCCCGCCGCCAGCGGAGCGGCGCGCGCCGCCGCGTCGGCCAGCAGGCAGGCCAGCGCGGTGCTCAGGCCATGGCGCCGCTCACCCTTGTAGCGTCCGATCAGGCTGTCGAACGGCGGTTCGTAGTCGAACGCGGCGATGGTGCGCGCAAACGCCGGCGCGGCCGGCGCGCAATCGGGGCACGGGCCGCCGCGCGGCGCCAGCCGCAGGGCGCAGCGGCCGCAGCGGCGGCCGCCGCCGGCGCGCATGGTATGGACGATATCGGCGGCGCAGCCATGGCACAGCAGGCCGCCGGCCGCGGCCCCGCCGCACAGCGGGCAATCGGACGGCAGGCGCGCCACCACCCGCCGGACGGCGGCGCGCAGCGGGAAGAGAAAACGCGGATCGGCAATAATGGACGGCATGGCGGCCCGTGCAAGATGGCGCGGGCCGATATCACAGCACGCTTTTGCAGCGCCGCCGCCCGGCGGCGCGACCTTCATGTCCCAGTCCGCTCCCGCCACGCCCCCCACCCTGCCCCTGGTTCCCGCCCACGTCGTACAGCAGTTCGCGCGGCGCGGCGACCTGGCCGAGGCGCAGTTCCTCTATGGCGAAGTCGCCCGCCGCATGCTGGGCCGCCTGCAGTACATCCGCCTGCGCCCGGCGGCCATGCTGGATGCGGGCTGCGGCGCCGGCGACAACCTGCCGCTGCTGCGGGGACGCTACCCGGAAGCCGCCTACCTGGGGCTGGATGCCTGCGAGCCGCTGCTGGCGCATGCCCGCAAGCGCCATGCGGCGGGCGGCGTGGCGCAATGGCTGGGCAAGCTGGTGGGGCGCGGCGGCGACGGCCCGCGCTTCGTGCGGGGCGACCTGGCCGACACGGGGCTGGCGGCGGAATCGCTCGACCTGGTGTGGTCCAACCTGGCCCTGCACTGGCACCCCGAGCCGCATGCGGCGCTGGCAGAATGGCGCCGCGTGCTCAAGGTCGGCGGGCTGGCGATGTTCTCCTGTCTGGGGCCGGGCACCCTGCGCGAACTGCGCCAGGCGGTGGACGATGCCGGCCTGCGCACCGCCACGCCCTCGTTCGTGGACATGCATGATTTCGGCGACCTGCTGGTCGAAAACGGCTTTGCCGACCCGGTGATGGACCAGGAAACCCTGACCCTGACGTACCGCAGCCCGCAACGGCTGCTGGAAGACGTGCGCGCCCTGGGCGGCAACCCGGCCCGCGACCGGCGCCGGGGGCTGGTCGGCCGCGCCTGGCGCGATCGCCTGTGCGCCGCGCTGGAAGCGCAGCGCAATGCCGACGGAGTGATTCCGCTGAGTATCGAGGTGGCCTACGGCCATGCCTGGCGCGCCGCCGCCCGCCGCGCCGCGCCGGGCGAAACGCGCCTGTCGGTCAGCGCCATCGGCGGCCGCCGCGCGGGCTAGGCGTCAGTGCAGGCGGTCGGGCCGCCAGCCCGGCACCCCGACTTCGGGCGTGGCCAGGGCCTGCACCCCGCCGTGCACCGGCTCGGAGGTGGCGCGGATGCGGCGGCGCGGCACTTCGGCCGGCGGCGCAACCTCGCCTTCGCCGCGCCAGGCGCGGGTCATGGAATCCACCACCAGCGGCAGGTCGCGCACCCGGTGGAACTGGCTGCGCAGCCAGCGCGCGTCGTTGCCGTTGCGGATCGACTCGTCGCGCAGGGCCGCCAGCATGTCGCCGGTACCCAGTTCGTCGGCGATCGGCAGCAGGCGCTGGAACAGGCCGCGCAGGTGGTCGATGAGCCGCAGGCGCTGGCCGTCGGGCGTGACGTAGCTGCCCTGCAGGCCGAACCGGCACGCCTGGAAATGGTTGCTGCGATAGGCCAGCCAGGCCGTCTGCGGCGGCTCGGGCTCGCGCGACACCAGCACCGCCAGCGCCTGGGCGAACGCCGCCAGCTGGCAGGCGCGCTCGACCGTCAGGGGCGTGTCGCAGACGCGGATCTCGACCGTGCCGAATTCGGGCTTGGGCCGGATGTCCCAGTACAGGTCCTTGATGCTCTCGGCCAGGCCGCTGGCGCGCAATTGCGCCATGTGGGCCTCGAAGCGGTACCAGTCGGTGACCTCGGCCGGCAGGTGGCCGGCCAGCGGGAAGCTGCTGACGGCGTTCAGGCGGCAGCACGAGAACAGCGTGTCGACCCCTTCGTAATAGGGCGAGGACGCGGACAGGGCGATGAAATGCGGCACATAGGGCGACAGGCCGCGCACCATGCGCACGGCGGCGTCGCCGGACGGCACGCCCAGGTGGATGTGCTGGCCGAACACGGTGAACTGGCGCGCCAGGTAGCCGTACATTTCGGCCAGGTACTGGAAGCGCGGGGAATCCGAGATGGCGCGCTCCTGCCAGCGCATGAAGGGGTGCGCCCCGCCGCCGGCCACCGCCACGCCGACCGCGTCGGCCGCTTCGCACAGCGCGTCGCGCATTTCGCGCATTTCGGCCAGCAGGCCCATGGGGTGCTCGTGCACCGAGGAATTCAGTTCGATCATGGACCGGGTGATTTCTGGCTTGACCCGGTCTGCGATGGGGTGGTTCGCCATCTGGGCGAGCAGTTCGTCGGCGGCTGCGGCCAAGTCGAAACTGCGCGGATTGATGAGCTGCAGTTCGAGCTCGATGCCTAGCGTGTTGGGGGCGGACGAATTGAACGGGATCTGTTCCATCTCCGACTCCTTGCATGTATGTTGGTAGGGGCGCACCGTTCGGCCTTGAAGCCCGGCAGCTTCCCGGGGGGCACTCGATGGTGTCTTATGTCTGCATGATAGCCGCAACTTTATGTCGGGAAGAATCAAAATCGTGACATTTGTGCGCAACTTCAAGAATCAATGAGTTTTTGTCTGTGACGACAAAGTGAGTAAACGCTCACAGCCTAGCAATGGCGCGGGTCGTGGGCGGACGCCCGGCGCAAGGCCCCGGAAAATGGGCCATTGGCGAGGGCAAGGGATTACCCTAAATAGGGTAATCCCTTATATTTTGCCGGCGCCGGCTGACCGAATCGTGACAGAATCCGGCGCCGTTCGGGCTACTTGAACGCCGCGGCCGGGTCGCCGCCGGCGCCGCCGTAGATGCCGCCGCCATACGAGCCCTCGATCTCGATCTTGACCGTGCTGGGATCGACGGTGGACTGGCCAGCCTTGTAGTGCATGACCAGGCCGGGGAACAGCATGACCGCGGCCACCATCAGCAGCTGGATCACGATGAACGGCACCGAGCCCCAGTAGATCTGGCCGGTGG
>Ga0180223_1000576_pt1 | contig 43347 bp, 44 predicted proteins | sample eDN5th30CKraftOP_FD_151337 | JGI IMG/M metagenome (GOLD analysis project Ga0180223, IMG submission 151337) | Enriched Organic Plus compost microbial communities from Emeryville, California, USA - eDNA 5th pass 30_C Kraft OP (version 2) (version 2) ... | reverse complement strand
AGGACTGGCGCCGCATCGCTACTCGCTTCGACCGCAAAATCGAATGCTTCATGGGCGCCATCGCCCTCGCCGCAGCCGTCATCTGGTGGCTGTAATGAGTCCGGACCCTAATCTAGAATCGATTTTCTGCCATCAGAATAGCAGGAAGCCGATACCACTTGGCAGCCTCCCCCCTTCGTCCCCATCTGGTCGAACCCGTCCAGGCATATTCCCGCGCTGCTTCTGGCAGGCAGGGCGATCGAGCTAACGATACAAAGCGCAGTTATCGCGCTATATGTGAGCATCACGATCCAGAAGATCCCGAATTGTTTCGACCAACATAAGCGGAATGAAGCCCAGCTTATCTGAAATAACGCTGGAAATCATGTGCTGCATCAACTTTCCGGCCTGCTGCTTAGATAAAGCCTGGAGATAAGGGAACGCTGTAAGAATTTTACTCTCTAGGGCATGATCATCTTCTTCGAGCCATCGTTTATCCAATGAGAGGGAAAAGCCCCCCCAGTACTCTACCACCGCTTGCTGTGTTGCAGCCTCACCAAAAACCTTTTCACAAACAGCATCAACGACAACCTGCAAGGTGGCAGGCTCTTTCTCGATGAACGCGGGATATCCGATCGATTCATCAATCCCAATATCGCCCTTTTGACTCGACGAATCGCGGCAGATCAACGCAGCTATTAAAAGGGGATCAAAGACGAAGTTTTCTAAACCGTTGCGCTCACACTGACCCAGAACAGCAATACGATTAGTGCTTACGTGATGACCATCGTAGTCAATAAGGCCAAATATGGACTGATTTCCCGCTTCAACGAGGGAAGCCACAAGCCTTTTAACTACATCACATCCAACATTAGTTAACCCTCCGGTAGCTACAAATTCCAATGACCTCTCTGATACTATCCTATTTTTAATTAACTTATAAATTGCATCATAAGTTTTGGCATCAGCGGGACTTTCTACGAACACCTGCCTTCTACCATCAAAGGATATCGCCAGAGTTGGAACACCGAAGGTCAGGATATTGAGTGCTTCTGATTTTGTTATGTGCTGCAGACCCGCTTTACCCGGCCGCATGATAAACATAGCTTCAGGGGGTGCCATAGCAACTGTCGATGGCGAATGAGTGGTTGCCATGACCTTGATCCCAAACTGCTGAACCAATGTTCCAGTGATAGTATCTACAAGACTTCGTGTCATCGACGGATGCAAAGGAGCATCAATTTCATCGAATAAAATAAGCTTGGGATAAACCGCCAATTGTCTACGATCATTCGCATAGTATACACAAAATGCAAATGACATCAGTATTTTTTCTCCAGAGGACAAACTGGAGAATGGGATGATAGCGCTACTAGAATTTTTTGTTAGTTGTGGTGTGTAGGGCGAGAAGTCGTGCAATCTCGGACTATTGATCGTAAAATCCAGCCCTGCACTTTGAACGGTTTGGTTGACGAAATCCCAAGGAGGTGGACCGTTCTTCTCGATAAAATCGGCTTCTGTTAGATACTCTGTCGTAGAGTGACCCCTTGATGCCTCAAACTCCGCCAACAGATTAGTTAATCTGGCATCACGATAAGCGACAAAGAGTCGGGCGAAGGATTGCTGAAAAAGGTCGGACCTTCCCCAGTTTGGAATACCCGATGCCTCGATATCCTTCGCCTCTAACAATATGAGCGGCCGCTTCGCCGAGGCACTCACCGCCATCAATGTTGCCTTGGTGTTATCATCCGCTTGCTGGAGTATCCATTGGCTTGCCGCCTCCGTCGCACCGGAAATTTGATCCATCACTGATGCAACATCGCCATGTTCTGGGATCAGGGCCTGGAGTTCCGTTCGTGAAACGGCCGCCAATTTTACAGGATTATCGATGAATTCGGCTGGCAGATTCAACTGCCGACCTATAGCTCGTAATGGCTCGGCAGCTTGATGATGCTGCCGCCAATTAATAAAATTGGTGCGAGCCCCTTCCCTTTCGTTCCGAAGATTTTCGCTAGAAAATACACCCGTATCTTGAGGAACTAGAGTGTTCCAATCAAATAATCGTATTTCTTGCCCCGGTGTATGAGGCTGTGCGATATTCGATCGAATGCAGCCATTGGTTATTGCTTGAAGCAAATGACTTTTCCCTGCGCCATTTGGTCCCGTTATCAGGGTGAAATCTGGCACGTTAATTGTAGGAAAACTCGTAATCGATAGATGCGTTTTCTGAAAAGTCAGTTCCATCTTTAAAGCCCGCCGCCCACTTTATCAGCCTAGATTAACTTACACGACCCACTCACGATATTCCCGCGCCCCATTAGAAGGCCGCCAACCAAAGCAGTGATCGCTCGCACGTCCCATATGATGCCCCCCAAAGTTGCCCCGGAGACAGCTTTAATTGATGATTTTAGAAGAGTAAATTCCGAGCATCTTTCTTGCGACTGACTCAATGTCGGCTATAGCATCCAGTTCATGTAAAGACGTAGCCGGTTCAGAATTTGGACACCGTCAGCCGTTAGTACCATTCGCATAGCCTGTTTGGGGGAAACGCATCATGGTCCGATCAGCCGCAATCTTTATCGCCGGAGCACTGGCAACAGGCACCGCCGCAGCGGCACCGCTACACCTTGTCTGCATCGGCAATGGCTCGGCCAACCGGATCACCAGCACCTATGGTTCTGCATGGTCCAGTAATGGAACGTCAGCGTGGGGGCAGGCGATCGGCAATCGAGATGTGCCTTTTGATGATCAGGTGAACATCGAACTGGGCGACGATGGCCTTGGCCGCATCAGAATGCCACGTGCTATGTTGCCTCCGATCCGGGGCGGCAAGGATGGCTGGTTTGAAGTCAAGGATGTCGTGAAGGGGCAGGACGAGATCTCCGGCACTGTTCAGGTGAACGTCTTCAACTCGCCCAAACTGCGGATCGACCGAATTCGCGGGCACATCAGCCTTAGCGGCAAAGCTGGTGATTATGCGGGCATCTGCCAACCATACGACCCTGCCACGGTGCAACGGGCCTTTTGATGATGCACGCAGTTCTGAAGTTCACGATCCTGATCGCCCTGCCCGCATCAACTGCATTAGCTCATCCCGGTGGTCTAAATGCCGAAGGCTGTCACAATAACCGGAAAACGGGTGATTATCATTGCCACCGAACTCCGGCGACACCTGCCCGTCGGCAATCACTCTTGGACGGCGGTGGCGCATTCCCCAATTGCGCTGCGGCTAGAGCTGCTGGTGCCGCTCCGGTCAGGATTGGCGATTCAGGCTATGGCCGCCATTTGGATCGCGATGGCGATGGGGTGGGATGTGAATAAGGCTTGCCGCGCGTGAGGTATTGCCCAATCAATTTTCTCGAACAGATATAGACCGTTAACCCTCACTGTGCTTTGAAGCCACCGGGGTCGCAAAAGTGAAATTTCATTTGGGGGTTACATGATTCGAGCATTGATTTGCGCGGCTGCGTTGACCGCGCCTGTTGCCGTGTTTGCACAAAATCCAGTCACTATCCCCGCACCAGTCGATGGCAATGTGCTGCGCGCTGGCGTCAAGGTGCCCGTTCGCACCCTTCAGGAACTGACGACGAAGAAGAAGGCGCTGAAGGCTGGCGACCGGATCAACGTCGAGGTCGCTGAGGCTGTCATGTCCGGCACAAACGTCATCATCCCGGCTGGCACGCCCGGCATGGCTGAGATCACCACTGTGCGGAACAAGGGCATGTGGGGGAAGTCGGGCTATATCGAAGGCCGGATTCTTTATCTTCGCCTCGGTGGCCGACAGGTGCGCCTCACCGGCACGTTCAATGACAAGGGCGTAACGGGAACCGCTGGCGTGGTTGGCGCGATCGCATTCGTGCCTGTTGCTGGCTTCTTCACCACCGGCACAAGCGCAATGATTCCGAACGGGACCATCCTTCCCGCATTCCTTGATGAAGACCTGGCCTACACTGTTGCTCCGACCCCGGCAGCAGAGCCTATCCAGGCTACCTCAGCTCCGACACCAGCGGCGGCAAAGCCCGTCGAAAACAAGCCGGTCGCGATGGTCGATCCTTCGCTTGAGGTGAAAGTGAAATAATAGGTCTGCCTCTACCCCCGCTTCCATAAACCGGAGCGGGGCCTTATCGATTTCGTAATGATCAAAGGCAGAAAACATGCACCGCCCGACACGCCATGAATTGGAGGGCATTCTGCTGGAGAACGGCCTTTATCCCATCCTGCGCATGCCCGGCGGAGGCGAGTGGCGGCTGGAAATCCTGAAGCGCCATAGGCATCTGTTCGGCACCCGCAACGGGTTCGATCTGCTCGCGGTTGATCGTATCGAACTGGCGTGACCCGCGATCAGGAGCTGTGGGGAATGGCTTCGATGCTGTTGCGCCAGCATGGCGAGCTTGCCCCATTGAAGGTTGCCGAACGGATAGGCGAATTGGCGGTGCTGAACGAAATGGACGGCGTCACCCTTTGGCGAGAGGTTGCCCAGCGGCTGGAGGCACTGATGGCCCAAGCACACAAGGCCTGACCCTCAGCACCACGGCTCCCGCTTGCCAGTCCAGGTCCGGGCCAGCCCTTCGCTTACCAGCACGTCTCCGAGTGATTGGCCGCCGCGTGTCAGAACGCGAAGCTTCCGTCCATACTTGTCGGTATCCCGATCCAACGTGGTCACAGCGAACGGCCCTGCATTGACCAGCTCTTGCAGGCGATGGGTCGCCCGCGAACCAAGGTCAGCTTCAAGCGCGCACCGGGGCGGATGGGTTTCGGGTGCATCGATATCGGCAACGCGAATCTTTTGCCCATCGAGCCAGATCGTATCGCCATCGACCACGCAATTGGTGCCACCACCTGTGTGGCAAAGCGTAAATGCGCGAGACACTTCATCCTTGGCGGTCGCGCGATCGGGCATCGATAAAGAAGCAAGCCCACCAGCGACAGCAAGGATTGCAAGGCTCGCCAGCAGGACCGGCGAACGTAACGCCTTTTTGCGACGGCGGAATTTGACGACGTTAGACATTGCAGCGGCTTAGGACTGAAGCGCCCGTTGGTAAATCACCTATTCCCGACCCTCATCAACTGACTGGGATAGGCGCAGGCGAGAGACAGGGCGTCGTCAAGGTCGGTGTGCAACCAGCGGTCATAATCTTCCGGGTGGAGGATCACGGGGCAAGCCTTGGGATGGATGGCCCCCACAACATGCGCGGCGGGATCGCCCTCATAGCCACAGGTGAGGAAGGAATAGACAGGGACGCTCTCTGTCGGCCGCCATATGCCCGCAAAGGCGAAGACCGGCTGGCTGGGGACGCTGAACCAGAAGGGCTTCTTCTTCCCCGTGTCGGGCATCGGGTCGACCGACGATTCCTGAAACTCCGTGACGGGCACAAGGCATCGCCGGGAGGGGTTCGCCAGCGCGGATTTCCAGAAGGGGCTGGTGTAGTTGCGGACGTTGGTGACGGGCCTGCCCTGAAAGGGAAAGCCCCAGTGCATGGCAGACAGGAGTCGCTGGCCTTCCTCCTCCCGCACGACATGACCCGGCTTGCCGGGGGCGACATAATCCTTCTCGACCGCAGTCGAGTCGGCCGAATCGGGAACCGCGCCGAACAGGCGGGCCATTTCCTCGGCGCTGCTCCGGGCCTTGTAAAGGTTGCACATGGTCCCCTACCCTCTGAAGCGACTCACCGCCCGTCTCCATTCCCGCTCATCGGGCAGAGGAAAGCAATGGCGCGGCGGCTTGTTGCTAGTTTCAATGATGACCGGACGCACCTTCCGGCCGTATCGCTGCGAACAGGCCTTGCAGTAAAAGCGCCGCCGGGCATCCCTGAAATCATCGCTCCAGCCTTTCCGCTCGAATTTCCACCACAGACCATGGGCCTCGAACAGTCCTTCCTGTCGGCATCGGCATTCCACCCTTACGGCATAATGCCAAGCCGCTGCCTCAAAGATGCAGGTCGCCACCTTCAAGCCATCTTCAAGGATGCGGTTGATCCGCCTGCGTAGCAGGGCTTGGATGTTGCTCGGCAATGGCTGAATCAGCGCGCGCCGCAACGCGGATGTTTCGTAGAATGAGAGCATGGATTTCCTCCAGATAAAAAAATAGCGCCCCAAAGGACGCCGCTTGCTGATGAGGTATGACGTTGGATCAGGCGTGTTCGCGGCAAAGCGCCAGCAGCCTTGAATCGATGCCCTCCTGATCAGGAATCAGGATGATATCCCCTGCGCCGTCGTCCGTGAGTACGAAGCATAGCTCCCAGCCGCCTTGGTGTTTCTCGATCCACTCCCAGGAAGGGACGAAATCCGGCTCACCGCAGCAGATGCCATCGACAAGATTGACGGTGGGGTCGGGCTGGATGTCATCGGGCCGGTCGCCCGGCTCCACGACGATGAAGGTGGCAAGATCGCTGTATTCACCGAGCTGATCCAGCCGAGCATTCCGCACATCAGCAAGATCGCCGTGATAGGCATCCGCATGGTTGAGGATAATCATAGGTGCGTCCTTCCTTGACAACGAAAAACCCGCCCGGAACTGGTCCGAACGGGTTAGTTTAGTTGATGGTTAAGAAGTCAGTGCTTCAGAGTGATTCCCTTTTCAGCACGGGCATTGTTGATCCCATCCAGCACGATCAGAAACATTTTGTCTTGTGTCTGCTTCCATTTCGTCGCCGTGATTTCCTTCAATTCGGGCGGCGGGGCCATTGGTGCCATGCAGGTGTTGGTGATCTTTCGCGCCAACGGTGCCGCTGGTACTTTCTGGCTATAGTTTTTGGTTATGAGCCGATCGATGCAGTCCGTTACGTCCTCCGCAGCGGGAGCTGCAAGCATCAAGAGCAATGCAATCATGTTTTTCCCTTTCCTTCGAATGCCGCGACAACCTTCACGTCCGGCTGCCCAGCAATGCGGAGTGGAATTTCAAAGTAGGTCTGGATGTTTGTTCGTGCATTGTTTTTGGCCACGTCAATCAACCCCTTTCCTTGAGCCTGCTTTATCATCGCCCTTCGCGCATTCTGGTAGTTCAGCTTGCGCAATTCCTCGACTTCATCTTCGCTGAAGGTGAGAAAACCACCGTTGATCGTGGTGGCGTTTTCCGGCTGGAATGCCACATCTCCCATTTCGAGCGGAGGCAGCTTCACCGTCACCAGCTTGGCTTGCTCATTGAACGCGACGCTCGCCATGCTCAGCTTCGACAGGTCAATATAGTAGTTGATCACCGCCGGGACACGCAGCTGCTGTCTCCCTTCAAAGATGATCCAGCGGGAGCGGGTGACGGCAACATCGGCCGCGCCCTTGTACGAGAAGACCAAGAGCTTGTTGTCCAGGCGCAGGCTTTCAACGGTGGCCGACAGCACCTTTCTGGTGTCGGTTCGGAAAAAGCCCTTGTGGACCACGTCGTTGTCGAGGATTTCCTTTGGTGCAACCCAGTAGCCCGCGCCGAAAGCTGCCGCCGTCAAGGCGACCCCGCCCAACGGCTTCACGAGGTCTTCGTCTGTTCTGGTGCGCAGGCTATCAAACGCGCCCCCGAAATGCCTTCGTATTCCGGGTCAACCTTGCATCGGGCAAGGAGGGCATCGTCTTTCTTGAGCGTGGCAACGAAATCAGCGTACCGGGCATCGAAAACCAGTTCAGCTACGCTGGTCCCTGATCCTGGGTCCAACAGCACAGATAGCGTGCCGTCCGGATTTTTCCCGGCCATATTCATCGACCCGCCAACGACCACGCTCTTGTTGCCCCAAGCCCGCTGCGCCTGAAGGGCATTCTCGTTGTAGGCCCGGTTGAGGTTCGCCAACAGTTCGGTTGGCGTTGACGAGGATGATTCCTTTGTTCCTTGACCGCAGGCAGACAGAAGCGTCAGACACAATACGGGTATGATTCTGTTCATGGGATTTCCTTCAGATGAGGGATTGAACCGCACCCGGACGGGCGCGGCTGAACAGGCGATCGCTATTGCTGCTGATGATCCACGTCTCGCCCCTGCTTGCGGAGCGACCTTCGGCTTCAACCTCGTGTCACCCCTATGTACCTCTTGGAGCGACGGCCGAAGCCGGATGTTGGAAACCTGTTCGATGAGCAGGCGCATGCGCCTTTACCCTCACGGGCTGGACATGCGCGCATGCCACCCGGCCTCCAAAATCTGGCGACCGAGTTCATCGAAAAGGGGTTTCCACGCCCCACCTTCCTGCTTTCACGGAAGGCAGAGCTTTTCTGGCGGGATTAGAGCAGCTTCGCAATAGGCGTTTGATTCCGCCTGTTCATATAAGATGGCGGATTTGTCGCGCGGGCAAAGCGTAGCAATTGCTTTACGATCCCAAGTTATGGACGATCCATGCGCCATTCACACATCATCCTTGCTGGTGCCCTAGCTGTCGGATTGGTCGGCGGGGAAATGTTGCTGCGAAACGCTCCCGCGCCACGTGCTGAACCCACCGATGCAAGTTGGAAACCGCGCAACACAATCAAGCGCGAGCAACTAATGACGGCTGCTGACCTGGACGGGCAACAACCCGACGCCATAGCCTTCGCGCCGAAACGACAAGCGCAAAAACCGGCTTCGTCGTGGTCATATCGCAATTGTCGAGAGGCCCGTGCGGCTGGCGCAGCGCCGCTATATCGCGGCCAACCTGGCTATGGCTCACATATGGATGGTGACAGTGACGGAATCGCTTGCGAACCTCATCGGCGATAATCCTAACGCGTGTTGTTTCCGCGCTTGAACGCGGAATTTGCATGTCGGCTCAGCGCCCGCCGGACTTTAGAGCAGCCTTACGCCCATTCTCGGTCATGGGATGCGAACACCGGCATGATTCATCTTCCCAGCGCATGTCAGGCTCGCCCCATTTCTCCCCACGCTTCACCCATTGGGTTGCTGTAGGATCAAGCCAAAGGCACATAAACAAGGCAACCGTCCAGCCATAAGCCGAAAGGCACTTTCGCTAGGTTTTTCAGGAATTTCCTACGGAAGGACTGGTGCCGCTTACGTGACTCGAACACGTGACCCTCGCATTACGAATGCGATGCTCTACCAACTGAGCTAAAGCGGCATCGGGGCGGGCAAATAACAGCGGTTTGGGTGAAGGACAAGCGGACATTTTCGCTTCTTCCCCACATTCTCGCGCTTTCTCGTCTTACGCGGCGTTCTTTACCGGGCATTTACCATCTGCTGCCACTGTGGGGCCCAAAGATTTGCTTTGGTTCAAGGATCGATCGGATGGACACTCTGCGGGGACATGATATCGACGGCGATCAGGATGATTTCGATTACGCCGACGATACCGCGATCGAAAGCCCGCATGCTGTTATCACCAATGAACGGCGGATGCAGGTCCGCGCCTATAATTATTGGGCGTCGCTGCTGGGCGACCGCGCCTTGCCGTCGATCGAGGATCTTCAGCCCGAACAGCTTGAGGATTTCGGCCCCTACAGCGTCTTGCTGGACTTCAGCGCCGGTGTCGGTAACCCAGGGGTTATCTATATGGGCACAGCCCTGCGCCAGGAATGTGAGATCGGCGGACCGATCAGTCATGTCGGCGATGTGCCGGCCCGCTCGTTGCTGTCGCGCCTGACGGACCACTATCTCCAGATCATCGCCAATGCCGCGCCCATCGGCTTCGAAGCCGAATTCGTGAACCAGCGCGGCGCGGAACTGCTTTACCGCGGCATATTGATGCCCTTTTCCTCCGATGACGAGACGATCGACTTCGTGTTCGGCGTCATCAACTGGAAAGAGGTCGCCAGCCGGGAGGAAACCGATGCGCTGGAGCGGGAGGTCGGCGAGGCGCTGGGCCTTTCCCTGAACGATTTTGCCCGCGACGACGCAGCCATGGCCGATCCTTCGGTGCTTGACCTGACCGCTTCGGACATGATCGACATGCCGGTTCCCGATGCCGACGCCCCGCTGGCCGACTGGCTGGCCGCCGCCCGCGATGGCGCGGAGCAGGCGCGCGGCAGCGAAGCGCGCAGCCATGGCGCCCTCTATCATGCCATTGGCCTTGCCTATGATTTCGCCCTGGCCGCACGGGAATCGCCGGAAGATTATGCGGAACTGCTCACCGATGCAGGCATAAAGGTTCAGGCGCGCAGCCCGATGACCGCCGTCGTCAAGCTCATCTTCGGCGCCACTTATGACAAGACGCGCATCACCGAATATGCGGCGGCGCTCGACCATGGCTGCGTGCTGGGGCTGGGCATGGGGACGCTGGCCGATCATCTCGCCGCTTATGATGGCGGGCTGAAGACACTGGTGCGCGACATCCGCGCCGCCCGCCGCGCCGAAATGCCCGCAAAGCCCGACCGCGGCGGCTTGGCGCGCCATGCGATAAAGCGCGCGCCGGCCCTCACGCCACAGGCGATCGCCACGGATGATGACGGCCTCGCCGTGGTCGTGGCACGCCGGGAAAGGGACGGTTCGCTCGCGATCGTAGCGGCGCTGCCGGGCGGATCGTCGCTGGGTCGGAAGGTGATGATCGCCGCCGCACCATGAACTTTCCCGCGCATGTGCATGGACATGACGGGGCCTGCATCCTATAAGCCACCCATGAAGGAAGCGGCCTCGGCGCCCCTTCGCTGCGTCAAACCGCACAGGCCGCGACTCGTCATAATATTACGCAAATCGGTAACTTTATTTCCAATTCTCGCTTGAGCCGCACCGCGCTCGGGCGCATATAGACCTGCGAGCCGAGGAGTCGGATCGCGATCCATGCCTCCTTCGTTCTGGAAAAAGAAGCGGGAAATCCCGCGAGGATGAGGTGAACGCATGACGGCCGCGGCTGAGCCAAAGATCAAGGAAGTCGACCTTTCCATTCGTCAAGCTCTGGAGGACGCGCTGGCGCGCGGCGCGCTGCCGGGCGAAAGCGAGGGTTTCGATGAAGCCGCCATGGCCGACGCCGCCGCCTTTCTCGGCCGCACCGCCAGCCATCGCGCCTCCGGGGAGGCCGCCATCGCCGTCGAAACGCTGGGCGAAAGCATGTCGGGCCGCTTCATGCGGATCGCCCTTGTCAACGATGACATGCCCTTTCTGGTGGATTCCATCGCCAACACGCTGGCGGCGGTGGACATCACCATCCACCGCCTGCTCCATCCCATTTTGTCGGTCAACCGCGACGCGAAAGGCGCGCTCAAGGCGATACTGGACGATGAGGCATCAGGTGCCCGCCGGGAATCGATGATCTATATCGAAGCGGATCGCGCTGACGCGAAGGTCCGCCGCGCGCTGGAAAAGGATCTGCACGACACGCTGGCCGACGTGCGGGCCGCGGTCACGGACTGGCCGCGGATGCGCGAAGCGATGGCGGCCGATGCCGACGCCATCCCCGATGAGGAAGGGGCGGCGCTGCTGCGCTGGTTCCTCGCCCGCCATTTCACCCAGATCGGCCATGAGATATGCGACCGCGAGGGCAAGGCGCGGGACGGCGTCGGCATCTGCGCCCTGCGCGACAAGCCGCTGATCGCGCCCGCTTCCCGCGATGCCGCCTTCGCCTGGTTCGAGGAGGGCAAGCGCGTTCCCCTCATCATCAAATCCAACATCCTTTCGCGCGTGCACCGCCATGTGCTGCTCGACCTCATCATCGTGCCGGTGCGGGAGGGCAAGGATGTGGTGGCGCTGTCCATCCATGCGGGCATGTGGACCAGTTCCGCCCTTGCCGCGCCGCCGGACAAGGTGCCGCTGCTGCGCTCGGCCCTGTCGCTGCTGATGGAAAAATTCGGCTTCGATCCGGTAGGCCATGCAGGCAAGACGCTGGTCCATGCGCTGATCGCCCTGCCTCATGACATATTGATCGGCTTCGACCGCGAAACGCTGGAGCGGCTGGCGCTGACCTTCATGTCGCTGGCCGACCGCCCGCGTCCGAAGCTTGCTCTGGCCACCAGCGCGCTGGCCCGCCACCTCTATGCCTTTGTCTGGCTCCCGCGTGAGGAGCTGTCCACCTCCCGCCGCGTTTCCATTCAGAACATGCTGTCGCAAGCTGCCAAAGGACAGGTGCTCAGTTGGTCGGTTGCGCTGGAGGAAGGGGGCCTCGCCCTGCTCCGCATCACGCTCGACCTGCGCGACGGCGGCATGGTGCCCGATGACGTGGCCCTTGACGAACGCCTGCGTAAGATGGTGCGCGGCTGGCTTCCCGCCGTCGAGGAATCACTCGCCGAAACCGAAGAGCCGGGCCGCGCCGCCGCCCTCGCCCAGCGTTTTGCCCCTGGCTTCCCCATGGCCTATCGCAATGGCGCGGGCGCGGCGGAAGCGGCGCTCGACATCCGCCTGATTCACGGCCTTTCCGGCCCCGGCGACAAGTCGATCCGCATCTACCGCAATCCCGAAGACGCGGCGGAAAGATTGCGGCTCAAGCTGTACAGCCATGATGCCATCGCGCTCTCCGAAGTCGTCCCCGCCTTCGAGAATTTCGGCTTCCGCGTGATCGATGAAATGACCACCGCGATTGACGGCGGCGCGCTGGGCCATGTGCAGCGTTTCGTGCTGGAGCTGCCCAGGGGCGGCGATGCCCAGGCGGTGATCGCCCGCGCCGACATCGTGACCGAAGCCATCGCGCAGGTGCTGGAAGGCGTGGCGGAAGACGATCAATTGAACGAACTGATCGTGACGGCGGACCTGTCGCAGCGCGCGGTCGTGCTGTTCCGCGCCCTGTTCGGCTATCTGCGCCAGACCGGCATGGCCTATGGCCGGGCGACGGTCGCCAATACGCTGCGCCGCGAAAAGGACGTGGCGCTTCAGCTTGTCGAACTTTTCGCCGCGCTCCACGACCCGGCGGGCAAGGACAGCGAAACCCGCGCGGCAAAGGCGCAGGCCGCCATTGACGAGGGCCTCGAAAAAGTCACCGCGATTGACGAGGATCGCGTGTTGCGCCTGCTCCGCGCCGTCATCACGGCGACGCTGCGGACCAATTTCTTCGCCCCCGCCTCCGCCGAAGCCCTCGCCTTCAAGCTCGACAGCGCGCAGGTTCCCGGCCTTCCCGCTCCGCTGCCATGGCGTGAGATCTGGGTCTTTTCCCCCCGCGTGGAGGGCATCCACCTGCGCGCCGGCCCGGTCGCGCGCGGCGGGCTGCGCTGGTCGGACCGGCGCGACGATTTCCGCACCGAAGTCCTCGGCCTCATGAAGGCGCAGCGCGTCAAGAACGCCGTCATCGTGCCGACCGGGGCGAAGGGCGGCTTCTATCCCAAGCAACTCCCCAATCCGCAGGTCGACCGCGACGCATGGATGGCGGAGGGCACGGAAAGCTACCGCATCTTCATCCGTGCGCTGCTGTCCGTCACCGACAATATCGTCAAGGGCAAGGTCAAGCATCCCGCGCAGGTCGTCATCCATGACGGCAACGATCCTTATTTCGTCGTCGCGGCGGACAAGGGCACGGCGACCTTCTCCGACGTCGCCAACGCCATCGCGCTGGAACATGATTTCTGGCTGGGCGACGCTTTCGCCAGCGGCGGCAGCCATGGTTACGATCACAAGGCGATGGGCATCACCGCGCGCGGCGCATGGATCAGTGTGCGCCGCCACTTCGCCGAAATGGGCGTGGACGTGCAGGGCGATCCCGTCACGGTCGTGGGCTGCGGCGACATGTCGGGCGACGTGTTCGGCAATGGCATGTTGCTCAGCAAGGCGATCCGCCTGGTCGCAGCCTTCGACCACCGCCACATCTTCATCGATCCCGATCCCGACCCGGCGAAAAGCTGGGCGGAGCGCGAGCGCCTCTTCAACCTCCCCCGCTCCAGCTGGGACGATTATGACAAGGCGCTGATCTCGAAGGGCGGCGGCGTTTTCCCCCGCTCGCTCAAGAGCATCCCCCTGACCCCGGAAATGCAGGCCGTCCTTGGCGTCACCGCCACGGAAATGGAGCCGACCGCGCTCATTTCCGCGATCCTCAAAAGCCCCAACGACCTGCTCTGGTTCGGCGGCATCGGCACCTATGTGAAGGCGGCCGCGCAAAGCCAGGGCGATGTCGGCGATCCCGCGAACGATCACCTGCGCGTCAATGGCGAGGATCTGCGCGTCAAGGTGGTGGGCGAAGGCGCCAACCTGGGCGTCACGCAGGCGGGGCGCATCGCCTTTTCCCTGCGCGGCGGACGCATCAACACCGACTTCATCGACAATTCGGCGGGGGTCGATTGCTCGGACAATGAAGTCAACATCAAGATCGCGCTCAACAAGGAAATGATCGAAGGCCGCCTCGCCTTCGACGCGCGCAACGCCCTCCTGGAAAGCATGACCGACGCGGTGGCCGACATCGTGCTGGAGGATAACCGGCTTCAGGTGCTCGGCCTTTCCATCGCGGAAAACGGCGGCGCGGCGGACCTTGCCAGCTATGTCCGCCTCATCGAAACCTTCGAGGAAGCGGGCAGGCTCGACCGGCAGGTGGAGGGGCTGGCGGCGAACGACCAGCTTCTGCGCCGCAGTCAGGACGGCATGGGCCTCACCCGCCCCGAACTCGCCGTCCTTCTCTCCACCGCCAAGCTCGCGCTTCAGGATGCGATCGAACAGGGCGATCTTGCCACCGATCCCAGCATGGGCGGCGAACTGATGGCCGCCTTCCCCGCCGCGATGCAGAAGAAGGAGGCGGACGCCATCGCCGCCCACGCCCTGAAAAAGGAAATCATCGCCACCAAGGTCGCGAACCGCATCGTCAATCGCCTCGGCCTCATCCACCCGTTCGAACTGGCGGAGGAAGAAGGCTGCTCGATGAGCGACCTTGCCAGCGCCTTCCTGATCGCGGAACGGCTCTACGGCATTCACAAGCTGTGGGACGACATCGACGCGGCGGACATGTCGGAAGCGGCCCGCCTCGCCCTGTTCGGCCATATCGCGGGCGGGATGCGGGCGCAGATCGCGGACATCCTGCGTTCCGTCCCCACCGGCACGCTGCCGGACGAGGGGCAGAAGCTGCTCGCCAAGGGCGTCGGCAAACTGGCGAGCAAGGTCGACGACCTCCTCACCAGCGAAGCCATCCGCCGCACCGCCGCCGTCACCGATCATCTTCTCTCGCTCGGCGCGCCGGAGGATCTGGCCCATCGCACCGCCGGCCTGTTCAAGCTGGACGGCGCGGTCGGCATCGCCATGCTGGCCGAAAAGCTGGGCGTGGACGAAGTCGCCCTCACCCGCGCCTTCACTCATCTGGGCGAAGCGGTCGGCATCGACTGGGTCCAGTCCGCCGCCGCCCGGATGGAGCCGACCGACCCATGGGAGCGCCTGCTCATTTCCGGCGTCGCCCGCGACATGCAGCAGGTGCGGCTCGACCTGCTGGCCCATGCGAAGGGCAAGGACATCGCCGCCCATGTCGAAAACTGGCTGAAGGAAAAAAGCTCCCGCATCCGCCAGTTCCGCACCCTCGTCCAGCGCGCCAAGGCCGCGGCCGTCCCCAACGTCGCCATGCTTGCCGAAATCGCGGGACAGGCGCGGGGCCTGCTGGGACGCTAAAAATCCTCCCCTGCAAGGGAAGGAATAGCAAACCATCACATCCTCCCCTTAAAGGGGAGTTGGCAGACCGAAGGTCTGACGCAGGGGTATCGGCGCTCTCAAGGGAGCGTTACCCTTTCTGTTCAGCAAAGAACGTTTCCGCTTACATCTTGATACAATTTCCCTTCCCCGCAGGTTTGCAATTGCGAGTCGTTCGCGTTATTCGACCCGTCTCGCGCCACACAGGATTCGCCGCTTTCCAATGCACGCCCCCGCCAGCCTTCAACCCAAAAAGAAGAAAAAAGCGCCCAAGGCTTTCTGGCTGAAGCAGCTTCACGCATGGCACTGGATCAGTTCGGCGGTCAGCCTCATCGGCCTGTTGCTGTTCGCCTTCACCGGCATCACGCTCAACCACGCCGCCGATGTGGAAGCCGCGCCGCAAACGGTCGAAAAGGCCGCGACCCTGCCCGCCGCCCTGCTCAAGCAGGTCGCGCCCGATGACAAGCCCGATGCCAAGAAGCCCCTGCCCGCCGCCATCGCCCACTGGGTCGAACAGGAAATCGGCCAGCGCGGCACGGGCGAAGCGGAATGGTCCGCCGACGAAGTCTATCTTCCCCTGCCCCGCCCCGGCGGCGACGGCTGGGTATCGATCGACCGGCACAGCGGCGCAGTCACCAGCGAAGCGACCAGCCGCGGCTGGGTCAGCTACCTCAACGACCTGCACAAGGGCCGTAATACCGGCACGGTCTGGAAATGGTTCATCGACATTTTCGCCGTCGCCTGCTTCCTCTTCGCGCTGACCGGCCTTCTGCTGCTCCAGCTCCACGCGGCCAAGCGACCCAGCACATGGCCGCTGGTCGCCATCGGCCTTGCCATCCCGGCGATCCTCGCCATCGTCTTCATCCACTGACAGGGGAAAAGAACAACCATGCAGATCAGCCACAAACTGCTGCTGACCGGCGGAGCGGCGCTGGGCGCGACCGGCGCTCTGGCCGTGCCCGCGCAGGCCGAAACGCTGAACCTCACCGTCAATATTCCCCGCCTGTCGGTGGCGGAATATCACAAGCCCTATGTCGCCATCTGGCTGGAGAAGGAAGGCGCGACGCCGCGTACCCTGTCGGTCTGGTATGATTATGACATGAAGAATGGCGAAGGCACGAAATGGCTGCGCGACGTGCGCCAATGGTGGCGCGCCTCTGGCCGGACGATGCAATTCCCCGCCGACGGCGTCACTGGCGCCACCCGCGCGCCGGGCGATCAGAAAATCACCTTCACCACCGGCAAGGGGCCGTTGGGCCAGCTTGGTCCGGGCAATTACACCTTGATCGTGGAAGCCGCGCGCGAAGTCGGCGGCCGCGAAGTCGTCCGCCTGCCCTTCACATGGCCCGCCAAACCCGGCGCGGTCGTGCGGGCCAAGGGCGCGAGCGAATTGGGGGCAGTCAGCCTCAGCATCGGTAAATGAGGGGAAGTTCCATGAAGGCCAGATTTCTGATCGCCGGCGCGCTTGCCGCGCTGACGCTTTCCACCGCCGCGCAGGCGCATCGCCAGTGGATGCTGCCGTCCTCCACCGTGCTGTCCGGCGATGATAGCTGGGTGACGGTGGACGCCGCCGTGTCCAACGACCTCTTCTACTTCGAACATTTCCCGATGAGCACGGACAATGTCGCCGTGACCCGGCCGGACGGTTCGGCGGGTCAGATCGAAAACGCCGCCAAGGGCCGCTACCGCTCCACCTTCGACGTGCATCTGACACAGCCGGGCACCTGGCGCATCGCCAGCGTGTCGACCGGCGTGATGGGCAGCTACATGCTGAACGGCAAGCGCGAACGCCTGCCGCGCGGTACGACCAAGGAAACGCTGGCCACAGCGATCCCCGCCGGAGCGACTGACGTGCAGACCGCCGAAGCCGCCAACCGGAACGAGATTTTCGTGACGCTGGGCGCGCCGACCACCAATCTCTTCAAGCCCACCGGCGTCGGCCTTGAGATGGTGCCCGTCACCCACCCCAACGACCTTGTTTCGGGCGAAAGCGCGACCTTCCAGTTTCTGCTCGATGGCAAGCCCGCATCCAGCCTCAAAGTCACGGTGATCCCCGGCGGTATCCGTTACCGCGATTCCCTGGGCCAGATGGACCTCACCACCGGCGCGGACGGCAAGCTGTCAGTCACATGGCCGCAACCGGGCATGTACTGGCTCAATGCCAGCATCGGCGGCGGACGCGAAGGCGGCCCCGGCGGCGGCGAAGGCAAGGGGCCGGGCGCGGCCGAAGGGAAAGGCCCGCCGTCACCCCCGCAGGCCCCCGCAGGCCCGCCCGAGCGCCGCGCCTCCTACGTCACCACGCTGGAAGTGCTCGCCCCCTGAGCAGCCAAGGACTTGGGCGCATCGGGGCGGGTGTCTGACCTGTCCCGATCCAGCCCAGCCAGAACACAGGATCGGGTGTGCCCGCCATCCGCATAGCCATCCCGCCCGATCTTTCGCCCGACCAGTTCGACGGTCGCAACCGGGCGGGAAGGATCACGGACCTTGGCGGGCCGACCATGGGCACGATCTGGTCGGCCCGCATCGTCGACGCGCCCACCGATTGTGCGGCGCTGATCGAAACCGTCCTCGCCCGCATCATCGCGCAGATGAGCAATTGGGAGGCGGAATCCGATCTCAGCCGCTTCAACCGTCTGCCCCTCGGGCAATGGATGTCCCTCCCCGATGAGATGATGGCGGTCCTGCGCGCAGGACTCGACATGGCGCGCCTCTCCGGCGGCGCCTTCGATCCCGCTATCGGAAATCTGGTCGACCGCTGGGGCTTCGGCCCCGGAAGCGGAATGGCGGCAGGATCGCCCCCCAACCCTCCCTGGCAGGCCATAGAGGTGGATGGTTTCCGCGCCCGCCGCCTCGCCCCGGTCGCGCTCGACTTCTCCGGCATAGCCAAAGGCTATGCCGTCGATGCCGTGGCTCAGTCTCTCAAAACACGATCCCTCCACCATTTCCTGATCGAGATCGGCGGCGAACTGCGCGGAGAAGGCGTCAAGCCTGACATCCAGCCGTGGTGGGTGGACGCGGAATCTCCACCCGGCCCCGCCGTCCCGACGCTTCGCATCGCGCTTTGCGGCCTTTCCGTCGCCACTTCCGGCGACTATCGCCGCTTCCGCATGGAAGGCGGCCGTCGTCTCTCCCACAGCATAGACCCCGCGACCGGCGCGCCCATTATCCATGACGTGGCCGCCGTCACCGTCCTCCACCAAAGCGCCATGCTGGCCGATGCCTGGGCGACGGCCATCACCGTCCTTGGCCCCGATCGCGGCATGGCGCTCGCCACCCGGCACGGCATCGCCGCCCGCCTCATCGGGCGAACGAGCAATCAGGCGCAGGAATATATGACCCCCGCCCTTGCCGCCATGCTCGACTGACCGGGCACGCCGCCGTCAGAGCCCCTTCAGCCGGTGGGCATGCCACCGCACATGCTCTTCCATGAATGTCGATATGAAATAATAGCTGTGGTCATATCCCGGCTGCATGCGGATGGTCGCCTTCTGCCCGGCGGCAAGACAGGCCTCCTCCAGCCGATGCGTCTGGAGCTGCTCCTCAAGGAACGGATCGGCATCCCCCTGGTCCACCAGCATGTCAGGCATCCGCGCGCCATCCTCGATCAGCGCGACGGCATCATGCCTGCGCCAGGCATCGCGATCATCCCCCAGATAGCCTGCCAGCGCCTTCTGTCCCCACGGCACCCGTCCCGGCGCAACGATCGGGGCAAAGGCCGACACCGCCTTGAAGCGATCGGGAAAAGTCAGCCCGATCGTCAGCGCGCCATGTCCGCCCATGCTGTGCCCCATGATGGACTGGCGCGACGGGTCGGCGGGGAAATGCGCGCCCACCACGGCAGGCAATTCTTCGGTGACATAGGTCCACATGCGATAATGGGCCGCAAAGGGCGGCTGCGTCGCATCGACATAGAAACCCGCGCCAAGGCCGAAATCATAAGCGCCCTGCGGATCGTCCGCCACGCCTTCGCCCCTGGGGCTGGTGTCGGGCGCGACGAAGATCAGGCCGAGTTCGGCGCAGGCGCGGCGATACTCCCCCTTTTCCGTCACATTGGCATGAGTGCAGGTAAGGCCGGACAGGTACCAGACGACCGGCAGCCGCGCGCCTTCCGCATGCGGCGGCACGAAGACGGAAAATGTCATGTCCGTCCCCGTCGCCACCGATGCATGACGGTAAACGCCCTGCACGCCGCCATGGGCATGACTGGTCGAAAGCGTTTCCATGGCTGGCCGGGTCAAGCCGTCATGCGATGCATGGCGCAAAGCTTGTTGCCATAAGGATCGCGAAGATAGGCAAGATACATATTGCCGAACCCGCTTGCCCGAATGCCCGGAGGGTTCTCGACCGACTTGCCGCCATGGGCGATCCCCGCCGCATGCCATGCATCGACCTTTTCGGGCGAATCGCAGGTGAAGCCGATGGTGCCGCCATTGGCGTGCGACGCCTGCTGGCCGTCGATGGGACGGATGATAAGGAACACGCCCTTATCGGACGGATAGGCGTAGCGATCCTCGCTCACCGCCACGGCCGGGCCATAGCCCAGCGACCCCAGCACGGCATCATAGAAGGCCTTCGATATTTCCAGATCGTCGGCGCCGACGGTCACATGACTGAACATTGTCCCTCTCCTCAATAAACGACGACGGACCGGATGCTTTCCCCCGCATGCATCAGGTCGAAGCCCTTGTTGATCTCTTCCAGGCTGAGCACATGGGTGATCATCGGATCGATCTCGATCTTGCCGTTCATATACCAATCCACGATTTTCGGCACGTCGGTTCGCCCCTTCGCCCCGCCAAAGGCGCTGCCTTTCCAGACCCGCCCCGTCACAAGCTGGAAGGGCCGCGTGCTGATTTCCTTGCCCGCTTCGGCGACCCCGATGATGATGCTTTCGCCCCAGCCGCGATGGCACGCTTCCAATGCGGTCCGCATGACGCCGGTATTGCCCGTGCAATCGAACGTATAGTCCGCGCCGCCATCGGTCAGTGCGACCAGATGCTGGACGATGTCTCCCTCTATCTTCGCCGGGTTGACGAAATGGGTCATGCCGAAACGGCGTCCCCATTCTTCCTTGCCGTCATTGATGTCCACGCCGACGATCATGTCCGCGCCCACCAGCTTGGCGCCCTGAATGACGTTGAGGCCGATGCCGCCCAGGCCAAAGACGATGACGTTGGAACCGGGCGTGACCTTCGCGGTCTTGACCACCGCGCCCACGCCCGTCGTCACGCCGCAGCCGATATAGCAGCTCTTGTCGAAGGGCGCGTCCTCCCGGATCTTCGCCACGGCGATTTCCGGCAGCACCGTGAAATTGGAAAAGGTGGAACAGCCCATATAGTGAAAGATCGGCTGCCCCTTGTAGGAAAAGCGCGTCGTGCCGTCCGGCATCAGCCCCTTGCCCTGCGTGGCGCGGATGGCGGTGCACAGGTTGGTCTTTCCCGACAGGCAGCTTTTGCACTGGCGGCATTCGGGGGTGTAGAGCGGAATGACATGATCGCCCGGCTTCACCGAAGTCACGCCCGCACCGACTTCGCGCACGATCCCGGCGCCTTCATGCCCCAGGATCGAAGGAAAGATGCCCTCGCTGTCCAATCCATCCAGCGTATAGGCGTCCGTATGGCAAATGCCGGTCGCCATGATTTCGACCAGAACCTCGCCCGCCTTGGGGCCTTCCAGATCGACTTCCACGATTTCGAGGGGCCTTTTCGCCTCGAATGCGACAGCGGCTCTGGTCTTCATGCGTAAACTCCTAACCCATATTCCGGGGCTATCTTTAGGACAAAAGTCAGCGGATGGAACCCCGCGCCAGTGTCTCGATAAAGAGCTCAGGCGTCGCTTGGCTTGGAACCGGCCTTGGGCGCTTTCCCGCAACGGTCGCGCAGATATTGGGCCAGAACGACCGCATGATTGCACCGCTCATCATGCGCGGCATAGAGCAGGGTCACGTCCCCCTTGGCCGCCCTATCGCACAGCAGCGCGACGGCATCGGGATTATCATCCAGTTCCCGCCGGTATCGGTCGCGAAACGCATCGAATTTCGCGGGGTCATGACCGAACCATTTCCGCAGCGCGGAGGACGGCGCGATCTCCCTGCACCACAGGGTCAGGTCCGCCGCTTCCTTCGTGACGCCGCGCGGCCAGAGGCGGTCGACCAATATCCTCTGGCCGTCCGCCTGCGCCGGCGGCTCGTAAATTCTCCTGATGCCAATCTTGCCCATGGTCTAAAGCCTAAGCGAGGTTGAACAGCGTGAACATGCCTCCGATGGCGATGCCGAACACCATCAGCATGACGCCCGCGATCCGCAGCACATAGGTCAGCGGATCGCCGCCCTCTTCTTCCGCCGCGACGGATTTCGCAGGCGTCCGCGGCCTGCCGATGATGCGGCGCGCCATATCCTGCCTGAACGCCATGGTGAAACCGGCAATGGCCAGAACAAGACCGAAGAGGTCGATGATCCATACATAGCCGGGCAAGTCGCTCCTCCTCGTTACAGGCGTCCAGGCCGATCTGCGCCCTCTTCCAGGATAAAACAAACGACTATTATCTTTATCCAGGGGCAATATTCTTGCGCTCATGGCTCACGCCAGCTGGCCCAGAATATCCAGCAGCACCGGCCGCAGCTTCTGCACTTCCTCGCGATGGATCGCGGTCAACGCCGCCAGCATAGCATAAGCGCCCGGCGTCAGGCGCAGATAGACCCGGCGGCGATCCGCCGCCGCCGCCTCACGCACAACCAGCCCCAGCGCCACCAGACGGTCGACAAGCCCCGTCGCGCTATGGGGCTTCAGGATCAGCCGTTCCGCCACATATCCGACCGTCGCCTGTTCCGGCGTCGCGGCCCGGATCGCCAGCAACGCCTGATGCTGCTGCGGCGTCAGCCCGGCCTGGGCGGCCTGACCTTCGCTGAACGACTGGAACCGGCGGATCGCATGGCGAAACGCCGCCAGCGCCCGATAATCCGCATCGGTCAGTTCCTTCTCCTGCGTCACCCCGATCTCCATCATTGTATTATATCGCATTACGATATAATTGGCGCGCCTCAACCTTGCTAGAGAGCGCCATTCCGCATGTCCCTTACGCCAACGCGCGCCGCCGAAACACATCAACTGGCCGATCATAGCGTGGATCGCCGCATGGCGCTGCTCGCGCTGATGGCCGTTATCGTCGGCACGGGAGGCGCGATGGGTGCGTGGATATTGGTCAAGCTCATCGCCATCGCCACCAACCTCTTCTGGTTCGGCCGCCTGTCCGCCGACAGCGTGGCGATCACCGAAGCCTCGGTCGGCTTCCTGGTGGTGCTGATCCCCATCGTCGGCAGCCTGATCGTCGGGCTGATGGCGCGCTTCGGCTCCGACAAGATCCGCGGCCACGGCATCCCCGAAGCCATCGAAACGATCCTGTTCGGCGAAAGCCGCCTGTCGGTGAAGGTCGCCCTGCTCAAGCCCCTGTCTTCGGCCATTTCCATCGGCAGCGGCGGTCCCTTCGGCGCGGAAGGGCCGATCATCATGACCGGCGGCGCCATCGGTTCCCTCTTCGCCCAATGCTTCCACCTGAGCGCCGCCGAACGCAAGACATTGCTGGTCGCGGGCGCGGCGGCGGGCATGACGGCGATCTTCGGAACCCCGCTGGCCGCCATCCTTTTGGCGGTGGAAGTGCTGCTCTTCGAATGGAAGCCGCGCAGCTTCGTGCCCGTGGTGGTCGCGGCGCTGGTCTCCTTCGCATGGCGGCCTTTCCTCATCGGGTCCGGCCCCATGTTCGCGACTGCGCTGGCGTTGCCAGGATCGTCCTGGGATCTGCTGGCGGCGGCGGGCATCGGGATCGTCGTCGGCCTGGAAGCGACATTCCTGTCGACGGCCCTCTACCGGATCGAGGATCTGTTTCACCGGCTCCCCGTCCACTGGATGTGGTGGCCCGCCATCGGTGCGGTCGTGGTGGGCTTTGGCGGCCTGATCGACGCGCATGTGCTGGGCGCGGGCTATGCCAGCATAGAGGCGCTGCTTGCCGCCTCCCTCCCGCTCAGGGTGGTCGCCGCCCTGCTGGTCGTGAAGGGCGTCGTATGGCTCGTCGCGCTGGGATCGGGCACTTCGGGCGGGGTTCTCGCGCCCCTTCTTATCCTCGGCGGCGCGGCGGGCTTCCTCATGGGACAGTTCCTGCCCGGCGATCCCGGCTTCTGGGCGATGATCGGCATGGCCGGCATCATGAGCGGCGCGATGCGCGCGCCCATGACCGGCGCGATCTTCGCGGTCGAACTGACCGGCCATTTCGAAGCGATCCCCTGCACCGTCGCGGCGGCGGGCGCTGCCTATGCCGTCAGCGTGCTGCTGATGCGCCGGTCCATATTGACGGAGAAGATCGCGCGGCGCGGGCGTCACATCCTTCAGGAATATACGGTGGACCCGCTCGACCTGCTGCAAGCCGGACAGTTGATGACCCGCGATCCCGCGACCCTGCCGGGGTCCATGACCATCGCGCAGGCGGTGTCCTTCTTCGCGGTAGACGCCATCCACCGCAGCTATCCCGTGGTCGATCCCGAAGGACGCCTGCTGGGCCTGGTATCGCGGACCGACGCCCTGCGCTGGCAGATGGAAGCGAATGGCGGCACCGTTTCCCTCGCCGACGCCATATCCGACGCCGCCCAGCCCGTCGCCTATCCCGATACGCCCAGCGGCGTGGTGGCGGACCTCATCATCGAATCGGGCATCGGCCGGATACCCATCGTCGATCCGGGCAGCCGCCGCGTGCTCGGCATCCTTTCGCGGCAGGATCTCCTCAAGGCCCGCAGCGCCCATCGGCTGGCGGAAACCGGACGAAAGCGTTTCATCGGCCGCCCGGAAAGGCCCGCCACGCCCTGAACATCCGGCGCGTATCACCGCGTTGCCAAGATGCCATCATTATACATGTATTTAACGCCCCGACGCGCTAAAAGGCGCGCATGCGGCTGACACGCTATACCGATTTTTCGCTGCGGGTGCTCATCCACCTGGCCTTGCACGATGAGCGGCTTTGCTCGATCGGCGAGATTTCCCGCGCCTATGGCATTTCCCACAACCATCTGATGAAGGTGGCGAACGCGCTCGCCCATGAAGGGTTCGTGGAAACCATCAGGGGCCGCAGCGGCGGAATGCGCCTTGCCCGCCCGCCGCAGGACATCAGCGTGGGGGAAGTCGTCCGCCGGACCGAGGAAGGGTTCCAGCTCGCGGAATGTTCCGGCTGTTCGCTTGCCCCCGCCTGCGGCCTGACGGGCGTGCTCGCCAAGGGGGTTCAGGCCATGCTGGCCGTGTTCGACACCTACAGCATCGCCGACCTGCTCACCGACAAGGCGGCGATGCGGCGGCTGATGGCCCAGCAGTCCCCGCTCGGCATCGGCCTGTCCTGAAGCCTGTCAGCCGCCACCTTTCCCGCTATCCAGCAGCACGCCCGCCCGCTCGATATTGACCCGGTGGCTTTCCAGCATGGCGCGCAAATCCGCGTGCAGCCTCTCATCGCGAACGCGCGGCATCAGCGCCTCCAGCTTCCGCACTACCCACGACTGCCCGCGATTGAGGAAGGCGAGCCGCTCCCACGGCTCCGCAATCGCCATCGCCTTCCCGTAAAAGTCGCCCGTCCTGCGCGATGGCACGGCGTCCAGACGCTTCAGATGCCGCGACAGCATGGCGCACCACCGCGCCTCGTCACCGCGCACATCCCGCATCAACGCCGCATAATCCGGTTCCGGCCCATGTTTCGCCGCCGCCAGCGCGACCCGCGCACCCGCCCGCTCCGCCTCCAGCAATATGTTGAGCGCCGCCACGATCTCCTCCCGCCCGGCATAGCCCATATAGGCGTCGTCCGCCTCCGCCGCATAGCATGGGGGCGAGGCAGGCTCCTGCGTCATGCCGAAATCGCCGCCGCCGCGCGCAGGCCGCTGCGTATCCTGTCCATCACGCCGGGATCGGCCTTGGTGGAATGGACGACATAGGCGGAATAGGAAAATTCCGGGCTGTCGGGCACCAGCGCCAGCCGCCCTTCCTCCAGATAGGATCGGATAAACCCCTTGCGGAAATAGCCGCTGCCGCCCGTCGCCAGAATATAGTCCAGCGCCAACGGCCCATAGCCGATCGACATCACCGCATTGGGCTGATCGGGGAAAGCCGCCTGATAGCTGGCGGCGAACTCCTCCCCCCAGTCGATCTGCACATGGTCCTCGGGGCCGAGCGGGCGGCTGGCGGGCGTCGTCCTCACCAGCACCAGCTTTTCCTCGAACAACAGCTCCGCGATCACGCCGGGACGGCTGGGCGCGGCATAGAGCACGGCCACATCCAGCGATCCATCCTGCACCTGCTCCATCAGGCGATCCGACGCCGCGATCTGCGTCGACACCGCGATTTCGGGACATTCCCGCCGCATCCACAGCAACCAGTGCCGCAACAGCGGACTCCACAGGCTGAGTTCCGCGCCGATCGTCACCACCGTTTCCCGCCCCGGCGGCAGGGCCACGGCGCGGCGCGCCCGTTCCCAGACCTGCACCAATGTGGTCGCAAAGCGCAGGAACTGTTCGCCCGCCGGTGTCAGCCTGGCCCCTGCCTTGTTCCGGATGAACAGGGGGCGGTCGAGTTGGTCCTCCAGCACCCGGATGCGCGCGCTCACCGCCGTCTGCGTCAGGTTGAGATTGGCCGCCGCGCTCACGAAGCTGCCGGTTTTCACCACCTCCAGGAATGTGCGGGCGACGCTGATGTCCATCAGGCAAATTCTTTCATTTCAAATGGAAATTATATTCATTTTCCTGCTGCATGATAGCGGAAAACACCTGCCGCTTCACTCTGCGCGCGCCTCCGGCGTCCACCCGCCTCCCAAAGCCAGGAACAGCGCGATCTGGTCGTCATTGATGGCCGCCCGCCCCTCCGCCGCCGCCTGTTCCGCCGCGACCAGATCCCTCTCCGCCTCCAGCGCCGGGAGTTCTCCGATCTTCCCGCCCCGGCAAAGCTGCGCCGTTCGCCCCGCCACGCGCCGGGCATCCTCCAGCGCGCGCTCCAGCCCCTCCTGCTGCTCCAGCCCCGCCGCATAGCTGGTGAGCGCCGTCTCCACTTCCCGCAGCGCCTTCAGCACCGCGCCATCGAATGCGGCGAGATCGGCGCGGCTCTGCGCCTGCGCCGCCGCGATCCGCGCCCGCGCCGCATGACGATTGAGCGTCCAGCCAATGAGCGGTCCCAACGCGAACCGGTTGGTGAGCGGCGAGAACATGTCCGCCGCCGCGCCCGTCGATCCCAGCGAAGCCCCCAGCCGGATGTCGGGATACAGCGCCGCCGTCGCCACACCGATCCGCGCGCTCGTCGCCGCCAGATGCCGTTCCGCCACGCGAATATCGGGCCTCCGCCGCAGCAGCACGCCGCCATCGCCCACCGGAACAGGCTGCGCCAGCGTCAATGGCTGACGGCATTGCAACAGCGCCATCTCCGCCTCCCCCGGCGTCCGCCCCGTCACCGCCGCCAGCCGGAAAACCGCATTGCGCCGCCCCGCCTCCAGCCGCGGCAGCCGCGCCTTCGCCGCCTCCAGCAATCCCTCGCGCCGATCCAGTTCGAAGGCGGCGGCGCGCCCATGCGCGATCAGCGTCCGGGTCAGCCGGACCCCCCGCTCCTGCACCGCGATAGCGCGGGCCAACACGTCGATCCGGTAGCCTCCATTGCAGATATCGGCATAGGCGCGGGCCGTTTCCGCCGCGACATTCACCCGCACCAGATCGCGCGCCGCGACCGCCGCTTCGGTGTCCGCGCCCGCCGCCTCGATCCCGCGCCGGATGCCGCCGAACAGGTCAAGGTCATAGCTGACCGACATGCCCGCATTGTAGATTTGCCGCACCGGGGGCTTCACATGCTGCAACTCGGCCTCCGCCGAACGCTGCGCCCAACTCGTCTCGCCGCTCGCCTGGCCCTGCACTTCGCGCCCCGCTCCGCGCTCGTCCAGCAAAGCCAGGCTGCGCTCCAGATTGGCCTCCGCCACCCGCAAATCGGTATTGGCGGCCAAAGCCTGCGCGATCAGCCCGTCCAGCACCGGATCGTCATAGAGCTTCCACCAATGATCGGGCAGCGGCTGCGCCATCACCGCCGCCGACTCCGACCGGAAAGCTCCCTGCGCCTGCGCCGCCTTGACCTTCGCGCTTTCAGGCACCCGGTAATCCGGTCCGACCGTCGCGCAACCGCCCAGCCACGCGACCGCCGCCAACGCCAGAAAGCGCCTCGCCCCCCCTCTCACCATGGCAGGCTCCGATGCACTTCGCGGCCATCCTCGCGGGGGTGGATGACGACCGTGGCGGTCTGGCCAGGGATCATGCGGACATGGGCGGGCACCTTGTCGATGGCGATCCGCACCGGAATCCGCTGCGCCAGCCGCACCCATGTGAAGGAGGGATTGACGTTGGCCAACTGGCCATCGACCCCCGCCCTTTCCCGATCTTCCACGCCGCCCGCGATGCTCTGGACATGGCCGCCAATCTCGTCCGCCACGCCCATCAGGTAGATGCTGGCCCGGTCGCCCACGCGAATGGCGGGCAATTTGGTTTCCTCGAAATAGCCTTCCACCCGCATGGATCGGTTATAGACCAGCGCCAGCGCCGCCTTCCCCGCCGTCAGATAGACGCCCGGCTGCAAGGAAAGGTTGGAGATCGTCCCATCCACCGGCGCGCGCACGAGCGTGCGTTCCAGATTGAACCGGGCGAGGTCACGCGCCGCAACCGCCTGTCCCAATGAGGCCCGCAGCCCCTCCGCCCGCGCCCGTCCCTGTTCGATGGCTTCCGCCGCGATCACATCGGGCATGGCGCGGTTGCGGCGGTCCTCCCGCACGGCCTGCGCCAGCGCGACCCGGTCGCTCGCAATCGCCGCCTCCGCCTGTTCCAGCGCCAGCCGGTAGCGGGGCCGGTCGATCACGAACAGCACCTCGCCCTTCTTCACCGCCTGATTGTCGGCCACGCGCACGTCGGTGACGAGGCCGCTCACATCAGCGGCCACCGGCACCATATCGGCGCGCACCTTGCCGTCGCGCGTCACGGGTTCGACCTGATAGCGCAGCCACAGCGCATAGATGGCGGCAAGGATGACGATCAGGACAAGGAGCGTCGCAATCGAACGCAGAAGATTATGGCGTTGAAGCATGGTCAGAAAAGCAGCCATTCATGAAGGAAACGGTCGGCGAAGGCGCTCAGCCCCCACCACAGCAGGACGAAAAGCGCGAGTTCGAGCAGGCTGGGGTGCCAGAGCAGGCGCCAGAGCAAGCTATATCCCGGCAGCCGCTGGATCGGCACGCGCAGCAAGTAGACGAGCACGGCCGCCAGCACCGCCCACAGCAGCGCGGCGGGCATATAGACGCCCAGCAGATGCACTTCCTCGATCATCCTCGCCCCTCCACCGTCGGAGCGTCCGCCGCCGGGAATAGGTTGCACCGCATCCCGATGAGCGCCCGCAGCGCCCGGCGGCGCGGCTCGTCCAGCGGCAGCGCGAGCAGGGCATGGAGCGCCTGATCTATCGACCGAAGCATTTCGGCGGGCGGCGGATCGGCCCGTCCCCTGCGCCATCTGCTTGAATAGAAGGCGGACAGGCCGGAAAGCACCGCGCCCAGCCGATGCCGCGCATCATGCGGAACGTGCGGCAAAGCCCGGCGGATCGGGATGATGTTGCGCCCGATCCGCAGGTCCGCGAGGCCATCGGCAGCGTGCAGCGCATCCCCCTCCGGCGCGACCGCCATGCGCGCGGCGACCTGCCCCAGCCGGTCGACCGCCTGCGCTGTCCACCTCTCGGGCAGGAAAGGCCACCTGATGTCGGCCAGCTGCGCCAGTTCCGCCCAGTTGGCGCGCAATATCCGCCGCGCCGTGTGCAGCACATTGGCGGACCGGAACATCTTCGTGACGGCCAGCGTGGCGACGATCCCGCCCAGTTGCGCCAGCCCGGTATTGATGAACAGCGCGAAATCCCCCTGGAACCGCGCCAGAAATCCCATGGCGACGATGAAGCAGGAAAACATCGGCAGCGCCTGGGGCGACCGCGCCGGGTCCGCCTGAATATAGCCCATCCACAGCAAGGCGGGCGCCAGCGTGATGATGAGCATCTCGAACCCGTCGACGCGCGGCAGGATGACGAAGAGGTAGAGCGCCGCGACCGGAAATGTCTTGAGCGTCGCCCACAGATAGCGGCCGATCACCGGCGCAGGATCGTCCTGCGCCGCGAACGAACAGGTGATGAGCGCCGCGAAGGCCGCCGTCGCCGACCCGTTGGGCCATGCCAGCAATATCCAGACCGCGCAGTAAAGCCCGATGGCGCTCGCCGTCGCGAGGCCCGCCAGCGCCGCCACCCCATGATCGCGCGCCAGAGCAAAGGACTGCGCCACCCGCGCTTCCAGCCGGGGACGGCCCGGCGATCCGATCCGCCCGGCCAGCCTGCGGCTCGTGGCGAGCGCCGTCAGGAACTCCGCCATCCTGACGCAGGCGCTGGCGGTCAGAAGGCCGGTCCAGTCGGCCCTCGCCTCTCCTTCCGCCGCCATCTTCTCGCAGCGGCGGATCAGCGGCGCGGACTGATGCACGCCGCTTTCGGGGTCGGTCAGCCAATCCGACACATCGTCCAGCAGGCTTGCAAGCTCCGGCGACAGCGCCCCCTGCGCCCGCAGCAGGTCCAGCCGGTTCGCGGCGGCGGATGCGAGCGGCAATATGCGCGCAAGCTGCTGCTGCAACGCCGTCACCCGCCTTTTCGTCGCGGGCGCCCAGCGCTGGTCGAAGGGCAAATGGACCGCGATCATCCCCAATTCAGTGATGTCGGCGGCCAGCATCCGCCGGTGCTCATTCTCCAGCCGCGTGTGACGGCTGCCGATGGCTTCGGCCGCCCAGCGCCGGGCATGACCCAGAAAGGATTGCGCCCGCGCGCGGATGACCGGCGTCGCGCTCCACGGCTGCAACAGCGCATGGACGGCGGTGACGCACAGGATCGCGACCGTCATCTCCTGCACGCGGGCGATGGTCGTGTCGAAGATGTTCGCGGGGTCGTCCAGATAGGGAAAGCTGATGACCGCCGAGCTGAACGCCGCCATCTGGAACAGGAAAGCGCGCGGCGTGCGGTCCAGCACCGCCAGATAGATGCACAGCCCCGTCCACGACGCCAGACACAGCACCAGCAGTTCCGGCGAGTTCTGAAGATTGGGCACCAGCAGGATCGTCGTCCCCGCGCCCACCGCGATGCCGCCCAGCCGATAGAGCACCTTGGGCCGGAACGCCCCCGCCATGGGCTGCGCCGTGACATAGACCGTCAGCAGCGCCCACCATGGCCGGGGCAGGCTGGCGCTGAAAGCAATGGCCAGGGTGATGGCGGCGGCGATGAAGCTGCTCAAGGAAAAGAGCAGCTTTTGCGGATCGACCGTCAGGGAAGGCAGCGGCAGGCCGATGCCGCGAATTGTCGCAGACTTCATTTGGGGCAACCCGTGACATCACCTGACGATCGGGATTGTCACGACCGCCACCGACCGTGGGCTTTTCTCCCTTGGATTCGGCTGCGCTCAATAGTCGCGAGCCATGGCTGAACTACAGAGCAAAATATTTATGGATAAGCGCAAAAATTTTGCGCCATCCCTGCCCGCTTCCGATACGGGCAAGGATGACGCCGATCATGCCGGACCTTCCCTATGCGGCGAGCAATTCGTCCGCCGGTCCGAAAAATTCATAATGGATGCGTCCCGCTTCCACGCCAGCCAGCGACAGAGCCGAAACCGCCGCGCGCAGGAAGGGGCGCGGACCGCAAATATAATAGTCCGCATCCCCGACCGGCGTGTTCGCGATCAGCCATTCGTCGGTGATGATGCCCGCATGGTCATAATCCCGGCCTGCCACCTCGTCGGCCAGCGGCGTCTGATGGAAGTCGGCCACGCTGATCGCGCTCCCCTTCGCCGCCAGCGCGCGGACATGATCGCGCATCGCATGGGTGTCGCGGTCGTGGGTGCCATGGACATACCATGTGGGAAGCTGCGGATGGCGCGAAGCGATCGTTTCCAGCATGGCGACCATCGGCGTCAACCCGACACCGCCCGACAGCAGCACCACCGGGCGTTCGGGCTGCTCGCCCAGGAAGAACTCGCCCGCGGGCGGCGCGACCTTCAGGATCGTGCCCTCCGCGGCATGATCGTGCAGCCACCCGGACGCCAGCCCCTGCGGCTCGCGCTTCACCGAAATGCGATAGGTTTCGTCATTGGCCTCGCCCGAAATGGAATAGTTGCGCTTGACCGGCGGATGGCCGGGTATCTCGAACCAGAAGGTCAGATACTGACCCGGTTTATGCCGCATCACACGCCCGCCATCGACGGGGCGCAGCACGAAAGACCGGATGACGCTGCTTTCGCGGATCACCTTTTCGACGCGGAACGCGCGCCAGCCGTTCCAGCCGCCCTGCGCTTCCTGCTGCTCGCCATAGACGCGCTTTTCCCGCGCGATCAGGATATTGGCGAGGAACCAATATGCTTCGCCCCACGCCGCCAGAATATCGTCGGTCGCGGCATCGCCCAGCACTGCCTTGATCGCGCCCAGCAGCGCGTCGGCGACATGGGGATAATGTTCCGGCAATATCTGCAAGCCGACATGCTTCTGCGCGATGCGTTCGACCGCCGGGGCCAGCGCGCCCAGATTCTCGATATTGCTGGCATAGGCCAGGATCGCGCCGGTCAGAGCGCGCGGCTGCGATCCGGCATCGCCATGGTGCGACTGATTGAACAGATCGCGGATTTCCGGGTTCTGGAACATGCGCGCATACATTTCATGCACAATATCCAGCCCATGCGCCTCCAGCGCCGGAATGGTGGCTTTCACCAGCGCAATGGTCTGCTCGCTCAACGTCTGCGACATCAAAATCTCCTCTGGTATGAATCGGGAAAGGGAAGAAAGGGTCAGGCGCCGGGCGGCTGGTCGTAGAAATCAATCTGCATCCGCATCGCCCCTTCCGGCGTGACGAAATGCGCCTGTTCGGGCTGCAACATCCCCGCATGGTCCGGGTCCAGCATATGTTCGGAAAAAGGGTCCAGACAGGTCAGCCGCAGCCGCCCCTCGATCACCCGGATCACGCCCCAGACGCCCGCCTTCGTCGCATGACGGTTCCGCAGGGCGTCCGGCAGGCTGTCAGAATCGAAAACCGGCGTTGAGCGATAGGGAAGCGGCGCCTTTGCCTCCGGCCCGGAAGCGTCCCCGCTCATGACCGGACGGCCCCGTCCAGCCGGAAGAACAGCGCCAGTTGCAGGCTTTCGGCAATCCGACCCGCCCTCTCCTGCAAGGCGCTGGCAACCTCGGGCAACATCATCTCGTCGGTCGTCCTCGCCCAAAGCGCCAGCCAGCGGTCGAACAAAGCGGGGCTGATGCGGTCGCGATGTTTCCTGTGCGCCGGGACCGGCTGCCCCTTGTAGCGCCCGCTCCCCAGCATGACCGACGACCAGAAATCCGTCAGCTTCCCGATATGCTCCGGCCAGTCATCCACCGCATCGTTGAAGATCGGCCCCAGCGCCTCATCCTGGCGAATCCGCGCATAGAATGCGTCAACCAGTTGACCCAGCCCGCTGTCGTCCATCCCCAATCCGGCTTGCGATCCTGTCATCGCCGCGACTCCAATCATGTATATGAAATGCATCTATATAGGCGCAACAAAACATGCAACTGAAATACACGTTATAGGGAAATCTTTCGGCGTGGCGGCCCGCCTCCATGGCTCGATGGGGATGATGGAAAAGGGGAAGCGGTTCGACGAACCCTGTCCGCCATCCTCAAACCACCCGGTCGCAATGCAATCCCGATATGCTTCTGAAGGCAGCAGCACAGATCAGGCGGCGGAATTGGGCTCCCGCCTTCGCAGGAGCACAATTTCAACCGGACATACTCCAAGGCGATCCAGTCACCCGCTTATGCGCGAACAGGCGAGGCCAGCGCTTGTCCCACTGAACTGGCCAAAAACCTCCGTTCGTGTCGAGTGAAGTCGAGACACGCCGACGCCTTGCCATCATGTCTCGATTTCAACACGAACGGATAGCGGGACAAACGCTACCCCCGCCCCAGCCATCTCCCCAGGACCGCCCGGTCCTTCAGCACCGCCCGCGCTGCATTATGCCCCGGCGCGCCCGTCACGCCGCCGCCCGGATGCGTTCCCGCCCCGCACATATAAAGCCCTTCGATCGGCCCGCGATACGCGCCATGCCCCAGCACCGGCCGCGCCGCCCAAAGCTGGTCCAGCGTCATATTGCCATGCATGATGTCGCCGCCGGCCAACCCGAATTTCCGCTCCAGATCGAGCGGAGAATGAATCTGCCGCGCGATCACGCTTTTCGCGAAACCGGGCGCATGGTCCTCCACCGTCGCGATGATCGCGTCCGCCGCCGCTTCCCGCTCATCGTCCCAGTTGCGACCATCGGGCAGGACCGGCGCGAACTGCTGGCAGAACAGGCTCGCCACATGGCGACCTGGCGGCGCGAGGCTGTCGTCGATGGTGGACGGGATCAGCATCTCCACGATGGGCTGCTTCGACCAACCGTCCCGTTTCGCGTCCAGAAAGGCCCGGTCCATATAATCCAGCGTCGGCGCGATGATGATCCCCGACTGGTGATGCTCGCCTTCGCCCGGCAGACAGGCGAAATCCGGCAGCGCCGACAGCGCCACATTCATGCGGAACGTGCCCGATCCCGTCTTGAACGCCCGGATGCGCCTCACGAAATCGGCGGGCAGATCGCCCGCGTCCATCATCCGCTCATAGAGCAGCTTCGGCCCCACATTGGCGATGACGGTGCGGCCCGTCACTTCCTCCCCGCTTTTCAGCCGCACGCCGACCGCGCGCCCGCCATCCACCAACACCCGGTCGACCGGCGCTTCCAGGCTGATCTCCACGCCCATGGCGCTCACGACCTTCGCCATCGCCTGCGTGATCGCGCCCATGCCGCCGACGCTATGCCCCCATGCGCCCTTCTTTCCGTTCACCTCGCCAAACACGTGATGCAGCAGCACATAGGCGCTTCCCGGCGTATCGGGCGACGCATAATGGCCCACCACCGCGTCGAAGCCGAAAGCCGCCTTTACCGCCTCGCTCTCGAACCATGAATCGAGAAACGTCCGCGCCGATTTGGCGAACAGGTCCAGCACGTCGCGCTGCCGCTCGATGGAAAGACCCGCGACGCGCCGCCCCTGCTTCACCGCCTCGATCAGCGTGGCGAATCCATCCCCCACATTGGGCGGCGCCTTCAGCGTCATGTCGCGCAGCACATCCGCCACGACGTCCAGCGCCTCGTAATAAGCAGGCAGCGCGTCGGCATCCTTCGCGCTGAATTTGCGGAACTCCGCCTGCGTCCTCGCCAGCCCGCCGCCCAATTTCAGGTATCCGCCATCGGGCTGCGGCAGGAAATTGCTGATCGGCCGCTCGATCACGCGATAACCATGGTCGGCCAGCTTCATGTCGCGGATGATCTTGGGATGCAGCAGGCTGACGGTATAGCTGGCCGTCGAATTGCGGAAGCCGGGATGGAACGCCTCCGTCACCGCCGCCCCGCCCACGATGGCGCGCCGCTCCAGGATGCGGACGCGATACCCCGCCCGCGCCAGATAAAAGGCGCAGACCAGCCCATTATGCCCGCCACCCACGATCACCGCGTCATAATGCCGGCTCAAGCTCCTTCTCCTATCGTTACGACCTCGAAACGATAAAAATCAAACCGCGTTCACTTCACCACTTCCCTCTTGGTTTCGCGTCCCCTCTTCCCGCTCCGCCTCCGCCCCATAATGCCGCGCCAGCAGCGCGCAGGCGATAAGCTGGATCTGATGAAACAGCATCAGCGGCAGGATCAACGGTCCCACCACGCTCGCCGGGAACAGCACGCCCGCAATCGGCACGCCCGACGCCAGACTCTTTTTCGACCCGCAGAATTGCAGCACGATGGCATCCTCCCGCGCAAAGCCCAGCACCCGCCCCAGCGCCCAGCTAAACAGCAGTACGACGATCAGCATCGCCACGCACACACCCGTCAGCAACGCCAGTTCCGCCCGCGACACCTTGTGCCACAGCCCGTCCACCACCGCCGCGCTAAAGGCCGAATAAACGATCAACAGAATCGACGTCCGATCGATCCGCCCCAGCATCGTCCGATGCCGCTCCACAAAGCCCCCGATCCAAGGCCGCATCAGATGTCCGATCACAAAGGGCAGCAGCAATTGCAGCACGATCCCCTCCATCGACTGGAGCGAGATCATCCCCGCCGTCCCCCCTCCCTGCATCAGCAGTGCGACCAGCACCGGCGTCAGGAATATGCCCAGCAGGTTTGAGAAGGAGGCACTCACCACCGCCGCCGCCACATTGCCCCGCGCGATAGCGGTGAAGGCGATGGACGACTGCACGGTCGAGGGCAGCAGCGTCAGGAATAGCAACCCGGCCCTCATCGTCGCGGGCAGCGCCCCTATCTGCTGCGTTGCCAGCCCCAGCAGCGGAAAGGCCGCAAAGGTTGTCCCCAATGTCGCCAGGTGCAGCTTCCACGCCCGCGCCCCATTCCAGATCGCCTCCCGCGACAGCTTCGCGCCGTGCAGGAAGAACAGCAGCACAATGCCGACATCCGCAGCGATATTCACGGCTTGCGCGCCCCGGCCATGCGCCGGGACCATCGATGCCAGCACCACCATGGCGATCAGCAGCAGCAGGAAAGGGTCCAGAAACAATCTCAGCCGACTCATGCAGCCTATGTGCTGAAAAGAGGCGGCAAAGGATAGACGTGACCATCATCATCGGCCAACAGTTCCCTCTTGATCGTTTCAGGGAGCAGATCGTGAGCGAAGGCATAGTGCTGGTCGAAAATGACGGCATCATCGAAATCCATATCGATCGCCCCGACAAGAAAAATGCCCTGACCGCCGCCATGTATCGCACCATGACCGCCGCGCTGGCGGATGCTTCGCGCCGCAGCGACATCGGCGCGGTCCTGATCGCCGGACGGGGGAGCGATTTCTGCGCCGGCAACGATCTCAAGGATTTCGTCGCAGGCCCGCAGGGCGGCGAGGCAGCCTTCGAGTTTATTCGCGCGATAGCATCGTTCGACAAGCCAATCGTGGCGGCGGTTCAAGGCCTGGCGGTGGGCATCGGCACCACCATGCTCTTCCATTGCGACCTGATTTACGCCGCACCCGATGCTCGCTTCATCATGCCCTTCGTCAATCTGGGAATCGTACCCGAAGCAGGCTCCAGCCTGCTCGCCCCCGCGATGATGGGCTATGCCAAGGCTGCGGCCATGCTTTTGCTGGGCGAACCCATGGATGCGGAAAGCGCAGACCGAGCAGGGCTGGTCAGCGCCATTGTCGCGAGCGATATCCTGCTTGACCATGCCCGAAAAACGGCTGCGGCATTAACGGCGAAGCCACCGCAGGCGCTCGCTATAACCAGGCGTTTGCTGAAAGGCGATCTCGCTGAGCTTCACGCACGTATCGAAGAAGAAGGGCGGCTTTTCGGGGAAGCCATGCAATCCCCCGAAGCGAAGGAGGCTTTCACAGCCTTTTTCGAAAAAAGGGTGCCGGTATTCCGTAAGCCGTCCTGAGCATTTGCGCCGCCGCTCACCGGACCGGCGGCGCTGGATCATTAATTCTTCAGGTCGTTACCTGCCTTTTCCAACGATTCTCCGACGTCGCGCTTGGCCTCTCCCGCCTCCCGGCGTGCATCATGAGCGGCATTGTCGGCAGCGGCGCCAACCCTGTCAGAGCCTTCATCAATGGCCTGCCCTGCCCGGTCGAGACCATTATCAATCCGATCGCCTGCGCTTTCCATGGAGCCGCTGACATCATTCCCAATCGCCGAGCCCGCGTTTTCCAAGCTGTCCTGCGCCTTTTCCGAGCAGGCGGACAGACCAGCGGCAAACAATATAGTGGCGGTTGCCAGAAAGAATTTCCTCATGATCGCTCCTCGTTCAACTTGTAAGCGGGATTAAGCGCATCAAAGACCATAAAGTTGCCTCCCGTCAATGGTTCAGCGGTTTCGCAGACCCAAGACCATGGACTTGTCCTGATCGGGGATAAGACCTTCCAGCACGCGCCAAAAACCTGTGACAGATCCTTGTCCCGCTTGTGCATAAGCCGACGCCATTTTCTCACGCAGGGCGCGGAACAATTCCGCCTCCAGCGCCGCACCCTGCGAACTGAGGCGCAACAATTTTTGCCGCCGATCATTCGCACCCTGACGCGTTTCTATATAGCCGCTATCGACAAGATCGTTGAGAACGCGCCCAAGGGATTGTTTCGTGATGGCCAAAAGCCGAAGCAGGTCCTTGACGGTCAGATCCGGCTGACGGGAAATGAAATATAGAGCCCGATGGTGCGCCCTGCCCAATCCCTGCGCGAGCAACGTTTCATCAATGGATCGCGTCAGGGCTGAATAGCCGAAATACAGCATTTCAATGCCCCGCCTTATTTCATCCTCACGTAGGAAAAGCGGAGATGCCGGGGAGATTTGTGATGCGGTTAGGCTATTGTTTGCGGCCATGGCCAGCGTTTCCCCCAAGGCTGGTTCGATCTCCTCATATTGACGCGCAATGATCGCAATGACTAGGCTTTCCTTTCGCGGATCAGGCGTTATATGCGAACCGCATCAGCCATCCCGGCGATCTGATGGGGCGTAGCCAAGCGGTAAGGCACCGGTTTTTGGTACCGGCATGCGCAGGTTCGAATCCTGCCGCCCCAGCCAGCCGAATCCTCTAGATTCGACTCGATGTGCGATGACTTACAAATTGTGATGCGCGACGGGATCGGCCCCATTTTTGAACCGATGGGCTATGCATAGAACGTTCCTGCCAGTCCCAGAAATTGCAACTGAGGTGAGGAAAACTGAGCGCAACGCCCCACTATCGATAGTGGGGCGTTCTCTAGCGCTAACCGCGATGCCGTCAGCGCTTCCGCTTACCTCACGATTCTTTTGCAAGAGCAAATGTCAGACGATTACCGGTCGCCGAATGAGTATCTCACTTGCAATCCCACGGTGCGCTGATCACCATAGAGCCTCGACACGAACCCGAACGGCGTGGTGCGATCGGTGGCGTTGAGGATATATTTCTTGTTGGTGGCATTCTTGACGTACACGCTAGCGTCGATCCCCAGACCGGCAACATTGTTCCAGCTGAGCCGGGCATCGACCAGACCATATCCCCGGGCCGTGTTGCCGGGCGTGGTGATATTGTCGTCCGCGAATGTGACGCTGCTGGTATAGCCGTAACTCGCATTCGCAACGAGTTCCCCTACCGAAAGCGGATAGGTGTAGGTTCCGGCGAGGTGCAAGGTATGGGTCGGCGCCTGGGCGAATTTGTTGCCCGTCAGATTACCGACCAGCGGATTGTCGAAACTGTCATATTTGGTTTGAAGATAACCATAGGATGCTTGCAAATCGAGCCCGGTCACCGGACGGGCCAGCACCTCAATCTGCCCGCCATAGATGGTGGCCGCGGCGGCGTTGAAATTGCCGGTAACCACCAGATCATCGAGGATCAGGGACGTCGTGCGCTGAATATCCTTATACTTTGAAAGGAAGGCCGAAATGTTCGTACGTATCGGAACGAAACCGAGATTCCAGTCCGCCTTCACGCCCGCCTCATAATCGCGGATATATTCAGGTTTCACGATTTCGAGCTTGGGGTCGTTAATATTGGCGTTGAAGCCGCCCGCATTATAGCCCTTGCGCGTCGTGGCATAGACAAGAACCTTGTCCGACAGCTCATAATCAACCGAGAAGTTGTAGGTGACGGCATCCGAGGTCGACGTAATGCGCTGGTGGCAGGTCGTCAGATCGACATTGGGGAAATCAGGGAGGTTACACTGGAGGCCCGGGCTGTACCCGACCTGATTGGTGAGTTGCTTGTCCTTGGTGTAACGCACGCCCGCGGTCAATTTGAGCCGGTCGGTAGCGGCGAACGTCGCCTGACCATAAACGGCCTTCGAAATCTGCTGATCGATGCCGCCGGTCTGCTGAGTCGTCAGATCGGACAGAACAGTGCCCGCGGGTGCAAACAACAGATAGCGGTTCAGACTATTCGAACGATTCTTCCAATAATAAAGACCACCCACCCAGGTCAGGCGATTGTCGAACATGCTGCCAAGGATTTCCAGTTCATGGGTGTGCTGGCGCGATTTCGATTCATTATCACCGACAATGACTGGCAAGGCGATCGACAACTGGCTGGTAAACTGATCCTGCTTGTTGCCGCCATAGCCAGCGATATATTTGAACGTGATATCCCCGGCCTGTGCGGACAGGATATTTGTAAGCAGCCAAGGTTCATCATATTGCCGCGTATCGAGCGGGATGGATACGGTTCTGATGCCACGGGCATGCTGGTCCAGCAGTTCTTCGTTATATGTAGCGCCATAGACACAACTGGGGATACTGGTCGGACAGGAGACGACAACGCCATCGGACCCGCTGATCTGGGCCAGCGGCCGCTCATCGCGGTGCGAATAGAGGAACACGGTATAGTTGGAAAGCCAACTGGTCGGTTCGAACAATACCGAGGCCCGCACGACCGTCCGATCCTGCGTGTTCATGTCCGGGCCGGAGATATTCTTCGTCAAGGCATCGCGCTTGGTACGCTGAACGCCGAGACGGACCTTCAACACATCGGCGATCGGGACATTGATCACACCCGTCACTTCGCGCAAATTATAGCTGCCGATCCGGCCGTCGACATAGCCGCCAAATTCATCCTTTGGCCGCTGCGGAACGAACAATACCGCGCCGCCAGTGCTGTTGCGCCCGAACAATGTGCCTTGCGGGCCCGCAATCGCCTGAACGGATTGCAGATCCCAGAGCTGGAGATCAGCGGCACTGGTCGAAACCGGCACTTCATTGAAATAGGTCACCACCCCCGTTCGAACGCCGCGCAGGGAATATTGCTGACTTGAACCGAAGATGCTTACCCCGACGTTCAGCGTGGGGACCAGCTTCTGAAGGTCGGTGCCGGTGGTGACGGTGGTCGCTGACAATTGAGCGTTGGACACGGCGGTAATGCTGAGTGGAACGGATTGCAGCCGTTCCTCGCTACGCCGTGCGACGACTATGATGTCAGCCATCGGGTTCGCCGGATTGGTGGCGTCGGCCGGCGTCTGCGCCGCGGACGTGTCCTTCGAAGCCAACGATCCGGTTTGCGCCGCCGCCGCACCGACCGCAACGACCGAACAGCCGGCCATCAACGCAAGTCTGGCGATCACACTTGAAGAAAGTGCTGCATTCATCATGATTTCCCTTCAGCCAAATGGCTGACCGGTCGTCGTCCTGTCGCAGACACGGCTTCGCAGCTCGAAAAACCGAGTTCCGTCGCGCGCGCCGTCGGCATTGCCGCCGGTCAGCCTTCCTCACCTTGTCCGTGGAGGTCACCGCCAGTGGCGGCGCCTCCCTTCAGTCGTTACGCCAGATATTTATTGTAGTTCGGGCGTGGGTATCAGCCGCCATAGGCTGCGTCGTTGAGGTCTCCGCCCTGTTTCTTCAACAGGTCCATCATGTCGAGATATTCGCGCCAGCGCTTGATCAGGCCGTTCTCGTCAAGTTCGTAGATAGCGACCATCTGATGCGGGCATGGCTTGCCGCGGATAATGGCCTGATCGGATCTTTCCTGCATGACCATATGATCGTTCGACAGAACGTTGACGACATTGCACTTGTTGTTCGTCGCGAACCGCATCTGGCGATGGATTTCGGCACGCAGCGCATCACGGCCGCGGATCGTCGGACCACCGGGCACCCATAATTGCCATTCGGCATCGGGTGACATCATCGATAATATCTTCTCAACGTCCGGGCGGCTTTCATCGGTCCCGTCACCCCAGGCGTCACAAAATTCCTCGACAAATTTTTCTTGAACCACGCCCATATATTTACTCCAGCGATGATGTTGGTGCGAAGATCGGGCCTATTCCGATCCGAGCTTTTTCGGATCGAGCGCATCCTTAAGCGGCGAATCCTTCCTGCCGCCCATCACAGGCGCCGGCTGTTTCTCCCAGAAAATGCGGAAGTCACGATTGGGATCGGATTCGACATGCGCGGGGAGATCGAAGATGAATGTCTCGCGCTTCGCCAGCGTATAGGCTGGCCAGTGCGGATGATCCGCAACATCCGGATTGCCTGTCCGCGCGAACGCCGCAAAAGCGCTGCTCATCAGGTCGGCCATCTGCTGCTGCTCCGCTCCTGCGCCCACCAACCCCGTCGAGACGTCGACATTGTCGAAGACGAACGGAAGCTCGACAGCATGCGGAGAACGCAGCTTGCCGCCAAGCACCGGCGTTTCCCAGTTGACCTTGTACATGAATACCGGGGCCTTGCCCTGTGCAACCCTGCGTTCGGCAAGCAGGATCGAACTGTGCGTAAAGACCTGATCTGTCATCATGCTGGTGAACAGATGCATTGGCTTGTCCTGGGGCGCCTTGGACCTATAGAGTTCAATCGCCTTGGCCGCCCGGTCCGGTCCGACCATTGCCGATGCACGCTTAACCAGATCCGCCTCATCCATGGTGGGCCAGGTTGGGTCCGAAAGGACGACATTGGTTGCCTCATCCTTGGTCGTGCCCACCATCAGCGGGATGGTCGCGGATACCGGAGAGGCAACCGGATCGAAGGGATGGGTCGGCAGGATCTTGCCATCGACAGCCGGCGAGAAAGCCAGCAGACCGGCCTTTCCGCCCGCCAAGATCAGTTCGTCCATCGGAACGCTCTGCAGCTTCAGCACCTCATCGGGCTTGATGCCAAGGATTGAGAGCAGCTTGTCGCGCGTGGCCATGGCATCCTCAACGGTCGCCAGGCGCGTGGCGGCACCGCTTTCGATAATGGCTTTCTGGAACAGTCCCTTGGCGACCGGCATCGCGGTGAGCGTGCTGACCTTCGAGCCGCCGCCGGACTGGCCGAAGATGGTGACATTATCCGGATCGCCGCCGAACTGTGCGATATTCGCCTTCACCCAGCGCAGTGCCTGAACGATATCGAGCATGCCAACCATATTCGAGTCGGCGAATTTCTCGCCTGCTTCAGCGCCGAGTTGCAGGTAGCCGAACGCATTGAGCCGATGGTTCAGGGTAACGACCACCACATCCTGCTTTCGCGACAGATTACTTCCTTCATAATAAGCGTCGCCGCCGCTGCCGAGGAAGAAACCGCCGCCGTGCAGCCAGACCATCACCGGTCTTTTCTTGCCATCGCCGACATTGGGCGACCAGACATTGAGAACGAGGCAGTCTTCGCTCATCGGCAGATCGGAAAAAGACAGCACCGTTGCCATTTCGGGCGGCATCTTCACTGTGGGCTGCGGGCAACGATTGCCCATGTGATCAGCCTTGCGGACACCATCCCAGGCCAATGGCGCCTGTGGCGGCAGGAAGCGGTTCGCCCCGCTGGTGTCCGCTCCATAATGGATTCCGAGGAAAGAGAAGACGCCCTTCGATGCCTGCCCCTCCAGCTTGCCTTCAGTGGTCTGAACAACCGGTGCGGAAGACGATGGGGAAGCCTCTGAAGCACCACTGGCGATGGGAACCATCGACAACGCCGCGGCCGCAATATAATATGAAGTCTTCTTATTCATGAAACCTCTCCTCAAACCCATATTATTTTTATCGCAATGATAGGAAAAATATTATTTGCGATAATATTTTTTAATATGAAATATTTATAGAAATAAATTATGTTAATAACCGCAGAATATTAATTTAATATAATTGCGAATTATCGCTATCTGGATTTCATAAGATAAATTCTATCGGCAAGATTCATCACCTGGCCATGGAAGCGGTTCCATGGACATCTTTATCCTCCCTTTGCGCCGACCTATTCTTGCGCCGATACTATTTACTTATCAGTAATGCTAGGGTCAGGACCCATTGATCTGAGAGGCATGATCTGATTCAGGCTCCGTAAGGAGACTGATTATGAGCGACCTGTATTGGCTGACGGATGAGCAGATGGCTCGGCTTGAGCCCTTTTTCCCCAAG
>Ga0180223_1000574_pt1 | contig 43407 bp, 34 predicted proteins | sample eDN5th30CKraftOP_FD_151337 | JGI IMG/M metagenome (GOLD analysis project Ga0180223, IMG submission 151337) | Enriched Organic Plus compost microbial communities from Emeryville, California, USA - eDNA 5th pass 30_C Kraft OP (version 2) (version 2) ... | reverse complement strand
GATCGTGATCCGATCATCGCTGCCTTTCAGACTGAGGATCAAATCGCTGCCATTTCGGCTCAACTGAATATCATCGGCAGAAATACCACTGCCGAATTCAATGGCATCGGTTTTTCCTGTACTGGAATCATGGTTGTCAATCAGGTCCTGTCCCCAACCACGGTCGAAGCGATACACGTCGCTACCGTATCCACCGCTGAGGTAATCATGACCAACACCCCCTACCAGAGTGTCGTCACCATTACCGCCATAGAGTTTGTCATTCCCCCTGCCACCGTCGAGCCAATCGTTACCTGCTTCGCCGTTGAGCGTATCGCTGCCAGCACCGCCACTAAGCTGGTCATCCCAGAAATATCCCTTGATGCTGTCATTTGTATCGCCACCCTGTAGCAATAGCTTCATGACCTCGAACATGCTCCAGACCGTTCCATCAGCGAAGCGAACCTCCTCCAGCCGATAATAATTCCCCCCATCGTTCTGGAAGAAATTATCGACGGTAATCTGATCATTACTGTCCTTCAGTCCCAAGATCAGGTTATTGCCATTCCGGCTCAGCTGGATATCTTCGGCGGCAATATCCAAACCAAACTCAATGGCGTCGGTCTTACCTGTGCTGATATTGTTGTAGTTATCGATCCTGTCCTGTCCCCATCCCCGCTCGAAGCGGTACACATCACTACCTTCGCCCCCGCGGAGATAGTCGTTGCCGGCTCCCCCGATCAGTGTGTCATTACCGAAGTCACCATAGAGGCTGTCATTACCGACGCCACCGTCAAGCCAGTCATCTCCAGCCCCCGCATCCAGCCGATCATTGCCAGCTCCACCGTTCAAGCGATCATCACTGGCATACCCGGCAAGGGTATCGTTGCCCTCCCTCCCCTGTAGTAATAGAGCTTTTGCCCGTTCGACATCCCAGACCGTGCCATCGACGAAACGAATTTCCTCCAAGCGATAATAACCACTACCCTCTCTGTATAAATAATTCAAGATCGTGATCCGATCATCGCTGCCTTTCAGACTGAGGATCAAATCGCTGCCATTTCGGCTCAACTGAATATCATCGGCAGAAATACCACTGCCGAATTCAATGGCATCGGTTTTTCCTGTACTGGAATCATGGTTGTCAATCAGGTCCTGTCCCCAACCACGGTCGAAGCGATACACGTCGCTACCGTATCCACCGCTGAGGTAATCATGACCAACACCCCCTACCAGAGTGTCGTCACCATTACCGCCATAGAGTTTGTCATTCCCCCTGCCACCGTCGAGCCAATCGTTACCTGCTTCGCCGTTGAGCGTATCGCTGCCAGCACCGCCACTAAGCTGGTCATCCCAGAAATATCCCTTGATGCTGTCATTTGTATCGCCACCCTGTAGCAATAGCTTCATGACCTCGAACATGCTCCAGACCGTTCCATCAGCGAAGCGAACCTCCCCCAGCCGATAATAATTCCCCCCATCGTTCTGGAAGAAATTATCGACGGTAATCTGATCATTACTGTCCTTCAGTCCCAGGATCAGGTCGGAGCCCCAGCGCCCCACCAGGATGTCGTCAGTCGAGATGTCATTGCCAAATTCGATAGCATCAACTTTGTCGGTGCTTCTGTCGTAATTGGAAACCGTATCCTGCCCCCAGCCACGCTCAAAGTAATAAACATCACTACCGCTACCGCCTTCAAGGTAGTCATTACCTGCACCACCAATCAGCGTGTCATTGCCATTTCCGCCGCTCAGTCTCTCATTATCAGCCACACCCAACAGCAGGTCGTCGGTATCGGTCCCACTCAGGCGCCCATTATTAGTGCCTCCCACAACCAGACTCGCGCCTAGAGACGCAAGCACGATACCCAAGGTCCCCCCAAGCGATCTCCCAGCCCTCCGTATCTCCTCAAGTGCCTGGACGCCAGCATCTGTTTTCAACGCTTTGATATTATTGGCAAACTCGCCAATGAATCCCGCTCCACTCTCTCCTCTTGTCTGATACTCGGTTATCAGTTCATCGACCAGAAGCGAAACATCCAACTTGAACTGTCCGCTAGCCTCATCGAAGGACAAACTCACACGATCATAAAGATGTTTGAAACTCGATTGAGCCAGTAACTGTGTAGCGACATAATCCTTGAGCTTCGAGTACGCTTGCGCCAGTAGACCAGCAGCATTAGGGCCCAGTCCACCAGCCTGCCACTTGTTCACATACTTCTCGCCAAGAAAGCGCTCCAACGCTGCTATTTTTCGAGCATCTCCCAGCTTATTATTGGCAGCACCACGATCATTAGGATCTATATCCTGAACACCTGCCCAGGCATAAATCAAAGAGTCAAGAATCTCCGATTTTTTGGAAAAATCATTTTCTTCAATATATTCCCCCAGCAACTCTTTTATTCTTCCAGTAGAGTCCTTGGCAATGGACTGATTCAAATCAGAAACATTCCCGAACCCGGCCACATTGGGCAAGGATGAAAATTCCGAACCAAGATCCACCTTGTTCCTATCTTGTGTATTTGCACTATCGAAAGTGAACCAAACATCATCCATGGCTTGGGTGTCGCCATTCAGATCGACATAGCCACCCTGCTGAAGAATCTTGTTGCCGTGCTCATCTACCTTGTTCTGGTTGGAGAACCCGGTCGACAGTTTGCCTGCGCCCGCATCCTCCAGCGTCAATAACTCTCCTTCATCCACCTTTCCATTACTGTTGCTATCCTTCCAGACTCTCAATTGGGAAAAGGCTTCGTCACCGGCATCGATCCAGCCATCTCCATTGCTGTCCAGGTCCGCGAGGGCCAGGAAACCATTGGTTGCCTTTCCGCCATCGGCGAGATCCGTGTTATTGCCGAACAGTTCACTCCCGTCGTCGATCTCGCCATTGCCATTTCGATCGAGCACCAGCAGGCCATCATCCTTGCCAACCCAGCCGCTCAGTTCGGCAAAGCCGTTGCCATCATGATCGAAATGAATGCCAGCATCCTTACCAAGGGTTTCCACACCATCCCCATCGAGGTCAAGGATCAAGGGGGAGGCATTCTGCTCAGAGTCTTTAAAATCCTTCTGCAACTCCGGAATCAGCAGGGGAAGGCAGGACTGGCCGCCATCAATGTAACCCTGCTGTAACTCATTCCAAGTCCAAAGTGGAGGAGATCCGACCATCCCTCCCCATTTATCCGGAGACACCTCATCCTTATATCTTTCCTTGAGCGAGCCTATTGCATAGAACAAATCTGATACAGCCTGTGCAATCTCTCTATTTTCACTATCAGTAGAAAGAGCATACAACCCCAGACCTATTGCAGCCGCTGCAAATAAAGCTGCTGCAGCCGGCCCAGACGCAATTAAACCGGCGACCCCAGCTAACGAGGCTAGTGCAGAAAGCAAGGAGCGGTCAGATGCCTCTCCATTTGCCTTTATATCATTTAAAACTGCCAGAGCACTTGACAATGCAGATGCAGGAGCCGCCACTTTTGAAAGTGGTGCAAATGAAAGAGCTGCGGAAGATGCTGATGCGCTAGCTGCCAGAATATCAGAAGAACTAACTTCCTTCTTCCTCATCATATCGCGGACATCTTTAGCAGCATTAGCAACAGCCACTGAGCCATTTGTTTGATTTGAAATATGACCAGCCACTCCGCTAGCCAAATCGGCAATAGATGAAAACTTAGACATTGACACGCCTCCTATTTCTTAATTTATAGATTAAAAATGAAGAAACTGTAAAAATTACCAAAACAAATATTATCCAGACAGTTCCCAATGCTGAATCTTTCCTATTTTGACATTCATTCAAACTAGAGCATCTTGAGCCACACACCTCCCGCCCCTGATATTTACAGGAATACAACTCTCTCCCGATTGCATTGAACACCAACTCCTTCCCTTTATATTCTCTTAACCCCAAAATCCTTACATATCTAGGAGAGGCAAATAACCATCGATACTTGTCGCCATCCCTATAAACAACGGTATTACCAACTGAAGATCCAGAAGTAACGTGATACAAAACACCAGAAAAACTATTAACCTCCCCTTCAATTTTTCTATCGGTCAAAATATCAACAAAGTGGAAAACAGAAAAAAACACCAGCAAAACAATCCCAATCCTAGTCCCGACAAGAAACTCATCACCGCGAAACAAACCCCTAACTTGACGAAAAAATCCAATTAGCATATTCATCACTCTTGACCCTCCGCCATATAAAATCCTTTTTGAAAGTTCCAACGCCCGTCTATAAATCAGCCTCATAGTTTGTTCTTACCTCTCCCCCAAACTTTCACTCACATACTGTTTAAGCGGACTCAGGAAATACTCGATCACCTTCCGCTTATCCGTCTTGACTTCCGCACTGACAGCCATTCCCGGCGTCAGCGGAATATCCCGCGCACCGACGCGGATATGGTTTTGCTTCAACCGGATACGCATGCTGTAGAGCAGCCCGCGCTTTTCACCCTCGATAGCATCAGCATTCTGTTCAAAACCGCTCATAGACACCTCTCGAATCAGTTACCAAACCCTAAAAAATTCAAAACCAAATACTTAAAACCACCTATAAATATATATATCCCCAAGCCTCCCATAGTGAAAAATATCGAAGAAAAAAGAGAAAGCAAAAACGGGCTATTTATCCCTCCCCAATACATAGCTGCCAGATATGTCGCTGAAGGTTCATCTCCTCCCCCCCAAAAGTCGAATGCAAGCCAATAACACCCTACCGCCAAGGCAATCCCAAAAATAAATGAGCTGTACCAACCTACGAGCTCGAAGAAATCTCGCGAACTGTTATCAAAGATCACATAGACCCCGCAGAAAACGGCCGAGAAAATGGCAGAGAAAACCATTCCCCTCACCTGAGCCCCGTCAAGCACTTCAGACTCCCACCACGGAATCTCCCAGCCAAAGATCCCCCCGACCCAATACCCTCCACCAAAAGCCAAAGCTGATAGTAGAAAGCAGAACTCACAAACATTTTTCCCGAGCATATCCTCACCCCCAGCTCCAATCCAAAACACCACTTAAACTAAAATGGATATTTCACACCCTCTCCACTTCACAGTTAAACTCTCCGAAAAACGCGAACCACCCAATCCTCTTCGCGAGTAAAAAAGCAATAAGAACTAAAAAATCAAATAAGACCTATTATCCTAACTCCACAAATGGACAAAAAGACCACCACACATATGAAAACCAAAAGCCCAACAAACGATATTAAAACCTCCTTATTTTCTTTCTTAAATCGGTCAGCGGTTATTAATTTCAAAAACCACAGCCCCAGGAAATAACAAAAAACTTCCCAAACAGCGTATACAAGCCCATCCACAGCTCATATCTCCGATAAAAACATCAAGAAACCACTTAAGACATGAAGTCGACTTCTAACAATAAACATCCTTACCTCTCCCCCAAACTCTCACTCACATACTGTTTAAGCGGACTCAGGAAATACTCGATCACCTTCCGCTTATCCGTCTTGACTTCCGCACTGACAGCCATTCCCGGCGTCAGCGGAATATCCCGCGCACCGACGCGGATATGGTTTTGCTTCAACCGGATACGCATGCTGTAGAGCAGCCCGCGCTTTTCATCCTCTATAGCGTCGTCGGAGATGCTGATGACTTCGCCCGGCACCACGCCGTATTTGGTGAAGGTGAAGGTCTCGACCTTGATTTCCACTTCCTGCCCGGGCCAGACGAAACCGATGTCCTTGTTTTCCAGCATGGCTTCCACTTCCACGGGCTGGTCTTTGGGCACGATGGCCATCAGGGGCTGGGCCGCGGTGACCACGCCGCCGCGGGTGTGGATGGCCAGTTGCTGGACGGTGCCGTCCACGGGGGCGGTGAGGCGGGTCAGTTGGTCGCGCTGCTGCGCCTTGCGCAGTTCCTGGGCCAGGGCGGCGGCCTTCTGTTCGGATTGCTGCTGCAGGTCGAGCATGGCCCGGCGGGTCTGGGCGATCACGCCTTCGCGGCGTTGTTCGGCTTCGCGCCTGGAGGCTCGCAGTTCCAGCAGGCGAGCCTTTTGCACCGCGAGCTCGCGGGTCTGCTCCAGACGGGACTGTTCCTTCTCCAGCCAGGCGTGCTTGGCGACAAAGCGACGCTCCATCAGGCGCTTGTAGTCCGCCGCCAGTTGCTCGGCGATGGGCAGGGTGATGCGCAGGGAGTCGACCGTGGATTGCGCTGCCTGGATTTCCGCGCTGCGCTGTTCGATCAGCGCCTGGGTCTGCTCGACATTGCTGCGTAGCTCCAGGTATTGCCCGCTCAGCCAGCGCTGGGCGCTTTGGCGCTGCTCCTCGCTGGCCTGGGGCAGACGCTCCGCCAGGGAGCCGGGTTCGACTCCGTCGCGGATGGCTTCGAGCATGGCGCTTGCGCGGGCGCTATCCACCCTGGCCGCCAGCAGCTCCGCTTTCAGGCGTTCGACGTCCGCCTCGGTCTGGCTCGGGTCCAGTTCCAGTAGCAGGTCGCCGGCCTTTACCTGCTGCCCGTCGTAGACATGGATGGCCTTGACCACGGCCACCTCGCTGGGCTGGATGACCTTGGTCTTGCCGCTGGGCACGATCTTGCCGCGGGCAGTGGCGACCACGTCTATCTCGCCCAGGCAGGCCCAGAGCACGGCCAGGGCGGCAAAGGCCATGATCGACCATTTGATGTAGCGCACCAGCGGGCCGACCGGCTGCTCCTGCAAGGCCAGGGCCGCGGGCAGGAACTGCACTTCATGGGGCAGGCGTTGCGGCGCGTCCATCACCTGGCGATTGCGCCAGGCCTGGCGCCATGCTTCACGGTAGCGCTGCAGCAGTTCACGGCGGGCGCTCATGGCGCACCACCCTGCTGCAGGCGGAACAGGCGCGAATAGTGCCCGGCCTGGTGGGCGAGCAGTTCGGCATGGCTGCCCTGTTCGACTATCTGGCCACGGTCCATGACCACGATGCGATTGGCATCGCGCACAGCGCTCAGGCGATGCGCGATGATGATCACGGTGCGCCCCTTGCAGATGGCCTTCATGTTCTGCTGAACCACGCGCTCGGACTCGTAGTCCAGGGCGCTGGTGGCCTCGTCGAAGATCAGGATGCGCGGGTTGCCGATCAGCGCCCGGGCGATGGCGATGCGCTGCCGCTGGCCTCCGGATAGAGAGGAACCATGTTCGCCGACCAGGGTGTCGTAGCCTTCCGGCAGTTCCAGGATGAACTCATGGGCACCGGCGAGGCGCGCGGCCTGGATCACCGTTTCCACCGGCACGCCGGGGTCGGTCAGCGCGATGTTCTCGCGGATGCTGCGGTTGAACAGCAGGTTATCCTGCAGCACTACGCCGATCTGGCGACGCAGCGAAGAAACGTCGGCCAGCGCGAGGTCCATGCCATCCACCAGCACCCGCCCGCGCTCGGGCACGTACAGCCGCTGCAGCAGGCGCGTGAGGGTGCTCTTGCCGGAGCCGGAGCGGCCGACGATGCCGATGACCTCGCCCGCAGCGACGCCCAGGCTGATGCCACGCAGCACCTCCGAACCGTCTGGACGATAGCGGAAATGCACCTGGTCGAATTCCACGCGGCCTTTCAGCGCGGGCAGGCTGCTGCGGGAGGTTTGCGAAAGCTCCGTCTGGCTGTTGAGGATGTCCCCCAGGCGCTGCACCGATACGCCGGTCTGCTGGAAATTCGTCCACAGCTGCGCCAGGCGCATGATCGGTTGCGACACCCGGCCTGCCAGCATGTTGAAGGCGATCAACTGCCCTACGGTGAGTTGGCCCTCGATGACCAGGCGCGCGCCCAACCACAGGGTGGCGACCGTGACCAGCTTGCCGATCAGCGAGACCCCCTCGTTGGCCAGCATGGACAGGCTCTGTGTCTTGAAGCCGGCCGCCACGTAGGCCGCCAGTTGGTTGTCCCACTTGCGGGTGGTTTGCGGTTCGACGGCCATCGACTTGAGGGTGTCGATACCGTTGATGGTTTCCACCAGGAAGGCCTGGTTCTCGGCCCCGCGGTTGAAGCTTTCCTGCACCCGCGCGCGCAGCAGTGGCGTGACGAATAGCGAAAGCAGGAAATACAGGGGTAGCGAGAGCACCACCACCAGGGTCAGCCAGCCGCTGTAGAAGCACATCACGGCGATGAACACCACCGAGAAAAGCACGTCGAGCACCAGGGTGATGGCATTGCCGGTGAGGAAGTTGCGGATGTTCTCCAGCTCGCGCACCCGCGCCACCGAGTCGCCGACGCGACGCGCCTGGAAATACGCCAGTGGCAGCGTGATCAGGTGGCGGAACAGGCGCGCACCGAGTTCCACGTCGATGCGGCTGGCGGTATGGGCGAAGACGTAGCTGCGCAAGCCGCTGAGCAGGGTTTCAAACAGCATGATGCCGAGCAGGCCGACCGCCAGTACGTCCAGGGTCGAAAGCCCTCGGTGCACCAGTACCTTGTCCATCACCACCTGGAAGAACAGCGGCGTCAACAGGGCGAATATCTGCAGCACGAAGGACGCCACCAGGACCTCCCCCAGCGGCTTGCGGTACTTGACCACGGCCGGGATGAACCAGGTGAAGTCGAAACGGGAGAGACCGGCGGCATCCGAGGCCTCGGAGCGGACCAGAATCAGCTCGCCACTCCAGCGACTCTCCAGGTCAGCCAGGGAGCAGACTTCCGGCCGCCGTGCATTGGGGTCCTGGATCAGTGCCTGCCCCTGGTCGAGCCGTGCGATGAGGAAGAAGCCGCCGGCATTCGACCGGGCTATGGCAGGGAGCGGCGTTCTGGCCAGTCGATCGACCGTGCTGCGCGCGGCGCGCGCCTTGAGGCCAAGCTTGCGCGCCGCCAGGAGGATTTCAGCGGTACCGAAGCCTTCCTGGGACGGGCTGAACTCATGGGCCAGTTGCTCCGGCGAAACGGCGACCTGATGAAAACGCGCCAGCATCACCAGACAGGCCAATGCGCTGTCCAGTTTCGGGGTGGCATCGGCTATGCCTTCGGGTTGTTCCAGGGGCATCGGTTTTCCTTGTGCTTTTCCAAGACTGCGTCCATGGCCTCAGCGAGCCGCCACGGCCCTTCCTTCGAGGGCATCGGCCAGCAACTGGCGGTAGGCCTCGAGCCCAGCGGTTACGCTGTAACGTTGCGCCGTGAGCCGGGCGGCATCCCGCAGTTGCTGCTGCGAAACCGGCTGTTCCAGGGCAGCCAGGACGCGCTCGGCGATGGATTGCGCGCAGAAGAAATCGACCAGGTAACCGTTGCGCCCGTCTTCGATCACCTCGCGCACCGGCGCGGTATCCGAACCGACGACCAGGCAGCCGCTGGCCATCGCCTCGAGCAGCGACCAGGACAGGACGAAGGGATAGGTGAGGTAGACATGGGCCGCGGAGACCTGCAGCACGCGCCGGTAGGTTGCATACGGCACCTTGCCGAGAAAGTGCACGCGCTCCGGGTCCAGCGACACTTCCTCCAGCAACTTGCTGCGCCAATTGGCGGCATCCCGCGGCGGCGCCCCGTAGCTGCAACCGTCGCCACCGACGACGAGCACCTGGGCATGCGGGTTGGCCGCCAGAATGGCCGGCAGCGAACGCATGAAGCTATGGAAGCCCCGGTAAGGCTCCAGGTTGCGCGCCACGTAGGTCACCACTGGCTGCCCGGCTCGCAGTTGCCGACCGCAGGGTAGAACCAGCGAGGCTTGAGGGTCCGGTCGCAACTCATCGACCGGAACGCCTTCGTGGGCGATACGGATCTTTCCCCGATAGGCCTCGGGATGAAGGGAATGCTGCCAATGGGTTGGCGTGATGCCCAGGTCGCACTGTTCGAGGTTGAGCAGATGCAGGGTATTGCGCAGGCGCAGGCGCGCGGAGTCGTCCAGCGTCGAGGGAAACTCGGGATCGAAGCCCGCATCCGCGCCTCGATGCTGGTAATAGAACTCACAGAAATGGATCAAGGGGACGTCGGGGAATACATCCTTGGCGAACAGCGTCTCTCCCCAGCCGGGATGCGCCAGGATCACATCCGGGCTATATCCCTTGCGCCGCTGTTGCAGCAGCAGTCGCGCTACCTGCTGGCCATGCAGCACTGCGTTTTCCAGCGTGCGCAGATAACCATGCGCCTGTCTGGCCGGTGCCCGGGTGGGGCGGTATCGCAGCAGTGGCACGCCGGGTAGCCCTGGCGCGCTGTCCAGCCCGACGGCCCGCGCCTCGCAGGCGGAATCGGTGGCCAGGTTCCGGGCCAGGTAGCGGAACTGGCCAGGGAAGTTCTGGTGCAGCAACAGGACCTTCACAGGATGACTCCCGTCCGTTGCTGGCGGCCGCAGGCTAGCGGTTTGGCTCGATAACGCCCACGTAAGATGCGCAGCATGATCGACTCCCTGAAATGCCCATCTGGGAGTCTTTTTAAGAGGAGGCCCTAGGAACGTATGCAGTCCACTTCCAGTTCTGCCTGCAAATTTTTCCTAAACGCCACAGAAACAGTGGAAATTTCCCAGGAACTCAATACGACGACTTTTTGCCGGAACTGAGGCCGAAATAGTTGGATGGCAAAGGTCAAAGGCCCCTCGGCTCACGCCGAGGAGCCACTCCTCCGGACTCAGCCAGCGACTGCCAGGAGAGGCTCCAACTGCGTACTCACCGCAACCGCTCCCAGGGAGCCGCTGGCAGGCGGCGTACCGAACGCCGCAAGCACGTTGACCAGTTGATGAGTCTTGCCTTCGAGAGTGAGCAGCAAGCCATCGGCATCGAGCGTGCCGGACGCCGCAGCCAGCGGTGCTCCAGGCGACTCGTCCAGCGGCGATATCGGCGTTTGGCTGCCAGGGTCGCCGGGCAAGTCGCAACGCCCCTGGGGGGAAGTTCCACGCTGCAATGCGACGTCGATATAGTCACGCCCCCAGCCGGTGCCATCGGCGAAGCGGATCTCGGCATCTCCATGCTTGAAGTCGAAATAGCCCGACCATTCGAGCCGGTTGCCGGTGCCTTCCTGGATCAGGTACAGAACGCCATCCCGCTCGGCGATCCTCAGGCTTGAAGGGTCCACTCCCTCGCCGAACTCCAGCGTTTCCCGACCATCCTTGCCATTGGTGCTGAAGAGGCGATCCGCCCCCCAGTTCCGCCCGAAGCGGTAGCGGTTATGGCCGGAATGCCCCATGAGGAAATCATCGCCAGCGCCACCGATGAGGATATCGTCCCCATCGCCACCGAGCAGATAGTCGTTTCCCTCCCCACCATCGAGGTGATCGTTTCCCCCCTCTCCGAACAACCGATCGTTGCCCAGGCCACCGGAAATCCGATTGTCCCGCTCATCGCCGTGCAGGTCGTCGTCGTTCCCGGTGCCCGACAACACCTGGTCGAGGATATGTTCAGGCAGCCAGCGCGTACCATCGGCGAAACGTATTTCGCGCAACGGGCCGGCCTCGTCGAAGTAGCCCGACAGGGTGATGGAGTCACGCCCACCCTGGCCGAAGATCATGAGATCGTTGCCGTTCTTGACCAGCCGTATGTCGCTGCCGGAAATACCGGGGCCGAACTCGATGCTGTCGCTGGGAGGCCTCGTAATACCGGTTTCCCAGTCGTACAGCGGGTGCAGCTCGATGGTGTCGTTTCCCCAGCCGGGAGCGAAGTAGTAGGTGTTTTCGCCCTCGCCTCCCATCAGGTAATCGTCGCCGCCGCCCCCCTCGAGAAAATCGTCGCCAGCGTCGCCGTACAGCAGGTCGTCTCCAGCGCCGCCGATCAACGTATCATCCGACGGGCCGCCCTCGATGTAGCCGCCCTCCCGGCCCAGCCCCAGAGGCTGCGCACCAAAGAGCAATGGATACTCCAGGTCGTTCGCGTAGTGCTTGCTCATCGCTCGATCTCCTTGTCATGTCCTTCCACTGCTTGCTGTTTCCATCAGTACTCGAGGATGTCTTCCAGCCCTTGCCGGCAACCGGCGCGGGCTCGCTTCCCAGGGGGGCCGGCATGACCTGTTCCCCCTTGAAAGCCCTGGAAGACAGAGTGTTTTTAGAGCGAGCGTTCGAGAGGGTATGCAGTCCACTTTCCCTGTCACCCGCATGCTCGTTCCTGGATATCGCAGCGAAAATGGAACATGACGAAGAGCTCGGCAGCCCTGAATTATCTGTCAGCACGCCCCCGACACTTGCAGCACGGTCGATCGGCAGATGGCGTTGTTCTGAACACGCCCGCCCCAGCCGGACGTAGGGCGCATAACGCCTACGGCGTTATCCGCCGAATCGCGGACAGAGTCCTACACCCTCCGGCAAGCACAAGACCCGAAGGATGGTGTTGAGCGAAGCGATACCCATCACCGCAACCGCATGGGTTTCGCAAGCTCAACCCATCCTACGAAGAGCACCCCGGCGCGGCCTGCAAGACAGTTACGCCTACGGTTCAGAGAAGCACGGGCGTAGGAGCGGACTCCGTCCGCGATTGGATTCGCCGACCACGCCGGACGCCCCGGTGGCACGGACGGGTGAGCGCACCCTGCGCGCGATCCGCGGACGGAGTCCGCTCCTACAGGTTGACGCCGAACTTCCCGAGCGCACCGGACAGCCCACTCTCCCTTCAGGGAGAGGGGACAGAGTCAACCTGGCACACGGCTGCCGCCGGAAGGCACCCTTCGCGAGCAAGCTCGCTCCTACGAAGAGCCCCCGGCGGCGCCGTGATCAATCGGCATGGATGTCGTTGTGCCGCGTCTCGCGCAGGAACAGCAGCGAGCACACCAGGCTCACGCCGGTGATCAGCACCGGGTACCAGAGGCCGTAGAAGATGTTGCCGGTGTACACCACCAGGGCGAAGGAGATGGTCGGCAGCAGGCCGCCGAACCAGCCGTTGCCGATGTGGTACGGCAGCGACAGCGAGGTGTAGCGGATGCGCGTCGGGAACAGCTCGACCATCAGCGCCGCCAGCGGGCCGTAGCAGCAGGTGGCGATGAAGATCAGCGCCACGATGATGGCGATCACCATCGGCCGGTTCACCAGCGAGGCGTCGGCCTGGGTCGGGTAGCCGGCTTCCTTCACCGCGGCGCCCAGGGCGGCGGCGTCGAAGCCTTCGATGCGCTTCTCGCCCACGCTCACCACCAGCTCGCTGCCGGCCGGCGCGGCCTGGGTGCTGTAGGGCACGCCGCCTTTCACCAGCAGAGTCTTGGCCTTGTCGCAGGGGCTGTCGAATCTGGCCTTGCCCACCGGGTCGAACTGGAAGGTGCAGGTGGCCGGGTCGGCCATCACCACCACCGGCGCCTGGCGCGAAGCCTGGTCGATCTGCGGGTTGGCGTAGTGGGTCAGGGCCTTGAACAGCGGGAAGTAGAACACCGTCGCCAGCAGCAGGCCGACCACCAGCACCGGCTTGCGCCCGACCTTGTCGGACACCCAGCCGGCCAGCACGAACAGCGGCGCGCCTATCACCAGGGAGATGATCAGCAGCACGTTGGACAGCCCCGGGTCGACCTTGAGCACCTGGGTGAGGAAGAACATCACGTAGAACTGCGCGGCGTAGAAGGTCACCGCCTGGCCGGCGTTGATGCTGAACAGGGCGATCAGCACGATCTTCAGGTTGCTCCAGCGGGTGAAGGACTCCTTGAGCGGCGACTTGCTGATCTTGCCCTCGGCCTTCATCTTCAGGAACGCTGGCGACTCCTGCATGGACAGGCGGATCCAGGTGGAGATGCCCAGCAGCACGATGGAAATCAGGAACGGCAGGCGCCAGCCCCAGGCCTCGAAGGCTTCGCCGGTGGCCTGGCGGCAACCCCAGATCACCAGCAGCGACAGCAGCAGGCCGGCGGTGGCGGTGCACTGGATCCAGCTGGTGTAGGCGCCGCGCTTGTTGGCCGGGGCGTGCTCGGCGACGTAGATGGCCGCGCCGCCGTATTCGCCGCCCAGGGCCAGGCCCTGCAGCAGGCGCAAGGCGATGAGGATGATGGGCGCGGCCACGCCGATGCTGGCGTAGGACGGCAGCAGGCCGACGCAGAAGGTCGACAGGCCCATCAGCAGGATGGTAGCGAGGAAGGTGTACTTGCGCCCGATCATGTCGCCCAGGCGGCCGAACACCAGGGCGCCGAAGGGCCGCACCAGGAAGCCGGCGGCGAAGGCCAGCAGGGCGAAGATGAAAGCGGTGGTGTCGTTGACGCCGGCGAAGAACTGCTTGCTGATGACCGCGGCCAGCGATCCGTAGAGGAAGAAGTCGTACCACTCGAACACGGTGCCGAGCGAGGAAGCGAAGATCACCTTGCGCTCTTCGCGGCTGCTGGAGCGCCCCCGTTCGAACGACTGGGGCTGTGCTAGATCGGTCATTACGGCTCTCCTGCCCCTCGTGGGGGCTCTTATTGTTGTTTCAGCCTCGACCGCCACGGCCCGGGGGCCGCGCGACGCTGTCTGGTGTCGAACCTCGTGTTCGTCCCGCCGGGGTGGCCGTCAGGACAGGGCCTTTTCCTCCCGGCCGTCGATAGGGATGACCTCAGCCTGCCGCGTGGGTTCGGCCAGAATCATCCGCGCCGCCTTCTCGGCGATCACCAGCACCGGCGAGCAGCTGTTGCCGGAAGTGAGCGTGGGCATGATCGAGGCGTCGGCGATGCGCAGGCCGGGGATGCCGTGCACGCGCAGCTGGCTATCGACCACGGCATTCGGCCCGCTGCCCATGCGGCAGGTGCCGGCAGGGTGGAAGATGGTGGTGCCGATGTCCGCCGCGGCGCGGTGCAGGTCTTCCTCGCTGCGGAAGTCCGGGCCGGGCTTGTATTCCTCCGGGCGGAAACGCGCCAGGGCCGGCGCGGCGGCGATGCGGCGGGTCAGGCGGATGGCGTCGGCGGCTACCTTGAGGTCTTCCGGGTGGCTCAGGTAGTTGGGCTGGATCAGCGGCTTGGCGCGCGGGTCGGTACTGCGGATGCGCACGCTGCCGCGGCTTTGCGGGCGCAGGTCGCACACCGAGGCGGTGAAGGCCGGGAAGGCGTGCAGCGGCTCGCCGAAGCGCTCCAGGGACAGCGGCTGCACGTGGTATTCGAGGTTGGCCGAGGCCTGGCCGGGGTCGGACTTGGCGAAGGCGCCCAGTTGGCTCGGCGCCATGGATAGCGGGCCGCTGCGCTTGAACAGGTACTCCAGGCCCATGCCGACCTTGCCCCAGGGCGTGGCGGCGATACGGTTCAGCGTGCGGGTGCCCTGGATGCGGTAGATCAGCCGCAGCTGCAGGTGGTCCTGCAGGTTCTCGCCGACGCCGGCCAACTCGTGGCGCACGCCGATGCCCAGTTGTTCCAGCAAGGGCCGCGGGCCGATGCCCGAGCGCTGCAGCAGGGTCGGCGAACCGATGGCGCCGGCGCACAGGATCACCTCGCGGCGCGCCCGCAGTTCGCGGCGGGCGCCCTGCCAGTCCACCACCAGGCCTTTGGCTCGGCCGTCTTCGAGGATCAACTGCTGCGCCTCGACATTCGTCAGCACCAGCAGGTTCGGGCGCTGCTCTACCGGGCGCAGGAAGGCCTTGGAAGCATTCCAGCGCACGCCGCCGCGCTGGTTCACCTGGAAGTAGCCGCAGCCTTCGTTGTCGCCGCCGTTGAAGTCGTCCACCGAAGCGATGCCGGTCTGCGCCGCCGCCTCGCGGAAGGCATCGAGGATTTCCCAGGACAGCCGCTGCTGCTCCACCCGCCATTCGCCGCCGCCGTGGTGGATGGCGCTGTCGCCGGCGAAGTGGTCCTCCATGCCGAGGAACAGCGGCAGCAGGTCGCTCCAGCCCCAGCCGGGGTTGCCCTCGGCGGCCCAGCCATCGTAGTCGCGGGCCTGGCCGCGCATGTAGATCATGCCGTTGATCGACGAGCAGCCGCCGAGCACGCGGCCGCGGGGGTACTTGATGGCGCGGCCGTTGAGGCCGGGCACCGCTTCGGTATCGAAGCACCAGTCGGTGCGCGGGTTGCCGATGCAGTAGAGGTAGCCGACGGGGATGTGGATCCAGGGGTAGTTGTCCGGGCCGCCGGCTTCGATCAGCAGCACGCGGTTGGCCGGGTCGGCGGACAGGCGGTTGGCCAGCAGGCAACCGGCGGGGCCGGCCCCCACGATCAGGTAGTCGAAAGCGTCCAGTGCCTGGGGCATGGGCTGACCTCCAGTTGTTCTTATAGTTAGTCGTTCTTATCGATGCGTCGCTTGAGGCTAGCCGCTCATTCGCGATAAAAAAACGAACATTTCGAGTCAGCTGCTGATCGTTTTCTAACAACGGAGCCCGCCATGTTCGACTGGAACGACCTGCGCTACTTCCTCGAACTGCACCGCAGCGGCCGCCTGCTGGCCACCGCGCGCAAGCTGAACACCACCCACGCCACCGTGGCCCGGCACATCGAGAACATCGAGCGCGACCTGGGCACCCAGCTGTTCGCCCAGCACACCGGCGGCTACCAGCTGACCCCGGCGGGCCTGGCGCTGCTCAAGCACGCCGAGGCCATGGAAAACACCGCCCTGCTCGCCCAGGAGGAAATGAGCCAGAGCATCAGCCCCCTGGGCCAGGTGCGCCTGGGCGTGACCGAGGGCCTGGGCACCATGTTCCTCGCCCCGCGCCTGGGCGAGCTGATGCGCCAGTACCCGGGCCTGGAGCTGGAACTGGTGTCGGTGCCGCGCTTCGTCAGCATCACCAACCGCGAGGCGGACATCGCCATCACCCTGGAAAGGCCCAACGCCGACCTGGTGATCAGCCGTCGCCTGACGCGCTACCGCCTGAGCCTGTTCGCCAGCCCCGCCTACCTGGAAAAGGCCCCGCCCCTGCGCGACCGCGACGACCTGTGCAAGCACCAGTGGATCGGCTACGTGGACGACCTGCTGTTCAGCCAGGAACTGATGTTCCACCACAGCTTCTGCCGCCACCCCCAGGTGGTGTTCCGCAGCACCAGCGTGGTGGCCCAGCAACAAGCCGCCCAGGCCGGCGTCGGCCTGGCCATCCTCCCGCAGTTCATGGGCCTGCACGACCCGCTGCTGGTGCCGGTGCTGCCGGAGGAATTCATCGAGCGGGAGTACTGGATGTGTACGCGACGGGAGTTGCACCGGTCGGTGCGGCTGAGGTTGGTTTGGGATTTTCTGGTGGGGTTGTGTGAGCGGGAGCAGGGGATTTTGGTAGAGGGACAGGGTTCAGCTTAAACGCAGCAGAGAATTCCGGCCGCCCTTCTAGCTAACTAATCAGACAAGATACGGAAACCATACATGCGGATATTTAAAAACGGGAAAAACACTTCATTAAATGCATGTGTCGGAAAAAATGGCTGGCCCGGCACTAGCTATTATGCAAATGGCTTTGATGAAGCGACCCACACTTTATGTCAAAGCGTAATAGCAAGAGGAGTTGACCCAGACGAGATAATTTATCCTATAGTTTTCTGTGCCAGACACCGAATTGAGTTATTTCTAAAAATTCAAATAAAATCAATAGAAAGAATAAAGGGAGACATAACCGTATCTGACCCAAAGCTGATTAAGACTCACAATCTTTATAGATTATGGACAATGTACAAAGATGCCGCCAACTCTTGCGACCCAAGATTCCATAATATTATATCAATCCTCGAGCCATCGATCCTAGAATTTTCTGCTGTAGATTCAACAGGGGAAACTTTTAGATACGCCTATGACAATGAAAATAGAAAGCACCTAGAAGATACCGTATCATTAATAAATATCGAGACCTTCTATTCCGCCTTTATTACTCTATCCGAGCAAATAAAAAAAGCCGAAATCATCTGCGACGTGCTTATTCAGGAGTACAAGACCGGAACCTTCACAAAAAACGCCTCGAGAGATGTAATTGAAAAAATATCGCTAGAACTCCCTCCCCAAAAAACCTGGAGGGAAATAAACTTCACAGAATTAAAACAAAAAATTGCAAAAAAATATAACTTAAGCCAGCGTGCGCTATCAGAAATAATAACAAAAATAAAATCCCACAATGAATTATCCCATAATATTGGCGAAGAACTCCCAATCAACGAAATATCTAAAGAAAAAATACTAAAATTCCTTAAACTTCGCTCTCAAACAAATAAGGAGTTCTCAGGAAACAACTGGCGCGAGGCATTGCTTTCCGACCGTCCTGTCGCGCGAGAGTTGCATACCACACTTCGCAACGAGTACTCGACGCACGAGATCGCAGCACTTTTAGCCCTAGCAGAAATCAGCTCTAAGCTGCGCTACTCAGAAGACTACCAGTCATCCCTAAAGCAATTTGAGAGCGAGACAAGCAACATAATAGAGCTTGCTGAGTACCTAGAAGGCAAAAGCCTAATCGCACAAAGAATTATTGACGGACTAAAGAAGCTAAGACAAGAAACGATCCTTAAATACATTTCCACCGCAGGAATCGATGTAGGAAATTTCCCGTGGCGTAATAGATGATAATTAATAACAGAGAAGCAGTTGACCTGTTCCGTTTTACGATCTAGATTCCGCTCCGGTGCTGAACACACCTCTCACAGCGGAACGACGCATGCTCGAAAGCATGCGCACTAGGCGGCTATAGCCTTTGCTATGGCCGGGTAGCGCGCAGCTATAAAACACCTGAAAGGGAAAATCTGCGGGCCGTCTGTGAGCGGTGTTCAAGTACCCGGCCACCCTCTCTGAACAAGGGGGTGCATTGAACAATCTCACAGGAAATCACTATGACCATGGATACTCTCACTGCCATTGCGCAGCCTTCAGCCCTCCCTCTCATCCCCACCCACTTCTATCGCCACAAACGCCGCCTCCGCGCCCTGCTGATCGAAGGCCAACCCTGGTTCGTCGTGCGCGACCTGAGCAAGCTGATGAACGCCTTTCTGCAGGATCGCCTGGCGCGCAATCTCGATCCGGATCAGTTGCGTCGCGCCATGCTGCGCAATGACAACGGCTTGGCCGAAGAGGTGGAGCTGCTGAGCGAGTCCGCGGTGTATGCCGTGCTGATTCTTTTCCACCATCCGGAGAACCGTGGCATTCGCCAGTGGATCAGCAATTCGGTGGTGCCGAGCCTGCGGGATGCGGCTGCGCCGGCGCTGGGTGAGGTGCCGCAGCGGCGGTTGCTGCGTTGGGAGCAACAGCAGTTGAGCGTGCTGGATTGGCAGGGGCAGGTTTGGGTGCCGCTGCCGGAGTTGGCGCAGACGATGCGCTTGGGTTGAGGTCGGCGCCCCGTGGCTTGGGCTGCGGGGTGCTTTTGTAGGAGCGAGCTTGCTCGCGAAGGGAGTTTCCCGGTCATGCCGGTGCCAGGCATGAGAGCGCCCTCTCCCTAACCCTCTCCCTGAAGGGAGAGGGGACCGTTGGGCAGAGTTGGATGTCATGGTGTTAGCCGGCCACGATGGTGGTTTCCGGCTGAAACCATCCTTCCCCACTGGTACGGACAAGCTCCCTCTCCCTTCAGGGAGAGGGCTGGGGAGAGGGGACGGGTTCAACCGAAAACACCAGAATCGCCGGCGAGCCTCCTTCGCGAGCAAGCTCGCTCCTACCAGCGCGGTATTGACGACTCAGGTCTCTGCACTCAGAGGTTGTGTTCCGCTGTCGCAGACGGATTCCAGTCCAACTCCCGGAGAAACTGCCTGACCTCACGCCGCGAGCGCAGGCGGATGATGCGCCGCCCCTGCCGGTGCGCATCCAGCAATTCCATCACCTTGGGGCGGCTGCGCTTGGGGTAGTTCCAGATCCAGCTCAGGAATGCCGGGTCGGGCAGTTGCTCGGGGCAGCCTTCGGCCATGTCCGGGCGAACCCGGCCGCGGTAGCGGAAGCCGCGCCAGAGGGCGCGCCACAGGCAGAGCAAGGGTGGCAGGTCGAGGAGGATCACGGTGTCGCAGGCGGCAAGGCGCTGCGCCAGGGTGCCAGAGTAGTTGCCGTCCATCACCCAGCGCTCGCCCAGGCAGAGCGCCTGTACGCGAGCCTGCCAGTTCGGTTTTTCCGGCTCTTGCCAGCCGGGTTGCCAGTACAGCGCGTCCATGTGGATGACCGGGAGCGCCAGGCGCTGGCCAAGGGTGGCGGACAAGGTGCTCTTGCCGCTGCCACCGGAGCCGATGATCAGGATTCTTTGCACAGAACGCTCCATGTTGGCCTGCTGTAGGGCGCGTATTGTGCTGCAACCCTGCCGTTGACGTTAAGTGAGTCCAGGCGAACTGCATCGCAGGCCGAACCGTGGCGCTCTTCGTAGGATGGGTGGAGCGAAGCGATACCCATCGCCGTGCTTGGCCGGGCGCCAGCAGTGCTGGCGGGATCGCGGACGGAGTCCGCTCCTACAGGTCGCCGGGAAACACGGCATTCCTCTCCCCGTAGGAGTGGACCTTGTCCGCGATTGCCGGAGGTTTCGGCGCGGATCGCGGATAAGATCCGCTACGCTGCCCCACCCGCGCCATTCCCATGTAGGAGCGCGCCCTGCGCGCGAATCGCGGGCAGGGCCCGCTCCTACAGGATGCATGGGTTTGGTCGGGGGGTTTATTCGGCGCGGGCGTGTTCGACCTTGTCCGAGGCGGACCAGATGCGGTAGCGGACTTCGATGTCCTTGGGGGCGTAGATCACGATCGGCAGCTTGCTGTTGTAACGCAGCAGGAAGCCGTCGCCGACCACCGGTACGAAGTCCTTCCTGCTGGTGCCTTGCGGGCAGGCCATCAGGGTGCTGGCCGGGCCGCCGACCTTGTCCAGGCGGTAGTAGGGGTAGCCCCAGCCTTCCAGGGTCTTTTCTTCCAGGCTGCCGCCCAGGCGCTGGCGGTTGCAGTCGACGGTGAGGGTCTTGCCGGCCAGGACTTCGACCTTGAAGTTCTCTTCGTGGGCTTGCTGCGGCAAGTGGATGACCTGGCGCACGAAGCCGTCTTCGGCCTTGGGATAGGGCGCCACGTCTTCGAGTTTGGCGGCGTTGGCCAGGGTGGCGGTGGCGCTGAGCAGCAGCGCGGTGCAGAGGGTGAAACGGGTGAAGGGCATGACGCCTCCTTGCCGGTTGAGGGCGAACGCATCGCGCAGGATGCGTTCGTCCGGATTGATTGCATCCCTTCGACCATGCGCCTGTGCGAATGCGCGGCCCGGGGCCGCGCGAAGTTGTTTCAGGCTACTTCACCGCCGGTCTTGGCCTGCTGTTCCAGGTGCGCCTGCAGCTCCGGGTCGAGCTGCAGCTGGTAGGCCAGTTCGTCCAGGTAGTTGCGCTCGCTTTCCTGCTGGTCGTCCACCAGCATCACGCTGGCCAGGTACATTTCCGCGGCCTTGCCCGGGTCGCCTTGCGCGGCCTGGGCCACGTCGGCGGCTTCGAGGGGTTTCTGCACTTCGTTGTCGAGCCAGGCTTGCAGTTCCGGCTCGCCGGCGTGGCGGGAGATTTCCGCGTAGATCGCCTGCTTTTCCTTGTCGTCGATGCGGCCGTCGGCCTTGGCCGCGGCGATCAGGGCGATGAGGATGGCGTGGCTGTGGGCTTCGGCTTCGTCGCCGGAGAGCTGGTCGACGGTGGTCGGCGGCTGTTGCTGCGCGGCGGCCGCCTGTTGCTGCTGCCAGTTCTGGTAGGCCTGGAAGGCCATCATGCCCAGGGAGGCGAGCATGGCGTAGTTGACCCCGCCGCCGCTGGAGCGGCCCTGGCTGGCCGGGGCGCCGCCGCCGAGCATGCTGCCCAGCACACCGCCGAGGCCGCCCAGGCCACCGGCCGCTGCGCCACCGCCAGTGGCTCCGCCGAGCAGGCCGCCGAGCAACCCGCCAAGGCCACCCAGGCCGCCTGCGCCACCCTGTTGCGCCTGCGCGCCCTGGCCGGCCCGCAGCAGTTGTTCCAGCAGATCCGTGGTGTTCATGGCAGCGCCCTCGGCGTGGTTGCAGTCAGGCAACGATAGTCCCGGTGGCGGATTCCGCCAATGCCGTCCGGGACTATTCAGGGGCGCGCTGAGAATCAGGCCGGCAGTGCCTGCAAGGCCTTCTGCGCCTGGGCTTCCAGCTCGGCCTTGAGGCCCGGGTCGAGGCTCAGCTGGCGGGCCAGTTCGTCGAGGTAGGCGCGCTCCATGTAGTTCTCCTCGTCGACCATCAGCAGGCTGGCCAGGTACATCTCGGCGGCCATTTCCTCGGTCTGCGCGGCGCGCGCCACTTCCTGCGGGTCCAGCGGCTTGGCCAGTTCGCGGTCGAGCCAGCCCTGCAGCTCCAGGTCGCCGGTGAGCTTGGCGATCTCGCCGTCGATCAGCTGGCGCTCGCGGGCGTCGATGTGGCCGTCGGCCTTGGCCGCCGCCACCAGGGCGCGGAGGATGGCGTGGCTGTGGGCCTCGGCCTCCACCGGCGGCAGGCGGTCGACGGTCTGCGGTTCGCCGCGCGGTGCGCTGGCCTGCTTACTCTGCCAGTTGCCGTAGGCCTTGTAGGCGATCACCCCGAGGGCGGCCAGGCCGCCGTAGGTCAGCACCTTGCCGCCGACCTTGCGGGCCTTCTTGCTGCCCAGCAGCAGGCCCAGCGCGCCGGCGGCCAGGGCGCCGCCACCGGCGCCGGAGAGCAGGCTGCCGAGGTCCAGGCCGCCCTTGCCGGCGCCCTGCCCGGCCTGGGCTTGGCCGCCGGTCTGGGCGAGCCCCTTGTTCTGCAGGAGTTCCTGGCCGGATTTGAGCAGTTGGTCGAGCAGGCCACGGGTGTTCATGGCGGTCTCCTGGGTCGGTAGAGGGAAACCTCGACTCTAGCGCCCGCCCCCGTATGTGCGCAGGCGCAGAGTGCTTCGGGATATTGCTGGGGAGTACGAATCGCGGGCAGGGCCCGATCCTACAGGCGCAGGAGAACATCGTCGTAGGATGGGTTGAGCGAAGCGATACCCATCACCGTGGCCCGATGGGTTTCGCAGGCTCAACCCATCCTACGAAGAGCGAGCGGGTGGGCGGATGCTTTCATTCGATTTAAAAGAATGCTCCTATAGATTTTCGATAAAGCACAAAAGCCATGGCCCGCCACCCATGATGACCCTGCGCCAGATCCGCCATTTCATCGCCGTCGCCGAGACCGGCTCGATCTCCGCCGCCGCCCAGGCGGTGTTCATTTCCCAGTCCACCCTGACCCTGGCCATCCAGCAACTGGAGGAGGAGATCGGCGTGCGCCTGTTCGAGCGCCACGCCAAGGGCATGACGCTCACCCATCAGGGCCACCAGTTCCTGCGCCAGGCGCACCTGATCCTGGCCACGGTGGAAAACGCCAAGCGCAGCCTGCAGCAGAGCACCGACAAGGTCGCCGGCAGCCTGACCATCGGCGTGACCAGCCTGGTCGCCGGCTACTACCTGGCCGACCTGATCACCCGCTTCCAGCGCGCCTACCCCAACGTGCAGACGCGCGTGGTGGAGGACGAGCGGCCTTATATAGAGCACCTGCTGGTGAGCGGCGAGATCGACGTCGGCGTGCTGATCCTCTCCAACCTGGAGGACCGCCACGCCCTGCAGACCGAGGTGCTCACCCACTCGCCGCACCGCCTCTGGCTACCGGCCCAGCACCCGCTGCTGGAACGCGACAGCATCGGCCTGGCGGACGTCGCCGGGGAGCCGCTGATCCAGCTCAACGCCGACGAGATGGGCCTGCACACCCAGCGCATCTGGTCACGCGCCGGGCTGGTGCCGCAGGTGACGCTGCGCACCGCCTCGGTGGAGGCCGTGCGTAGCCTGGTGGCCGCCGGCCTCGGCCTGTCGATCCAGCCGGACATGACCTACCGCCCCTGGTCGCTCGAGGGCGACATCATCGAGGCGCGCCCGCTGGTGGACCTGGGCGAGCCGCTGGACGTCGGCCTGGCCTGGCGCCGCGGCACGGCACGGCCGGCGCTGGTGGACCCGTTCCTCACCGTGGCCCGCGAGCAACCCAACGCCAAGCGGCCTTCCATCTAGCAGCATTCGATTTAATCGAATGCCACTTTCAGTATTTAGAATTTGTCGACCTCAGGCCCGGAATCTAGTCTCTGGCTTCATACAGAAGGGCCGGGCAACCCAGCGGAGCAGCCCATGGCCCCCGAAAACAAGACCGAGAAGAAAAGAGCCGCGAAGATGAACGCCCTGGCGAGTACCCCGACCCTGTACACCGAGCTGCTGATCGACGGTCAGCTGACGCCCGGCCAGGGCCTTGCCGAGGCGATCCTCAACCCCGCCAGCGGCGAAACCCTGGTCTCGGTCGCCGATGCTTCCCCCGAGCAGATCGAACAGGCCATCGACGCCGCCCAGCGCGCCTTCCCGGCCTGGTCGCGGACCACCCCGGCGCAACGCTCCGCCGCGCTGCTGGCCATCGCCGACGCCATCGACAAGCGCGCCGACGCCCTCGCCCGCCTGGAAGCCCTGAACTGCGGCAAGCCGCTGCACCTGGCGCGGCAGGACGACATCCCCGCCACCGCCGACGTGTTCCGCTTCTTCGCCGGCGCCGTGCGCTGCCAGCAGGGCCAGCTGGCCGGCGAGTACGTGCCCGGGCACACCAGCATGGTGCGCCGCGACCCGGTGGGCGTGGTGGCCTCCATCGCGCCCTGGAACTACCCGCTGATGATGGCCGCGTGGAAGATCGCCCCGGCCCTGGCCGCCGGCAACACCCTGGTGTTCAAGCCTTCCGAGCACACCCCGCTGTCGATCCTGGCGCTGGCCCCGGCCCTGGCGGACATCCTCCCGCCGGGCGTGCTCAACATCGTCTGCGGCGGCGGCGAGAACGTCGGCAGCCACCTGGTCGGCCACCCGCGGGTGCGCATGGTCTCGCTGACCGGCGATATCGTCACCGGGCAGAAGATTCTCCAGGCCGCCGCGCGCACCCTGAAGCGCACCCACCTGGAGCTGGGCGGCAAGGCGCCGGTCATCGTCTGCAACGACGCCGATATCGAGGCGGTCGTCCAGGGCGTGCGCGCCCACGGCTACTACAACGCCGGGCAGGACTGCACCGCCGCTTGCCGCATCTACGCCCAGGCCGGCATCCACGACCGCCTGGTGGCCGAGCTGGGCGAGGCGGTGGCGAGCATCCGCTTCGCCCGCAAGCGCGATCAGGACAACGAGATCGGCCCGCTGATCAGCGCCCGCCAGCGCGACCGCGTGGCCAGCTTCGTCGAACGCGCCCTGGGCCAGCCGCACATCGAGCGCGTGACCGGCGCCGCCGTGCACTCCGGCCCCGGCTTCTACTACCAGCCCACGCTGCTGGCCGGCTGCAAGCAGCAGGACGAGATCGTCCAGCGCGAGGTGTTCGGCCCGGTGGTCACGGTCACCCGCTTCGACCAGTTGGAGCAGGCGGTGGACTGGGCCAACGACTCCGAATACGGCCTGGCTTCCTCGGTGTGGACGCAGAACCTGGACAAGGCCTTCCAGATCGCCAACCGCCTGCAGTACGGCTGCACCTGGATCAACACCCATTTCATGCTCGCCAGCGAGATGCCCCACGGCGGCCTCAAGCGCTCGGGCTACGGCAAGGACCTGTCCAGCGACTCGCTGCAGGACTACAGCGTGGTGCGCCACATCATGGCCCGCCACGGCGACCGCCTGGATTGAACGCCCCGGCGGGCCCGCCCGCCGGTACATAAGAAATGCCCCGGCGGTACGCCGCGCGAGGGCCGTTGCTCGATTGACACTGCCCCACCAATAGAGACAACAAACGAGGGAGACATCGCATGCGCAAGACAGCACTGTTCAGCGCCATCACCACCGCCCTGCTGGCCAGCGCCGGCGTACAGGCCGCCGACGCCATCAAGGCGGTCGGCGCCGGTGAAGGCCGCCTGGACATCATCGCCTGGCAGGGCTACATCGAACGCGGCCAATCCGACAAGGCCTACGACTGGGTCACCCGGTTCGAGAAGGACACCGGCTGCCAGGTCAACGTGAAGACCGCCGCCACCTCCGACGAGATGGTCAGCCTGATGGCCAAGGGCGGCTACGACCTGGTCACCGCCTCCGGCGACGCCTCGCTGCGGCTGATCTACGGCAAGCGCGTGCAGCCGATCGACCCCGAGCTGATCCCCAACTGGAAGAACGTCGACGCGCGCCTGAAGGACGCGCCCTGGTACACCGTCAACGGCAAGACCTACGGCACCCCGTACCAGTGGGGCCCGAACGTGCTGATGTACAACACCAAGGTCTTCCCCAAGGCGCCGGACAGCTGGAGCGTGGTGTTCCAGGCGCAGGACCTGCCCGACGGCAAGCCGAACAAGGGCCGCGTGCAGGCCTATGACGGCCCCATCTACATCGCCGACGCCGCGCTGTATCTGAAGAGCACCCAGCCGGAACTGGGCATCCAGGACCCGTACCAGCTGACCGAGGCGCAGTACGGCGCCGTACTCGACCTGCTGCGCAAGCAGCATTCGCTGATCCACCGCTACTGGCACGACGCGACCGTGCAGATGAGCGACTTCAAGAACGAGGGTGTGGCCGCCTCCAGCTCCTGGCCGTACCAGGCCAACGCGCTGAAAGCCGAGAAGCAGCCGATCGCCACCGTGTTCCCGAAGGAAGGCGTCACCGGTTGGGCCGACACCACCATGCTGCACGCCGAGGCCGCGCACCCGAACTGCGCCTACAAGTGGATGAACTGGTCGCTGGAGCCCAAGGTGCAGGGCGACGTCGCCGCCTGGTTCGGCTCGGTGCCGGCCGCGCCGGAAGGCTGCAAGGCCAGCGAGCTGCTCGGCGCCGAAGGCTGCGCCACCAACGGCTTCGACCAGTTCGCCAGGATCGCCTTCTGGAAGACCCCGCAGGCCGAGGGCGGCAAGTTCGTCCCGTATAGCCGCTGGACCCAGGACTACATCGCGATCATGGGCGGCCGCTAAGCCAGCGCCACAGGGACATTCGTAGGATGGGTTGAGCTCCGCGAAACCCATCACCGCGGAGCGATGCCCCATCGATGGGTATCGCTTCGCTCAACCCATCCTACGTCCCGCTATCCCACCATCCGTTTCTGATTCACCCGATTTTTCCGGGCAGGGCCTTCGCACGCCGAACTCCTGCCCCTGGAGCGTGCCCCATGACCACCCCCGCTGTTCAATTCACCCAGGTCTCCCGCCAGTTCGGCGAGGTGAAAGCCGTCGACCGGGTGTCCATTGACATCAAGGACGGCGAGTTCTTCTCCATGCTCGGCCCCTCGGGCTCGGGCAAGACCACCTGCCTGCGCCTGATCGCCGGTTTCGAACAGCCCTCCTCCGGCTCCATCCGCATCCATGGCGAGGAGGCCGCCGGCCTGCCACCGTACCAGCGCGACGTCAACACCGTGTTCCAGGACTACGCGCTGTTCCCGCACATGAACGTGCTGGAGAACGTCGCCTACGGCCTGAAGGTGAAAGGCGTGGCCAAGGCCGAGCGGCTGAAGCGCGCCGAAGAGGCCCTGGGCATGGTCGCCCTCGGCGGCTACGGCAGCCGCAAGCCGGTGCAGCTCTCCGGCGGCCAGCGTCAGCGCGTAGCGCTCGCCCGCGCCCTGGTCAACCGCCCGCGGGTGCTGCTGCTGGACGAACCCCTGGGCGCGCTGGACCTGAAGCTGCGCGAGCAGATGCAGAGCGAGCTGAAGAAGCTGCAGCGCCAGTTGGGCATCACCTTCATCTTCGTCACCCACGACCAGAGCGAAGCGCTGTCGATGTCCGACCGCGTGGCGGTGTTCAACAAGGGCCGCATCGAACAGGTCGACACCCCGCGCAACCTGTACATGCAGCCGGCCACCCCGTTCGTCGCCGAGTTCGTCGGCACCGCCAACGTGCTGCGCGGCGACCTCGCCCAACAGCTCACCGGCAACGCCCAGCCGTTCTCCATCCGCCCCGAGCACATCCGCTTCGCCAGCGGCGAGCGCGGCGCCGGCGACCTGGAGATCAGCGGCCTGCTGCACGACATCCAGTACCAGGGCGCCGCCACCCGCTACGAAATCCGCCTGGACAACGGCCAGAACCTCTGCCTGAGCCAGGCCAACAACCAGTGGGACGCCGCCGCCGTAGCCCACCAGCCGGGGCAGCGCGTGACCGCGCGCTGGGCGCGCGAGGCCATGGTGGCGCTGAACGAGGGCGCCTGAGATGGAGCTGACGATGAACGCGCAGGCGCCCACGACCGGCAACGGCCCGCTGCGCCGGCTGTCCAACCTGCTGTACCGCAAGCCGACGCTGTACCTCTCGCTGCTGCTGGTGCCGCCGCTGCTGTGGTTCGGCGCCATCTACCTGGGCTCGCTGCTGACCCTGATGTGGCAGGGCTTCTACACCTTCGACGACTTCACCATGACGGTGACGCCGGACCTGACCTGGGCCAACTTCGCCGCCCTGTTCACCCCGGCCAACTTCGACATCATCCAGCGCACCCTGGCGATGGCCATCGCCGTGTCCATCGCCAGCGGCGTGGTGGCCTTCCCCATCGCCTACTACATGGCGCGCTACACCAGCGGCAAGACCAAGGCCTTCTTCTACATCGCGGTGATGATGCCGATGTGGGCCAGCTACATCGTCAAGGCCTACGCCTGGACCCTGCTGCTGGCCAAGGGCGGCGTGGCCATGTGGTTCGTGCACCACCTCGGCCTGCAATGGCTGCTGGACCTGCTGATGGACGTGCCCGGCGTGGGCGGCAACACCCTGTCCACCTCGCACCTGGGGCGCTTCCTGGTGTTCGTGTACATCTGGCTGCCGTTCATGATCCTGCCGATCCAGGCTTCCCTGGAGCGCCTGCCGCCGTCGCTGCTGCAAGCCAGCGCGGACCTGGGCGCGCACCCGCGGCAGACCTTCCTGCAAGTGATCCTGCCGCTGTCGATCCCGGGCATCGCCGCCGGCTCGATCTTCACCTTCAGCCTGACCCTCGGCGACTTCATCGTGCCGCAGCTGGTGGGCCCGCCGGGCTACTTCATCGGCAGCATGGTCTACGCCCAGCAGGGCGCGATCGGCAACATGCCGATGGCTGCCGCCTTCACCCTGGTGCCTATCGTGCTGATCGCCGTGTACCTGTCCATCGTCAAACGCCTGGGGGCCTTCGATGCACTCTGACTCCTCATCTCAAGAGAAGGCTTCCTGGGGCCTGAAAGCCGCCGCCTGGGGCGGGCTGGTGTTCCTGCACTTCCCGATCCTGATCATCTTCATGTACGCCTTCAACACCGAAGACGCCGCGTTCAGCTTCCCGCCGCAGGGCTTCACCCTGCACTGGTTCAGCGTCGCCTTCGGCCGCCAGGACGTGCTGGAGTCGATCAGCCTGTCGCTGAAGATCGCCTGCATCGCCACCCTGATCGCCATGCTCCTGGGCACCCTGGCCGCGGCCGCGCTGTACCGCCGCGACTTCTTCGGCAAGGAGGGCATCTCGCTGATGCTGATCCTGCCGATCGCCCTGCCCGGCATCATCACCGGCATCGCGCTGCTCTCGGCGTTCAAGACCCTCGGCATCGAGCCGGGCTTCCTGACCATCGTCATCGGCCACGCGACCTTCTGCGTGGTGATCGTCTACAACAACGTGATCGCCCGTTTCCGCCGCACCTCCCACAGCCTCATCGAGGCCTCGATGGACCTGGGCGCCGACGGCTGGCAGACCTTCCGCTACGTGATCCTGCCGAACCTCGGCTCGGCCCTGCTGGCCGGCGGCATGCTGGCCTTCGCCCTGTCCTTCGACGAGATCATCGTCACCACCTTCACCGCCGGCCACGAACGCACCCTGCCGATCTGGCTGCTCAACCAACTGACGCGCCCGCGCGACGTGCCGGTGACCAACGTGGTGGCCATGCTGGTGATGCTGGTGACCATGCTGCCGATCCTCGGCGCCTACTACCTGACCAAGGGTGGCGAGGGCGTGGCGGGGAGTGGCAAGTGACTACGGTGCCGTGCGGCCCTCTCCCTAACCCTCTCCCTGAAGGGAGAGGGGACTTGATCGGAGCAGGAGGAAACCAAGGCCTCAGCCGGCACGTACGGCTCCCTCTCCCTTCGGAGCGGGGCGCGCAGCCAGGGCGGGGGAGAGGGAAAAGCCCCCGCTCCGACATAACAGACCCCCTCAGGACTGCCGAAACCGGCGGCCCCATAAAAGAAACCCCAACGAATACCTGCAAGCCCTGACCAAGAGGACTTAAAGAATGCAAACCAAACTGCTGATCAACGGCCAACTGGTCGCTGGCGAAGGCGAGAAGCTCGCCGTGCTCAACCCCTCCCTGGGCACCACCCTGGTGGAAATCGCCGAAGCCACCCCGGCCCAGGTCGACGCCGCCGTGCAGGCCGCCGACGCCGCCTTCGACGCCTGGTCGCAGACCGCGCCGAAGGACCGCTCGCTGCTGCTGCTGAAACTGGCCGACACCATCGACGCCCACGCCGAGGAACTGGCGCGCCTGGAATCCAACAACTGCGGCAAGCCCTACAGCGCCGCGCTGAACGACGAACTGCCGGCCATCGCCGACGTGTTCCGCTTCTTCGCCGGCGCCAGCCGCTGCCTGCAGGGTTCCGCCGCCGGCGAATACCTGCCCGGGCACACCTCGATGATCCGCCGCGACCCGATCGGCGTGGTGGCCTCCATCGCGCCCTGGAACTACCCGCTGATGATGGTCGCGTGGAAACTCGGCCCGGCCCTGGCCGCCGGCAACACCGTGGTGCTCAAGCCCTCCGAGCAGACGCCGCTGACCGCCCTGCGCCTGGCCGAGCTGATGGCCGACATCTTCCCCGCCGGCGTGGTCAACCTGGTCTTCGGCCGCGGCCCGAGCGTCGGCGAGCCGCTGACCACCCACCCGAAGGTGCGCATGGTCTCGCTGACCGGCTCGGTCGCCACCGGCAGCCGCATCATCGCCGGCACCGCCGACACCGTGAAGCGCATGCACATGGAGCTGGGCGGCAAGGCCCCGGTGATCATCTTCGACGACGCCGACATCGACGCCGCCGTGGAAGGCATCCGCACCTTCGGCTTCTACAACGCCGGGCAGGACTGCACCGCCGCCTGCCGCATCTATGCGCAAAAGGGCATCTACGCCAAATTCGTGGAGAAACTGGGCGAAGCCGTCGCCAGCATCCGCTACGGCGAGCAGGACGACCCGGACACCGAACTGGGCCCGGTCATCACCGAGCAGCACCTGGAGCGCGTCATCGGCTTCGTCGAGCGTGCCCGCCAGCTGCCGCACATCGAGGTGGTCACCGGCGGCAAGCGCGCCGACCGCCCCGGCTTCTTCTTCGAGCCGACCGTGCTGGCCGGCGCCCGCCAGGACGACGAAGTGGTGCGCCGCGAGATCTTCGGCCCGGTGGTCTCGGTCACCGAGTTCGACGACGAAGCGCAGGCGCTGGCCTGGGCCAACGACTCCGACTACGGCCTGGCCAGCTCGGTGTGGACCAGCGACATCGGCCGCGCCCACCGCCTGGCAGCCCGCCTGCAGTACGGCTGCACCTGGGTCAACACTCACTTCATGCTGACCACCGAGATGCCCCATGGCGGCATGAAGCTTTCCGGCTACGGCAAGGACATGTCCATGTACGGGCTGGAGGACTACACCGCCGTTCGTCATGTGATGTTCAAGCACTGAGGCAAGTCGCCGGGCTCCCGCCTTCGCGGGGGCCCAGCGACTTCCCCGCACCCAGGGCCACCCGGCCCACAACCCGCGGGCGCGCCCGCAACGGAGGCAAGCATGCGTCACCTCGTCAGAGCGTTCTACCTGCTGTCGCTGTTCACCCTCGCCGGCCTGGCCCAGGCCGCCAGCTCTTCATCCCAGGAAACACCGAAACAGATAGTCGACGCCTACATGGCCGCGTGGAACGCCCACGACGCCGAGAAGGCCGCCGGCTACCTGGCCAAGGACGCGGAATACTTCGACGTCACCGTCGGCACCCCGCAGAAGGGCCGCGAGGCCGCGCGCGACAACGTGATCAAGGTCTTCGTCGGCGCCGTGCCGGACCTGAAGTGGAAGATGAACGGCAAGCCCATCGTCGACAAGGACGGCATCGCCTTCCAGTGGACCTTCAGCGGCACCAACACCGGCGCCTGGGACGCGCAGACGCCGGCGACCAACAAGCCGCTGTCGTTCGACGGTGTGAGCTACGTGAAGGTCAAGGACGGCAAGATCGTCTACCAGGGGGATTACTACGACGCCCTTGGGTTGCATAAGCAGTTGGGGTGGTGAGGTTGGCCTGGGGCTGGAAGGTTTGCGCTAGCCCCACCAACCCTCTCCCCCCGCCCTGGCTGCGCGCCCCGCTCCGAAGGGAGAGGGAGCTATCCGTGCTAACCGAAACGAAAGGTGTTCGCCGACGAGCGCCGATGTTGCGCTTCAAACCATAAGGCCCCCTCTCCCTTCAGGGAGAGGGTTGGGGAGAGGGCGCTCTCGAACCCAGCACCGAAAGCCCCCGGCAACCCCCCTTCGCGAGCAAGCTCGCTCCTACGAAAATACGAAAAGCCCCCCGCCATCAAACCTCGATAATCACCTTCAACGCCTTGTTCTGCGCCGCCTTGCCGAAGGTCTCGTAGGCCTGGAGGATGTCGCCCAGGGCGAAGCGGTGGGTGATCAGCTGTTCGGGCTGCAGCTTGCCGGCCTGCACGCTCTTGAGCAGCATCGGCGTGGTCACCGCGTCCACCAGGCGGGTGCGCAGGGTGATGTTGTGCGACCACAGGCGCTCCAGGTGCAATTCCACCGGCACCCCGTGCACGCCCAGCACGGCAATGTCGCCGCCAGGTGCGATCAGCTCCTCGCACAGGCTGAAGGTGCTCGGCACGCCCACCGCTTCCACCGCGCTGTCCACGCCCAGGCCATCGGTCAGCGCCCTCACCTTCTCCAGCAACTGCGGGTCGCCGGCATTGAAGCAGTCGGTGGCGCCGAAGCCCTTCGCCACTTCCAGGCGGTTGTCGTCCAGGTCGATCATGATGATCCGCGCCGGCGAGTAGAACTGCGCGGTGAGCAGCGCGGCCAGGCCCACCGGGCCGGCACCGACGATGGCGAGGTTGCCGCCGGGCTGCACGCGGCCGTTGAGCACGCCGCACTCGAAGCCCGTGGGGAGGATGTCGCTGAGCATCACCATGGCCTCTTCGTCCGCCTCGGCGGGCAGGTGGTAGAGGCTGGTGTCGGCGTGGGGGATGCGCACCTTCTCGGCCTGGGTGCCGTCGATCAGGTGGCCGAGGATCCAGCCGCCGGTGCGGCAGTGCGAGGTCATGCCCTTGCGGCAGAAGTCGCACTTGCCGCAGGCGCTGATGCAGGAGATCAGCACGCGGTCGCCGGGCTTGAACTGGCTGACCGCCGCGCCGACCTGCTCGACCACCCCGACGCCCTCGTGGCCGAGGATGCGTCCGGGTTTGCAGGCCGGCACGTCGCCCTTGATGATGTGCAGGTCGGTGCCACAGAGGGTGGTGCGGACCAGGCGCACCACGGCGTCGCCGGGCGCCTGCAGTTCGGGGTCGGGGCGCTCTTCCAGGGCGATGTCGCCGACACCGCGGTAGACCAGGGCTTTCATGGCCGGGCTCCTTTCGGGGAATGGTCAGGACAGGCTAGTCCCGCCCCGGCGGCCAGGGCCTGATCCCGATCAAAGGCTCATTCGGCGCTGGGCAGCTCGGTGATGTGGATTTCCGTCAGCAGCGGCTCGGGCTTGAGCTGGCTGCGCTTGAGCAGCGGGCAGAAGCGCGCCAGGCTGCCGATCAGCTCCCACTGGGTTTCCAGGTCGCCGGCCAGCTGGGCGATGTCGTTCAGGGCACGCTGGCCGACCTGCTGCAGGTGCGGGTCGGCGCTGCGGCCCAGCTCCAGGGAAAGCTGGCCGATCAGGGTGCTGAGGGCGGACATGTTGCGCGTCGCCAGGGCCAGGATGTTCGCCAACAGGGCGATCTCCGATTCCGGCACGGCGGAGGGTGGGGTGCGTGCGTCCATGCGTGTACCAGTGGGAAATGCGTCGTCCTGACGCGTTGCGGCGGAGCATAGCAGCAAAATGCCTGCATACGATCCATTTCACATTCTGTTGTACGAAAGTGCTGGCGCGCCGCCCGACGGACGGCGCGCCCTGGCCTCAGGCTTCGCCCAGGGGTTTGCGCAGCGGCGTGCCGCGCTGGGCCGCGCGCAGGTACTGCGCCGGCCAGGGCACCTGCTGGCCGCCCAGCTCGTCGGCGGCGTTGAGCGGCCAGTAGGGCTCGCGCAGCAGTTCGCGGGCCAGCAGGATCAGGTCGGCCTGGCCGGTGCGCAGGATGTGCTCGGCCTGCACCGGCTCGGTGATCATGCCGACGGTGCTGCTGGCGATCTCGGCCTCCTTGCGCACGCGCTCGGCGAACTGCGTCTGGTAGCCCGGGCCCACCGGAATCTCGGCGTTCACCGCGGTGCCGCCGGAGGACACGTCGATCAGGTCGACGCCCAGGTCCTTCAGGCGCCGGGCCAGCGCCACCGTCTCGTCGGGGTTCCAGCCGTCCTCCACCCAGTCGGTGGCCGACAGGCGCACCAGCAGCGGTAGTTCTTCAGGCCACACCTCGCGCACCGCCTGGGTCACTTCCAGCAGGTAGCGGATGCGGTTCTCGAAACAGCCGCCGTACTGGTCGCGACGCTGGTTGGACAGCGGCGAGAGGAACTGGTGCAGCAGGTAGCCGTGGGCCGCGTGCACCTCCACCACCTTGAAGCCCGCCGCCAGGGCGCGCTCGGCGGAGCGGACGAAGGCCTGGGTGACTTCGGCCATCTGCGCCTCGGTCAGCGCCGTGGGCGTGGTGTGCTTGGGGTCGAAGGGAATGGCCGACGGCGCCAGCGGCACCCAGCCGCCCTCGGCCACCGGCATGCTGCCCGGCTTGCCCAGCCAGGGCGCATAGGTGCTGGCCTTGCGCCCGGCGTGGGCCAGCTGGATGCCGGCCACAGCGCCCTGGGATTCGATGAAACGGGTGATGCGCCGCAGGGGCTCGACCTGCTCGTCCTTCCACAGGCCCAGGTCGCGGTCGGTGATGCGCCCTTCCGGAACCACCGCGGTGGCTTCCACCAGGACCAGGCCGGCGCCGCCCACGGCGCGGCTGCCCAGGTGCACCAGGTGCCAGTCGTTGGCCAGGCCGTCCTCGGCCGAGTACTGGCACATGGGGGAAACGCCGATGCGGTTGGGCAAGGTCAGTTGGCGCAGGGTCAGGGGCTCGAACAGCTGGCTCATGGCTACACTCCCTCAGGTTCTTTCAACGAATGATCGACACTTCAACTGTAGACCGGGTTGGCCGGCCGACACGTCAATCGTTCGTCCACGAACCCCTGGGCCCTAGGCCAACAGCTCTGTCTCCAGGCCGTAGCGGCGCTGCGCATCGCGACGCAGCACGCCGCTGGCATGCAGGCGCCGCAAGGTCTGGCGCACGCAGTTGGGCGAGATGGGCGCGGCTTCGTCCAGCAGGCGCTGGTGCAGCGCCGAAACGCTGTAGAAGCCGCCGGAGCAGAGCACGTCCAGTACCTTCAGGCGCGGCAGGCTGCAACGCAGGCCGGCGCGTTCGAGCAGCTTGCGCGCCGGGCGCAGTTCGCGGCGCAGCGCCAGCGGCAGGACCTCGGGCCGGTCGTCGGCGGCCGCGTCGGGAAAGCGAGGGTGGAGGGTCACGAAAGAGTCCTTTTCCGGGCCGCCATTGCGGCTTTCTCTAATGAAGACGAACGAGCGGGGCAAAACCGGCAACCGGAGCGATGAAATAATTTATTGCAAACCCACTGGCCGATTTCTCCGTCTCGTCCGTCCTTATCCATAGAATCCCCGGCCAATGGCGGGGCCCCGGCGGCATCGCCGCCTCCTCACTGCGTGAAGCCTGAAGCCCCCATGTCCAAGAAATCCCGTGCCAGGAACTGGTTCCTGATCCACAGCTGGCTGGCCTTGCCCATCTGGTTCTTCGTCTTCCTGGTGTGCATCACCGGCACCCTGGCCACCGTCAGCCAGGAGATCGTCTGGCTGGCCAACCCGGCCATCCGCGCCAACGCGCCGCCCGGCGACGCCCAGCGCCTGGGCTACGACGCCCTGCTGGCCGCGGTCCAGCGCCAGCAGCCGCAGGCCCATGTGCAAGGCCTGCACGTGCCGAGCGAAAGGCACTTCGCCATAGAAGCCCAGGTCAGCTACCCGGACGCGCGCAACGTCACCCTCTACGTCAACCCGTACAGCGGCGCCATCCAGGGCGAGGCGCCGCTGTTCGACTTCCGCAACTTCACCCGCGCCCTGCACGGCTGGTGGCTGGTGCCCTTCAGCCACGGCTACAGCTGGGGCTGGTACCTGGTGACGCTGCTGGGCCTGCCGATGCTGGCCTCGCTGGTCACCGGGCTGGTGGTCTACAAGCGCTTCTGGCGCGGCTTCCTCACCCCGCGCCTGCGCCTGAACCAGGGCGCGCGCATCTTCTGGGGCGACTTCCACCGCCTGACCGGGATCTGGTCGATCTGGTTCATCGCGGTGATCGCCGTCAGCGGCACCTGGTTCCTGGTCCAGGCGGTGCTCTACGACAACGCCATTTCCATCTCCAGCGAAGGCGTGCCGGCCATCATCCAGCCCGAGCAGGTGCCGCCGGGCGTCGACGGCGGGCCGCCGCCGCGCATCGGCCTGGACCAGGCGGTGGCCGTCGCGCAGCGCGAGATTCCCGGCTTCGAGCCGCGCTACCTGACGCTGCCGGGCGACGCCTTCGCGCCCATCGGCCTGCTCGGCCACGGCTGGTTCCCGCTGCTGTTCGAGCGCGCCAAGGTCAACCCCTACGACGGCAGCCTGGCCGCCACCCGGCGCCTGGGCGACCGCAGCGGCCTGGAGTTCTTCAGCGAATCCATGCGCCCGCTGCACGTGGGCGACTTCGGCGGGCTCTGGGTGAAACTGATCTGGTTCGCCTTCGGCCTGCTGCTCAGCCTGATGGTGCTCAGCGGCCTGCAGATCTGGAGCAAGCGCACCCTGCTGGCCACCGCCAAGCAGTTGAAGAAGCAACGCGCCCCGCAGCGCACCGCGGCCCTCACGGAGTGAACGCCATGCCCGCCCGTCAATCTTCGCGCCTGCGCCGCCAGTGGCTGCGCTGGCGCTTCCACCTCAGCGCCCTGCTGGTGCTGATCCCCCTCGGCTACCTGCCGGCGTTCCTCCACGACGCCCGCGTCGACCGCGGCCTCACCGGCCTGGGCGAACGCGAGGTCGGCGAACTGCAGGTCGGCCCCTGGCACGCGCGCCTGGCCGAATGGGAAGTCGGCGACCCCGAGGACGAAGGCCGCGCCGGCCACCTCAAGGCCTTCACCCTGGCCTGGTGCCAGGGCTGCGAGCAGCGCATCCGCGCGGCCTACCTGCGCATCGGCCGGCCCTACAGCCTGAGCGCCCCCGGCGCGCTGCTCAGCGGCAGCCCGTACCAGCAGTTCACCGAGGTGGCGGTGCCGCCACGCGCCCGCGCCGACGACCAGCTGTGGCTGACCGTCGAAGCCTGGGACGGCAGCGTGCACCAGGCCAGCCTGCCCCTCGCCGAGGCCTCCCCGTCGCTGGTGGCCTGGCTCGACCGCCAAGGAGCGTCCCGATGAAAGCCCTGCTTCCCCTCCTCCTGCTGGGCCTCGCCCCGCAGGCAATGGCCCACGCGCCCTTCCTCGAATGCAAGGCCCTGGACGCCGAGCGCATCCGCTGCCTGGGCGGCTTCAGCGACGGCAGCCAGGCGCAGGGCGTGAAGCTGCGGGTCCTCGGCCATGACGGCCAGACGCTGCTGGAAGAACGCCTGGGCGCCGACTCCAGCCTGACCTTCCAGCGCCCGGCGGTGCCCTACTTCGTGCTCTTCGACGTCGGCCCCGGCTACCGCGCCGAGGTCGACTCCCGCGACATCACCGGCCCCTGAGGCAGCCAGCTCAACCGCGGCGCAGCGCCCCGGGGGTGAGACCCAGGTAGCGGCGCATCGCCGTGGTCAGGGCGCTCTGGCTGGAGAAACCGCACTCTTCCGCCACCCGCACCAGCGCCAGGTCGGTCTCGCGCAGCAGGCGCGCGGCGGCGTCCAGGCGCTGCTTGAGCAGGTACTGGTGCGGCGTCAGGCCGACGCTGTCCTTGAACTGGGCGTGGAAATGGCTGGGGCTCAGGCAGGCCACCTGGGCCAGTTCGGCCACCGTGATGCGCCGCGCCAGGTGGGCGTGGATATGCCCGTCCAGGCGCTGCATGTCCAGCGGGCCGGTGGCCGGCCGGGGCGTCTCGCCGAACAGGCGCAGGTGCAGGGCGCGCAGCAGCACGCCGCCCAGCGCCCTGGCCAGCAGCGGGTCGCTGCCGTAGCGCGCCAGTTCCGCGCCGGCGTAGCTGAGCAGGTTCTGGAAGTCGGCATCCAACGTCGGGTAGCGCGGCGCCTCGAACAGCCGCGCCAGCAGCTCGCGGTCCTCGTCCGCCACGCCTGGCGCCTGCAGGTCGAGGATCAGCATGCGGTTGTCGCCCGTACCGGCGAAGGCGTGCCGGGCATCCCCCGGCACCAGGCAGGCGCGCATGCGGCAGACCTCGCCGCCGCGCCCGTCGACCTCGAACTCGGCGCGGCCGGCCAGGGCCATCACCAGTTGGTGATGTTCGTGGTCGTGGGCGTGGGACTGCTCGGGCAGGCGAGCGAGGCGTGCGTGCAACATCGGCAGGAGGCGTGCGTGGCTTTCCCGCACTCTAGCGAAGTTGCGCGGCCCTGCCCAGCCGCGCCGGTCAGCCGGCGTGGCGCCCGGCGTAGTCGCGGGCGAACTGCGCGGCGATGCGCCCGGAGCGCGAGCCGCGGTGGGTCGCCCAGCGGATCGCCTCGGCGCGGCTGGCCTCGATGGCCTCCTCGCCCAGGCCGTGGGATTGCAGCCAGCGCGCCACCGCCTCCAGGTATTCGTCCTGGCTGAAGGCATAGAAGGAAATCCACAGGCCGAAACGTTCGGACAGCGAGACCTTCTCTTCCACCGCCTCGCCCGGGTGCAGCTCGCCGTTCTCGCCGCGGGAGAAGGCCAGGTTGTCGGCGGCGCGCTCGGCCAGCAGGTGGCGGCGGTTGGAGGTGGCGTAGATCAGCACGTTGCCGGCCTGCCCCGCCACCGAGCCGTCGAGCACCGTCTTCAGGCCCTTGTAGCCGGTCTCGCCGTCCTCGAAGGAGAGGTCGTCGCAGAACAGGATGAAGCGCTCCGGGCGCTGGCGGACCAGCTCGATGATCTGCGGCAGGTCGCCCAGGTGCTCCTTGTCCACCTCGATCAGGCGCAGGCCCTCGGCGTGGAAGGCGTGCAGGCAGGCCTTCACCAGCGAGCTCTTGCCGGTGCCGCGGGCGCCGGTGAGCAGCACGTTGTTGGCCGGGCGGCCCTGCACGAACTGGCGGGTGTTGCGCTCGATCAGCGCCTTCTGCCGCTCGACGTTGCGCAGGTCGTCGAAGGCAATCAGCGCCGGCTCGCGCACCGGCGTCAGTTGCGCCTGGGCCACCCCGGCGTGGGGGCGGTATTCCCAGAGGTAGGCGATCACTTCCGGTTGCAGCGCCTGGGCCGGCTGCGGCGGCAGGTTGCGCTGCAGCAGGTCGGCGATGCGGGTGAGCTGCTCGGTGAGCGGTTGCAGGGCTGTGGCGAAATCGGACATGGGGAAAAAACCGGGCGCGAGGGGATTGGCGAGCATGCTAGTAACGGGCGAGACTGGCCGTCTAACGCAAAATGGGCGATGAAATGCGAGAAGCGGACATTCCCTCCATCCACGGCGACCAGCACGCCACCGGCCCGGTGACCGCCGTCGCCCTGGACTACGCCGACGGCCACCAGGTGCCCAGCCACAGCCACCAGCGCGCGCAACTGCTCTATGCGGTGCGCGGGGTGCTGGTGGTGGGCACTGCCGGCGGCCTCTGGGTGGTTCCGGACAACCGTGGCCTGTGGGTTCCCGCCGGCGTCGAGCACTGGACGCGGATGGTCGGCGAGGTGCGCGTGCGCACTCTCTACATCGAGCCGGACAGCGCGCCGCACCTGCCCACCGCGTGCACGGTGCTGGCCATTTCGCCGCTGCTGCGCGAGCTGATCCTGGCCGCCGTCGGCATCGCCGGCGAGGTCCCGGCGGACAGCCGCGACGGCCGCGTGCTGCGCCTGCTGCTCGACGAGCTGACCAGCGAGCCGGCGCTGCCCCTGCACCTGCCGCTACCCAACGAGCCGCGCCTGCGCCGGCTGTGCCGCGACATGGGCCTGGACGCCGGGCTGGAGGACTGGGCCGCGCGGGCCAGCGTCGACGCCAAGACGGTGCGCCGCTGGTTCCTGCGCGACACCGGGCTGACCTTCGGCCAGTGGCGCCAGCAGGCCCGCCTGCTGCGCGCCCTGGAGCTGCTGGGCAGCGGCGTCAGCGTGCTGGAGGCGGCGCTGGAGGTCGGCTACTCCACGCCCAGCGCCTTCAGCGCCATGTTCAGCCGCCAGTTCGGCCGCCCGCCCAGCGACTTCCTGCGCCCGCCGCGGGAAACCTCCGGCAACAGGCCGCGCTCGTCGGGGAATTGAAAGTCGCGGGCCGATTCCCCATCTAGACTGTCATGTTCAATCAGTCAGGTGCCTCATGAGCGACCAAGACGAGATTCACGATATCCACAGCGCCGAGGAAGTCACCGGGACCGGCCTGGTGCTGCCCGGCCAGAAGCTGCCGACCACCGTCTACGTCATCCCGATCCACAACCGCCCGTTCTTCCCCGCGCAGGTGCTGCCGGTGATCGTCAACGAGGAGCCCTGGGCGGAAACCCTGGAGCTGGTGGCCAAGACCGACCACCACAGCCTGGCGCTGTTCTTCATGGACAACCCGCCGGACGACCCGCGCCACTTCGACCCGGACAGCCTGCCCGAGCACGGCACCCTGGTGCGCGTGCACCATGCCAGCCGCGAAGGCGGCAAGCTGCAGTTCGTCGCCCAGGGCCTGGCGCGGGTGCGCATCCGCGGCTGGATCAAGCGCCACCGACCGCCGTTCCTGGTCGAGGTGGACTACCCGCACACGCCCAGCGACTCCAGCGACGAGGTCAAGGCCTACGGCATGGCGCTAATCAACGCGATCAAGGAGCTGCTGCCGCTCAACCCGCTGTACAGCGAGGAGCTGAAGAACTACCTGAACCGCTTCAACCCCAACGACCCCTCGCCGCTCACCGACTTCGCCGCGGCCCTGACCACCGCGCCCGGCAACGAGCTGCAGGAGGTGCTGGACACGGTGCCGATGCTCAAGCGCATGGAGAAGGTCCTGCCGCTGCTGCGCAAGGAGGTGGAAGTCGCGCGCCTGCAGAAGGAGCTGTCGGCCGAGGTCAACCGCAAGATCGGCGAGCGCCAGCGCGAGTTCTTCCTCAAGGAGCAGCTCAAGACTATCCAGCAGGAGCTGGGCATCACCAAGGACGACAAGAGCGCCGACGCCGACGAGTTCCGCGCCCGCCTGGAAGGCAAGATCCTCCCCGAGCAGGCGAAGAAGCGCATCGACGAAGAGCTGAACAAACTGTCGATCCTGGAGACCGGCTCGCCGGAATACGCGGTCACCCGCAACTACCTGGACTGGGCCACCGCGGTGCCCTGGGGCGTGCTGGGCAAGGACAAGCTCAGCCTGCCCCACGCGCGCAAGGTGCTGGACAAGCACCACGCCGGCCTCGAAGACGTCAAGGACCGCATCCTCGAATTCCTCGCCGTGGGCGCCTTCAAGGGCGAGATTGCCGGCTCCATCGTGCTGCTGGTGGGCCCGCCCGGGGTGGGCAAGACCAGCATCGGCAAGTCCATCGCCGAGAGCCTCGGCCGGCCGTTCTACCGCTTCAGCGTCGGCGGCATGCGCGACGAGGCGGAGATCAAGGGCCACCGCCGCACCTACATCGGCGCCCTGCCGGGCAAGCTGGTGCAGGCGCTGAAGGACGTCGAGGTGATGAACCCGGTGATCATGCTCGACGAGATCGACAAGCTCGGCGCCAGCTACCAGGGCGACCCGGCCTCGGCGCTGCTGGAGACGCTGGACCCGGAACAGAACGTGGAATTCCTCGACCACTACCTGGACCTGCGCCTGGACCTGTCCAAGGTACTGTTCGTCTGCACGGCCAACACCCTGGACTCCATCCCCGGGCCGCTGCTCGACCGCATGGAGGTCATCCGCCTGTCCGGCTACATCGCCGAGGAGAAGCTGGCCATCGCCAAGCGCCACCTGTGGCCCAAGCAGCTGGAAAAGGCCGGGGTGCCGAAGGAGCGGCTGTCGATCAACGACGCCGCCCTGCGCGCGGTGATCGAAGGCTACGCCCGCGAGGCCGGGGTGCGGCAGCTGGAGAAACAGCTCGGCAAGCTGGTGCGCAAGGCCGTGGTCAAGCTGCTGGAAGACCCCGAGGCCAAGCTGAAGATCGGCGCCAAGGACCTGGAGAGCTACCTCGGCATGCCGGTGTTCCGCACCGAGCAGCTGCTCTCCGGCATCGGCGTCATCACCGGCCTGGCCTGGACCAGCATGGGCGGCGCCACCCTGCCCATCGAGGCGACGCGCATCCACACGCTGAACCGCGGCTTCAAGCTGACCGGGCAACTGGGTGACGTGATGAAGGAGTCGGCGGAAATCGCCTACAGCTACATCACCGCCAACCTGAAGAAGTACGGCGGCGATGCCAACTTCTTCGACCAGGCCTTCGTCCACCTGCACGTGCCCGAGGGCGCCACGCCCAAGGACGGCCCCAGCGCCGGCGTCACCATGGCCAGCGCCCTGCTGTCCCTGGCGCGCAACCAGGCGCCGAAGAAGGGCGTGGCCATGACCGGCGAGCTGACCCTCACCGGCCAGGTGCTGCCCATCGGCGGGGTGCGCGAAAAGGTGATCGCGGCGCGCCGGCAGAAGATCCACGAACTGATCCTGCCCGAAGCCAACCGCGGCGACTTCGAAGAACTGCCGGACTACCTCAAGGAAGGCCTGACGGTGCACTTCGCCAAGCGCTACGGCGACGTGGCCAAGGTGCTGTTCCCGGCCTGAGGGCCAGCGCTGCGCCGGAACGCTCTTCGTAGGGTGGGTTGAGCTTGCGATACCCATCGGACACTGATGATGGGTATCGCTTCGCTCAACACCATCCTACGGGGTGTTGTGTTTGCCGGAGGGTGTAGGAGCGAACCTTGTCCGCGATAGCCGGACATCCCGGCGCGATTCGCGGATGAGATCCGCTCCTACGCCGCACCACCTACACCATTCCCATGTAGGAGCGCGCCCTGCGCGCGAAATCGCGGGCAGGGCCCGCTCCTACAGGTTGCCGGGAAACACGGTATTCCTTCCCCGTAGGAGCGGACCTTGTCCGCGATCGCCGGAACTATCGGCGCGATTCGCGGATGGGATCCGCTCCTACGCCGCCCCACCTACACCATTCCCATGTAGGAGCGCGCCCTCCGCGCGAAATCGCGGGCAGGGCCCGCTCCTACAGGTTGCCCCGAGGCACGGCATTCCCCCGTAGGAGCGGACCTTGTCCGCGATCGCCGGAGGTCCCGGCGCGATTCGCGGATGAGATCCGCTCCTACGCCGCCCCACCTACACCATTCCCATGTAGGAGCGCGCCCTGCGCGCGAAATCGCGGGCAGGGCCCGCTCCTACAGGTTGCCCGAAGGTATGGCATTCCCCCGTAGGAGCGGACCTTGTCCGCGATCGCCGGACGTCCCGGCGCGATTCGCGGATGAGATCCGCTCCTACGCCGCCCCACCTACACCATTCCCATGTAGGAGCGCGCCCTGCGCGCGAAATCGCGGGCAGGGCCCGCTCCTATGTATGGACTCACCCCCACCGTCAACCCGCTTTTGAACATGAAAACCCGACTGCATCTATGTATTAGGCCTGTTCGAGGAAGCCACGTCGGGCTTCTGGCCAACATTGGGTAAGCCCGC
>Ga0180223_1000573_pt1 | contig 43417 bp, 42 predicted proteins | sample eDN5th30CKraftOP_FD_151337 | JGI IMG/M metagenome (GOLD analysis project Ga0180223, IMG submission 151337) | Enriched Organic Plus compost microbial communities from Emeryville, California, USA - eDNA 5th pass 30_C Kraft OP (version 2) (version 2) ... | reverse complement strand
CGCCTGCTCATCTTCGAGCGTGACCAGCGTGCGGCCACCGCACTTGCGGGCGGTCAACCGACCAGCTCCGATCTCCGAATAAAAATGCGTAAGTCCGATGCCGTTGCGCTGGCAGAACTCCCGCGGGCTGAAGGCGTTACGATCAGTCGTGCGCATGGTGCTTCTCTCCGTTTGCGGCGCTAACCTGCAAACAGATTGCACTGGTTCTATGCGCAAGCACCCGGGGTTTGGCGGGGGTTGGCGGCTGCCGGCGGAGACCTAAGCTATTGGGCGATTGGACCTTTCTGAGAACAGCAAAAGCCTGATGCGAAATTTAGGGTAGGCTTGGTGCCCGAAATAAATACCGGCTACGTCTTACTGGGGTCAGGAAGTTGCTACAATCACCGCACCAACCGGCGGTGTTAATGACCCCGCGCGAACCGAAAATCTTGCCGAGGACGTATCGGTAAGCGATAGACTTGTCGACGGCCTAACTAAGCCGACAAACATTAGGACACATGCTTGTACGCCGGCGAAAGAAGGCGTGGCAGATCAATAAACCTCAATCGTGCGTTACTGGCAGTCGCGCCCGTCTGTAAAATTGGAGACCAACAAATGGCGGAAATTACAGGGTGGCAGGTCGTCGGGTGTGTAAATGGTGGCTCCGCTAACAAAGGGCAGGATGTCCATTTCACGCTGCGGGTAAAAGGAGATGGAGCAGAACAGGACATCGGTTTCTTTATCGATCATGGCAAGCTTGCCGAAATGATAAGTCACCTCCTAACATATGGCGGACTAGCGCGAGACACACGGCTAAGAATTGACCCTAGCGAAGAGACCGAAGGCTCTTTCGCTGGCGCTCACGCGCTTGGCTTAGCGGATGTATTTCCCGGTCGCTCTGTGACGAACCCGGAGCTGGCAATACTAACACTTCAATTCCATGCGGGGCGCGCAGGTCAGAGTGATCTGAGACTAAATTTATATTGTGCGGCGAATGCGACTGCTCTCGGAATTTTATCCAGCGCATGCACCAAGGCGGCCCAAATTTTGGAAGATGATGATCCAAAACTTTCGACACATTAGCCATTAGGTGCGACTATTATCCCCGTCGCTTCGGAGGGCAGTTCCGTTTTTTGTGGAAGAGGCCAACAAGGAAGCACGCGTCGAGCGTCATGGCTTGTGAAGAATGTACTTTTTACAAGTATGGGCTGGTATTGTCATTATCGCTTTGTTGTCCGGCGCGAACGCCATCACAATAGGCGCGACAGCCACCGTAATATAACATCGCGGATGAACTTGGCATCACCGTCGCTCGTCAGGACCTAGTTGGCGACCACTTTCATTACAGGGATTTGGAACGCCGGCCGTCTGACAGGCGCATAAAATGCCATCCGTCGTTTTAGAAAAAGCGTGGCTCATGATGAGCCTATATCGACAAACCGCTCCAACAGACCCATACTGAGATTATCGAGACAATTGGGTCGACGTGCCGCGGAGCCTCCAATTGGGCCGCGCATCATAGTCCGTTTGATACCGTGTCTACGACCGCCGCCTAGTGGCCTGTTTTGGTTTTCCTGCCCTACTTCCCCCGGTAATCATCAACGTGTGGTATAGTCGATCTAAAAAGCCGTCAGTAGCGGGGCAAATGCAGATCGCACTGTCGAAGCCACATACGAGGGGGCTAGATGTCCGTAGTGCTTCTCGACCATGCGGCTATCCGCGTGCCCCAGCTGGCGCGCGACCACAGCCATCGAAACCCCACGCATCACCAGGCGGCTTGCGTAAGTGTGCCGGAGTTCATGGAAAGTCAGTGGCTCGATCTTGGCGGCGTCAATCGCGACCCGTAGCGGTCGCTGCTGGTCAGACTTACCCCATCGCTTGCCGTTTGCCTTTAGAAGCGCCCGCTCGCCCTTCGCCCGGCCGGCGCATAGTCTGTCGAATAGCGCCTTTCCCTCAGCCGTGAGGTAAACGTCTCGGCTCTTGCCGCTCTTGCTTTCGGCGATGAAAACCGAGCCGCCTTGAGGATCGTAGTCAGCGACGGTCAGCGCTCCGAGTTCCCCGTAGCGGCAACCCGTCAATAGGGCTGCTGTCACCAGGTCTCGAAAATCCGGGCCACATCCTTCGATTAGGTCGCGGGCCTCGTTATCGTTCAGAAAGCGGACGCGCGCCGAATCGACGTTCTTAAATGGCGCTACTTGCTCCCAAACCGGGCGGCACGAAATTTTGCCGTCTCGGAGCAGGAAGTTCAGACCGGCCTTCAGGACTGTCAAAATGCGGTTCGCGGTTGATTGCCGCTTGCGTTTTGAGGAGCCCCCTTTTCTGAACGTGACGCCCTGCCCGCGCTTGGACCGCGCCCGCGGAGCCGACTTCACAAGCTTGTCCCGCCATCCCGCAATGCGCCCTCGTGATAGCCTAGAAATGGCTACCGGCCCCAGGTCCGGGAGGATATGTGCGTTGATGACGTTGCGGGTGTTGGCCAGCGATTTACCGTCGCGTTGCTCGTAGTCGGCAAGATAAAGCGCCATGCCTTCGGCAACGGTTATCGTGTCGTGCGATGGCGTCCAGTCGCCAGAAAGCTTTTCGGCCTCAGTTCGGAAATAGGCCCGCGCCAATTCCTGCGCATGGTCAAAGTCGAATGTTCCAACGTTATCGGCGTCCCGGTAGTCGTCTGCGGCCCCGAGCGCGGCATAGGCCCGCCGTCCGGTCGCCTTGTCGCGGAGGCGGGCTATCCATGAACCGCCGTTTGCAATGCGCCGGTAGCCAAGGTAGCACCCGCTGGAAAGCTTCGTCCAATATGGCTCACGGCGCGGCGCTAGCTTCAATCGAGCTGAGCGCGAATCGACACGGGAGTTTTTAGCGGTGCGAGCCACGCGAAGCCCCCTTCGGTCCTGCCGCAGTCCCGTCGGGACTGGTCATACGGCACGGTACGGCAAAAAAGTGAGCGAACCGACATGAACGAGGGCGAAGATATCAAGCCAATAACTCGGCGTAAACAGTTGATTATAAAGGATTCATGCCTTTTCGCCAGCCTTCGCGGGAGACCAGACGCCATCCGGACTTACCGCCCTTTCACGGCGGTAACAGGGGTTCGAATCCCCTAGGGCGCGCCATTTGCCTCCAGAACAGCGTACGTCCTGGACTAAAGCGCCGCCGCGCATCGGCGATCCATTGGTTTTCCGTTCTTACGGCAACCGGCCGAGGACGACATTTCGTGACATTCCTGCCCGCAAATCCGCCGCTCTCCCGCGCTTTGGTCGAGCGCAACTACACCGAACCGACCCCTGTCCAGGCGGCCGTGCTGGCCAACGACGCCGCTGGCCGCGACCTGCTGGTTTCGGCCCAGACAGGATCGGGCAAGACCGTTGCCTATGGACTGGCGATTGCCGCGAACCTTATGGGCGACAGCGACCGCTTTGAAAGCGGCGCCAAGCCGCTGGCCCTCGTCGTCGCGCCGACGCGCGAGCTTGCCTTGCAGGTGCAGCGTGAGCTCGCCTGGCTCTATCAATACACCGGGGCGCGCGTCATCTCCTGCGTCGGCGGCATGGACCCGCGCCGCGAACAGCGTGAGCTCGGGATGGGCGCGCATATCGTGGTCGGCACGCCCGGCCGGCTGTGCGACCACTTGCGGCGCGGCCATCTCGACGTCACGGAATTGAAGGCCGTCGTGCTCGACGAGGCCGACGAGATGCTCGATCTCGGCTTTCGCGAGGACCTGGAGACGATCCTCAAGACCACGCCGGAAGCACGCCGCACGCTGCTGTTCTCGGCGACGCTGCCGCGCGGCATCGTGGCGCTGGCGAAGCAATACCAGAAGGACGCCTGGCGCATCGCAGTCGCCGCCGGCGAAGGCGGCCATGCCGATATCGAGTACCGCGCCATCAGGGTCGTCGCGCAGGATGTCGAGCACGCCGTGGTCAACGTGCTGCGCTATTTTGAATCGCCGAGCGCCATCGTCTTCTGCAACACCCGCAGCGCAGTCAATCGTCTCCAGGCGGCGCTTCTCGAGCGCGGATTTTCCGTCGTCGCTCTGTCGGGCGAGCTGACGCAGGGCGAGCGCACGCACGCGCTGCAGGCGCTGCGCGACGGACGCGCCCGCGTCTGCGTCGCCACTGACGTCGCCGCGCGCGGCATCGACCTGCCGAACCTCGGCCTCGTCATTCACGCCGAATTGCCGAACGACCCGGAAGTCCTGCAACATCGCTCCGGCCGCACCGGCCGTGCCGGCCGCAAGGGCGTGAGCGTGCTGCTGGTGCCGCCGTCGCGCCGCCGCATCGCCGAACGGATGCTCGCTCAGGCCGGCATCGAAGCGGTTTGGGGCGCGGCGCCGCAGGCCGACGAAATCCGCAAGCTCGACCAGCAGCGCATGCTGCAGGACGTCGCGTTCACGGAGGAGCCGACCGAGGACGACCTGACGCTGGCGCGCGCCCTGCTGGCCGAGCGCCCGCCCGAAGCGATCGCCGCAGCGCTGGCTCGGCTCTATCGCGCGCGCCTGCCCGCCGCCGAAGACATCGTCGATCCCGGCCAGAGAGGCTATGAGGACAGAGGCCGCTCGCGCGACGACCGCGGTGACCGGCGCGGGCCCGCGCGCGGCGATGAAGGTGACCGGCCGAAGCCGGGACAAAGGACCGGTTTTCGCCGCGGCATGGAAGGCGGCAGCGTCTGGTTTCGCGCCAATATCGGCCGTCGCAAGAATGCCGAAGCCCGCTGGCTGCTGCCGATGATCTGCCGCCGCGGCGGCATCGACAAGAACGCCATCGGCGCGATCAAGATTTACGAGACCATCACCGAGTTCGAGATTTCGGCGAAGGCCGCCGAAGACTTTGCCGCCAAAGTCCAGGTTCCCGACAAGGACGAGCACATTCTGATCGAGGCCCTGCCCGAGGGTCCGCGCGGCGAAGCGCCAGCCGGAAAGACTGTCGATCAATCCGCGCCCGACAAAGCGCGGCACGACGAGGCTCGCCGGCCCGACAAGAAGGCTTACGAGAAGCCGCGTTACGACAAGCCGCGCAAGCACCATGACGAGCGCTTTCGCGAGCGAGGGCCCAAACCCGGCAAGAAGGCGAAGTTCGACAAGAACCGGCGCGACGAGCACAAGCCGGCCCATGCTGGGCCGTCATCGCACCAGGATGCACCCGGTACGAAGCCCGCATTCCGCAAGAAGCCGAAGAAGAACAAGCATCGCGGCTGAAACGAGGCGCGCGCGCCCCGTGCCGCTCACAAACTAGTCGCGAGTGCGCCGACACAAACTCTCCCGCACGCCCCTCATCGCCTCGAACACCCGTCCCCTCTTGGCGAAGTCCTGCATCAATGACTGCACCTTGGGCTCGATGAAGCTGTCAGTGTCGTTCCAGACCAGCGGCCGCTCGCCGTTCGGCAGGCCGGCGCCGGAGGCTTCGCGCGCCGCGACATAGAGCGCCTGCGTCGGCGGCGACAGCACCGCGCGGGCGTCATAGCTGCCGGCGACCGCCTGCGCGCGCAGTTCGACCGCCTGCATGCCGAAGAACAGCGCGTTCGCCATGAAGTGCTCGAGAATGTCGAGCTGGTCGCGCGCCAGATTAGCGGCGTTCATCGCCTGGCTGTTGATGTTCTGGTTGAACTGCTCGGCATGGGTCGGGAAGCGGTCGGTCATCGACTGGCCGAAGTAGCTGATGAGCGGCATCAGCGCATTGCACGACAGTTGCACCGACTTGAGGCCGACATTGAGCCCCAGCGCCATATTGCCGACCAGCGACGGATTGAGGCCGTAGCTAAATTCCGGCGTGACCAGGAGCGCAATCTGGGTGTCGAGATGCTTGGCCATCATGCCGAGATGGTAGCGCAGGCTGTCCATGGCGACGCCGGTGTACTGCGCGAGGAAATTGCCGGTGTGGAAGATCTCGCCGGTGTCGGGATCGATCAGCGGATTGTCATTGGCCGAGTTGGCTTCGGTCTCGATCTGGCGCGCCGCCTGCGCGATGCCGTCGACGATGGGGCCGACGAACTGCGGCATGCAGCGCAGCGAATAGCGGTCCTGGATCAGCACGCCCTTGCGATGGGCGCGGTCGCCCGCCGCCTCGTCGCGGATCAGCTTCGAGCCCCTGAGCAGCGCGCGCATGGTCTCGCCGGTCCACACCTGGCCCGGATGCGGCTTCATGGCGTGGATGAAAGGATCGAAGGACTGGCTGGTCGCCAGCAGCGCCTGGAAGTACAGCGCGTGAACGCCGAGCGCGAGCGACGTCAGGGCATAAGCCCGCTCGATGCAATTGGCGGCAACGCCGGTCGAGGCCGTGGTGCCGTTGCTGAGCGCGAGGCCTTCCTTGGGTTCGAGCGCGATCGGCTTGAGGCCGATGCGGGCGAGCGCGCTGTGGCTGTCCAGTTCCTCGCCGGCAAGGTCCACCTTGTAGGCCGGATCGAGCCCGACAATGGCGCCGCCGATATAGGCCAGCGGTGACAGGTCGCCGCTCGCGCCGATGGAGCCGCGTTGATAGACATGCGGCGTCGCGCCGGCGTTGAGGAAGGCGACATAGCGCTCGATGATCTCCAGGCGGATGCCGGAGGCGCCTTTCATCAGCGAGTTGGCGCGCAGCAGCATCGCGGCGCGCACGTCCGGGATGGGCAGCCGCGGGCCGGCGGCGACCTTGTGATGCCACAGCGAGACGCGCTGCAGCTCCTGCAGCTTGTCGCTTGACACCGTGTGATCGGCCATGCCGCCATAGAGTGTGGTCACGCCGTAGATCTGCTGGCCGTCGCGCAACGCCTTGGCGATGCGCTCGCGCGAGGCGTGGACGCGCCCGACAATGGCGGCATCGTTCGACAGCGCCACCGGCGCGCCATGCGCCACCGCGGCGATGTCGCCGATGGTCAATCCTGCTCCACTGATCGTGATCATCGCTCCATTCCTTGCTGCTGGGGCGGGTCCGGCTGTGCCGAAGCCCGCAATGGCTTGACGGGCGGTTTGTCGACAGCTTGTGCCGGAATGGCCGTCGCTTCAATCCGCATGGCGGTGCGGCGTCCGGTCCCCAACCCGACGATCCCTCTTGCTCCGCCCCGCCGACGATGGTCTATCCTGCCCCGGCTGGGACGCATCGGGGCGGCGGGGGTAGCGCGTGCATCACGAAGTCACATTGATCGCGACGGTGGCGCTCGCCTTCGTGTTCGCCGCCGTCATGGGTTATGCTGCGGACCGGCTGCGCCTGCCGCCGCTGGTCGGCTATCTCGCCGCCGGCATGCTGATCGGCCCGGCGACGCCGGGTTTCGTCGCCGATGCCGGCCTATCGGCGCAGCTCGCCGAGATGGGCGTGATCCTGCTGATGTTCGGCGTCGGCCTGCATTTCTCGGCGGCCGACCTGCTGGCGGTGCGCGGCGTCGCAGTGCCCGGCGCCATCGGCCAGATCATCCTCGCCACCCTCGTCGGCATGGGCCTGTGCGCGCTGTGGGGCTGGGGCATCGGCGCCGGCGTGGTGTTCGGGCTCAGCCTGTCGGTCGCCAGCACGGTGGTGCTGCTCAAGGCGCTCGAGGAGCGCAACATGGTGAGTTCGATCAATGGCCGCGTCGCCGTCGGCTGGCTGATCGTCGAGGACCTTGCCATGGTGCTGGCGCTGGTGCTGCTGCCGGCCTTCGCCGGCGTGCTCGGCGGCAACGCCGGCGGCGGCGCTCACGGCGGCGGTGGTGGGGATACCCTGGCGATCGCGCTGAACATCGGCAAGACGCTGCTCAAGGTCGGCGCCTTTACCGCGCTGGCCATGTATTTCGGGCCGAAGATCGTGCCGCGCCTCTTGAAGATGGCGGCGCGCACCGGCTCGCGCGAATTGTTCACCCTCACCGTGCTGGCGCTGGCGCTCGGCATCGCCTTCGGCGCCGCCGTGGTGTTCGACGTGTCCTTCGCGCTCGGCGCTTTCTTTGCCGGCGTCGTCATGAGCGAGTCGCGGCTCAGCCACCGCGCCGCGGCGGACTCGCTGCCGCTGCAGGACGCGTTTACCGTGCTGTTCTTCGTCTCGGTCGGCATGCTGTTCGACCCCTCGGTGCTGCTGCGCGAGCCCGGCAAGGTGCTCGGCGCGCTGGCGCTGATCATGATCGGCAAGTCGGTGATCGCCTTCGTGATCGTGGCCGCGCTGCGTTATCCGATCGGACTCGGCCTCACCGTCGCGGCGAGTCTGGCGCAGATCGGCGAGTTCTCCTTCATCCTCGCCGGCCTCGGCATCTCGCTCGGCCTGCTGTCGCGCGAGGGGCAGGATCTCATCCTCGCCGCCGCCATCCTCTCCATTCTGCTCAACCCGCTCGCCTTCATGGCGAGCGATGCGCTGCAGAAGATCGTTCGTGTCAAGTGGCCGGCGCTGTGGGCCGGCTATGGCCAGCGGCACAGCGAGGCGCTCGAGGGCGAACTGCAGCGCATCCGGGAACTCAGTGAGGAGCGCGAAGCGCAGCATCAGATCGAGATGCACAAGCTCATCCAGACCTTCCCGCTGTTCGCCGGGGTCGACGAGCATTCCCTGGAAGAACTCTTGCTGCTGTTCAAGCCGAGTTCGGCATCGCCGGGCGATCGCGTCGTGCGCAAGGGCGAGCGCGGCGACGCCATGTATTTCATCGCCGCCGGCGCGGTCGAGGTGAAGCTGGACAACCGGTCCATCCGCCTCGAAGCCGGCAGCTTCTTCGGTGAGATGGCGCTGCTCAGCGGTGAACGCCGCATCGCGGATGTCGTCGCCGTCGATTTCTGCGAATTCCTGGTGCTCAAGAGCCGCGACTTCAACCGGTTCGTCTCGAAGCATCCGGAGCTGAAGGAGGCCGTCAGCACCATGGCCAGCCAGCGGCGAAAAACGAACACCGCCCCAGCGGAGGCGGAATAGGCGCGGCGCGCGTCTCCAGCTCGCTAGGCCGCTGCTGCGCCCGCTCCTGCCCGCGCGAAGCGTCCCGGCGGCTGGCCGACATGGCGGCTGAACGCGGTGCTGAAGGTGCTGGCGGAGCCATAGCCGACGCGTCGCGCCACCTCGTCCATGGTCATGTCGCCGCCGCGCAGGAAATCCTTGGCCAGCGCCATGCGCCAGGCCATCAGATATTCCATCGGCCGCAAGCCCACCGTGCGCGTGAAGCGATCGAAGAAGGCCGAGCGCGACATGCCGGCCTCGCGCGCGAGTGCGTCCACGGTCCATGACCGCTGCGGATCGCCGTGCATGCCCCGCAGCGCCTCGGCGACGCGCGCATCGGCCAGGCCGCGCAGCAGTCCGGGCGGCGCGTCGCGGCCCTGGCTGGCGCGCAAGGCTTCGATCAGCAGCACTTCGACAAGGCGCGTCAGCACGAAGTCGCGGCCGTCGCGCGCGCCGCTCGCCTCCTCGCCGAACAGCCGCACCAGCGTCGCCAGCCGTTCGTCGCCGTGAATGTGGATCACCGTCGGCAGCAGCGACACCAGCAGCGCCGCGTCCGGCGACTCGAACGAGAAATAGCCGCCGCGCAGCCGGGCATCGGCCGGACCGTCGGCGCGGCCGTGGCGGACCTCGTCGTCGCCCGGCGCCTGCGCGGCGTGCGGATCGAGTCGCTTCGGCGTCGCCGGTGTGAGGCTCGACATCGTGAACGCCGGCGTCGCCGGCAGCAGCACGAAGTCGCCCGCCTCCAGAATGATCGGCGCCGCGCCGTCGACGGCCAAGCCGCAACGGCCTTCGATGACGGCACAGAAGCCGGGCTCCCCAAACGCCGAATACTGCACAGCCCATGCGCCCGCGCCGCTAACGCCCTTGGAGAAGATGGCGCGTGGCCGCAGCAGGCCGATGATCTGGGCGAGCGGGTCGGTCATATCAGGACTATTGCCAATTAAAAAAGGACTATTCGTTGATGATAGTCTTGAATAGGCTGCCTATCCTTCCCTTGTCAATCGCAAGAGAAGGAACCCCTCATGACCACTTCCCGCAACACCGTTCTGATCACCGGCTGCTCCTCCGGCTACGGCCTCGAGACCGCGCGCCATTTTCACGCCCATGGCTGGAACGTCATCGCCACCATGCGCACGCCGCGCAGCGACCTGTTGCCGTCGTCCGAGACGATGCGCGTGCTGCCGCTCGACGTGACGCAAGCTGACAGCATCGCCGCCGCGCTCGACGCTGCCGGCCCGATCGACGTGCTGGTCAACAATGCCGGCGTCGGCGTCGTCGGCGCCTTCGAGGCGACGCCAATGGCGCATATCCGCAAGGTGTTCGACACAAACACCTTCGGCGTCATGGCGATGACGCAGGCGGTCATCCCGCAATTCCGCGCCCGACGCTCAGGCGTTATTGTCAATGTGACGTCGAGCGTGACGCTCACCGCCATGCCTCTCGCCGCCGCCTACACCGCCAGCAAGCAGGCCATCGAGGGTTTCACCGGATCACTGGCGCATGAACTCGCCCATTTCGGCATCCGCGCCAAGCTGGTCGAACCCGGCTACGCGCCGACCACGCGCTTCGCTCACAACACCTCGGTGCGCATCGAGGACCTGATCCCGGAAACCTACGCCGCCTTCGCAGCGCCGATCTTCGCCGCCTTTGCCGAGCCGGCGCTGGTCACCACCGAACAGGATGTCGCCGAGGCGGTCTGGCGCGCCGCCAACGACCGCTCTGGACAGCTGCGGTTCCCCGCCGGCGCGGATGCCGTGGCGTTGGCGCAGGCAGCCTGACCTGAACATTCGCCGGCCGTGTGCGTTATCGCCGGAACAACAGGAGGCTCCCCATGGCTGACATCAAGGAACACATGAAGATCATCGGCAAGGACGGCGCCCATGTCGGCACCGTCGATGGTGTCGAAGGCGACCGGATCAAGCTAACCCGCAGCGACAACCCGGCGGGCCATAAGGACCATCATCACTATATCGACCGCAAGCTGGTCGGTTCGGTGGAAGGCGACGTGGTCAAGCTGTCGGTCAACGCGTCATCGGTGCCGGAAATGGAAGCGTCGGGCGCCAAGGTCTGACCTCAGGTTTCTGCCGTATCGGGACGGCCCCCCTCCGGGGCCCATCGCCTTTTGGGCGTTCGCAGAACGCCAACGCCGACCAGAATGCCGGCCAGCACCAGGCCGAAGCCCGCCAGCATTTCCGGCGTCAATCGCTCGCCGAGCAGCAGGATGCCGAGCACCATCGCCGCGACCGGATTGAGCGTCAGATAGAGAACCGTCGTTGTCGGCGGCAGCCAGCGCAGCGCCCACATGAACAATGAGAACTGCACGGCGCCGGCAACGGTACCGAGAAACAGCACCGCCAGCCAGCCTTTGGCGCTGAAGACCGGCAGCGCCGCGCCATGCGTGACGGCGGCGACCGGCAGCAGCGCCAGCACGGCAAAGGCCATCGCGAGCGCGGTAACGAAGAGCGGACCGAAGCGCATCAGCGTGGCGCGGCTGAACACCGAATACACCGCGGCGCAGAAGACGCCGAGCAGCATCAGCCCGTCGCCCATCAGATAGCTGGAATGGCCCGGCTGGAAGGCCGCCGTTCCGAAAGCCACAACGATGCCGGCAAAGGCCATGCCGACACCCAGCACCTTGGCCAGCGTGAAGCGCTCCCGGCCGAAGATATAGGCGACGATCATGGTCTGGATCGGAATGGTGGCAAGCCCGATGGCGCCTCGCGCCGCCGGCACATATTGCAGCGAGGCATTGAAGCCCCACGGGAACAGCACGAAGAACAGGATGCCGAAGCCGGCAATCCTCGAATAGTCGGCAAGGCTCAAGCTTTCGCGCGGCCAGAGCGCCAGCAGAAACGGCGCCAGACAGACGACCGATACGACGTAACGGTAGAAGACCAGCGACAGCGGATCGGTCTCGCCGATCACGAAGCGGGTGGCGACGACGGCGGTGCCGGCGCTGACGGCGGCGGCGAAGGCCGCGATGTGAGCCAGCACGATCCTGTTCATGGCCGCCCCCTGCTCGCGGCCGCGGCCGTCGAGTCACTTTAATTCTGCAAGTGACGTTAGGCGACAGGCTTTCGTTTTGCAAGTGACTTTGCTAGAAAGCGAAAGCCGCATGGCAGCACGGCCGCGGCGAAGGACGGAGACGCCTCCAGCAATGGCCAAGCACGATTTCCGCTCGACCTGCTCCATCGCCCGCACGCTCGAACTGGCCGGCGACAAATGGACCCTGCTGATCGTGCGCGACCTGTTGTGGCACGGCAAACAGACCTTCCAGGCGCTGCATGACAGCGCCGAGCACATTCCCTCCAACATCCTGTCGGAGCGGCTGAAGCGGCTGACCGAATGGGGCCTCGTGCGCCGCGAAGCCTATCAGCAAAATCCGGTGCGCTACGCCTATCACCTCACCGACAAGGGCAAGTCACTGGAACCGGTCTTGCTGCAGATCATGGCCTGGGGGCACCGGCATCTCGGCGGCGGACGCTACGATCCCGCGACAGGCAAGAACTGGAAAGCGCCGGCCGGCCGCTGAGATCAGCGTGGCAATCGCGTCGGGCAGAAACTGCGACAAATTGCTGCGATCGGTATCTTCATGCCTGTCATGCGCGGACCTAGCGCATTTCCACCGCAATTTAACGGAGAAGTTACATCCCTGCGCGGCGCGTCAAAATAATATCCTTACGATGTGCTCGATTGGACTCCAATCATGATCGGCGGCAAAACTCTCTTCGCAAAAAACGACATGACCGGCCGGACTGTCGGATCAGCGCTGCGCCGCGATGCCGCGTTCATCTGGAATGTGCTGATCAGCGCGGTGTTCATCGCCTTCGTCGCTCTAGCAGTGGCATCAGCCGTGCTCGACCTGATCGCCATCCGCCACTGACGGCGTCAGCGGTAAGCGTGCCGCTTGCCGTTGAAATCCTCGACCTCGTAACCGGCTTCGGTCCCGCCGATGTAGGTCGGTCCGATCGGCGATTTGCCGTGTCCGCCGGGAATGTCGAGTACATAAGACGGCTGGCACAGCCCTGACGTCCGCCCGCGCAAGTCGCGCATGAGCGCCTGCCCCGTGGCGATGTCGGTGCGCAGATGCGACGTGCCGGGCGCAAGATCGCCGTGGTGCAGGTAATAGGGCTTGATGCGGTTCTCGACGCAGGCGCGCATCAGGTCGCGCATGGCCTCGGCCGTGTCGTTGACGCCCTTGAGCAGCACCGACTGCCCCAGCAGCACGATGCCGGCATCGGCGAACCGCGCGCAGGCCTCGCGCGCTTCGGCGCCCAGTTCGCGGGCGTGATTGACATGGATCGCGACATAGACTGCCTTGCCGGACCCTTTGAGCGCGCGCACGAGGTCCGGCGTGATGCGCAGCGGCTCGGCCACGGGCATGCGCGTGTGGAAACGCACAGTCTTCACATGATCGATGGCGGCGAGTTCCTGCATCACCGCGCGCAGGCGCCGCGGCGACAGGATCAAAGGATCGCCGCCGGTGAGGATGACTTCCCAGATCTCGGTGTTGCCGCGGATGTAATCGAGCGCGGTGCGAAGCGCCTCCGGCGACAGCGCGTTCGGCTTGTCAGGGCCGACCATTTCGCGGCGGAAGCAAAAGCGGCAATATACGGCACAGACATGCGTCAGCTTCAGGAGCACGCGGTCGGGATAACGATGCACGATGCCCTCGACCGGCGAATGTGCGTCGTCGCCGATGGGATCGGCCAGTTCTTCGGGTCGCGTCTCGAGTTCGGCGGCATCGGGAACGAACTGGCGCGCGATCGGGTCGTGCGGATCGTCGCGGTCGATCAGCGCCGCCAATGCCGGCGGCAGCGCCACGGCGTAGCGCGCGGCGACCTTCTCCAGCACGGCGCGCTCTTCGGACGTGACGAAGCCGCTCTCCCCGAGTTGCGAGATACTGCGCAATGTTTGAATTCGTGCATCCATGGCTCGGCCTCTATTCCTGAACCGGTGTCCAGATCACCTGCTCGATATGCTCGGCGCCGGCGGCCAGCATCGCCAGCCGCTCGAAACCGAGCGCGATGCCGGAGGCCGGCGGCATGATCGTGAGCGCATCGAGGAAATCCTCGTCGATCGGATAGCGCTCGCCGTGGATGCGCTGCTTCTCATCCATCGCTTCATTGAAACGCCGCCGCTGTTCACCAACGTCGGTCAGTTCCGCAAAGGCATTGCCGAGTTCGATGCCGCAGGCATAGATTTCGAAACGCTCCGCCACCTTGTCGCTTCCCGGTTTGGCACGCGCCAGCGCCGCCTGCGGCAGCGGGTACTCATAGAGAATGGTCGCGCGGCCATTGCCGAGATGGCGCTCGATCTTTTCGACCAGAATACGGCTGAAGATATCGCCCCAGTCGTCGTCGCTGCCATAGGCGATGCCGGCCTGCGCCGCTTCGCGCGCGAGGGCCTCGCGGTCGCCCTCACCGTCTTTGATAGTGCCGAGCAAATCGATGCCGGCGTAGTGCGCAAAAGCATCGGCCACAGTGAGCCGCTGCGGCGCGGCGAAGGGATCGATCTCGCGGCCGCGAAACGAGAACCGCGTCGCACCGGTGGCGCAGGCGGCCGCGGCGATAATCGCCGCGCAATCGTCCATCAGCGCCTCGTACGGCTCGTTCGCCCGGTACCATTCGATCATCGTGAACTCGGGGTGATGCAGCGCGCCACGCTCGCGGTTGCGGAACACCCGAGCGAAATCGACGATGCGGGTCTCACCCGCGGCCAGCAGCTTCTTGGCTGCGAATTCCGGCGAGGTCCTCAAGTACCGCCGATGCTCAACCGTGTCGGGCCCGATGAGGCCGGTCGAAAAGGCATGAAGATGGGTTTCGTTGCCGGGCGAGACCTGCAAGGTGGCGGTCTCCACCTCGAGAAAGCCCGCCCCGGCAAACCAGGCCCGCAGCGCAGCCATCACCCGCCCGCGGGCCAGTAGAAATGGCCGGCGGGCGGCGTGCCGTCCCGGGAGCCAGAAAGTGGTCGGATTTCCGGCCATTTACCGCGTCCGGGACCCGGCCCGGAAAGGCTGGAAATGGACGGGAAGATCGCTATGGTGCCCCCCGAATCCGGCCCCGCATGCCGGGACCGTCTCATTTTCAAGGATCGTCATCGTGAAGGTCATCGCCAGCCAAGTTCGTAAGGGCAACATCCTGGATATAGAGGGCAAGCTCTACGTCGTCCTCAATGCCGAGAGCTTCCATCCCGGCAAGGGCACGCCCACCACCCAGATCGATATGCGCCGGATTTCCGACGGCGTGAAGACCCAGCAGCGCTACAAGACGACCGACCAGGTCGAGCGCGCCCACGTCGAAGAGGTCGAATATTCCTATCTCTACAACGACGCCGAAGGCTTCCACTTCATGAACGACGAGAATTACGAGCAGGTCCAGGTGCCTGCCGACGTTGTCGGCGATGCCGCCGCCTATCTGCAGGAAGGCATGAAGGTGAACCTGTCGATGCACGAAGGCGTCGCCATCTCGATCGAGATCCCGCAGAAGGTCACGCTGGAAATCACCGAGACCGAACCGGTCGTGAAGGGCCAGACCGCGTCGGGCTCATTTAAGCCGGCGATCCTGTCGAACGGCGTGCGCACCATGGTGCCGACCCACATCGTCGCCGGCACACGCGTCGTGGTGATGACCGCCGACGGCGCCTACGTCGAACGCGCCAAGGACTGACATCAGGCGGACCTGGCCGGCGGGGCGGCACGCCCTGCTAGGCCGCATTTGCATCGAGGGGCGTGGCTTGAAGTCTCCGGTTCTTGTCGGCGCTGCGCTCCTGGCATTGATCTCGTTTGGCGCCGCCTCAGCGCAGGAAGGCACCAGGGAGATGCTGGCGCCGAAGATCACCATCAGCCCGGTGGACTGGCCGGCGGCCGCCGCGGCATTGAAGGATGCCGGCGACGGTACGCCGGCCGAGCAGTTCGCACGCCTCAACGCCATCGCCGAAAAGCGCCTGCCCGGCATCGCCAGAAGCAGCGTGCCGGTGCTGCTGCCGATCGATCTCGATGCCTTGAAGGCCGACGCCGACAAGCCTGAGGCCAAAACCGCCGACAAGTATTTCGGCCCGTTCAAGCCGACGCCGTACTTCCTGCCCGGCCCGGCCGGCTACAGCGGCACCTATCTGCTCGAGATCGGCGGCGGACCGTTCAAAGTCAGCTACAAGAAGAAGCCGATCGAGATCGAGTTCACCGGCGCGGCCTTCACCTACGATCTCGACGGCCCGAGCCACGCTGAAGTCTTCACGCCCAAGGACAAGGACCTGGTCGCGCAATTTCCGGGCATCAGGCGCATTCTGCACGAAGCCCATGTGCGCTACGCCTTCGAGCGTTTCGGCGTGCCCTATGTCCTGTCGATCCAGTGCTACGACCGGCGGCCGTCGTCAAAGTTTCTGGCCTGCCGCGAGGCCGATCCGATCGCCGAGGCTTTCCTCAAGCGGCTGCAGCTCGCCGGCGGCACGCCGCAAACGATTGAAGCGCCGAAGCTCGACCTGACACGGCCGGAAGCGAAGTCCGACTTCACCTATTACGCGCCGGGCGATCTGATCGCCGGCTCCGGCTACAGGAAGCTGCCGGGCACCGCCGATTATCACGTCTACGCAATGATGCGCTTTCCCATCGCCAACGCGCCGGCCTATGTGAAGTCGCAAAGCTTCATGCCGTGGGGCGACTGCTATCGCACCGGGCACACCGGACGCATTGGCCGCAAGGATGCGCAGTACAGCTGCAAGGTCAACGGCCTGCCGCTGACCTTCAACGAGTCGGCGCCGGTGAATTTCAATTATCCGTGGCGCGACAATTTTTGCGAATATCGCGACTTCCTGGTCGGCCAATGCGTTGGTGGCCGCGGCCATCAGGGCCAGGACATCCGTCCCGCCAATTGCGTGATGACCAACCAAGGCTCGGACCGTTGCGAGCCCTATCACCACACCGTCGCCGCCGTGCGCGATGGCCTGATCTGGCGCCTCAAGGGTAACCTCGCCGCCTATCTCGTACTCAACAACGCCAACGAGTTCGTGCGCTTCCGCTATCTGCACATGAACCCGGACTTCATGGACCAGGATGGTCTGCTGACGGGCCGGCAGGTCAGCGAAGGCGAGATCATCGGCAAGGTCGCAACCTGGGGCGACTACGAGAGCGGCACGTCCTATCATCTGCACTTCAACATGCAGGTGGTGACCAAGCTGGGCTGGGTCTGGGTCAATCCCTACATGTCGCTGGTGCTGGCCTATGAGAAGATGATCAAGGGCCGCGGCACCGAGGTGAAGGAAGGCGATCCGCTGCCGCCGGTGCCGGACAAGCCGCCTGTGATCCTCAATCCGTCGATCGCCGGCGCGGCTGCAGCTGCGGCCAATGGCACGGCGGCGCAAACCGAGAAGTCCAAGGTCAAGACCGTCATCGAAAAAGTGCGCAAGAAGATCCGCCGCTATCGCCGCAAGCCGCGCACCGAGACCGACGAATAGTTCCGCCTCGGGCCGCGGAACGACGCCCCTCCTTTGAACGTTGATGTTTTGACGCTTCAGCGTCCGTCAATTTCATCCGAGGAGGAACTATGAAGAAACTGAGCACCGCACTGCTCGCCGGCGCCTTTGCGCTGACGACCGCGACCGCCTTTGCCCAGGTCGGCGTAAACGCGGGAACCTCAACGTCCGGCGGCGCCGCCGTGAGCGGTACCAAGGGATCGGGCTCGCTCGGCACCTCGACCGGGGCCGGCGCGAATGTCGGCGGCACCAAGGCCAATGTCGGCGTCGATGCATCGGGCAATGCTGCGACCGGCAAGAAGAAATCCGGCACGACGACCACCGGCAGCGGCTCCGCCGGCGTCGGCGCGAGCGGAACCGTCAAGTAGCGTCGTGTTCGGTTGAGTAGAGCCTCCACGGCCCCCGCCGTGGGGCTTGTTGTGCGTGGACAACGATGTGCCGACTTGCCGCGCCGGTGCCTCCCACCGCGGATTGTGCGCCGAACCTCAGCCGGTACACTGCCGCCATGGCTCGATTCGACCTTTTCCCGGCTGCCCATTTCAATCGCCGCACGCTGCTGAGCGGCGCGTTTGCGCTGGCCGCCACGGTCGTGACAAACGGCGCGGCCGTCGCGCAAAGCGCCGCGTTTCAGAAATGGGTGGCGCGTTTCCGCGATCAGGCCGTGAAACGCGGCGTGTCGGAAGCGACCTATGACCGCGTCATGGGCAACATCAAGCCCGACACGGCGGTTTACGAGCTGCAGCGCCGCCAGCCCGAGTTCACCGAGGAGATGTGGCAGTACATCAACCGCCGCTGCTCGGACTGGCGCGTCACCACCGGCAAGCAGCGCGCCAAGGAGTACGCGGCGCTGCTGGCGCGCCTCGAGCGCGACTACGGCGTGGACCGCTATGTGCTGCTCGGCCTGTGGGGCATGGAGTCGTCGTTCGGCGACGTCATCGACAATCCCAAATACATGCGCCCGGTCATTCCCGCATTGGCCGCCCTCGCCTTCGGCGAGCCGCGCCGCCGCCGCTACTGGGAAGCCGAACTGATCAACGCGCTCAAGATCGTCGATCGCGGTTGGGCGCGGCCCGACGCGATGATCGGCTCCTGGGCCGGCGCCATGGGCCATACGCAATGGATGCCCGAGGTGTGGCTGCGGATCGGCGTCGATTTCGATGGCGACGGCCGCATCAATCCGTTCGGCAAGCCCGACGATGCGCTGGCTGGTACCGCGCGTTATCTCACCGAGCGCGGTAAATGGCGGCGCGGCGAAGCCTGGGGCTGCGAAGTCAAAGTGCCGTCAGGTGGGCAGCGGATGGCCGACAATCGCACCATGCGCTCTTACGCGACCTGGCACGGCCATGGTTTCCGCCGCGCCGACGGCGAGGCTTTCAAGCGTCCCGACGATCAGGTGAAACTCTGGATTCCGGTCGCCGGCGGGCCGGCGTTCCTGGTCGGGCAGAATTTCCGCGCCGTCTATTCCTACAATCCGTCGCTCAGCTACTCGCTGGCGCTGGTTCATCTCGGCGATCTCGTCCGCGGCAACGGCGACTTCCGCCAGCAATTCCCCGGCGGCGAGCGCATCCCGACCATCGACGAGATCAAGGAAATCCAGACCCGCCTCAACGCGCGGGGCTTCAAGACCGATGGCATCGACGGCCGCACCGGTTCGGACACGGTGCGCGCCATCGGCGCCTTCCAGAAGAGCGTCGGCATGAAGCCGGACGGCTATGCGGGCCTGAAAGTTCTGGAGCGGCTGCGGCAGCCCTGAGGCTGCCACGCACCGTTGGCATCAGCCGAAAATATCGGCCGTGATGCCGTTATACCAGTCGACTGACTCCTTGTAGTTCTGCTTGCGCAGATCGGCGGCCTCGTTCTTCTGGCTGACGAAGGTGCTGGTCGCCTTGATGGCGCCGTCCTTCGGCTCGTAGCTGGCGCCGACCTTGATATCGTCGTCCGGCGCGATCAGGCTCCAGCAGGTGTTCGAGTAACGCGCCGGGAACGCCCGCGACTGCGTCAGTTCCGAACGAATAATCATCGCCGCCACCTTGGCCTGGCTGTTGGCGGAGAATGCCGACTTCGGCATTTCGCCCGCGATCGAGGCATCGCCGACCACGAAGATGTTGGGATCGACCGTCGACTTCATCGACGCGGCATCAATCGGGCAATAACCTGATGCATTGGTGAGGTTGGCGTCGCGGGCGATCTTGCCGGCCCACTGCGCCGGAATGACGTTGACCAGCGCCGCCTTGTAGTCGGCAAGATCGGTCTGCACCGTGCCGGCCTTGGCGTCGACGCCCTTGATGCCGCCATGCATCTTCGGGTCCTGCCACTCGATCATGCCGGGATAGTGGTTCTCCCAGCCTTCGGCGAACACGCCCTGCTTCGAGAACGCCGGCTTGGGATCGAGGATAACGATACGCGACTTCTTGTAGCCCTTCTTCTTGAGCACATGGGCGAACATCGAAGCCCGCTCATAGGGGCCCGGTGGGCAGCGATACGGGTTCGGCGGCGCGATCATGACGATCTGGTCACCATCCTTCAGCACGTTGAGCTTCTTGACCAGAAGCTGCGTCTGCGCGCCCGGTTTCCAGGCATGCGGCATGATCTCGGCCGCGGCCTCCGAATAACCCGGCACGGAGTCGAACTTGAGATCGATGCCCGGCGCCACCAGCAGGCGGTCGTAGGGAATGCGCTGACCACCGGCGATGACGACCTGCTTCTTGTCGCGATCGATCGCGGTTGCGGCCGCGTGCACGACCTTGACGCCGCTCTTCTTCACCTTGTCGTAGTTGTGGGTCAGCGATTTGTAGTCGCGGAAGCCGCCGACATAGAGGTTCGAGAAGAAGCAGGTGGTGAAGGTCTTTTGCGGCTCGATCAGCGTCACGTCGATGGCGCCGTTCGATTCCTTGGCGATATAGCGCGCGGCAGTGCCGCCGCCGGGGCCGCCGCCGATGATTACGACCTTGGGCTTGCCCTGAGCGAGGACGAGGCTGGGCATGGCAAGCGCCGACAGCGAGGCGCCGGCCAGCAGTCCGAAATTGCGGCGTGTGAGTTCAGTCATGGTCACCCCCGTGGTTACCGCGGCTTGGCCGCAGCGAAGTAAGCAGCCAGAGCTGCGATGTCGTCGTCATGCAAACGGCCGGCGATGTTCTGCATTGCCGCATTGGGCAGCGTCTTCGCCCGATAGGCCTTGAGAACCTCGACGAAATGCCGCTGATCGAGACCGTGAATGGGCGGAATGGTGCTGTCGGACTTGGCGGCGCCGTGACAGGTCGTGCATTCGGAAGACAGATAGCGCCCAAGCTCGACATCGCCGGCCATGGCCGCTTGGGACGCATGGCCGGACATCGCCATGCCCATCGTCAGGATGGCGGCAGCGCCGCCTTCCCGTGATATCCGAAAACTCGTGCGCAACCGCGCATGCGCCCATCGACGCATTGCCTTCGCCTCCCCGGTCGCAATGAGCTTGGCATGGCGCCCCATGCCACCCAATTTCTTATTGCTTTCAACGCGTTGACATAACGTCGCAGCGAATATTCATCCTACTCGACGCCGCCTTTGCGGATGGATTTGTCGTCCGGCGTCACGTCGATAACAGAAGCATGCCCCGTGATTTTCACCGGGGGCCGGCAATCCTTCATGCATGGCTTCGGATTCCAGAACGCCTTCTCGGCGGTCTTGCGGTCGTCGTCGTAGAAACCGCCCTCGTTCGGCATCTTCACCTTCGACCACGTCTCCTTCGACAGCACGAACTTGTCGTCGACGATGTCGTTGAGGTTGAGAATGAAAGCGGTAACCGCATAAAGCTCGTCGTTGCTCAACGACTGGGCGTCACCGAAGGGCATCGCGCGGCGGATATAGTCGAAGAAGCTCGCTGCATAGGGAAAGTACGAGCCGACAGTCTTGACCGGATCGTGCGTCGCCAGCGTGCCCTTGCCCTGCGCCAGTTGCGGCCAGCGCCCGGCGCTCTCGCCGAACTCGCCATGACAGGCGGCGCAGCGCTCGAGATAAATCTGTTCGCCGTCGCGCACCGAACCCTTACCCGGTGGCAGACCTTGCCCGTCGGGACGAACGTCGATGTCCCAGCCGGCGATCTGCTCCTGAGTTGCGGGCGTACCGATGCCGTAGTTTTGCGGCTTGGGCGATTGGGCCAATGCCGGCGCGGCCACGAGGAAGGAAACCGTCGCGAGAAGACTAACCCACCTCGACATTCTCGACCTCCCCGTTCGGCTTGACCGCCCAGGTCTGGATGCCGTTGTTGTGATAGATCGAATTGACGCCGCGGATCTTGCGCAGGTCGTCCTTGGTCGGCTGCACATAACCGCTGTCATCCATGGCGCGAGATTGCAGCAACAGCTCCTGCCCGTTCCATTCAGTCTCGGCGTAGAAGCGCACACAGGACTTGTCGAACACCGGCCCGTCGATCGTGGCCGTGCGCCAGTTGCGGCCGCCGTCGAGCGAGACGTCGACGCGCGTGACCTTGCCGCGGCCGGACCAGGCCAGACCGGAGACGACGAGAAAGCCCTTGTTTTTCACCGGCGCCTGCGGCGACGGCGACGTGATCACCGACTTCGCATCCATCTCGAAGGTGAACTTGCGCGCCTTGCCGTTCTCCATGAGGTCCGTGTATTTCGAGGTCTCCTCGCGGGTATACCAGGGCTCGTCACCAACCTCGATGCGGCGCAGCCACTTGATCCAGATATTGCCTTCCCAGCCCGGCACAACTAGACGTACTGGGTAGCCCTGCTCCGGACGCAGCATCTCGCCGTTCTGGCGGTAGGCGATCAGGCAGTCGTCGAGCGCCTTGTGCAGCGGCAGCGAGCGGTTCATGCCGGACGAGTCGCCCCCTTCGACATGCAGCCACTTGGCATTCGGCTTCAGTCCGGCCTGCTCCAGCAGAAGCTTCAGCGGCACACCGGTGTACATGACGCAGTGGATCATGCCGTGGGTATACTGGCAGCCATTGAGCTGGGCGCCGCGCCATTCCATGCCGGAATTGGCGGCGCATTCGAGGAAATAGACGCGGTTGACGCGCGGCAGGCGCTTGAGATCCTCGAGTGTGAAGATCAGCGGCTTGTCCACCAGACCGTGGAGCATCAGGCGATAATCGTGGGGATCGATTTCGGTGATGCCGCCGTGGTGGCGCTCGAAGCACAGCCCGTTCGGCGTAATGATGCCGTCGAGTTCATGCAACGGCGTGAAGCTCACCGAGGACTCGCGGCTCGCGGTGAGCCACTGCACATCGCGGCGGATGACTTCCTTCTCGAATGGCGACGGATGGCCGTAAGGCCGCACCCCGACGCCGTCGCCCAAAGTCTTGCTCCAGGTCGCGACGTTCGGCGGCAGGTTGGCGTCACCGGCGCGCGCGGCGCCAGCAGCACCGGCGGCGGCGAGGCCCGCCGCCCCGGCCAGGAAGCGCCGGCGTGACGGTCGCGTTGGAATATCGGATGGATTCATCAGCGGCCTCCACTACACGGCTCATGATCAGAGCCTTGGCCTGCTCATATCATATTCGATTGATCGAATATATAGAAAGATTGCCGCACAAGCCGGCTGGGGAGAATTATTTTATCGTCGCGGTGCAAATACAAGCACAGGTGTTTTAAATACCTGAGATTTTCACGCGTGTGTTCGGCGCCACACGAACTGTTTTTTGCGCTGCGATATAACGCTCAACGAGTTCCCACACCGGCGGGCCCTGCGTGCCCTCGTTGACACTGGCCCAGCCGGCGACGGCGTATTCGCGCTTGGGATCGATCGGCTGGCCGGTTTTCAGCAAAGTCATATCGGAGATGCGGCTGCCGATCGGCTTCGACACGTCGATCGCGTAGCCGAGGCCGCCGCAGCGGACCATGTCGCCGCCCTGCTGATAGTAGGGATCGGGGTTGAACAGGTTATCGGCGACGTCCTCCAGCACTTCCTTGAGCCGCTCGCCGGTCATCGGCAGGCGATAGACCTGCGGATAGGTGATCGCCGTGGCATTGTGGATATCCTCGACGGTGATCGGCGAGCCAGGCAACACGCTGGTACCCCAGCGGAAGCCCGGCGACAGTGCGATCTCGGCATCGCGCTCCTTCAAGAGCGCATCGCAGATCAGGTCGTCGAAGCTGCCGTTGAAGTTACCGCGGCGATACAAAAGCGACTCGGTCTGGCCGACGACGCGAGCCAGATCCTTGGCATACGGTGCCCGCGCCTTCTCGATCGCGGCGCTCATGGCCGCATCGGGCTTGATGACGTCGGCGAACAGCGGGATCAGCTTGTAGCGGAAGCCCTTCACGGCCCCACCCTGCACGTCGAGATCCAGCCGCGAGACGAACTTGCCGTGGCTGCCCGAGGCGATGAGCAGCGTATTGCCGACCTTGACCACCTCCGGCAGCGCGTCGTGGGTATGGCCGGTGAGGATGACGTCGATGCCTTCGACGCGCGACGCGAGCTTGCGGTCGACGTCGAAGCCGTTGTGCGACAGCAGCACGACGAGTTGCGCGCCCGCTTTCCGCGCCTTCTCGACCTGGGCGCGGACTTCCTCCTCGCGGATGCCGAACGACCATTTCGGGATCATCCAGCGAGGATTGGCGACCGGCGTGTAGGGAAAGGCCTGCCCAAGCACGGCGACCTTGACGCCGCCTCTGTCGAACATCTTGTAGGCCTCGAACACTGGCTCGTTCCATTCCGTGTCGCGCACATTGAGCGCGAGGAAGGAAAAGCCGAGCTCGTCGATCAGCTCTTTCACCCGGTCTTCGCCGTAGGTGAATTCCCAATGCCCGGTCATGGCATCCGGCTTGAGCAGCGCCATGCAGTCGGCCATGTCCTGGCCTTTCGAGGCATTGGAACCGAGCGAGCCCTGCCAAGTGTCGCCCCCGTCGAGCAGCAGTACCTTGTCGCCGCGTTCGGCGCGCACCTGCGCGATCACGGTCGCCGCGCGATCGAGCCCCCCGATGCGGCCATAGGTCTGCGCCAGCGCGGTGAAGTCCTGATCGGTCAGCGCATAAGCCGCGGCCGATTTCGGCTCGATGCCGAAGCGCGTAAGGAAATCGGCGCCCGTGACATGCGGCGGCTGGCCCTTGGCCTCGCCGACACCGATGTTCACCGTCGGCTCGCGGAAATACACCGGAACCAGTTGGCCGTGGATGTCGGTGATGTGCAGCAGCGTGACGTTGCCGAAGGCATCGAACTTGAGGAGTTCCTCCTGAGTGAGCTTCTGCTGGGCGAATGCACGTGTCAGCAAGCCTGCACCACCCATCAGCGCCGCGGTTGCGGCCCCCACCTGCAGCATCTCGCGGCGCGTGATCATCGTCAGCCAATCCTCTCCCGTGATCCGGGAGCGCGCGTCACCGGCGCGCGGCCCCGAACTTCAGGTCGCGTTGAATTTTCCAGTTCGCCACCGTGCCGGTTTTGCATGCCGGCACGGTGAAATCGTCAGTGCCGGATGCCCGGCACGCTGAGCTTGAGGCCTTCGTTCTGCGAGGCCAGGTACAGTTCGAGATCGCCGTATTCCTTGGCGTCCGGCGGCAGTTCGTCGCCGCGGATATTGACCGAACACCACTGGAAGCGCTGGCGGATATCCCAGATCGCCTGCAGGCTGGTGCGCCAGGTCGGGAAATGGTCGTACTGCCCCTTCGGCTCGCCGAGCCACTGGCCGCGGATCCAGCGATTGACTACGAGGCCGTGGCAATCGGTGCAGGCCATGTTGAGCTGGCCGATCTTGCGCTTCGACAGTTCGACGCCGCGCGCGATCGCAGCCTTGGCCTCCGGGCTCGTGGTGTCGACCTTGATCTCCTGGCCATTGGCGAGGAAGCGCAGATAGACACCCATGGCCCGGTTATTATCGGTCTCCATCAGCCAGTCGGCGCCGGTCGTCGCCTTGGCGTGACGCGTGACGAACTCCTCGACGCCGAGCACCTTGTTGAGGCGTGGCTCCCACTTCGGCATCGACGCCGCCCAGGCCTTGAACTGGCTTTCCGGATTGGCATGGCAGCTTGCGCAGGACGAACCCTTGGCCCCTGCCTGCTTCCAGAGCTCCTGCGCCTTGTCCACGGCCCACATGCCGGGATTTTCCAGCGGATCGAGGTTCTCGCGCTTCTCGACCGGCGTGGCACGCTTTTCCGGATTGTCGATCTCCACCTTGAAGACGGCGGGCTTCTTCAGCGTCTTGAGGAAGGCGACGATGTCGTTGATCTCCTCGTCGGTAAACAGGCCATGGCCGCCCCAGGGCGGCATCACCGTCTCGGGATTGTAGACCCGCGCATCGTAGACGTAGTTGAACAGCCACTCGTCCTCACGGCCGGCATTGCCGATCTCCGACAGATCGGGACCGACATTGCCCGGCTGGTCGGCGTTGCCCGCAGGGCCCATAACGTGACAGGCCAGGCAGGAACCGCCGCGCGAACGATCGGCGACCAGCTTGGCGCCCTTGGCCGCATCGCCGGTAATCGGACCGGTGATCTTGCGCGGCTCCTTCGGTGCCGGCGGCGAAGCGAGCTTCGCCAGCGTGTTGTACTTGGAATAATCGCGCGACGGCCAGTTCCCGTACCGTTTCCACGGCCGGGTCGAGGCGTCGCCTTCAATCGCAAGCGGCGCTTCTTTTTTGGTCTGAGCACCAGCCGGAATCGGCGTCATCACGCCGGCCGCCATGGCTGCTAAAGCGGCCGCACCGGCCGCCAACATCCCTGCCCGCATCAATCCGTCCTCCAAATAGATATCAAGTCCGCCGCACGTTGCCTCTGGCGGCGGTTGTCAGGCGACTTCAATCTTCTGCTCGGCCGTCGTCACGGTGCCGTCGTCGTCGGTCCAGGAGAACTTGAACGTGCCGCTCTCGTTCACCTTCGCATTGAACTGCAGATACGGATTGGCGGCGATGGCCGGATCCAAATCGGCCGAGAACACAGGCTTGCCGTTAAACTCGGCGACGAATTTGTTGATGATCTTGCGCGGAATGGTCTTGCCATCCTTGTCCTTGCGCTGACCCGACTCCATGATGTGCGGCATCAGGGTCTTGATCTCGACGATCTCGCCCTTCTTGGCCGTCTTCGGCACTCTGATTTTCGGTGCGTCCGCCATGAAAACCTCCTCAAAAACCTGTTCTTTTGCTCAGCCGCCGCAGCCGCCGATGGTGACCTTGACCAGCTTCGAGGCGGTGTAGACCGCGCCTTTGCTGGTCTTTGCGGTCACCACGATGTTCTGCGTGGTGGCGAGGCGGATACGGGTGGACGCGTCGGCTTTGCCCGACAGTGGCGTGAAGTGGAACGTGGCGACGCCCGGATTCGGGTTGCCGTCAGCGAGCACGAGAACGTCGGTGACGTAATCGTCGTCGGTCATCGGCGCGTCGACGGAAATGGCGAGCGGCACGGTGTTGCCGTTTTCAGCGATTTCGGGAAGCTCGATGGAGATCTTGCCGGCCACCGGCGCCTTGCCGCCGGCGAACTTGGCGACTTCCGCGGCCGCCGATTCAGGCGAAGCCAGCGCCGTCTTCGACAAGCCAACCAAAGAAAGCGCCGCACCGGCGGCGCCAAGCGCCAATGCCGTGCGGCGAGAAATATTCTGCATCGAGCCTCCTCCCGGAAATTTCTGCGAAACGACTGCCCCGCTCCGCATCAAACGACCATAGAGGCGACTATAGCAAGGTCAACTCACATTCAAACCAAAGAATGTAATTTCGCAATGCAGCATTGGGGAAGAACGGATGCGCTGCGGCCCCTGCGCTCGGTGGTATAAACATTCCGCAGCGCAAAATGCGCATCAACTCCGCTGCGATTTCACATAGTCGCGGAACGACTTGTCGCGATAAGCCTTCTCGCGCACGAAACGAAACATCGCCAGAAAATCGTCGGGCCGCAGATAGCCCGGCGCACGCGCCACTTCCCGCTTTTGCGGCTCGCGATCCTTCAGCGCAGCCGCGCTCTCATCGAAGAACTGGAAGGTCGGCGTGAAGCGCACGCCGTATTTCGCCGCCAGCTCCTTCTCGGACAGTTCCTGGCCGTCGAAATCCTTCACCTTGCGCGAGCCGATGATGTTGAGCCGCAGCACGACGAAGTTGCTTTTGATGTAGTTGCTGATGTCGTCACGGGCGAAATTGACGAAGTGCGTTTCCTTGCAATACGGGCAGCCCTTGAGCTCCCACATGACGGCAAAGCGCTTGCCAGCCTTCTGCGCCTCGTCGAGGTCGTCGGCGAGTTCAAGGAAGCTCTCCAGGAACCACGGCTGCTTGTAGAGCCCGTCATCGGTGAGAATCGGTTCGGCCGCGCGCGCCGGCACGACCGCCAGCGCCGCCACGGCGGCAGTGGCGAGCAACAAGTGGCGTCGGGATAGTGTCATCACATTCACCTTAAAGCCTGCATGGCGCAAATCCCCGCGCCTTGATATTCGGATTGCTATATATCTTCACCGCACAGCCGGGTGAACCAGCATGGCCTTCACAATTTCGCGCGTTGCCGTCTTTGCCCTGGTGTTGGCGCTCTGCGCCGGAGCGGTCCGCGCCGACGATCTCGCCGACTTCAACGCCGCCGTTGAACGCGCCGCCTCGCATAATCGCGTGGCCGACGGCTATCTGCGTACCGGCAACATCGACCTCGCCTCACTTGAGCTCGACCGCCTGCGCGAGTCCTGGGCGGCGCTGACGCAGCGCTTCGGCGGCAAGCGGCCGGAGATTTTCAAGGACGGCACGCTGTACACGACGACGCTGCTCAAGATTTCCACCGGGCTCGTCGGCGCCGACATGATGCTGCAGTCGGGCCGCATGGAGGCGGCCCGCGCCGCGCTCGACGGCATGCGGCGCGACCTTTACGACCTGCGCAAATCCGCCGGTGTCGTCGTGCTCGCCGACTGCATCCGCGACGCTAACGCCATTGCCGATGCGATCATGGTCTATAACGACCGCAACCTCGATTGGACTAATCCGGACACCGGCCGCGGCCTCGCTGCGCGGTCTGCCGACTATCTCAAGACGCTCGATCGCTGCGACGGCATCGCCGCCCCCGATGTGCGCGACAGTCCGGAATTCCGCCGTCTGGTCGATGGCGCGCGCGCCGGCCTCGGCCTGATCCCCAAGGCCATCGAGTCGAAGGACGCCAATCTGGTTCACCGCGTGCTGATCGAACTGCGCTCGTTCGACAATCTGCTGGCGTTCCGCTTCGGCTGACGGTCAGACGCGCCGCCCGGTGCGGGTCATCAAGGTCGCCGTCACGATCAGGATCGACACCAGAATGACGATCACAGTCGCCAGCGCGTTGATCTGCGGCGAGACGCCGAGGCGCACGCTGGAGAACACGACGATTGGCAAGGTCGAGGCCCCCGGCCCGGTGACAAAGCTCGCCACCACGACGTCGTCCAACGACAGAGTGAAAGACAGTAGCCAGCCGGCGGCGATGGCCGGCGCCAGCAGCGGCAGGGTCACGCGGCGGAAGGTGCGCCACGGCGTCGCGCCGAGAATGGCCGCAGCCTCATCGAGCGCCGGGTCAAGCTGGGTGAGCCGCGCGCGGATGACCACTGTCGCATAGGCCATGCCGAAGCTGGCATGCGCCAGCATGATCGTGGTCGCACCGCGCTCAGGCCAGCCGATGGTGTCGCCCAGCACCACGAATAGCAACAACATCGACAGGCCGATCAGTACTTCCGGCACGATCAGCGGCATCAGCGCCAACGCCTCATAGCCGCGCTGGGCGAAGAACGGTTTGAGTCTTTGCAACGCAAAGGCCGCCGCCGTGCCGAGCGCCGCCGACACCGTGGCGCTGACCGCGGCGATGCGCAGCGACAGCCAGGCCGCCTCCAGCATCTGGCCGTTCTCGAGGAGCGCCGCGTACCAGCGCAGCGAGGCGTGGCTCCATACGGTCACCAGCCGGCTGTCGTTGAACGAATAGACGATCAGAATGACGATCGGCAGATAGAGAAACGCATAGCCGAAGGCGAGCGCGGTCAGCAGCGCGATCGAGCGGCGGCCGGTCATGAAACCGGTCACGACACGGCCTCCCGGCGCCGCAGCGCCTTCACCAGCAGCAACGCCGACAACAGCACGATCACCAGAAGCAGCACCGCCAGCGCCGAGGCCAGTGGCCAGTCGCGGTTGTTGAAGAATTCCGTCCACAACACGCGGCCAAGCATCAAGGTGTCCGGCCCGCCGAGCAGATCGGGAATGATGAACTCGCCGAGCGCCGGAATGAACACCAGCAGCCAGCCGGCAAAGACGCCCGGCAGCGACAAGGGCAGCGTCACGCGAAAGAACGCCTTGAGCGGCCGCGCACCCAGATCCTGCGCCGCCTCGATAAGGGTCCAGTCCATGCGTTCGAGCACCGCATAGATCGGCAGCACCATGAATGGGAGGTAGGAATAGACAATGCCGAGATGCACGGCGAATTCGGTGTGCAGCAGCGTCAGCGGCTGCGAGATCACACCGAGATTCATCAGCGTGTTGTTGATCAGGCCGTTGGTGTTGAGCAGCCCTGTCCACGCGTAAGTTCGGATCAGGAACGATGTCCAGAACGGCAGGATCACCAGCATCAAGAGAGCGAAGCGGGCGCGGTCGCTGGAGCGCGCGATGGCATAGGCCATGGGATAGGCGATCACCAGCGTGATCATGGCCGACGACGCCGCAATTCGCAGCGACGACACGAAGGCCGCGACATAGAGCGAGTCCGACGTGACAGTGAAATAGCTAGCGATCGTGCCGTTGAATATCGGCCAGACGCCCTCGCCCCATTCGAACAGCGGCGTGAACGGTGGCGCGCCGAGGCGTGGCTCGGACAGGCTCACCGCGACGACGATCAGCACCGGCAGCAACGTGAAGGCGATCAGCCATGCCGTCGTCGTGCCGAGAATGACGCGCCGCAGCCCTCGCCCCGCGCCCGCCGTCATGCTCATGACGTCAACACCCGCGCGGCGGACGGCTCCCACGACACGAAGACCCGGTCGCCGGCATCCAGCTTGCCGAGCCGCGCCATGTCGGCTGGCGACAGCCGCGTCTGCACCGTCTTGCCGGTCTCCAGCGCGACATAACAGACATAGGCGTTACCGAGGAACACGACGTTGGCCAACGTCCCGGCCAACACGTTAGGTCCCGCGGGCCGCTCCTTCGCCAGCGCGACCTGCTCCGGCCGCACCATGACGGTGACGTCGGCGCCTTGCGCGCAGTCGCCGGCCACCGCCAGGGTCGACCACACCTCGGTGCAGTCAACCGCGGCGCCGGCCTTGGTAACGCGGCCGCCGAACAGATTGGCGACGCCGAAGAAATCCGCGGCAAAACGCGACTGCGGCGCATCGTAAAGTTCGCGTGGGCTGCCGACCTGGCACAGTGCGCCGTCGCGCATCAGCGCGATGCGGCTCGCCATGCTCATCGCCTCTTCCTGGTCATGCGTCACCATGACGAAAGTAATGCCGACGCGCTCGCGCAAGGCGACGAGCTCGAGTTGGGCGCGCTCACGCAGCTTCTTGTCGAGCGCCGCCAGCGGCTCGTCGAGCAGCAGAATCTTCGGGTTCTTCACCAGCGCACGCGCCAGCGCGACGCGCTGACGCTGGCCGCCCGACAACTGATGCGGCTTGCGCGCAGCGAAGCTGCCCATGTCGAAGATTTCGAGGGCCGCTGCGACACGGTCACGGATTTCCGCACGCGGCCGCCGTTCCTCCTCGAGGCCGAAGGCAACATTGTCGGCCACCGTCAGATGCGGAAACAGCGCATAGGACTGGAACATCATGTTGACCGGCCGCGCATAAGGCGGCCGGTCGCTCATGTCGACGCCGTCGATCAGGATCTGGCCGCTGTCCGGCGTTTCAAAACCGGCGATCAGGCGCAGCAACGTCGTCTTGCCGGAGCCGGAAGCGCCGACCAGACAGAAGAATTCGCCGCGCGCGATGTCGAGACTGACATTCGCCACCGCGGACACGCCGCCGAACGACTTGGCGACGCCTTCGATCCTGATGACGGGCTCCTCGCCGGCCGGGCCGCTGGCCGCCATCATTTCCCGGCTTTGATGCGGGTCCACAGCCGGTTGCGCGCCCGTTCATAGGCGGGCGTCGCCAGCACCGGTGTGTAGAGCTTGACCTCTTCCGGCGGAAACACGACCGGATCGTTCTTGATGCCGGCCGGCACATGTTCGAGCGAGGCCGGCACCGCGTTCGCATAGCCGACTTCGGTGGTGATGTCGGCGACCACCTTCGGCGTCAGAATGTAATTGATGAATTTGTGGGCGTTGTCCGGATGCGGCGCGTCCTTCGGGATCGCCATGACGTCGATGTTGAAGGCGGCGCCCTCCTTTGGCAGGAAGATGCCGATCTCGACGCCGTTCTTGGCCTCCTGAGCGCGCTTGCGCGCCTGAAAAAGGTCGCCGGCGTAGCCTTGCGCCACGCAGATCGCGCCGTTGGCGAGATCGTTGATGTAGCTCGACGAGTGGATGTAGCGGTAGGACGACCGCGCCGCCATCACTGTCTTGCCGGCGGCTTCGAGGTCATCGGTCGAAACGCTGAGCGGACTCTTGCCGGTGTAGGACATTGCCGCGGGCAACACCTCTTCCGGCGCGTCGAGCACGGTGACGCCGCAGGGCTTCAGCGCCTTCACGACCTTGGGATCGAACAGCATGGCGAGGCTGCCGATCGGCGCATTCGGCAACAGTTTGTCGATCTTGCTCTTGATGTAGCCGACGCCGGTGCCTGCCATCATGTAAGGCAGGCCGTGCGCATTGCCCGGATCGGCGCTGGCGAGCTGTTGCAGCACCTTCGGATTGACGCCCTTGGCGTTGGGGATCTTCGACAGGTCGAGCTTCTGATAGAGCCCGGCCTTCACCTGGCGCGCGAAGAACGGCGACGCCGAGGGAAACACCACGTCATAGCCCGATTTGCCGACCGAGATCTTGGTCTCGAGGATGTCGTTGGAATCGTAGACGTCGTAATTGACCTTGATGCCGGTCTCTTTCTCGAAGTTGGCGATCGTGTCCGGCGCGACATAGTCGCTCCAGTTGAACACGTTCAGCACCTTTTCTTCCTGCGCCGCGGCGGGCGCCGAACCAGGCAGGATGAGCAACACGGACGACAGCGTGGCGACAAGGAAGGTGGAAAGCTTGGCGGGAGCGACAAGGCGCGTCACGGCAGTCGTCAGCATCATTCAGGGCCCTCGACGTTCAAACGCGCCGACCTTAGCGGAGGCCGTCCGGCGATGCCAGAAGTCGAGACGCCTCAGCCGATTTTCCCCAAGGCCGGGAACGTCTCGATCAGCCAGTACGCGATGACCGGCATCTGCCCGGTGAAGATCAGCACGCCGGCAAGCACCAGGAACGCACCCATCGCCTTCTCGATCAGCGCCAGCCGCGCCCGGTTCCGGGCGCTCCAGCGCATGAAGGCGCCGGCGAAGGTCGCCGCGACCAGAAACGGCACGCCGATGCCGAGCGAGTAGATAAACAGGAGCCGCGCCCCCTCGCCGGCGCTCTCCGACGCGCCGGCGATTAGCAGGATCGCCGCCAGAACCGGCCCGACGCAGGGGCTCCAGCCGAAGCCGAAGGCGAGCCCGATCAGGAAGGCGCCCGCCAGCCCCGCCGGCTTCTGCGCTACGCCGACGCGGGCGGTGCGGTCGAGCAGTCCGATGCGCAAGACGCCGAGGAAATGCAGCCCCATTGCGATGATGAGGATGCCGGCGACATAGCCCAGCACGCCGAGCCAGGCACTGACCGCCTGGCCGATCACCGAGGCCGTCGCTCCCAGCGCGACAAAGACGGCCGAGAAACCCGCCACGAAGGCCATGGCCGCGGCGATGACCCGCCAGCGGGCACGACCACCCTCGGCGTCGCGCAACTCCGCAACGGAAACACCGCCCATGTAGGCGAGGTAAGGCGGCACCAGCGGCAGGACGCAAGGCGAGGCAAAGGACAACAGCCCCGCGATGAAGGCGCCGCCCGCCGTGACGTCGAGACTCATGCAGGCCCCCGGTTTCGACACATTCGACTTTTGTGATATAGGATTGCAGCACCGCCCGCGCGCGCTTTATCCACCGTTTCCACCATTGAAGGGTCTGTCGTGCGCCACCTGTTTCGAATGACGAAATCCATCGTCCTGGCCGCGCTGGTCGGCGGGGCGCTGGCAGCCGAGCCCGCCCGCGCCGCGGAGCTGGTGATGTTCGAGGATGCCGGCTGCATGTGGTGCGCCCGCTTTAACGCGGAGATCGGACCTACATACGCCAAGACGGACGAAGGCCGCCGCGCGCCGCTGCGCCGGGTCGACACCGGCAAGGCGCTGCCGGCCGAGTTGGGGTTCATCGAGACCGAGCGATACACGCCGGTGTTCGTGCTGGTCGACGGCGGCCGGGAAATCGGCCGAATTCGCGGCTATCCCGGCGAGGACCACTTCTGGGGCCTTCTGGGAATGCTTCTGAAGAAGCTCGATCAGCCCGGAACGGGCAGTGAACAACGGCAAGTGAACTGAGTTTTAAAGCGCGCGGTGGTAACAAAGGTAGCCTCATCCGCCGCTGCGCCCTATAGATAGCGCGCACCGGCGCCGTCGCCGCAACTGGACATGTCGATGGACCTGCAACAGCTCGACACCACCGGACGCCTCCCCGACATCGACCGCATGGCGGGCAACGCCAAGCGCGCGGCCGAATTCCTCAAGGCGCTGGCGCACGAAAGCCGGCTGATGATCCTGTGCATTCTTGCCGAGGGCGAGAAATCGGTCAGCGAGCTCGAAGAAATTCTGGCGCTCCGACAGCCGACCGTGTCGCAGCAACTCGCCCGGCTGCGCGGCGACGGTCTGGTGACGACGCGGCGCGACGGCAAGACCATCTATTACAGCCTCGCCAGCGAGGAAGCGCGCGTAGTCATCGGCGCCGTCTACGACGTCTTCTGCCGCAAGCAGCGCAAGCGCTGAGCCGTCCCCTCCTATCCTGACCGGCCCTGTTGACGGGACCCCGCCATTGCCAATAGTGGCGGATAGCGCAACGCAGCGGAGTGCACGGCGATGTCGGCGATCGAGCAGGACGGCAAGATCTTTGTCGGCAAGGGCGAGAGTCTCCAATACCTGACGCTGAAGCTCGCCAACCGGCACGGCCTCGTCACCGGCGCCACCGGCACCGGCAAGACCGTCACCTTGCAGGTGCTGGCCGAGGGCTTCTCGGCCGCTGGCGTTCCGGTCTTTGCCGCCGACATCAAGGGCGACCTCGCCGGCATTGCCGAGGTTGGCGAAGCCAAGGAGGCTTTCGTCTCCCGCGCCAAGGGCATGGGCCTCGACTACCAGCCCGACCAGTTCCCCGTGATGTTCTGGGACCTGTTCGGCGAACAAGGCCATCCGGTCCGCGCAACCATCTCCGAGATGGGCCCTCTCCTGTTGTCCCGCCTGCTCGACCTCAACGATACGCAGGAAGGCGTGCTCAACATCGCCTTCCGTGTCGCCGACGAACAGGGCCTCCTGTTGCTCGATCTCAAGGACCTGCGCGCCATCCTGTCCCACGTCGCCGAGCGCGCGGCGGAGTTGACGACGGTCTACGGCAACGTGTCCAAGGCCACGATCGGCGCCATCCAGCGCCAGTTGCTCGTGCTCGAGAACCAGGGCGGCACCCAGTTCTTCAGCGAGCCGGCGCTGAGGCTCACCGACTTCATGAAGACCGACCGCGACGGCCGCGGCTACGTCAACATCCTCGCCGCCGACAAGCTGATGGAGAGCCCCCGGCTCTACGCGACCTTTTTGCTGTGGCTGTTGTCCGAACTGTTCGAGGAACTGCCCGAAGTCGGCGATCCCGACAAGCCGAAGCTCGTCTTCTTCTTCGACGAGGCGCATCTGTTGTTCAATGACGCGCCGAAGGCGCTGCTCGACAAGATCGAGCAGGTCGTACGACTTATCCGCTCCAAGGGTGTCGGCGTTTATTTCGTCACGCAGAACCCGCTCGATGTGCCGGACAAGGTGCTGGCCCAGATGGGCAACCGCGTGCAGCACGCCCTACGCGCGTTCACGCCGCGCGACCAGAAAGCGGTGAAAGCCGCGGCCGAAACGTTCCGGCCCAACCCGAAGCTCGACACCGCGCAAGTCATTACCGAGCTTGGCAAGGGCGAAGCTCTGGTCTCGTTCCTCGAAGGCAATGGCGTGCCGGCGCTGGTCGATCGCGCACTGATCCGCCCGCCATCGGCCAGACTCGGCGTCATCACGCCGGAAGAGCGTAGGAAGATCATTCAGACGAGCCCGTTGAAGGGCAAATACGACAACGCCGTCGATTCGGAATCCGCCTACGAGATGCTGCAGGCCCGCGCCAAGGCGGAAGCGGCGACCAACGGCCAGGCGGGCTCAGCCGACGCACCGGCGGGCGGCGGCGGCATTCTCGGCGGCATCGGTGGTTTCCTCGGCGGCCTGTTTGGCACCAACCGGGCCCGCGGTACGAGGCTGACCACAACGCAAACCATTGCCCGCGAGGTCACGCGCACCGTGACCAACCGCGTCGCCGGACAGATCGCCGCCGATCTCGGCAAGTCGCTCGGCGGCCGCACCGGCTCGACCATCGGCCGCGCCATCGTGCGCGGCACGCTCGGCGGCATGTTGCGGCGCTAGATTGTACTGTCATTCCGGGGCGCCGCGAAGCGGCGAAGCCGGAATCCAGCGATGCCGACATTTAGAGTTGGATTCCGGGTCCGCGCATTTACATGCGCGTCCCGGAATGACGGCGAATCCTTACGACTCCGCCAGGCACTTCTTCATGAAGGCATCCTTGGCGGCGCCGGCTAGCGGCTTGCCATCCTTGCTGACGGCCTTCGGCGTGCAGGTGTCTTCCTTGCACTTGTTGACGAAGCTGGTCTTCGCCGCGCCGGCGAGCGGTTTGCCATCCTTGCCAACGGCCTTGCTCTCGCAGCTTTGCGCCATCGCGCTGCCCGCGGCGAAAGCCGTAATCAGCGCAGCCAACATCAAACGCTTCATTGCAGACCTCCCTTGGTCCGGCACACCCGGATATCTGCAAGACTGACGGCGCGAAGCTGAACCGGCCGTGAATTTATTTTGACTTTATTGCGTCACGGATTTCAGCAAGCAGCTTGACCTCTTCGGTCGGCGCCGGCGGCGGCGCTGGCGGCTCCGCGCGCTTGAGCTTGTTGACAAACCTGATGGCGATGAACAGCACCCAGGCGACGATCAGGAAGTTGATCGCCACGGTGACGAACTGGCCCCAGCCGAGCACCGCACCCTGCTTCTTGGCGTCGGCATAAGCGAGACCCGCCTGCACCTTGGACGACAGCGGCAGGTAATAGTTGGAGAAATCCAGCCCTCCGGTAATTGCGCCGATGATCGGGTTGATGATGTCGGCCACCAGCGACGACACGATCGAGCCGAATGCCGCGCCGATGATGACACCGACGGCTAGATCGACGACGTTGCCGCGCAGCGCGAATTTTTTGAATTCCTCAAACATCGTGGTCGGTCCTCTGACGTGGATGACAGCGTCCGGAGCGATTGTTGGCCTTGCCGCGACCGACAGGCAATTGCCCCGCGCGATGTTTCACCAGCTTGGTATGAAACTACCTGCCGACGACCGCGGTGCATGGAGGGCGTCAATCAAGTTTTTCGTCAGACGCTGGAACGGTTGCCCGCACTCCCCCATTTAAGGAGGGGCAGGGTTGATTTGCTGCATCGCACAAGATGCGCCATAGTGCCGCCGATTCAGAGCGCCCGGGGCGAAATCATGAGCAAAAACAACAAAGAAACCTGGAACACCAAGTACGGCAAGCGCCGCGTGCGCGACGAAAAGCCCACCTTGGCCGAGGCTATTGAAGCCGCCAAAGGGTTTATCGAGGATCTCGACCAGCAGGCTGAATTCGCCGCCGCCCTGATGGGTATGCCCGTCGACCAGGTGCGCGCTGAAATCCAGAAGATGGCGCCGGCCCGCAAGGAGCCGAACAAGTCGGTAGTGTTCACCGGTTCGTCGGCCGCGCCGCGCACGATCGTCGTCGAGCGCAAACCCTCGCGCCGCGTTATTCCGGCCGCAAGCCGGGCTGCACTTCTCAATCAGTAATTTTGCCGCCGCCTGACCTAAAGGCGTTGTGCCTGCGTATAACGGGCGCATGACAACGCTTCTCTGGTTTCGGCAGGACCTGCGCCTGCGCGACAATCCCGCCCTTGCCGCGGCGGCTGTGCGCGGCCGCGTCGTACCGATCTTCATTCTTGACGAAACCGACAAGAACTGGGCGCCCGGCGCGGCCAGCCGGTGGTGGCTGCATCACAGCCTCAACGCCTTGCGCAAGCAGCTCGACGCGCTGTCGCTCTATCGCGGCGATCCGAAGACGATCCTGCCGAAGCTCGTTGCGGAAGCGAAAGCAACCGCCGTGGTCTGGAATCGCTGCTACGAGCCGCACGCCGTCAAGCGCGACACCGCGATCAAGGAGCGCTTCAAGAAAGACGGCGTTGCGGCGGAGAGCTTCAATGCCGCGCTGCTCAACGAGCCGTGGGACATCCAGACCGGCAGCGGTGGGCCCTACAAGGTGTTCACGCCCTATTGGCGTGCGGCTCAATCGCGCGACTTCGCAGCGCCGGTGGCGAAGCCGAAGACGATCGACGCGCAGCAGCTTGGCTCAAGTGAGAAGCTCGACGACTGGAAGCTATTGCCGGTGAAGCCGGACTGGACCAAAGGCTTTGCCGAACGCTGGACGCCGGGAGAGCAAGGCGCGCTCGACCGCTTCGAGGAATTCATCGCCGAAGGCCTCGCCACCTATGGCGAGCTGCGCGACCGGCCCGACAAGGCTTCGACGTCGCGGCTGTCACCGCATCTGCACTTCGGCGAGATCTCGCCGCGGCAGATCCATGCACGCCTTGCCGCTTACCAGGACGACAAGCCGAAAAACGCCGGCATCGCCAAGTTCATGAGCGAGATCGGCTGGCGCGAATTCGCCCACCACCTGCTCTATCATTTCCCCAAACTGCCGGACGCGAACTGGCGCTCCGCCTTCGACGCCTATCCGTGGCGCAGCAGTAAGGCCGATCTGAAAGCCTGGCAGCGCGGCATGACCGGCTATCCGCTGGTCGACGCTGGGATGCGCGAACTGTGGACGACAGGCTTCATGCACAATCGCGTGCGCATGATCGCGGCGAGCTTTCTCATCAAGCATTTGCGGCTCGACTGGCGGCTCGGCGAACAATGGTTCTGGGATACTTTGGTCGACGCCGACCTCGCCAACAATGCCGCCGGCTGGCAATGGGTCGCCGGCTCCGGCGCCGATGCCTCGCCCTATTTCCGCATTTTCAATCCGGTGGCGCAGGGCGAGAAGTTCGATCCCAACGGCGACTATGTGCGCCGCTGGTGCCCGGAGCTGTCGAAACTGCCGGACAAGTTCATCCACGCGCCCTGGAAGGCAGATGATGATGTTTTGAAAGCGGCGGGAGTCACGCTCGGCAAGGATTATCCCAGGCCCATCGTTGATCACGACGAGGCGCGGAAGGCGGCATTGGAGGGGTATCAGAAGGTGCGGAAATCAGGCTAACGCCACATCGACGATCCGCAACTGCACGCGCTCGACGCCCTGCCAGCGATCGACGCTGAGATAACCGGCGACGTGCATGGCGCGGCCGCGATTGTCGAGCAGCGCCTGGCCGAGCGGCGTGCCAACGCAGCGGAAGCAGATGGCGTTGACGAACTGGCCGTCGCCCGACTTCAAGCGCGCGCGGATGTGGTTCTCGCCGATCTTGTCGACATAGGCCAGTTGATGCGACGGCAGCACCAGCACCGGCTCCGGATTGCCGGCGCCGTAAGGCCCTGCCTTGGCGAGCAGCGCGCACAGTTCTGTAGTGACAGCGCCGGCACTTACGGCGCCGTCGATCCTGAGCGCGGTCTCGCGGCGCGCCGCTTCCACCGCCGCCGACAAGGTCTCTTCCATGAAGGCGCGGAACGGCCCGAGCCCGTCCTTGCGCACGGTGATGCCCGCCGCCATGGCATGGCCGCCGCCCTTGACCAGAAGTCCGTGATGCACCGCCTCGCGCACGGCGCGGCCGAGATCGACGCCGACAATCGAGCGGCCCGAACCGGTGCCGGTGCCGCCGGGCTCCAGGGAAATGGCGAAGGCCGGCCGGCCGAAACGCTCCTTCAGCCGCGCGGCGACAAGGCCGACGACGCCGGGATGCCAGCCGGCCTGCGCCGTGACGACCACCGCCCCCTTCTCCTCCAGCCCGAGCGCGGCCAGCGCCTCGGCCTCGGCCTGCTCCACAGCGGCGACCTCGATGGCGCGACGCTCGTGATTGAGCCGGTCGAGCTCGACGGCGATCCGCGCAGCTTCCGTCGAGTCGTCCTCGAGCATCAGCCTTGCCCCGAGATCGGCGCGGCCAATGCGGCCGCCGGCATTGATGCGCGGGCCGAGCAAAAATCCGAGATGAAACGCCTCGGGCGGGCCATTGAGCCGCGCCGCATCCATCAGCGCGGTCAAGCCCACCTGGTCGCGCCGGCGCATGGCGATCAGTCCCTTGGCGACGAAGGCGCGGTTGAGGCCCTTGAGCGGCACGACATCCGCTACCGTGCCGAGCGCCACCAGATCGAGCATCGACAACAGGTCCGGCGCCGGCCGCACATCAAAGTAGCCGCGACGGCGCAGTTCGCGCGTCAGCGCCACCAATGTCATGAACACGATGCCGCAGGCGGCGAGATAGCCAAGCCCGGAGAGATCGTCGGCGCGGTTGGCGTTCACCACCGCCACCGCCGGCGGCAGCACTTCGTCAGCGAGGTGATGATCGAGCACGATGCTTTGCAGGCCGAGTGCCGCGGCTTCCGTCAGCACCACATGGCTGGTGGTGCCGCAATCCACGGTCACCAGTAACGTCGCGCCGCGCTCGGCGAAGGAGCGGATCGCATCGGCATTCGGGCCATATCCTTCGAAGATGCGGTCGGGAATATGGACGATTGGCTCGAGGCCGCATTGGCGCAGATAGCGCGCCAGCAGCGCCGACGAGGTCGCGCCGTCGACGTCGTAGTCGCCGAAGATCGCCACCTTCTCATTGCGCTGAACCGCATCGGCCAGCCGCGCCGCCGCCGCGTCCATGGCGGTGAGCACCGACGGATCCGGCATCAGGTTCTTCACGGTCGGATCGAGATAGGCCTCGACCTCATCGACCTCGACATTGCGCCCCGCCAGGACGCGCGCCAGCAGCTCCGGCGTGCCGAGCCGCTGCGTTATGGTGGTCGCGCGGGCCAGCCCGCGATCGTCGAGCCGGTCGCGCCACGCCCGCCCGGTCGCGGATTTCTCCACGCCGAGGAAATAGCGGTCACGTTCGTCGAAGGCGGCGGCAGGCAGGGCCATGCCGGGAATATAGGGTGTTTGGCGCGGGGCCGCACGGCGCGGGAATCGGCCTGTGCATAGCGCCAACTGGGCGACGCCGTAGCCCGGATGGAGCGAAGCGCAACCCGGGACAACCTACCGATCGCCCCCGGATTTCGCTTCGCTCCATCCGGGCTACAAACCGCGACCGTCGCTCAATCCAAATGAAACTTCTCGAGCTGGCGGTGCTCGCCGATGACGCGGCGGACGGTGCCGGTGGTCGAGCGCATCACCACGGTCTCGGTCTCGATCACGTCCTTGCCGAAGGTGACGCCCTTGAGCATCGCGCCGGTGGTAACGCCGGTGGCAGCGAACAGACAATCGCCCTTCACCATGTCCTCGATCTCGTACTTCTTCTTGGCGTCCTTGATGCCCATCTTCTTGATGCGCTCCTGGAGCGCCTCGGTGTCGATGACCAGGCGCGTCTGCATCTGGCCGCCGATGCAGCGCAGCGCCGCCGCCGCCAGCACGCCTTCGGGCGCGCCGCCCGAACCGAGATAGATGTCGATGCCGGTCTTGGCTTCGGCGCAGTGAATGACGCCGGCAACATCGCCATCCGAGATCAGCGACACCGCGGCGCCGACCTTGCGGATCGCCGCGATCTTATCGGCATGGCGCGGGCGATCGAGCAGGATCGCCGTGATCTCGGAGGGCTTCACGCCCTTGGCCTTGGCGAGATTGATGATGTTCTCCTCGACCGGCGCGTCGAGATCGACCGTGCCTTTCGGATAGCCGGGGCCGATGGCGATCTTGTCCATGTAGCAGTCCGGCGCGTGCAGCAGCGTGCCGCCGTCCGCCATGGCGATGGTGGCGATCGAGCCCGGCATGTTCTTGGCACACAGCACGGTGCCTTCAAGCGGATCGACGGCGATATCGACCTTGGGGCCCGACTTGTTGCCGACCTTCTCGCCGATGAACAGCATCGGCGCCTCGTCGATCTCGCCCTCGCCGATCACCACGGTGCCGTCGATCGGCAGCTTGTTGAGCTCGCGGCGCATGGCGTCCACCGCCGCCTGATCGGACGCCTTGTCCAGCCCGCGCCCCCGCAGCCGCGCCGCCGACACCGCCGCACGCTCGGTCACACGCACGATCTCCAGCGTCAGAATGCGTTCCAGGAGCAGTTCGGGCTGGATCGTGATCGAAGCCATCGGATAGTCCTCTCGTAACTGACTAATTCTTCTCGATGCGGATGACCTGCGGCCGTCCGGAAATGACCTTGTCACGGCCCACGGCGGCGAGCGCCTTGCGCACCGCATCCTCGCTGGTCGCGTAGGTGATGAGAATAACCGGCACCGAGCCGTTTTTCGACTTCGACGTTTCGCCCTTCGGATGGCGCTGGACGATCGACTCCAGGGAGATGTCCTGCTCGGCGAGACGCTTGGCGATGGTCGCGGCGGTGCCCGGCTTGTCGCGCGCCTCCAGGCGAATGTAGTAGCCGCCTTCGTGGCGCTGCATCGGCGCCTTCCGGACGGCGACAAGCTTGTCCGTCGTCCGCCCGAACGGCGGCCCCTTCAGGCCGCGCGCCACATCCGCGATGTCGGACAGCACGGCAGACGCCGTCGCGGCGCCGCCGGCGCCAGGACCGACCAAAGTGATCGGGTTGACGCCCTCGGCGTCGATGGTGACGGCATTGGTGACGCCCATCACCTGAGCGATGGAGGAATCCTTGCGCACCATGGTCGGGTGCACGCGCTGCTCGATGCCTTTCGGCGTGCGCACCGCGACGCCGAGCAGCTTGATGCGATAGCCAAGCTCGTCGGCGGCGGCGAGATCGGCCGGCGCGATCGAGGAAATGCCCTCGACATAGATCGCGCTCTCGTCGACCTTGGTGCCGAAAGCCAGACTCGCCAGCAGCGCCAGCTTCTGGGCGGTGTCGTAGCCTTCGACGTCGAAGGTCGGATCGGCCTCGGCGTAGCCGAGACGCTGCGCGTCGGCCAGGCAGTCGGCATAGGACAGGCCCTCCTGCTCCATCCTTGTGAGGATGTAATTGCAGGTGCCGTTGAGAATGCCGTAGATGCGATTGATGGCGTTGCCGGCGAGCCCCTCTCGCAGCGTCTTGATCACCGGAATGGCGGCGCCGACCGCGGCTTCGTAATTGAGCGCGACGCCCGCCTTCTCGGCGAGCTGCGCCATCCTGAAGCCGTGCTTTGCGAGCAGCGCCTTGTTGGCGGTGACCACCGACTTGCCGGAGGCCAGCGCGTATTCGACCGCGGTCTTGGCCGGATCGCCCGAGCCGCCCATCAGCTCGACGAACACGTCGATGCCCTCATAGCCGGCCAGCTCGATCGGGTCCGAGAACCATTTCATCTTCTTGAGATCGACGCCGCGGTTCTTGTTGCGCGAACACGCCGAGACGGCGACCACCTCGATGCGGCGGCCGCAGCGCGCGGCAATGGCCTCGCGCTCTCTGCCGATCTGAGCGATCAATGCGGCGCCCACCGTGCCGAGGCCGGCGACGCCTACGCGAAGAGGCTCGACCATGATTTAGCGCCGGTTCGCCAGCGGGACGACGTTGTGAAGCTGCGTCGGCGCCGTCTCGAGGAAACGCTTTATGTTGCGCGCGGCTTGACGGATACGCTGCTCGTTCTCCACCAGCGCGATGCGCACGAAGCCTTCGCCGCGCTCGCCGAAGCCGGTGCCGGGCGACACCGCGACCTCGGCCTTCTCGACCAGCAGCTTGGCGAATTCGACCGAGCCCATGTCGCGGAACGGCTCCGGGATCGGCGACCAGGCGAACATCGAGGCGGTCGGCGGCGGCACGTCCCAGCCGGCACGCGAGAAGCTTTCGACCATGACGTCGCGGCGCTTGGTATAGATGGAGCGCATCTCGCGCACGCAGTCCTCCGGGCCATTGAGCGCGGCCGCGGCCGCGACCTGGATCGGCGTGAACGCGCCGTAGTCGAGATAGGA
>Ga0180223_1000569_pt1 | contig 43501 bp, 45 predicted proteins | sample eDN5th30CKraftOP_FD_151337 | JGI IMG/M metagenome (GOLD analysis project Ga0180223, IMG submission 151337) | Enriched Organic Plus compost microbial communities from Emeryville, California, USA - eDNA 5th pass 30_C Kraft OP (version 2) (version 2) ... | reverse complement strand
GGGGTCGGGCAAGACCCAGCTCGCCCATGCCGAGTACCGCGCGGCGCTCGACGCCGGCCGCCGTCCGCTTTACGTCTGCTTCAACCGCCCGCTGGCGGACCACTTCAACGGCATCGCGCCCGAAGGCGGCCTGGCCTGCACCTTCCATACGTTGTGCGACAAGGTGCTCCATGCGGCCGGCCAGCCGGTCGACTTCTCGGGCCCCAACGCATTCGACAACCTGGTCGGGCGTGCCGCGCGCGAAGCCGTGCCCGACCACCTGCGCTTCGACACCATCATCGTCGACGAGGGCCAGGATTTCTCGGACGACTGGCGCGACCAGATCCTGCGCCACGCCCGCGAAGACGCGCGCATGATCTGGCTCGAAGACCCGATGCAGAACCTCTACGGGAAACCGGCCGTGCAGCTGCCCGGCTGGGTCACGCTGCGAGCCCAGAGCAATTACCGCAGCCCGCGCAGCATCGTGAAGCTGCTCGACCGGCTCGTGCCCGACGACCTGCACATCGAGCCGCGCGGCCCCATCGCCGCGGGCGGGCTGGACGTGCTGGTCTACGAGAACGAGGCCGAACTGCTGGCCCATACCAAGAAGGCCATTTCGCAATGCCTGGCCGCCGGTTTCAAGCGCGCCGACATCGCCGTCGTCAGTTTCCGCGGCCGCGACAGTTCCGCCCTGCTGGGGCAGGCGCAGCTCGGACCTCACTCCATGCGCACTTTCACCGGCCGGTACGACCTTTTCGGCAAGCCCGAATTCTCCGCGGGCGAAGTACTGATGGAATCGGTCTACCGATTCAAGGGCCAGGCAGCTCCCGCGGTCGTCTTTACCGAGATCGATTTCGACCAGCTCGACGAAAGAGCCGCCCGCAAGCTGTTCGTCGGGGCGACGCGGGCCATGCTGCGGCTGGAGCTGGTGGTGTCGCGGCACGCCATGGAGCACGGGCTCCAGGCCGTACTGGAAGACGGTCGGTAGACGCCCGCGGGGAAAGCGCGCCGCCGTTCATTCGGCCGGCGCCTTGACCCCCGCCCGCTCGATCACCTTGCCCCATTTCTTTGTGTCGGCCGCGATGAGGGTGGCGAACTCCTCGGGGGTATTCGCCACGGCCTCCCCGCCCACCGCGGTCATGATCTGCGTCTTCACGTCCGGTTGCGCCAGTATGCGCGCAAGGGCCGCATGCAGCGTCCGCACGGCCGCCTCGGGCGTGCCGCGCGGCGCCACGAGCCCGTACCAGACGCTGGCCTCGAATCCCGGCACGCCGCTCTCGGCCACGGTGGGTATCGCCGGATAGCCGCCGAGGCGCGTCGCCGAGGTCACGCCGAGCACGCGCGCCTTGCCGCCGTTGACGATGGGCATCACGTCATTGCCGAAGGTCATCTGGATCACGCCCGCCGCCAACTCGTTGTTGCGCGTGGCCGTGGCCTTGTACGGAACGTGCACGGTCTGCACCCCGGCCATGTCATTGAACAGTTCGGCGGCAAGATGCGACGACGTGCCGTTGCCGGACGACCCGACATTCAAGGTACGCGGATGCCCCTTTGCCAGGTCGATCAGCTCGCGTACGGTCCGCGCCGGCACGGACGCGTTGACCGCCAGGAAGAAGGGGGTCGATGCGACCACCGTGACGGGCGCGAAATCGCGGACGGGATCGTATCGCAAGTGACCGTAGAGCGAGGGATTGATCGACAGCGTCGTCACCGTCGCCATCAGCAATGTATAGCCGTCGCCGGGCGACCGCGCGACGTGCTCGGCCGCCAGCATGGTGCTGGCGCCCGGACGGTTTTCGACGATGACGGTCTGGCCCAGCGCCTGCCCGAGCTTCTCGGCGACGATGCGCGACAACTGGTCCGCCGCGCCGCCCGGCGCGTGGGCGCAGACGATGCGCACGGGCTTGTCGGGATAATCCGCCCGGGCGGGTCCGGCCGCGACCAGCGCCAGGCATAGCGACAGCGGGAAGAGATGCGATGCGGGGGGAGTGCGGCCCTTCATGATCATGTCTCCGGTCGTTGCTGTTATAGTCGGATCGTCCCGGCGCATCGCCGGGACCGCTCGGCTTGCCGGCACAGCTGCACTGGCTTCGAGGGACAGCACAGCGCCGACGCGGCAAGGCCTACTGTGTAAAAGAAGCAGCTCGCGCACAATCCATTTAATCTCATGAGGGTGTGAGTTTTCTTCATACGATGCGACGGCTTCCCCCTCTCAATGCCATCCGCGCCTTCGAAGCGGCCGCGCGGCATCTGAGCTTCACCAAGGCCGCCCACGAGCTTTGCGTCACCCACGGCGCCGTCAGCCGCCAGGTGGCTGCCCTGGAGAACCATCTCGGGCTCGCGCTGTTCCATCGGCTCAACCACCAGATCCAGCTGACCGACGAAGGCCGCGCCCTGCTGTCGGAAGTCGGACCGGCGCTGGACCGCATCGCGCTGTCCACCTACTCGCTCACGCGCAAGGCCGGCCGGGTGGTGCTGGCCATCAATGCCCCGCCCACCTTCACCATGAAGTGGCTCATCCCGCGGCTGTCGGGATTCCAGCGCCAGCACCCCGAGGTCGAGCTGCGCTTGACGACCGGCGTCGCGGCGGTCGAATCCATGGCGCTGCCGGAACTCGACGCGGTCATACGCCGGCTGTCCGCCCCGCTGCCCAGGTTCGATTGCCACGAGTTCCTCCGCACCAATCTCGTCGCCGTATGCGCGCCCGAAATCCTGGAACTCGCGCCGGTGCGCGGGCCGCAGGACCTCAAGCAGCACACGCTCATCAACGCCTCGACGCACCCCCATGCCTGGGAACAGTGGTTTGCCGCCGCCGGACTGGAAGCGGTCGCGCCGGGCGGCACGCTGATGTTCGAAGAAATGTACTTTGCGCACCAGGCCGCCGTGGACGGGCTGGGCATCGCGCTCGTGCCCGAACCGCTGGCGATCGACGACCTTGCCGCCGGGCGCCTCTCGGCCCCGCTGGGTGCGCCCAGGGTGTATGACCCCAGTTACTTCCTGATCGCGTCTCCCCACACTCGCCATCGCGCCTTGCTGGAAGATTTCCTGGCCTGGCTGCAAGACCAAGGGGAAGAGTCGGACAGGCTCTGTGACGAGGTGCTGGGCGCGATGCGGGGCGGTCAACCGGGATCGCGGTAAGGCACGGCACGCTTGCTCGCCTGCCATATCGCGCGGGCGGAATGGGTGGCCTGTTCCTCGAGCAGGTGGCCGACCAGGCCTGCCGCCCGCGAGACGACCGAATAGCAGCGCATGGCCTGCAAAGGTATGCCGATCTCCAGGAAGAGCGCCCCCATCGCGCCGGTCGCATTGATCGTGAGGTGCCGGCCATGGATACGATCCACTTCGGCGCCGACCCGCTGCAACAGGCCCACATACCGCCCCGCGTAGCCGGCCTGGGCGGCGATCTCGAACAGGCGCGGCGTACGAGGGTCGTCGGGCTTGTGCGTGGCATGCCCGAAGCCGGGAACCGGCCGCCGGCCATCGTGCAAGGCTTGCACGCGACCGGCGATGGCCTCATCGATACCCGTCCGTTGCGATGCGCGCTCGATGTCGAGCAGCATGCGGGCGCAGTCCTCGGTCGTCCCCGCGAACACGCTGCCTATCGCCAGCAGCCCGCCGGCGACCGCCACCTGCGGTTCTTCCGGCACGCTGTCCGCCATCAGGCGGGCGATCACGGCGCTGGGAGTCAGCCCGTGTTCCGCCAAAGTCACGAGGCAGGCATCCAGGACGCGCGCCTGCCCTGGATCAGGCTTGCGCCCGCAGGTGAGGAAGTACAGCATCTCGGTAAAGGTGCAATGTCCGACCAGCTCGCCGAGCAGGTCCTTGCCGCGGACCCGGACCGACCTTGCGTCGGAGAAGCCGGTGTGGGTGCATAGCGATGGCGAATCGGGCATTGCGTCCTCCGGGACATCAGGTCAGGCGCGCGTAGCCGACCAAGGTCTTGCCGAACTGGGACTCGCACTGGGCCTGTCCATCGTCGTCGAGCGACACCTTCAGTTCGTCGCCCGGGCAGACCGGCGCGATGAACTTGACCGACAGCTCGCCGCGATAGTGCCACTCCTTGCCGTATTGGCGCGCCGCCAGGTCGGCCACATAGCCCAGGTACATCAGGCCGTGGCCCAGCGTTCCGCGGAATCCGCGCTGGCGGGCATATTCGTCGTCGTAGTGGAGGATGTCGTTGTCGCCATTGAGCCGGCCGTAGGCGTCGAACATTTCCTGGGTCTGGGGGATGACTCGTTCCATGGTTTTCCTCATTCCGGGAAAGCGGAGGTATGGAGAATGCGGGTCAGCTTCTGGCCGTCGGCGCGGGTGAAGTCGACCGAGTAGCAGATGTATTTCCTGCCCTTCTTCTCGTATTTGTCCTCCAGTTTTCCGGTGCCGATGACCTCGGTGTCCTCGTCGGCCCAGATCGGATGGTGGAACGAGAAGGTGTTGCCGATCATGATGCCGCCTTGCTGGGGCGGGTACTTGCGGTACATCACCGCCATCAGGTAGACGGCCACGACGTTGGGCGGCGCGGCGCGGCGGCCGTCGATCACGTAGGCCTCGGGGGTGGCGTTCACCACCGACATGTACTCGTCGATGACGTCCGGCGTGATGGTGAAGCGCAGCTCGGGAAACTCCGCGCCCACCTGCCAGTCCTTGTACAGGGCCGCGGGCAGGTCGCCTTCCCGGGGCTTGACTTCGCTAGGTCGCGTCATGCTCGTCCTCCTTCGGAAATGACACGTTGTTGAACCAGGGTATCGATCGCGGCATCGCCGTAGCCGCACAGGCGCCGCAACAGATCGCGGGTGTCCCCGCCCAGGCTGGGCGGATAGGGGAGCGGTCGGGCGGCCTCGTACTTGAATGGGTTGCCGAGGAACTTCATGGCCTGGCCGGAGCGGGGATGGGGCAACTCTTCCACCATGGCGCGCATCCGGGCCAACGGCTGCCCGACGGCGTCCGCCACGCTGTTGACCGGCGCCGCCGGCACGCGCGACGCAAACAGGTGCTCGCTCCATTGGGCCGAGGTCCGGGAAGCGAATACGTCGTTCAGGATCTCCGTGAGCGCCTCGACGTTGTCGATGCGGTCCTTAGCCTCCTTGAACCGTGGATCGGCGGCGAGGTCCTCGCGCCCGATCGCATCGCAAAAAGTCCGCCAGAACTGCTGGCCGGTCGGCGAGACGGCGATGTAGCGGCCGTCCAGGCAAGGATAGATGTCGCTGGGCGCGATGACGGGATGGCGGGCGCCGTTCGCCGAGGGCACTTCGCCCGACAGGAAATAGTTCTGCGCCTGCCAGGTCAACAGCGCCAGCTGGCAGTCGAGCAGGGAAACCTGCACCAGTTCGCCACGGCCGTCGCGCAGCGCCTTAAGCATGCCGCCCATGCATGCCAGCGCCAGGTACAGACCGCCCGCCAGGTCGGCGATCTGGTAGCCGACCCGCACGGGCTTGCCGCCGTTCTCGCCGGTAATGCTCATGACACCGCTGAGCGCTTGCACGATCAGGTCGAACGCGGGTGCGTTGGCGTAGGGAGGTTGATCGTGCAGGCCGATCAATTGGGCAATGCAAAGCCGGGGGTTCACGGCCAGCAGCGAGTCCTTGTCCAGCCCGAGCCGCGCCGGCACGTCCGGCGCGAAGCCATAGAGCACGGCATGGCTTTGCCTGACGAGGTCGTACAGGACTTCGCGGCCCCGGGGGTGCTTGAGGTCCAGGGCGATGCTCTTCTTGCCGCGATTGACCGAAAGGAAGAACCCGGGGTCGCCCTCGAACTCCATCGCATGCCGCGAAACCTGGCGCGCCAGGTCGCCTTCGAGCGGCTCGACCTTGATGACTTCCGCGCCCAATTGAGCGAGCAACTGGCCGGCGAAAGGGCCTCCCAGTACCCAGGTCAGGTCCAGGACGATGAACGATGAAAGCATGGTCTCCTCGCGCTTGCATGATCGAAGGCCGGCATCGGTCTGTGCCGGCCAGACAGATCATGCGCAGCGCCAGGCATGCGCTCAATCGAAATAGTGAGGGAGGGACGTGAGAGAAACTCACACGGGAATCGGCCCCCTCAATCCACGGTCGCCCCCGACTCCCGGACCACCGCGCCCAGCTTGTCGATCTCGCTGCGGATGAACCGGCCGAACGACTCCGGCGTATCCCCCACCGGCTGCATGACCTGGGCCAGCAGCTTTTCCTTGACGTCCTTGTCCTGCAGCGCGGCCGCGGTCTTGCGATGCAAGATCTCGATGACCGCTTTGGGCGTGCCCGCCGGCGCCAGCAGGCCGAGCCAGCCAGTGAACGCGTAGCCGGGCAGCGTTTCGGCCACGGTGGGTATGTCGGGCATGGATTCGAAGCGCTTGGCGCTGGTCACGGCCAGCGCACGCAGCTTGCCCGACTCCACGTGCGGCATCGCCACCGGGATGCTCTCGAAATCCACGTCGATCTGGCCCGCCAGCAGCGCGGCCACCGCCGGCGCGCTGCCGCGGTAAGGAACGTGGGTCATGCGCGTGCCGGCCAGGCTGTTGAACAGTTCTCCGGCGATGTGCATGGAAGTGCCGTTGCCGGCCGAGCCGCGGTTCACCTTGCCGGGATGCTTGCGCACGTAGCTCAGGAACTCGGCCATGTTGGTGGCCGGGACGGTGGCCGGATTGACGATCAGCACCAGCGGATAGGACACCACCTGCGTGATCGGCTCGAAGTCGGCCAGCGCGTCGTAGTTGAGCTTGCGATAGAGCGCGGGGTTGATGCCGTGGGTGCTGACGGATCCCATCAGGATGGTGTAGCCGTCCGGCTCGGCGCGCGCCACGGTTTCCGACGCGATGACGCCTCCGCCGCCGCCGCGGTTCTCGACGATGAAGGGTACGCCCGTGCTTTGCGAGAGTTTTTCGCCCAGCAGCCGGGCCACCAGGTCGGTCGGCCCGCCGGGCGCCGCGCCGACGATGATGCGCACCGGCTTGGAGGGATAGCTGTTCTGCGCCAGAGCGGGCCCGGCCGCGGCGATTCCCAGCGCCAGCAAGATCGGACAGAGCAAAGTACGCATGGTGGTCTCCTCGTTGTCAGGGTTGCGGCAAGCAGGGGGCCTCGCGATACGCGGCCCGTCCGGGAAACGGGTGCGCGCCGGGCGATGCATGCCGATACGGCCCCGCTGGCGGGGCCGGCAAGACCCGCGGTACTGGTGCGGCTAGGCCGCGGGCGTCACCACGCGGCCGTGCGTGATGTGGCGATTGAATATCCAGGCGTCATAGCGCTTGCGGGTGTCGCCCAGCGCGGAGTGCTTCAGGTGCCAGTCGAGGGCGGCCTGGTCTTTCCATTCCTCGAACAGGAACACCCGATCGTCCATGGGCGCGGACGGCGTGATGATCTTGAACTGCAGGCAGCCCTCCTCTTTCAGCGAATTGGCGGCATGTGCCTGCATGACCGCGAGGAATTCCCCGCGGTGTTCGGGCTTGATGGAGAATTCGACGATCAGCGAAATGGCTTGCATGGATCTGTCCCGTAGGTTCGGTTGTCGGAATGAGTGACCGGTCATGCCGTGGAAGCCGTCCACAGCTTCCGGCAGCGATCGACGGCAATGCGCACCACTTCGTCGGGGGCGCACGCCCACCAGTCGGTGGAGAAGATCTCGACTTCGTAGGGCCCGCGATAGCCGTTGCGTTCGAGGCGCCGCACCAGCCCCGGGAGGTCCGCGGCGCCGTCGCCCATCATCGCGCGGTCGTTGACGGGATGGCGGGTCGGCACGCGCCAGTCGCACAGCTGCACGGTCGCGACATGCGGCAGATGGCGCGAGTCGAGACTGGCATGCAGGTCCGGATCCCACCAGGTGTGGAAGACGTCGACCACCACGCCGCACCCCGCGCCGGCCTCCTCGCACAGCCGCAATGCCTGCGCGAGCGTGTTGACGCAGCCGCGCTCGGCCGCGTGCATGGGATGGAACGGTTCGATGCCGAGCCGCACGCCGGCCCGCGCGGCCAGCGGCGCCGCTTCGCACAGCAGCTCCAGCACCTCGGCGCGGGCTCGTTCGAGCCCTGCCGCCGCGCCGCCGCCGCATACGAATACGATTGCCCCCGCCCCGATCTCGGCGGCTTCGTCGATGGCGCGCCGGCAATCGTCCCAGGCGGCGCGGGGACCCGCCTCGCGCCATTGCGCGAGATCCCCGGCCTTGCACAGCGAGGGCACCCAGGCCCCGGCACCGCGCAGCAACCGCCGCGCCCTGCCCACGCCGCATTCGGCCAGCTTGTCGCGCCAGACGCCTATGCCGTGCGATGCGAGCCATGGCGTCTACTCGGCCCGGATGTTGGCGGCCTTCACCACCTTGGCGACGCGGGCGCGTTCGCGCGCGATGAAGTCGGCGAACTGCTGGCGCGTGCCGGGCGCCGGCGTGGCCCCCAAGTCCGTGAGCCGTTGCGATATCGCGGACTCGGCCACGACCTCGCGCAGAACGGCATTCAGGCGATCGAGCACGGCGGGCGGCGTGGCGGCAGGCGCGGCCAGGCCATACCACACCGACTCCTCGTAACCGGGCAGCCCGGCCTCGGCCGCGGTCGGCACGTCGGGCAGCAGGTCCATGCGCTGCGGCCGGGCGATCGCCAGCGCCCGCAACTTGCCCGCCTTGATGTGCGACATCGATTCCACCGTATTGAGCGGCATGAACGAGATGCGTCCGCCCAGCATGTCAGCCAGTGCCGGCGCCGCCCCCTTGTAGGGAACGTGCAGCACGTCGATGGAAGCGGCCTGCTTGAGCGATTCGCCCGCGAGGTGGGCCGAGCTGCCCACGCCGGGCGAAGCGTAGGTCAGCGCGCCCGGCTTGCTCCGCGCCTGTGCCAGCAACTGGCCCAGGGTCTTGAACGGCGAAGCCGCGGGCACGGCTACCACCAGCGGCGCGGAGGCGATCATGCCTATGGGTGCGAAGTCGCGCTGGCCGTCGAACGGCAGGTCTGGAAACAGGCTGTTGTTGGTCGCGATGGAGTTGGCCACCAGCAGGATGGTGTAGCCGTCCGCCGGCGCACGGGCAACGGCCTGCATGCCGATGTTGGAGCTGCCGCCGGGCTTGTTCTCGACGATGAAGGGCTGTCCCAGCCGGTCCGCCATCCGCTGCCCCACCAGACGCGCGACCGCGTCCGTAGCGCCTCCCGGCGCATAAGGCACGACGATGGTGACCGGGTGCGTAGGCCAGGCCTCCGCGGCCGTTGCCGCCATGGGCAACAGGAGCGCAAAGCTCGCCAGGACGCGTCGAATCATGGCCGTCTCCTCATTTATTAAACCAACGTTTGAATTATTATTGGCGATTATAGGACGTGATCGACGCCTCGCCACGAGGGTTAACCCGCGGAACGCGCCTGGCCCGGAGCAACACCGCGCGCTCCCGGATGCGCGGCATCCAGCATGCGCCCGTCCAGGACATGCACGCCACCGCGCCGCATCCCGCAGGGCGGGAGCGGCGCAAAAGGAACGGGGAAGGAGAAGGCCGCGGGCGGGCGTCAGTCCGCCAGCAGGCCGGCCACGAAGAAGCGCACCATGCGGTCGACCATCTCGTCGGGCCGGTGGGCGATGGGCAGCGGCGCCGACGCGAAGGCCGCGGGCGGCCGCTCCATGCGCTCGGAACCGCCCATGGCGTAGATGATGCCGCCCACCATCAGGTTGTAGCGCCAGATGACCTCTTCCAGCGGCAAGCGGGGAAGCAGGTGCTTGAGCGCCAGGATGAACCGGCTGCGCACGGGCTCGTAGTACGTCTGCAGGAACTCGTTCTCGCCCGGCGAGGCGAAGGCGCGCGACAGGAACTGCATGACGACCAGCGCCGAATTGCTGCTGCGGGTGCTGATGGCCGCCGTCAGCTTCATGGGCGGTTCGACGAAGGCCCGCACCACGGCCTCCACGGTGGGCGCCCCGCTCGCCAGCGCCGCGTCCAGCAGGGCCAGCCGCTCGTCGTTCAGGGGCACGACCCTGCGCTTGAACATTTCCTCGAACAGCTGGGCCTTGCCGCCGAAGTGGTACGTGATGGCGGCCAGGTTCACGCCCGCCGCCTCGCTGATGGCGCGCACCGACAAGGCCTCGAACCCCTCCGCGGCGCAGATGCGCTCGGCCACGTCCAGGATAGTGGCCCGCGTTTCCTCGCCGGCGGCGTTCTGCGTACCACGCGACCGCCCGCGCGGCGCGGACGGAACGGACAGGGCGGAAGCGGATTTACGGGCCATGGATCGACGGGAAGGACGCTGACGAGAACGGATTGTACGTCGTTAGCATTGACCTGGGCAGGCGGCCTTTCTTATAATTTAAACAAACGTATGTATTTAACAGAGGAGAGGGACGTGGCTACCGTCATCCTGACCTGCGCCATCACGGGCGGCGACGACACCGCGGGTCGTTTTCCCGCGGTACCCGTGACACCGCGCCAGATCGCCGAATCGGCCGTGCAAGCATGCCGGGCGGGCGCGGCCATTGCCCATATCCACGTCCGCGATCCGGCCACCGGTAAACCGTCGCTGGATCCGGCGCTCTACCGCGAAGTGGTGGAACGGGTGCGGGACAGCGGCTCGCCGGTCATCCTGAACCTGACGACGGGCGCCGGCGCGCGCTTCCTGCCGGACGATGCGGCGGCCAACACCGCCGCCGCAGGCTCCAACCTGCACCCGCCGGCGCAGCGGTGCGTGCACATCGCGGAACTGCGGCCGGAAATCTGCACGCTGGACATGGGCTCGCTCAACTTCGGCAAGGGCGCCCTCATCAACGTGCCCAGCCACATCGAGGCCATTGCCGCGACGATACGCGCGGCCGGTTCCAAGGCCGAACTGGAGATCTTCGACACCGGTCACATCGCGCTCGCCAGGCACTTGATCGACCGCGGCGTGATCGAGCCCGATCCGCTGTGGCAACTGGTGCTCGGCGTTCCGTGGGGCGCGCCGGCCAATCCCGAGACCATGCTGCACATGCGAAACCAGTTGCCCGCCGGCGCCCGCTGGGCCGCGTTCGGAATCGGCCGCGCGGAATTCCCCATGCTGGCGCAGGCCGCGCTGCTGGGCGGCCATGTGCGGGTCGGCCTGGAGGACAACCTGTACCTCTCGCACGGCGTCCCGGCGCAAAGCAACGCGCAGCTCGTCGACCGCGCGGTGGAGATCCTGCGCGCCCTCGACATCGAACCGGCCCCGCCGGACGCCGCGCGCCGCATGATCGGGCTGCCGCAGCGATGATGCCGGAGACCGGCCTGCGCGTAGCGCTCGCCCAGTTGCGGCCCGATGCGGACCTGGGCCGCAATCTCGACGACATCGCCGCGGCGGCCATCCGGGCACGCCGCGCGGGCGCGCACTGGCTGCTGCTTCCCGAATATGCCGCCATGCTGCATGGCAGCCGGCGCGAAATGCGCGCGGCCGCCGAGCGCGCCGGCGAGGTCGAGGCTGCGGTCGCCGGCCTGGCCCGCGACCTCGGCATGTGGATACTGCTCGGCTCCCTGGTCGTGCCGGACGGCCCCGAACGCATGTTCAACCGCAGCCTGCTGTTCGACGCCGAAGGGCGTCTCGCGGCGCGTTACGACAAGCTGCACATGTTCGACGTCGCGCTGCCGGATGGCCGTGAAATACGCGAATCCTCGGCTTATACGGCCGGCGCCGAGGCCGTGGCGGCCGACACGCCGTGGGGCCGGGTGGGCTTGTCCATCTGCTACGACCTGCGATTTCCCGGGCTTTATCGGACCCTGGCGCGGGCCGGCGCCACGGTCTTCGCCGTGCCCGCGGCATTCGTCCGCGCAACCGGCGAAGCCCACTGGCACGCGCTGCTGCGGGCGCGCGCCATCGAGAACGGCGCTTTCGTGCTGGCGCCCGCCACCTGCGGCGACAGCCCGGGCGGGCGCGCCAGCTACGGCCACAGCCTGGTCTTCGATCCCTGGGGCAAGCTGCTCGGGGAGCTCGGCACCGAGCCCGATTGCCTGGTGGTAACGATCGATCCGGCCGAAGCGGCGCGGGTACGCAGCCGCCTGCCCAGCCTCGCCCACGAACGCGAGTTCCGCGTACGCGTGGCCGGGTGCCCCTCTCTTTCCTCCTCTGACGGTATCCGCCATGAAGCAAGCCTATGACCAGCGCCCCCCCGCCCGGGCGACCCAGCCGGCCGACCTGCAGTCCCGCTACGTCGATGCGGCCGCCATGCCCTGGCAGCCCACCGAATTCCCGGGCATCGACATGAAGATCCTTTACGCCGACGCTGATACCGGCATGTCCACCATCCTGTTCCGGATGGCCCCCGGCGCCGTCGTGCCACTGCACGAACACACGGCCGTCGAGCAGACCTATGTGCTGTCCGGGCGCCTGGTCGACGACGAAGGCGAAGCGGGCGAAGGCGGATTCGTCTGGCGGCCGGGCGGCAACGTCCATATTGCCCGTGCGCCGGAGGGGGCGGTGTTCCTGTCGGTTTTCATGAAACCCAACCGCTTCTTCGGCGGGGCGAAATTCTTCACCGAGTGACGCGCCCGCCGCGTCAGGCCGCGGGCGGCGCCTCGCCCCGCGGCGCCTTGTAGCGGTTGTAGCCCCACAGGTATTGCTCGGGACAGCGCCGTATCATCGCTTCCATGCCGGCATTGACCCACGCCGCCTGCGCCTCCGGGGTCTCGGGCACCGGGCCGGGCAACCGCACGAAATGGATCTTCCAGCCGCGCGCATCGGGCAGGCGTTCGCCGGCTGCCAGCACCACGGCCGCACCGGTCTGCGCGGCCAGCCGGCCGGGCAGCACCATGGAAAAAGCGGGCCGGCCGAAGAACGGGGCCCAGATACCCTCGCCGTTGCCCGGCACCTGGTCCGGCAGGATGCCGATCGCTTCCCCCTTGCGCAGGGCCCGCACCAATTGGCGCACGCCCTGCAGGTTGGCCGGCGCCGTATCCAGATTGGGGCCGCGCCGCCCGCCTTCGACCAGCTGCGACACCCAGGCCTTGCGCGGCGGCCGGTACAACACGGTGATCGGGCCGCCCCGATGGGCGTAGTAGCGGGCCGCCACCTCGAAGCAGCCCAGGTGCGGCGTCAGGAACAGAATGCCCTTGCCGTCGTCCAGCGCACCTTGCACGGCGTCCCAGTCGTCGGTGCGGCACTCGGCCAGCGCCTCGTCGGGCCTGAACCAGACGCGCGGAATCTCCAGCGCCCCTTCGCCCGCGGCGGCGGCCGAACGGCGGGCGAAGGCTTCGCCCTCGTAGCCCGCGAGCGCGGCGTTGGCGCGCAGGCGCGCGGCATAGTCCGCCGAACTGCGGTACACCAGGAGTCCCAGCCAGCGGCCCAGGCGATGCAGCCACCCCAGGGGCAGCCGCGCGAGCAAACGATAGAAAGTCAGAAGCATCGGAAGATTCGAAAATGACAGGGGTGGGCTCCCCCCGGATTTTCCCCTAAAATAGCCGGGATCGCCGAGTTAACAGACAACTTGCGGGGCGATCGCGGCGCCGGCTTCCGGCGCCCGCATAAATGCCGCTAAAGCGTCGCTGCTCGAAACAGGTCCAAGACCCAACGTGCAACACGCCGCGGAACCGATAGCCGGCATGCTCGCACGCCGGTCAGCTTTTAAAGGACTATCGAGTGGCCAATTCCTACCTCTTCACTTCGGAATCCGTCTCCGAAGGACACCCCGACAAAGTCGCCGACCAGGTCTCCGACGCCATCCTCGACGCCATCCTGGCGCAGGACCCGACCTCGCGCGTCGCCGCGGAAACGCTGTGCAACACGGGGCTGGTCGTGCTCGCGGGCGAGATCACCACGCGCGCCAACGTCGACTACATCCAGGTCGCGCGCGACACGATCAAGCGCATCGGGTACGACAACACCGACTACGGCATCGACTACAAGGGCTGCGCGGTGCTGGTTGCCTACGACAAACAGTCGCCGGACATCGCCCAGGGCGTGGACCGCGCCTCGGACGACTACCTGAACCAGGGCGCCGGCGACCAGGGCCTGATGTTCGGCTACGCCTGCGACGAAACGCCCGACCTGATGCCCGCCCCCATCTGGTACTCGCACCGCCTGGTCCAGCGCCAGAGCGAACTGCGCAAGGACGGCCGCCTTCCCTGGCTGCGTCCCGATGCGAAGTCCCAGGTCACCTTCCGCTACGTGGACGGCAAGCCGGTGGAGGTGGACACCGTGGTGCTCTCCACCCAGCATGCGCCCGAAGTCAGCCAGGAAACGATCCGCGAAGCGGTCATCGAAGAGATCATCAAGAAGACCTTCCCTGAAGGCCTCATCACCGACAAGACCCGCTACCTGGTCAACCCCACCGGCCGCTTCGTCATCGGCGGCCCGCAAGGCGACTGCGGCCTGACCGGCCGCAAGATCATCGTCGACACCTACGGCGGCGCATGCCCGCACGGCGGCGGCGCGTTCTCGGGCAAGGATCCCTCGAAGGTGGACCGCTCGGCGGCCTACGCCGCGCGCTACGTGGCCAAGAACATCGTCGCCGCCGGCCTGGCCACCCGCGCGCAGATCCAGGTCAGCTACGCCATCGGCGTGGCCGAGCCCATCAACATCACGGTCCACACCTTCGGCACCGGCGTGCTGCCCGACGAACAGATCGCCAAGCTCGTGCGCGAGCACTTCGACCTGCGTCCCAAGGGCATCATCAACATGCTGGACCTGCTGCGCCCGATCTACCAGAAGTCGGCGGCCTATGGCCACTTCGGCCGCTCCGAGCCCGAGTTCAGCTGGGAAGCGACCGACAAGGCGGCCGTGCTGCGGTCGGCGCGGTAATCGCCGCCCTCTTCCGAGGGCAAGCACGCGCAACGAAGGCGAAGCGGCTCCTGCCGCTTCGCTTTTCTAGTTTTTGGACAGCTTCAACACGTTCGGATGGAACAGTTCCTCGGGCGCCACCTTGCGCGGCGACAGGCCTTGCTCGTGGTGATAGCGGGTGAAGGCGTCCAGCACGTGGCGGTTGGCCTCGAGGCCGTAGCTCCAGAAATCGTCGCCCATCAGTTCGCGCGATGCGTGATATTCGGCCACGCCCCACGGCAGTGACGCATACAGGTGGCCGATCTGCGCCAGCTCCTCCATGGCGAGTCGCTTGGCCTCGACGAATGCCTTGTAGACGCTGACGGGCAACCAGGGGTGCCGATCCACGAGCGCGCGGCGGATGCCCACCACGTGCATGATCGGAAAGATCCGCGTGCGTTCGAAGTAGGCGCGCTCCACTTCCCTGAACCGCGGGAACAGCAGGCCGACGTGGGGCGCACCCCGGGTGACGCACGACGGCGCCTTGGCGCTGAAGACGGCATCCAGTTCGCCCGACTCGAGCTGGCCGGACAAGGTGTCGGTATCCGGAATCTGCCGCAAGTCGATATCCGGCGGCAACTGGAGCGGCGCCCGCTCCTCGCGCCCGGGCTGCTCGACGCCGCCTCGCCGCCAGCGCACTTCGTTCGGCCTGACGCCGTAGTCGTCCTGGAGCATGCCGCGTATCCATACGTTGGCGGTGATCTGGTACTCGGGAACGCCGATCGTCCGGCCCTTGAGATCTTCCGGGCGCTCGATGCCACGATCCGTCCGGATATAGATGCCGGAGTGGCGGAACACGCGCGAGACGAACGCGGGAATGGCGACATAGTCCGCCTGCCCTCTGGCCGTCATGACGGTGTGGCTGCTCAACGAGAGCTCGCAAATGTCGAACTCCTGGCCGTTGAAGGCGCGGTGGAATATCTCCTCGGGGTGGAGGGCGAGCGGGACCAGGTCGCATCCTTCGATGGCGACGCGGCCATCGAACAGCGCGCGGGTGCGGTCGTAGTCGCAGCAACCTAGGCTGAGCTGCAGTCTGGACATCATGAATCCTCGAATGAATGGAAGAAATGCCGCTTACTCGGCCTGGATATTGGCTTCCTTGGCGACCCTGGCGTATTTCTCATAGTCGGCGCGCACCAGCTTCATCATGTCCGCGGGATTCATCACCAGCATGTCCAGGCCAGCATCGCGCAGCTTCTTCTGCACATCGGGCATCATCGCCACGCGGTGCACGTCGGCCTCTATCTTTTTCTGCACAGCCGCAGGCGTTCCCGGCGGTGCCATGAAACCGTAGTAGTTGTCGAGCGAGAAACCCTTCAGCTCCGGAATGCCCGACTCCCGTATCGTCGGCACGCCGGGCGCCGATTCCCCGCGTTCGCTCGAGAACAGGCCGAGCGCATTGAGGCGGCCGTTCTTCGTGAAGGCGATGGCGGCCGGCGCGGATACGGCGGCAGCATGGACATGTCCCGCGAGAACGTCGGCGACAGCCGGGGTGCAGCCGCGATAAGGAACGTGCAGCGCCTGGATGCCCACCGCGCGCTTGTACATCTCGAGGCCGAAATGATGGGGACTGGCCACATTGCAGCTGGCGATCTCGTACTTGCCGGGATTGGCCTTGAGCAAGTCGGTGAACGCCTTCACCGTTTTTACGGGCAGCGAGGGATGGGTCACCAGCATCATGGGCGACGAGGTCACCAGTCCCAGCGGCGCGAAATCCTTGGTGAAATCGAAGGTCAGGTTGGGGTAGACCACCTGGTTGATGATGTGCGTGTTGGTCGCCAGCAGCAGCGTATAGCCGTCCGCCGGCGAGCGCAGCACCGCCTCGGCGCCGATCGAGCCGCCCGCGCCGGGGCGGTTTTCCACCACCACGCCCTGTTTCCACAGCTCGGCCAGTTTTTCGGCGAACACCCGGGCGGTAACGTCGGCCGCGCCTCCGGGCGTGAACGTCACCACGACCTTCACCGGCCGCACGGGGTAGTCCTGGGCGGCGGCAAGGCCGGGAAATACGATCGCGGCAAGCGCGAGACAAAGGTATCGAATGGAACGGCTCATGGCGACCTCGAGTCGAAAACAGATATTGAAGAAAGCAGCCCGATCTCTTTTTTGAGACAGAACGATTCAAAAAAACCGCCCTACCTTGGCGCGTCGTGCGACTCGGTGGGCAGCCCGGCATCCCGAAAAGGTGCAAACGGCATGCCGACACGAACGAAAATCCCGCACCCTTCCCCAAGCAAACAACGGACCAGGTGCGCGGGGACTACCTGGACCGCGAGCGAACACCGCTAGGCCTGTTCCGTCTCCTTGCCGAACACGCCATAGATCTCGCGCGGGTTGTGCACGAGGATGCGTTCGAGCACGGCCCGGTCTTCCACCCAATCATCCAGCAGGTCGAACAGATCGCCGTCGTTGGGCATGCGCCTGCCTTGCATGTTGGTATGCGGCCAGTCGCTGCCCCACAGCAGCCGGTCGGGAGCATGGCGCACCAGGGCACGAGCCATGGGCGTGACCTCGGCATAGGGATAATCGCCGGGCGTGCAGCGCATGGGGCCGGAGATCTTCACCCAGACCCGGCCGGTGTCGAGCAACTCCAGCAAGCGCCGGAAAGCCGGCTGGTCCACGCCGCCGGCCGCGGGGATGCAGGCGAAATGATCCAGCACGATGCGATTGGGCAGCCGCAGCAGCGCTTCGGCATGCTCGAGCAGGTCGGTGCCGTGCGGATAGAACTGCACGTGCCAGCCGAACTCGGCCACCAATTCCGGAATGCGCGGCGACGAGAGCCTGGGCAGCGCCCCGCGATGCCCATGGCTGACGAACCGGGCGCCGCGTACGCCGAGCGCGTCGAGCTCGGCCACCTTCGCGCGATCGACATCGTCGGGCAGCAACGCGACGCCCCGGAAACGATGCGGAAAGCGCGCCAGAACATCGGCCAGGTGGTCGGCGTTCTGCCCATAGCCGGCGCCGCTGACCACGACGGCCCCGCTCAGCCCCAGCGTATCCTGCAAAGCGATGTTGGTTTCAGGCAGCGCATCCGCCGAACGGTACTTGCTGCCGGGATGGAACGGGTAACGGGTGGCGGGACCGAACAGGTGCACGTGGCAATCGATGGCGCCCGCCGGCGCAGCCAGGCGGGGCTTGCGCGGATGGGGATCGGGCGGCGGAGTCAGGGGCGGCAGCGCGGAGTCGGACATGGACGTCGATCAGTTGGCTGTGATGCGGGCGCGCCGCACCACGTCTTTCCATTGCGCGATCTCACCTGCGATCATCCTGGCGAAGGCTTCGGGCGTATTGGTCCTGGGCTCCACGCCGGCGGCCTGCAACTGGGCCGTCCACGCCGGGTCCCGGCCGATTGCAGCGATCGTCCGGTGCAGCACGTCGATCGTCGCGGGCGGCGTTCCCGCGGGCGCCAGCACGCCCAGCCACAGGATCCCTTCATAGCCCGGCACGCCCGACTCGGCGATGGTCGGCACGTCGGGCAGCAACTTAGAGCGCGATGCGCTGGCGATGGCCAGCGGCTTGATCCGCCCGCTGGCGAAATGCGGCTGGGAAGTGGTGACGGTATCCATCTTGACCGCGATCTGGCCGCCCAGCAGGTCGTTGAGCGCGGGCGCCGCGCCCTTGTATGGCACGTGCACGACGGCTATACCCAGCTTGAGCAGCAACAGCTCCATCGTGACGTGAGGCAGCGTGCCATTGCCCGCCGACCCGTAGGTCAGCTTGCCGGGATGATTGCGGGCATAGTCGACGAACCCCTTGAAATCGTCGAACGGCTGGTTGCCGCTCGCCACCAGCAGCTCGGGAATCTGCGCCACCAGGCCGACGGGAGCGAAGTCCTTTTCCGTATCGAAGGCCAGGCGGTTCATGATCGCCGGGTTGATGGTGTGGTTCGGCGTGGTGAACAACAGCGTGTACCCGTCGGGCGCGGCGCGCGCGACGCGCTGGGTGGAAATTACGCCGCCCGCCCCCGGCACGTTCTCCACCACCACCTGGGTCTGCAACCGCTTGCCGAGCTGCGCCGCCAGCATGCGCGCCACCGCATCCACCGACCCGCCGGCCGGGAACGGCAACACCATCGTGATCGGCTTGGCCGGATAGCCGGCGGCGGCGGCCGACGCGGCCAGCAGGAGCCCGGCCGCCATGCCCGGCACGGCACGCAGCCGCAACACCCGGGCAGCGAATTGAAACAGCATCGTGTATCGCCCTCCACGCACACATGCTTGCGGGACGGTGAGCTTAGAGGCGCGCGAATGTTGCCTCAAATGATTGTTTTGCACCCGTCCATGAATTCCTTGCATGTAGGCGGGCCAGTGATGATGATGTCGGCTGTCCGGTTTTACCTGGCGAGGCGACCATGCAAATCGATTTCCTCGGCATGCAGGCATTTCTCTGCATCGTCGAGCAAGGCGGCTTCCTGCCCGCCGCCGCCCACCTGAATCTTTCCCAGACCGCGATCAGCCACCGGTTGCGCAAGCTGGAAGACGGCCTGGGCATGAAACTGCTGACCCGCACCACGCGCGCCATCACGCTGACCGACGCCGGCCGCGCTCTGCTGCCGCGGGTGCGCAAGGCCATGCAGGAACTGGAGCTGTCCTACGATACCGTGCGGCAACATGCCAAGACCGCCCCGCGCTGGCTGGTGTTCGGCTGCCTGCCGACCCTGGCGGTCACGCAGCTTTCGACTGCGCTGCAACGCTTTGCGGCGCAGTACCCGGACATCGCGGTGCGGGTGCTGGACGATTCCATCGGCGAAATCGCCGAGCACGTCCACAACGGCGCCGCGGCCTTCGGCGTATCGCTCGCCAGTTCGAACCGCTTCGGCCTGGACATGGAGGTCTTCGCCGAGGAGCCCTTCGCGCTGGTGTGCCCGCCACGCCACCGCCTGGCGCGGGCCAAAGAGGTGGACTGGGAACGATTGCGCGGCGAGCCGCTGATCCGCATCAGCCTGCCCGCCGGCAACGCGGCCACCATCGACGACGCGCTGGGCGATCGCCGCCTGCAGTTCCGCTGGGCGTACGAGGCGCAGCATACGGCGGTCGCGCTGGACTTCGTCGCCAACGGGCTGGGGCTCACGATCGTGCCCGCGCTTTCGGCCATCAAGGCGCCGGGAGTGGCGGTACGCCGGCTGGCGGGCCCCCGGGTGGCCCGCCACCTGGCGGTCGTCACCCGCCACGGCGCCACGCTGGCCCCGGCCGCCCAGGCCATGCGCGACCTGCTGGTCGGCGAAATCCGCCAAAGGCTCGCGGCCATCGATGAACGGCGCGAATAAATCCGCCAAACAATTCATTTGTCGGCGATACGCCTCGTGCATAGACTGGCTGCGCATCGACGGCCCTCCCGCAATGCCTCGCCTCGGATCCGGGCCGCGCACGAGGAGACCACCATGTTCCAACGCGCCGCCCGGCAGCGCCTGGCATTCGCCGCCGCACTATCGCTCGCCGCGACCGCCCCTGTCCATGCCCAGGAAGACAGCTATCCCGACCAGCCTATCCGGGTAGTCGTGCCGTTCGGTGTGGGGGGGCTGGCCGACATCTCGCTGCGCCTGGTCACGCAACGGCTCTCGGAACGGCTGGGGCAGCAGGTCATCGTCGAGAACAAGCCCGGGGCGGGCGGAGTCGTGGCCGCCAACGCCGTATTGGCCGCGCCGCGCGACGGCTACACGCTGGCGGTCTTCGCCAACGGCACGGCGATCAGCAAGACGCTGTTCAAGCTGCCGTACGATCCGGTCGCCGATTTCGAGCCTATCTCCACCGTCGCCTATTTCGATCTCGTCCTGCTGGCCAACGCCAAGGGCAAGCTGCGCTCCCTGCCCGACCTGCTCGCCGAGGGCAAGAAACGCCAGTTGGTGCTTGGCACCATCAATCCGGGCAGCACGCAGAACCTGTCGGCCGAACTTTTCAAGTCCATGGCCGGCATCAACGCCATGGTCGTGCCGTTCAAGAGCACCCCGGAGGTACTGACGGCGCTGCTGCGCGGCGACATCGACGTCATGTTCGAATCCTATGCCGCGCTCAAGGGCGCGATCTCTTCCGGGCAGGCCAGGGTGATCGCGGCCACCGGCAAAAGCCGCTCGAGCTGGCTTCCCGACGCGCCCACGGTCGCCGAAAGCGGCGTGCCCCGCTACGAAGTCACGGGTTGGAACGCCGTGTTCGCGCCCGCCGGCACGCCGCCCCGGCGCCTGGCCCGCCTGAACGCGGCCTTGAACGACGTCCTGCGCGAACCGGCCATCCAGCAGCGCCTGGAAGAGCTCGGCACACAGGCCAAGGGCAGCAGCCGCGAGGAGCTGGCCGCCGTATTCAAGCGCGACATCGCCAAATGGGCCGACGTCATCCGCAAGGCAGGCATCCCCACCCAGCAGAACTAGCAGGAGCTATTCGTGACTTTTGCCACCTCCCCGGCCGACGCGGTACTGGTCGATGCCCACGTCCATGTCTTCAAGCGCGACATGCCGCTCGTCCCCAATCCCCGGCACAGCCCGGACTACAGTTTCACGGTGGAGCAGCTGCTGGCCACCATGGACGGGCATGGGGTGCACTACGCGGTCATTGCCGCCGCCAGTCCATGGGGCGACTACAACGACTACGTCATCGAGTCGCTGCGCAAGTCGCCGCGCTTGCGCGGCACCGTCATCACGGCACCGGCCGTGGAGAAGGTCGTGCTGGACGACATGCACGCCGCCGGCATACGCGGCGTACGCCTGCCCTTCATCGGATCGGAGCGGCTGCCCGACCTGCAATCGTGGGACTACCGCAAATTCCTGCGCCGCCTGGCCGACCTCGACTGGCACGTGCACGTGCACATCGAAGGACCGCGCCTGCCGGCGGTGCTGCCCGCGCTCGAACAGTCGGGCGTGAAGATCGTCATCGACCACATCGGCCGTCCCGATCCTGTCGCGGGAACGGAAAGCGAGGGCTTCCGGGCCATGCTGCAGTCGGTCCGCAAGGGCCGCACGTGGGTGAAGCTGTCGGGCGCCTACCGCCTCGGCGCCAACGCCCGCGCATGCGCGCAGGCGCTGTACAGGGAAGTCGACGTGGACCGGCTCATGTGGGCCAGCGACTGCCCCTTCGTGGGCGCGGAATCGACCATGACCTACGAGGCCGCGATCGCCTGGCTGGAGGAAACGATCCCGGATGCGGCCGACCGCCGGCGGATATTCGGCGGCAACGCGCTGCGCTTTTATTTCTCCTGAAGCGGGCGCCTGCGATCAACGCACCGAATCGCCCCAGCGATAGACGTGCGTCAGGTCGTCGAGCCGCTGCTTCAACCCGGCGTCGAGCGCGTAGTCGGCGGCCGCCAGCGTGTCGGTCAATTGCTCGGGCCGGCTGGCCCCCAGCAGCGGCGCGGTGACGGCCGGATTGGCGAGCACCCATGCGACGGACAGCGTCGTCAGCGACACACCGGCCTCCTGCGCCAACGCCTGCAACTGGTCCACCGTATCGAAATACCGGTCGGCCCAGTAGCGCTCCTGGTAGCGCTCGGCCGCATTGCCCAGCGTGAAGCGGGTGCCTTCGGTGGGCGCACCGCGGCGATGCTTGCCGGTCAAGAGGCCGCCGGCCAGCGGGTTGTATGGAATCACGCCCAGGCCCTCTTCCTGCGCCAGCGGCAGCAGCTCGCGCTCGATCTCGCGGAACAGCAGGCTGTAGCGCGGCTGCACCGAGACGAAGGTGGTCAATCCGCGTAGCTCGGCCCGCCCGAGCGCCCGGGCCAGCCGGTACGCAAGGAAATTGGAGACACCGACGTACCGGGCGCGTCCGGACCGCACGATCGTATCCAGCGCCTCCAGGGTCTCGTCGAGCGGCGTGCTCGCGTCGTCGCCGTGAAGCTGGTAGAGATCGACATAGTCGGTCTGCAGGCGCTTGAGCGAGGCGTCGATCGCATCCAGCAGGTGCTTGCGCGACGAGCCCTGGTCCCAGGGATGCGGCCCCATTCTCCCGAACGCCTTGGTGGCCACGATGAAACCGGCGCGCCTGCCGGGCGCGGCGCGCAGCCAGCGGCCGAGGATCTCCTCGGTCGCGCCGGCCGTCTCCAGCCCGCCTCCCAGCGGATAGACGTCGGCCGTGTCGAGGAAATTGATGCCGCCCTCGGCGGCCTTGTCGAGAATCTGGTGCGCGACCGGTTCTTCGGTCTGCAGGCCGAAAGTCATGGTGCCGAGCGCGAGGCGGCTTACGGTCAGGCCGGTACGGCCGAGGCGGGTGGTGGCCAGCGTCATGGTAGGGGCAGTAGCACGGAATGGAAGGAACTGCCTATGCTAGATCAGCTTGGCGGTTCCTGGAACCAATCGGCGGGATTAAGGATATGCCGCAAGCAGTGCCTGGAAAGTCGAAGAGGACGTCCGAAAGGTACGGACGGATGGCGCTACACTCCCCCCTATATGACCGCCAAGCCCCCTGTTCCCGACTCCCCTCCTCGCGCCTCCTCCACCGCCGACTCGCCTTGCGTGGCGGTATGTTCCACCCTGTTCGACGACATCTGCCGCGGGTGCGGCCGCACGGCCATGGAAGTGGCCAACTGGGTCATGCTGAGCGACGAGGAAAAGCAGGCGGTATGGCAGCGCATCCGGGCGCAGGGATATCCGCGGCGCAAGGGCTGATGGTGGAAAACGCATGAGTCGCGGCCCCGGCCGCGTCATGACAGTCTTCGGCCTGTCACATGCGGCAGGCTAAATAGCGCCATCGCACCGACTCCTCCAGGCCCATGCGCATCGTCCTCGTCACGGATGCCTGGCATCCGCAAATCAACGGCGTCGTCCACACCTGGACGTACATGCAGAAAACGCTGACCTCCTGGGGCCACGAGTTCATCGTCGTCAGCCCTGTCGGCAGCCGCACCATTCCCACCCCCACCGAACCCGACGTGCGCCTGTGCGTGGAGCCGCGCCGCCACCTGCTGCGCACGCTCGCCGGCCGCGAACCCGATACCCTGCACATCGCCACCGAGGGACCGCTGGGCCTGGCGGCGCGCCGGCTGGCGCGGCAACGGGGCTGGCGCTACACCACCTCCTTCCACACGATGTTCCCGGACTATCTGCGGGCCCGGCTCGGCATACCGGCCTCCTGGACGTGGCGCTTCATGCGCTGGTTCCACCGGCCTTCGCAGCGGGTCCTCGTGCCCACCCCCACGGTGCGCGACACCCTGGCCGCGCGCGGCCTGCGCAACCTGCATATCTGGGCGCGCGGGGTGGATACCGAGCGGTTCCGCCCCGAGGCCGGCGACGCCCTGCCCTATCCCGGTCCCATCTTCCTGAGCGTGGGCCGCCTGGCCAAGGAAAAAAACCTCGACGCCTTCCTGTCCCTCGACCTGCCCGGCACCAAGGTGGTGGTGGGCGGCGGTCCCGACGAGGCCAGGCTGCGGCGCAAGTTTCCGCAGGCGGTGTTCCTCGGCATGAAGGCGCATGGCGAACTGGCGCGCTACTACGCCGGCGCCGACGTATTCGTCTTTCCCAGCCAGACCGACACCTTCGGCCTGGTCATGCTGGAAGCGATCGCCTGCGGCACGCCCGTGGCCGCCTACCGCTGCGAAGCGCCGATGGCGGTCGTGAGCGAAGGCCGCACCGGCGTCCTGCACGACGACCTGCGCGCGGCCTGCATGGGCGCGCTGGAGCTGTCTGGCACCGACATTCGCCAGCATGCGCTCGAGCACAGCTGGTCCGCCATCGCTTATCGGCTGCTGGAATTGCAGGTGCCAGCCGATCCGAGAAGGGAGAAGGCCGATCTGGACTGGTATCCGCAAGGGGCAACATAAGACGATCCCCACATTGTCCGTCGCCAGCGGGAACCGGCTACAATGCCAGGCACCTGAGGAGCGTTGCGACGACCGGCACCCCGTGCCTGGCCGCCAGGCTCAGGTTTCCGATCGGCAGGCCAGCCATGGCGCCGGTCCCGGCAACGGCGCTCGCCCCTGAACCTGCCCTCTGCAGGCCACGCGGCGAGCCTTCCCGGTTCACGCCGCGGCGTCAGAGGGCAAGCACTTTGGAGTCCCCATGAACGCTGTACCCAACGCCAAGACCACCGACTACCGCATCGCCGACATCGCGCAGGCCGACTGGGGCCGCCGCGAGATCAGCATTGCCGAGACCGAAATGCCCGGGCTGATGGCGATCCGCGAGGAGTTCGCCGCCTCCCAGCCGCTCAAGGGCGCCCGCATTGCCGGCAGCCTGCACATGACCATCCAGACCGCGGTGCTGATCGAGACGCTCAAGGCGCTCGGCGCCGACGTGCGCTGGGCCTCGTGCAACATCTTCTCGACCCAGGACCACGCCGCCGCGGCCATCGCCGCCTCGGGCACGCCGGTGTTCGCGATCAAGGGCGAGTCGCTGGCCGACTACTGGGAATACACCCACCAGATCTTCGAATGGCCGGCCGGCGCCCACGCCAACATGATCCTGGACGACGGCGGCGACGCCACGCTGCTGCTGCACCTGGGCACCAAGGCCGAGCAGGATCCCTCGGTGCTGTCCAAGCCCGGCAGCGAAGAGGAAGTCGCGCTGTTCGACTCGATCCGCGCCACGCTCAAGCGCGATCCGCAGTGGTACTCCACCCGCCTCGCCCAGATCAAGGGCGTGACCGAGGAAACCACGACCGGCGTGCATCGCCTCTACCAGATGTCCAAGAAGGGTGAACTGGCCTTTGCCGCCATCAACGTCAACGACTCGGTCACCAAGTCCAAGTTCGACAACCTGTACGGCTGCCGCGAGTCGCTGGTGGACGGCATCAAGCGCGCCACCGACGTGATGGTCGCGGGCAAGGTCGCGGTGGTGTGCGGCTACGGCGACGTGGGCAAGGGCTGCGCGCAGGCGCTGGCCGCGCTGCGCGCGCAAGTATGGGTGACGGAAGTCGATCCCATCTGCGCGCTGCAGGCCGCGATGGAAGGCTACAAGGTCGTGACGATGGACTACGCGGCCGACAAGGCCGACATCTTCGTCACCGCGACCGGCAACTACCACGTCATCACGCACGAGCACCTGGTCGCCATGAAGGACGAGGCCATCGTCTGCAACATCGGCCACTTCGACAACGAGATCGACGTCGCCTCGTTGCGGCAATACAAGTGGGAAGAGATCAAGCCCCAGGTCGACCACATCGTCCTGCCGTCGGGCAAGCGCATCATCCTGCTGGCGCAGGGCCGCCTGGTGAACCTGGGCTGCGCGACCGGCCACCCGTCGTTCGTGATGTCCTCGTCGTTCGCCAACCAGACGATCGCGCAGATCGAGCTCTGGACGCAGAACGAGAAGTACACGAAGGGCCAGGTCTACGTGCTGCCCAAGCACCTCGACGAAAAGGTGGCGCGCCTGCACCTGAAGAAGCTGGGCGCCCAGCTCACGCAGCTGCGCCCGGACCAGGCGGCGTACATCAACGTACCGGTGGAAGGCCCGTACAAACCCGAGCACTACCGCTACTGACCGTTCCATCCAGCGCTCCCGGGGCGGTCCCGCCCCGGTGCGTCCGCCCCCCCCCACTTGGCAAGGAGTTCGCGATGACCCTGTTACTCGTCTGGTTGCTCAACGCCGTAGCGCTTCTGGTCGTGGCCTATCTGCTGCCCGGCATCACCGTGGCCAGCTTCGGCTCGGCGCTGATCGCGGCGCTGGTGCTGGGCCTCCTGAACTCGCTGGTCAAGCCGGTCCTGGTGCTGCTCACGCTGCCGATCACCATCGTCACGCTGGGCCTGTTCCTGATCGTGCTGAACGCGCTGCTGTTCTGGTTCGCAGGGTCCATCCTCAAGGGCTTCCAGGTCAACGGCTTCTGGTGGGCGGTCATCGGGGCGCTGCTCTACAGTCTGATTTCGGGTCTGCTGTCGGCCATCGTGCCGAGCTGATCCGCTCTACCTACAGGTTGCTCCCAAGTGAGTTCGTCCGTCCCTTCCGACACGGCGCCGGCCGACGCCGCGCCGGTCTTCAGCCTGGAATTCTTCCCGCCGCGCGACATCGCGGCGCAGGAAAGGCTGGTTCGCACGGCCAAGCAGCTGCATGGCCTGCATCCCCATTTCGCCAGCGTGACGTTCGGCGCCGGCGGTTCCACCCGCGACGGCACGATGCTGGCGGTGACCATGCTGCAGAAGCTGGGCTACGAGGTCGCGCCCCACCTGTCCTGCATCGGCTCCACGCCCGATAGCCTGCGCGACATCCTCTATGCCTACCGCCAGGCCGGCATCAGGCGGCTGGTTGCCTTGCGGGGCGACATGCCTTCGGGCATGGGCGACATGGGCGAGCTCCGGTATGCGCGGGACCTGGTGCGGTTCGTGCGCGAGGAAACGGGCGACTGGTTCCATATCGAGGTGGCGGCCTATCCCGAAATGCATCCGCAGGCCCATGATCCGGAGGCGGATCTGGATCATTTCGTGGAGAAGATGCGGGCCGGCGCCGACAGCGCGATTACGCAGTATTTTTTCAATGCGGACGCGTATTTCGATTTCGTCGACCGCGCGACGGCCAAGGGGGTGCTGGCGCCTATCGTGCCGGGCATCATGCCGATCACGAACTACACGCAGCTGGCGCGTTTTTCGGACATGTGCGGGGCGGAGATCCCCCGCTGGATCCGGCTGAGGTTGGCGTCGTACGGGGATGACAAGGCCTCGATCCGGGCCTTCGGGCACGACGTGGTGACCGAGCTTTGCCAGACATTGCTGGATGGGGGCGCGCCTGGATTGCATTTCTATACGATGAACCAGGCGGACTCTGTCCAGGCCATCTGGAAAGAGCTGGAGCGGTAACGCTCGTTCTTCAGGCGGTTCGTGCGGCCCCTTATCGCGCAGCGTGGGGGCCGGCCATCCATCCTTCCTCACTGATGATCTCGTCCAGCCGCATGTCGTGCGGTTCGGGCACGTGCACGTCCGGGGCCAGGCGGCCGCAGGCATAGGCGATGCCCAGGGCCAGGGTCTCGCGGCCGCCTTGGCGCAGGGCGGCCAGGGTGCGGTCGTAATAGCCGCCTCCATAGCCGATGCGATCGCCGTCGACGGTGTATCCGAGCGTGGGGACCAGGACGATGTCCGGCACGCGCGCGGGCGTGCCTTGGGGTTCGGGAATCCGGTAGGCGCCCGGGGCCATGGCGGTGCCGGGGGTCCAGGCACGGAACTCGAGGGGCGCCGCGGGGGTCAGGACGACGGGCAGGGCCAATTCGAGCCGGTCGTCCTGCGCCCAGGCATGGAGCGCCGGACGCAGGTCCGGCTCGTCGCCGATGGGCCAGAAGGCGGACAGCACGACGCGCCTGCCGCCCCAGCGGCCGCTGGCGAGGTAGTCGTGTATCCTGCCCTGCAGGAAACCGGCGATGCGGGCGTCGGCCTCGGCGCGCTCGGCGGCCGGCATGGCCGCGCGCAAGGCGCGCAGGCGCGGGCGCAGGGCGGCCGCGGTGGGTGCGCCGGCCGGATCCGCCTCTTTTCGCGGCGTGGCGCCGGCTCGGCCGGACGCGCGGTCTTCCCTGGGTTTTCCCGATGCTATTCTTGCTGCCATGGCCTATACCGCTTTCCTGAACAGAATCCGCATTACAGCACTTGCCGCCGTCCTGGCAAGCGCCGCCATGGGCAGCGCCTGCGCGCAGGTCTCCGCATCCTCGTCGGACGACGCGCTGCTGGCGGCACGCACGGCGGTGCAGACCGGTAACTGGGACATCCTCCGTTCGCTGGTTCCGCGCGTCCAAGGCCATGTGCTGGCGGCCTATCCGCAGTACTGGTGGCTGCGCCAGCAATTGAACGATCCGCGCAAGCCGCTGCCGGAAACCGAGCTCAACGAGTTCGTCAGCACGCACCGCGGCACTTATCTTGCCGAGCGGCTGCGCGGCGAATGGCTGCTGGCTGCGGCCAAGCAGGCCGACTACGCCACCGTGCGGTCGCTGGCCGACACGTCGGTCAATACCCCGCAAATCGACTGTGCGGTGCTGCTGGCCATGCATGCCCGCGGCGAACGGGTGACGGCCCTGCAGGCCATGGGCAAGTTCGAACCGGGCGACAGCTGCTGGACGCTGTACGACCGGCTGCAGGCCGACGGCGTCATGCAGTGGGAAGATTTCTCCGCGCAGATGCGCAACCTGCTGGAAACCAATTCGCTGGCCAACGCCAGGCGCATGGCCCGCTATGTGTTCGAAGCCGGGCAATTGAAGACGCTCAACGCCGTGATGGACCAGCCCATGGCGTGGCTCGTGCGGCAGAACGCGCTCCCGCGCGACCGCGCCAGCCGCGAGCTCGTGGTGGTGGCCCTCAGCCGCCTCGCGCGCAACGACATGCAGGTGGGCTACGACTATTTCGAGCGCAGCTGGGCGCGGCAGTTGCCGGCCGACGACGCCAACTGGGTGCGCAACCAGTTCGCCCTGCAGGCCTCGTTCAAGCTCGACCCGATCGCGGTGGCCTGGTATCGCGCGGGCGAAGGCGGCAAGCTCACGGAATACAACCAGGCCTGGCGCGCGCGCATGGTGCTGCGCCAGCAGCCGGTCGACTGGCGGACGCTGAACCGCTATATCGAACAAATGCCGTCCTCCATGCGCGAGGACCCCACCTGGATCTATTGGCACTCGCGCGGACTGGTCGCGCTCGGCGCGATACAGGAAGGGCAGGCGGGATTCCGCAGCATCGCCGGCCAGTTCAATTTCTATGGCCAGCTGGCCGCCGAAGAGCTCGGCATCGCCACGACCATTCCCACGTCGGGCGCGCCCATCACGCCCGACGAACTGGCCAGGGCGCAGTACAACCCGGGCCTGCAGCGCGCCATCGCGCTGTTCCGACTGGGCTGGCGCACCGAGGCGGTCCGCGAGTGGAACTATGCGCTGCGAGGCATGGACGACAGGCAGTTGCTGGCGGCCGCCCAGCTCGCGCACCGCGAGAACCTCTACGATCGCGCGGTCAACACGGCCGAGCGCACGCGCGACCAGCACGACTTCAACCTGCGGTTCCTCACCCCTTTCCGCGACCAGCTGGTGGACAAGGCGCGCGAGATCGGCGTGGACGCGACCTGGGTCTACGGCCTCATCCGCCAGGAGTCCCGGTTCGTCATGGATGCCCGTTCCAGCGTCGGCGCGTCGGGGCTGATGCAGCTGATGCCGGCAACCGCCAAATGGGTGGCGCGCCGCATAGGCATGTCCGACTACGCGCAGCACCGCGTCAACGACATGGACACCAACCTCACGCTCGGTACGAGCTATCTGCGCATCGTCCTGGACGACCTGGGCGGTTCGCCGCTGCTGGCTTCGGCCGGCTACAATGCCGGCCCGCGCCGGCCGCACGCCTGGCGCTCGACGCTGCCAGGCCCGGTGGAAGGCGCGATCTTCGCCGAGACCATTCCCTTCACCGAGACCCGCGACTACGTCAAGAAGGTCCTGTCCAATGCCACGTACTACGCGGCCTTGTTCACGGGCCAGCCGCAATCGCTCAAGGCCAGGCTGGGAACGGTCGTACCGCAGGCGGTGGAGACCACCGCCATTCCCTGAGGAAGTACAACGCCATGACCATGATCTACCCGCGCATACTCGTGCTAGGCGGTTCGGGCTTCATAGGCAGCCACCTGGTGGCGCGTCTTGCAGCCCAGGGCCGCAAGCTGCTGGTTCCCACCCGCCGCTACATGAACGCCCGCCACCTGCTGCCGCTGCCCACGGTGGACATCGTCCTGGCCGACCTGTTCGACGATGCCGCGCTCGCGCGCCTGGTAAGGGGACAGGATGCGGTCATCAACCTTATCGGCGTGCTGCACGGGGACCGGGGCACCCCGTATGGAAAGACTTTCCGCAAGCTGCACGTCGATCTCCCCGAGCGCATCGCGCGCGCCTGCGTGGCCCAGGGCGTCACGCGGCTCATCCACATGAGCGCGCTGGGCGCCGACTCGCACGGCGCCAGCATGTACCAGCGCTCCAAGGGCGACGGCGAAGCCGCCGTCCGGCGTGTATTCGATGCCTGGCCCGACGGTGCGCTGACGGTTTTCCGGCCATCGGTGGTGTTCGGTCCGGACGATCGCTTCCTCAATACCTTCGCGTCGCTGGCCCGCTGCTTCCCGGTGCTGCCGGTGGCGGGCAGCTCCTCGCGCCTGCAACCCATCTACGTCGGTGACGTCACGGAGGCCATGGCCAACGCGCTCGACGACCACCGGACCTACGGCAAGACCTATCCCATAGCCGGTCCGCAGGCCTATACGCTGCGCGAGCTGATCGAAAAAGCCGCCGCCTGGAGCGGCCATCCCCGCCGCGTGCTGCCGCTCCCCATGGGGCTGGGCAAGCTGCAGGCGGCCGGCATGGAAATGCTGCCGGGCGAACCGTTGATCTCGCGCGACAACCTCGACTCGCTGCAGCGGGACAACGTGCTCGAGACGCCGCTGGCGCCCGAGCTGGGCGTCCATCCCGCGTCGCTGGAAGCGCTTGCGCCCGACTACCTGGGGCGGAAAGAACACACCCGCTTCGACCTCTTCCGCATGCGCCATGGCCGGCGCTGACCGCGCGCCTGCGCTTCCCCGCGGGCCGCGGCCCGCGGGCGAGGCGGACCCCGCCACCGAAGGCCTCGCGGTCTTCGTCGTGGGCGGCGCCGTGCGCGATGCGCTGCTCGGACTGCCAGCGGGCGATCGCGACTGGGTGGTGGTCGGCGCCACGCCTGAACAGATGTCGGAACGTGGTTTCGTGCCCGTCGGCGGCGACTTCCCCGTATTCCTGCATCCCGTCACCCGCGAGGAATACGCGCTCGCCCGCACCGAGCGCAAGTCGGGCCGCGGCTACAAAGGGTTTACCTTCCATACCGGCCCCGACGTGACGCTCGAGGACGACCTCGGTCGGCGCGACCTCACCATCAACGCCATCGCCCAGGCGCCCGACGGTCGCCTGATCGATCCCTACGGAGGCGAGGCCGATCTGCGCGCCCGGCGCTTCCGGCACGTCGGGCCGGCCTTTGCCGAGGATCCCGTCCGCATCCTGCGGCTGGCGCGCTTCGCGGCGCGTTTCCATGACTTCGAGGTGGCGCCGGAGACCCTGGAACTGTGCCGCCGCATGGTCGCGGAAGGCGAGGTCGACGCCCTGGTGCCCGAACGCGTCTGGCGCGAGCTGTCGCGGGGATTGATGCAGGAGCGGCCTTCCCGCATGCTGCGGGTCCTGGCCGATACCGAGGCGCTGCCGCGCGTCGCGCCGGGACTGGCGATGGACGACGGCCTGCTTGCCGTGCTGGACCAGGCTGCGGACGCGGGCCTGCCGCTGGCCTCGCGCTACGCGCTGCTGTGCTCGGACAGCGCCGACCCGGCGGCGCTGGGCAAGCGGCTGCGGGCCTCGAACGACTGCAACGACATGGCGCGCCTGCTGCAGCGGGTCCTGGCCGACCTGCCGGGCGTTGGCCGGGATCCTGTGCGCGTGCTGACCCTGCTGGAACATACGGATGCCCTGCGCAAGCCGGAGCGCTTCGACCAGCTGCTGGAAGCCGCGCGGCAGCGGATGCCGGTGGATGCGGCGCGGTGGGCGGCATGGCGCGACACGGTCAAGGCGGTGGACGCCGGCGCCGTCGCCGCCCGGTACGCCGGCCAGCCTTCGGGCATACGCGAAGCGGTTCGGGCGGCCCGGCTGGCCGCCCTGGCGCCGGCGGTAAAGACGGACGGGGCCTGACGCCCGGCCTAGGCGCCGCCGTCCTTGGCCCTGGCCGCCACCTGCTCGAACACCGCCCTCAACACGCCCAGCGCCGGCTTGTCGACGTCCGCGCGGCGGCAGACGAAGGCGATCTGGCGCCGCGGCCCGTTCCGCCCCAATGGCAGTTCGCGGAAGCGATAGGCCTTGCGCAACGGATCGTAGGGCTGCGGAATGATGGAGACCCCCAGCCCCGCCGAGACCATCGCGATGATGGCGTGGCTGGACAGCAGATCGATGCGGCTTTTCATGCGCGGATGCAGGCGGCGCACGTATTGCGCGGCTATACGGCCGCCGGTGGAGGTCTTGTCGAAGCGTATCCAGTCGTGGCCGCGCAGCAACTGCTCGACCGTGTCGCCCCGCGCGTCCGGCGGCGCCACCAGCACCATGGTCTCGTGCATCAGCGTCTGCCAGTAGAGCCGGCTCGATCCGCCCGACTGCGGCCTGACCAGCACCGCGGCGTCGATCGCGCCATCCCGCAATTCGCCCAGCAGGCGCTCGGACCGGCCCCGGGCCAGGTGCACGTCCAGTTCGGGATAGTCCGATTGCAGCGCCTTCATCGCCATGGGCAGCAGCGTGGCCTGGATCGAGTCGATGGTGCCCAGCGTCACCTTGCCCGACACGCGGGTCTGGCGCCGCGCGCGCAGCGCTTCGAGCGATTCGAGCGTCCCCTGGACCAGCGCCGCCAGCTCGTGGGCGAACGGCGTGGGCCGGGCCTGGCGCGCCGCCCTGTCGAACAGGGGCTGGCCGAAATGCTGCTCAAGGTACTTGATGTGCTGGCTGACCGCGCCCGGGGTCAGGCTCACCTCCTCGGCCGCGGCCGCGAAAGTGCCCCGCCGCAGGACGGCGCAAAGGGTTTGCAGGAATTCCAGTTTCATTAGATTTCCTAAACTCTCGCATCACGAAAAATCGCTTTTCGTAGTTTATCGAGTGTCTAGAATCCGTCGGATAACCATGACAGGAGACATTCGTGAATACCTTGCCGCCCGCCCCTGCCTTGCCGCTCTTCCGTCCCGGCCGCCGCGCCGTCTGCGTGGCCGCGATACTGGCCTGCGCCGGACCGGCGCAAGTCCTGGCCCTGGAAGCCTTTCCCTCCCGCCCGGTCACGCTGATCGTGCCCAACCCGCCCGGCGGCTCCAACGACGTGTTCGCCCGAGCGATCGGCAAGCGCCTGGGCGACGCGCTGGGCCAGCCCGTGGTGGTGGACAACAAGGCCGGCGCGGGCGGCAGCGTGGGCGCGGGGCTGGCGGCGCGCGCCCAGCCGGACGGCTACACGCTGCTGTTCGTGTCGTCCACCTACACCACCAACGCGGCCATCCACACCAACCTGCCGTTCGATTCGGTGCATGCGTTCGCACCGGTCGCCATGGTCGCCAAGGGTCCGATGATCCTGACGGTGAACAACGACCTGCCCGTCAAGACGCCTCAGGATCTGCTCGCGCTGGCGAAAAGCCAGCCGGGCAAGCTGAACTACGCCAGTTCGGGCGTGGGCAGCATCAATCACTTCGCCACTCACCAGTACGCGCAGGTCGCGGGCGTACAGATGGCGCATGTACCGTACAAGGGCATGGCGCCGGCCATCAACGACTTGATCGGCGGACACATCCAGGTGCTGATCGCCAGCGGCCCGTCCATCCTGCCCACCGTCAAGGCAGGCAAAGTGCGCGCGCTGGGCGTGACCAGCGCCACGCCCTCCGCTGTCGCGCCGGGGCTGGCGCCGCTGGCGGCCAACGGCGCGCCCGGCTACGAGTCGGGCCTGTGGTGGGGCATCCTGGCGCCCGCCGGCACGCCCGCGCCCGTCGTGGCTCGCCTGAACACCGAGATCAACCGTATCCTGGGACAGGACGAGATCAAGGACCTGCTGCTGCGCGAAGGCGCGGAACCCGACCCCAAGACCCCGGACGCATTCGGCGCCCAGTTGCGGGGCGACATCGAGCAATGGCGGCGCATCGCCCGGCAGGCGAACATCAAGGCGGACTGATGGCATCGTTGAAGCAACGCGGTTACGAATCGGGCGCGGGCGGCCCGCTGGCGGGCGTCCGCATCCTGGACCTGTCGCGGCTGGTGGCGGGCAATACGCTCACCCAGGTGCTGGCGGACTTCGGCGCCGACGTGGTCAAGGTGGAAAGCCCGGACGGCGACACGCTGCGCGCCTGGCGCACCCAGGACGTGGACACCAACTGGAAGCTGTACGCGCGCAACAAGAAAAGCCTGGGCCTGGACCTGCGCCAGCCGGCGGCGCGCGAGCTGCTGCTGGAGCTGGCGGCGTCGGCCGCGGTGCTGGTCGAGAGCTTCAAGCCGGGCGTACTGGAGGCCATGGGGCTCGCGCCCGACGTGCTGCTGGCACGCAATCCGCGCCTGGTCGTGGTGCGCATCTCGGGCTGGGGCCAGACCGGGCCGTATCGCGGCCGGCCCGGCTTCGGCACGCTGGTCGAAGGCATCTCGGGGTTCGCGGCGATGAACGGCTTCGCCGACCGCGAACCGGTGCTGCCGCCCATGTACCTGGCCGACACGGTGGCCGGGCTGTACGGCGCGGCGGGACTGCTGATCGCGTTGCGCGAGGTCGAGGTCAACGGCGGGCGCGGACAAGTGATCGACCTGCCCCTGCTCGATCCCCTGTTCGCGGTCCTGGGTCCGCAGGCGGCCAATTACCGCCTGACGGGACGCGTCAAGCCGCGTACCGGCAGCCGCTCCACCAACTCGGGGCCGCGCAACGCGTATCGCTGCAAGGACGGTCTCTATGTGGGCCTGTCGGCCTCCACGCAGAAGATGGCAGAGCGCCTGTTCGTGTCCATCGGCCGGCCCGACCTCGTCGAAGATCCCCGCTACCGCACCAATGCCGGCCGCGTGCGCCACGCCGAAGAGCTCGACGCCATCATCGGCGCCTTCATCGCGCAGCGCACGCAGGCCGAGAACGTCCGCTTCTTCGAAGAAGCGCAGGTCACCATCGGCCCCATCTACGACATCTCGCAGATCGTGGACGATCCACACTTCATCGACCGCGAGATCCTCGCCGACTACCCCGACCCGGACATGGGGTCGTTTCCCATGCATCACGTGGTGCCGCGCATGAGCGGCACGCCCGGCGCGATCCGCGCTCCCGCGCCGGCCATCGGCCAGCACAACCGCGAAGTGCTCGCCGCGCTGGGCGTGGACGACCAGCGCTATCGTGCGCTGCTGCAGGAAGGCGCCGTGCACCAGGCAGGGGCAGGCCCCCGGCCCGGCCCATCCGCCAAGGAATGACGCATGCGCAGCAAGCTTTTCGTACCGGGCTCCCGGCCCGAGCTATTCGCCAAGGCGCTGGCCAGCGACGCCGACGCGCTCTCGTTCGACCTGGAAGACGCCGTGCCGCAGGCGCGCAAGCACGAAGCGCGCGACGCCGTCGCCGGATTCCTCGCATCGCGGGCAGGCGGCGACGGCAAGCTCATGGTCGTGCGCGTCAACGCCTGGGAGACGCCGCATTTCGGCGCCGACCTGGATGCGGTGGCGCAGCCCGCCCTGGATCTGCTCAACCTGCCCAAGGCCGAATCGCCCCGCGCCATTCAGGCCGCCGCCCGGCAGTTGGATAGACTCGAGCGGGAGCGGGGCATCGTCCGGCCGATAGGCATTCTGGTCAATATCGAAACGCCCGAGGCGCTGGCGTGCGCCGCGGAACTGGCCGGCGCCCATCCGCGCGTGGCCGGCCTTCAGGTCGGGCTGGGCGATCTTTTCGAGGACCTGGGCGTGGACCGCCGCGATGCCGCCGCCGTCCACCACGTCCTCCTGTCCATACGGCTGGCCGCCGGCCGCGCGGGCGTGTGGGCGTGCGACGGCGCCTATGCCGACCTCGCGGATCGCGAGGGTTTCCTGGCCGAAGCGCGAATGGCCAGGCGGCTCGGCTACGTGGGCAAGAGCTGCATCCATCCCAGCCAGGTGGCCGCGGCCAACGACACGTTTCGCCCCACCGACGACGAGATCCGGCACGCGGCACGGGTGCTGCAGGCGGAACGGGAAGCAGCACGAGCCGGCCGGGGCGCCTTCACCGTGGACGGCCGCATGGTGGACGCGCCCTTCATCCGCCGCGCCGGCGCCGTCATGGAGACGGCCCGCCGCCTGGGCCTGGCCGACGATGATGACCCTACAGCGAGTGGCTCCGGTCCCCGCGGCTGAATCCGGTCAGCGGCTGCGCGATGCCGCGGCCGACGGCCAGCACCTTGAACAGCTCGCCCATCTCGGCCGGCGACAGCAGTTTCTGTACCGGCGCCACCGCGCGCGCGTAGGCCGGCGCATCGGCGGGGTCGAACCCGGCCAGCAGGTCCATCAGGCCGGCGTTCATCAGGAATCCGGCCTGGGAGGTGTAGCCGAGCACGTCCAGCCCGCCATCGACCGCGGCCTCCGCCATCGCGGTGAAGTCCACGTGCGCGGTGATGTCCTGCACACCCACGGCAATCAGCGGATCGGCGTGGGCGACGTGCCGCAGGTGGCACATCAGCGTGCCTTCCACGCGCTGCGGATGGTAGTACTCCCCGCGCACGAAGCCGTAGTCCACCAGTAGCGCCGCGCCGGCCTTCAGCCAACTTCCCATGCCGCGCATGAAGGCCTCGGCCTGCAGGTTGATTTCCGAGACGTAACCCGGCAGCGCCGGCATGCGGGCCGACACCGCGTCGGCCAGGTCCGGCGGGGCGGGCCGGTCTTCCCAGGCGAAGCCGCCTTCGCCCGCGAGCGCGACGCCGCGCTCCTGCAAGCCGGTCTCGGCCCAGCGGAACAGACGCACCGGCATCGCGTCGAGCACTTCGTTGCCCACCACGCAGCCGGTGAACGACTCGGGCAGCGCATCGAGCCAGCGGACCCGGTCGCCATGGGCGGCCAGACGGCGGCGCTGTCGCTCGCGCAAGTCGGCCGAGACCTCGACGATGCGATAGGAAGCCCGCACGCCCGCCTCGTCGAGCGCCGCCAGCAGCCCTTCGGCCAGCGCGCCGGTGCCGGCGCCGAACTCCAGGATCTCGGTCCCGCCGCAGGCCTCCAGCACCTGCGCCACCTGGCGCGCGAGGGTGCGCGCGAAAAGGGGGGTCAGTTCAGGAGCGGTGACGAAATCGCCCGCGGGCGCGGCCCCGCCCGCCGCCAGCTTCTGGCTGCCGGCGGCGTAGTAGCCCAGGCCGGGGGCATACAGGGCCAGCGACATCCAGCGGTCGAACGGCAGCCAGCCGCCCGCCGCGCGGATTTCGTCGGCAATGTAACGGGCGACGCGCCGGGAATGCGCCTCGGAAACGGGATCCAGTTCGGGAAGATTCGTCATGAAACGGATTTTCCCACGTTCCGGGGCGCCGTCCGGGCTTGCGGCGGCCGGGCCTTGCTAAACTTGTGGTCTTTGCCGTTCGACCCGGATTTCGTGCCGCCATGAGCGAAACGAGCCCCAGCTCCTCCCGTCCCGTCGCGCTCGTCACCGGCGCCGCCCGGCGCATCGGCCGCGAGATCGCGCTCGCCCTGGCGCGCGCCGGCTGGAACGTGGCGGTGCACTATGCCACCTCGCGCGACGCCGCGCAGGAAACCTGCGCCATGCTGCACGGGCTGGGCGCCGAGGCCGAAAGCTTCGCCTGCGACCTCTCCGACCAGACCGCGCTGGCGGCCCTGGTGCCGGCCGTGACGGCCCGCTTCGGCCGCATCGACGCCGTGGTGAACAACGCCTCGACCTTCGAGTACGACGATGCGCGCACGTTCGACGCCGGCATGCTGCAGGCCCACATGCTGCCCAACCTCGTGGCGCCCGTGGTGCTGGCGCGCGAACTGGCCACGGCGGTCGCCGCCCGCGATCCGCAGGCGCGCGGGGTGGTGGTCAACCTGCTGGATCAGAAGCTCTGGAACTACAATCCCGACTTCTTTTCCTACACCCTGAGCAAGGCCGCGCTGGAAGCGGCCACGACCATGCTGGCGCAGGCGCTGGCGCCGGCCGTGCGGGTGGTGGGCGTGGCGCCGGGGTTGACGATGATCAGCCACCTGCAGACGCCGCAGCAATTCGCCCGCACCCACGCCATGGCGCCGCTGGGCCATGCCAGCCATCCCGAAGACGTTGCGCACGCGGTCCTGTTCGCGGTGCAGAACCGCTCGATCACCGGCACCACGGTGCTGGTGGACGGCGGCCAGCACCTGGTGGGATTCACGCGCGATTTCAGCATGATGAACCCGCCGGCGGACACCGCTCCCGCCGGCAATCCTTGAGCACAACCATGGGCACACGCCGCATTTTCTTCAACCGCCTGGCCGTCGATGCGCAGATAGGCATACTGGACCACGAGCGCGGCGCGACCCAGCCCCTGCACGTGGACGCCGAGATCGACCTTGAGGGCGTGGAAAAGCCGCAGCACGACGGCATCCAGGAGGTGCTCGACTACCGTCGGCTGCGCGAGTGCATCATCGACGAATGCACGCGCACCCACGTCAACCTGCTCGAAACCCTGTGCGACCGCCTGGCGGCCCGGCTGCTGGCGCAGTTCGCCGAGATCCGCGACGTGCGCCTGCGCGTGTCCAAGCCGCAGGCCTTCGCCGATTGCGCCGCCGTGGGCATCGAGGTCACGGCAAGCCGCGGCCATTGATGGAAGCATGACATGAACGCCATCGTATCCGCCGTCGCCAACGCCCCCGACGCGGGGCGGGCGCGGCTCAAGCTCGAGCGCGAGCGCAACAAGCTGGAAAAGCGCCTGATGCGCGAAGCCGGCCGGGCCATTGCCGATTTCAACATGATCGAGGCGGGCGACCGCGTGATGGTCTGCCTGTCGGGCGGCAAGGACTCCTACGGGATGCTGGACATCCTGCTCAAGCTGCGCGAGCGCGCGCCCATCGATTTCGACATCGTCGCCGTCAACCTCGACCAGAAGCAGCCGGGCTTTCCCGACGACGTGCTGCCGCGCTATCTGAGCGAGCTCGGCGTGCCATTCCACATCGAGACCCAGGACACCTATTCCATCGTCACCCGCGTCATCCCCGAAGGCAAGACGATGTGCTCGCTCTGCTCGCGGCTGCGGCGCGGCATCCTGTACCGCGTCGCCGACGAGCTGAAGGCCACCAAGATCGCGCTCGGCCATCATCGGGACGACATCCTCGCCACTTTCTTCCTCAACATGTTCTATGGCGGGCAGTTGAAGAGCATGCCGCCCAAGCTGGTGTCGGACGACGGCCGCCATACCGTCATCCGGCCGCTCGCCTACGTCAAGGAAGACGATCTCGTCGCCTATGCCGAGTGGAAGGCTTTCCCTATCATCCCGTGCAACCTGTGCGGATCGCAGGAAAACCTCAAGCGCAAGGAAGCCGGCCGCCTGATCGACGAGTGGGAGCGCGCCTTCCCCGGGCGGATCGAGAACATCTTCAACGCCCTGTCGCGCGTCACGCCCTCGCACCTGCTCGATCGCGAACTGTTCGATTTCGCGAACCTCAAGCCCACGGGCGTGCCCGACCCCGGTGGCGACGTCGCGTTCGACCACGTCGATCCGCAGCCTTCTTCCTCCGGCTGCAACGACGACGCGGATGGGGACCTCTCGGAACAGACGGTGCGCTTCTTCCGCGCCGGCCCGGGCCGTTGAACGGCCCGCCCGTCCTGGAGGCGCAAGGCATCGCCCGCCGTTTTCCCAACGGCGTGGAAGCCCTGTCGCCGCTCGACCTCGCCGTGCGTCCCGGGGAATTCGTCACCCTGCTGGGCCCATCCGGCTGCGGCAAGACGACCTTGCTGCGCATCTTCGCCGGGCTGGATGCTCCCACGTCGGGCACCCTGCGGCGGCATGCGGACGTGGACGAGCTGTCCTACGTGTTCCAGGACGCCACGCTGATGCCATGGGCCTCCGTGGCCACGAACGTGCGGCTGCCGCTGGACCTCGAGCGCGGGGATCGCAGGCAAGGCATGGAGGCGCGCCGGGACAAGGTCCGGCGCGCGCTCGAGCGCGTGGGCCTGGCCGATTTCGCGCACGCTCTTCCGCGCGAGCTCTCGGGCGGCATGCGCATGCGCGTGTCCATCGCGCGGGCGCTGGTGACCGAGCCCAGGCTGCTGCTGATGGACGAGCCGTTCGGCGCGCTCGACGACATCACCCGCCAGCACCTGGACGATGAACTGCTGGGCCTGGCGGCGACGCAGGACCTGACGGTGGTCTTCGTGACCCACAGCATCTTCGAGGCGGTATATCTATCGGACCGCGTCATCGTCATGTCCCGCCGGCCCGGCCGCATCGTCGCCGACATCCCGATCGAAGCCCCCAGCCGCGATGCCGCCTTCCGCGTCTCGCCCGGGTTCGCGATGCAGGCCGCACGGTTGCAGGCCGCGCTGCTGGAGGGCCAGCGATGAGGCCCGCACCACTCCTGGCGCCTCCTGGAGGCTGGGCATGAACGCCGGACTGCGCCTGGGCGCACCCGTGCTGGTCGCGCTCGTCGTGATCGCGCTCTGGCACGGATTGGTGCGCGCCTTCGACGTCCCTGTCTACCTGGTGCCCTCGCCCCTGGACGTGGCCCATACCCTGGTCCAGGACTGGGACCTGCTGGCCGGATCGCTGTGGATCACGCTCAAGATCACCGGCCTGGCCCTGCTCGCGGCCACCGTGCTGGGCGTGCTGCTGGCCTTCCTCTTCGTGCAGAGCCGCGTCATCGAGGCCAGCCTCTTCCCCTACGCGGTGCTGCTGCAGGTGACCCCCATCGTCGCCATCGCGCCGCTCATCATCATCTGGGTCAAGAACACCCTGGCGGCCCTGACCCTCTGCGCCACCATCGTCGCCATCTTCCCCATCATCAGCAACACGGTGCTGGGCCTGCGCAGCATCGACCCGGGCCTGCTGGACTTCTTCCGCCTCAAGCGCGCCAGCCGCTGGCAGATCCTCTGGCGCCTGCGCCTGCCCTCCGCCCTGCCCGCCTTCTTCGGCGGCCTGCGGATCGCCTGCGGCCTGGCCCTCATCGGCGCCGTCGTGGCCGAATTCGTCGCCGGCACCGGCGGCTCGCAAACCGGCCTCGCCTACCAGATCCTGCAGGCGGGCTACCAGATCAACATCCCGCGCCTGTTCGCGGCGCTGCTGCTGATCACCATCGCCGGGGTCATCCTATTCGCGGCAATGACGCTGCTCTCGCGCCTGGTACTTGCCCGCTGGCACGAGGTGAATTGACCCACCGCTCGCCCGAGCAGTGGCATGACGGCGCACCGTATGGCGAGATACCGCCGCCGTCGGTACCATGGCACCCATTGCCGTTTCTTTCCCCGGAGCACGCACGATGCGTAACGCCCCTTCACTGACCCGGTCGCTGCTGGCCGGCGCCGCCCTGGCGCTGGGCCTGGCCGGACACGCTCACGCACAAACCCCAGGCGCCCCGACCAAACTCGTCTTCGGCTCCAACTGGTACGCCCAGGCCGAACACGGCGGCTTCTACCAGGCCGTGGCGGAAGGCATCTACAAGAAGCACGGACTGGACGTCACCATCAAGATGGGCGGCCCCCAGATCAACGTCCTGCAGCTGCTGCTGGCCGGCCAATACGACATCGCCATGGGCGACGACCTGCAAACCTACAAGGGCGTCGAACAGGGCCTGCCGCTCGTCACAGTGGCCACCACCTTCCAGCAGTCCCCCACCGTCCTCGTCTCCCACCCCGGCCCCAAGACCCTGGCGGACCTCAAGGGCAAGACCCTCTACATCGGCCAGGCCAGCGAAACCACCTACTGGCCCTGGCTCAAGACCAAGTACGGCTTCACCGAGGCCCAGAAAAAGCCCTACACCTTCTCGGTGCAGCCCTTCCTGGTGGACAAGAATTCCGCCGTCCAGGGCTACCTGGCTTCCGAGCCCTACACCATCGAGACCCAGGGTGGCTTCAAGCCCACGGTCTTCCTGCTGGGCGCCTACGGCTATCCGCCCTACGCGCAGACCATCGTCGCCACCAAGTCCGGACTGGCCGCAAAGAAAGACGCCATCCGGCGCTTCGTCGAGGCCAGCGCCGAAGGCTGGAAGAGCTACCTGAAAAATCCCGCGCCAGGCAACGCGCTCATCCTCAAGGACAATCCGCAGATGACCCGTGCGCTGCTGAACTACGGTGTCGAGGCCCTGCGCGACGCCAGGCTGGTCGACGGCGGCGACGCGCGCACGCGAGGCCTGCTGACCATGACGGACTCGCGCTGGAAGAAGACCTACGACTTCATGGTGCGGGAAAAGCTGCTCAGCCCCAAGGTCGATTACCGCTCGGCATTTACCACCGAGATCGTCGACCAGGTCCGCGTGCTGCCCTGACCCGGCGCGGTCTTGCGAGGCGGATCCGCCATGCATAGCGACGAGCTCGACTGCTTCTACCAGGTCGCCCAGTGCGGCGGCATACGCAAGGCTTCGGAGCGGCTGGACCTCGCGCCGTCGGTCGTGAGCCGGCAGATCGGGCGCCTGGAGGCGGAGCTGCAGATCAAGCTGTTCGACCGCAACAGCCGCAACATGACGCTGACGCCCGCGGGCAAGGTCTACCTGAACTACGTCGAGAGCCTGCGCCAGAGCCGCAAGCTGGTGCTCGAGGAACTGGATGCGCTCAAGGGTCTGCGCACCGGTCACGTGAAACTGCGCACGATAGAGGGCTATGCGGCCGAACTGGCGGCCTCCAGCATCGCGACCTTCCGGCGGCAATACCCGGGCATCACCTTCGAGCTCGCCATGGACGGCAGCGACCAGATCATGGCGGCCATCGAGGCGGGGCGCGCGGACATCGGCATCGCGCTGTCGCCGCGCGCGGCCAGCGTGGTCGAATGCGCCGTCCGCCTGCCGGCGCCGCTATGCGCCGTGGTATGGCCAGGCCATCCCCTGGCCGGACGGACCTCGGTATCGCTGGCCGAGCTGCTGGCGTATCCGCTGGCGCTGCCGCCGCCGGACACGGGCATCCGCCACCTGCTGGACGCGGTCGCCCGCATCGACAAGCTGGAACTGGCGCCGGCCCTGGTTACGAGTTCGATCGCCGCGATGCAGGCGTTCGTGCGCGACGAAGGGGGCGTCGCGATCCTCCTGGGCGTGTCCCTGCACCGGCAAGGTCCGGGCGCCCAGGTGGTGGGCGTGCCCCTGTCCGACCCGCTGCTGGGCAGGACCGCGCTCGAGATCTGCGTGCTGGGCAGACGCCGCCTGACACCGGCGGTCAACGCCTTTCTGCGCCATCTGCGCGGCCAGGTCGGCGATCCCGTGCGCTGAAGGCGTCTTTTCCGCGGCGCTAGTCCAGCGTCACGCCAGCCCGCTTGATGAACCCTCGCCACTTCTCGGTGTCCTTGCGCACGAACTCCGCCAGCTCTTCCGGCGAGCTCGTGGCCAGCTCGGCGCC
>Ga0180223_1000568_pt1 | contig 43533 bp, 35 predicted proteins | sample eDN5th30CKraftOP_FD_151337 | JGI IMG/M metagenome (GOLD analysis project Ga0180223, IMG submission 151337) | Enriched Organic Plus compost microbial communities from Emeryville, California, USA - eDNA 5th pass 30_C Kraft OP (version 2) (version 2) ... | reverse complement strand
GTCCTTGGAGACGTCGCAGCCGATGAAGTTTGGGTGTAAGGTCATGGGGCCTGTTCCTGTGGTGCGAGGTCTGGGTAAGCAGCCTCGTGCAACTGTTCAGGTTCAAAGCAGCACTGCGGGAAGGGGCCAGGCCATGCCACGGTCTGCTTTCCCAAGCGGAGGCGACCAGGATGCCAGCGGCCTCCTTCCCGCAACCATTCTACACCTCAGCAAACACACAGGATCCTCGGCTCAAGGCCGAGGATGACGAGGGGGATATGTCGAAGACGATATTCTCCCGGTAGGGACTTCATGCGCCGGCTTCTATGTGCGCCAGCGATGTGTCGGCCGGACGACATGCGGGCTCGTTCAGGCTCACGCCTCTCCATCTTCGTCACCCTCGGGCTCGATCCGAGGGTCCATGCCTGAGCGCTTCAACCCCGCAGCGGTGCCGGGACAGTGCTGCCCGACCCGCACCACCTAGGCCTGGCCTACGCCGTCGCTTCGCCCGCGCTGACTTTCTCGTTGAACGACGAGAAGAACTGCGCGGCGAGCTTGCGCGACGTGGAGTCGATCAGGCGGCTGCCGAGCTGGGCGATCTTGCCGCCGACATCGGCCTTGGCCGCATAGCGCAGGATCGTCTCCGCGCCGTCTGCCTCGAGCGTCACGTCCGCGCCGCCCTTCGCGAAGCCGGCGATGCCGCCCTTGCCTTCGCCCTGGATCGTGTACGAGTTCGGCGGGTTGAGATTCACGAGCTCGACCGCGCCGTTGAACTTCGCCTTGATCGGTCCGATCTTCAGCGAGACAACGGCCGACATCTCCGTGTCGGAAGTCTTTTCAAGGCTTTCACAGCCCGGAATGCATTCCTTGAGGACCTCGACATCATTCAGTGCCTCCCACACCTTGTCGATCGATGCCGCGATACGTTCCTCACCTTCAATGACTAGCGCCATTTTACTCATCCTCCATTCTGTTAGGGTGGTAGCCCAACGGGACGCGGCCATGCAATAAGCCGCGACGATTTGCTGGCGCCCTGCGCGCAAAACCAATGGAGGCTGACGCGAATGACGCGACGCAATTCCTCGCTCGGCTTCCTCGGGCGCTTCGGCCGCTCGGAGGATCTTCGGCAGCTCGATGCGGCGCTGCGCGCTGCGGACCTGCATCCGGCGCAGGTGCCGGAGGGCGTCAAGCTTACCATCGTCAACCTGATGAAGGACCAGTGGCCGCATGAGGAGCCTCCGGCAGAGGCCTATCCGCCGGTGGGGCGCTTCTTCGCTTACTGCCTGATCGGCCCCGACCTTTTTCGCGAGGCAAATGGCGAGCAGGCGCTGACTGACGCCGAGCGGCGGCTGGAAATGGCGCTCGACCGCGAGGAAAGTTTCGATGCGCAGCTGGTGCTGCTGGCACTGCATTCGAAGCTGATCAGCCCGAAGGTCGTCGCAAAGTACGATCTGAGCGCCGAATAGCTACCAGCCCATCGCCCGGCGCGGCAGGTGGATGTTGGGATGGCGCGCGCGAAGCGCATCGTCCACTTCGCGCGGCACATGGCGCGGGAAGTGGGTGGCAAGGATGCGCCGTTTCTCCTCAATGGCGCGGGCAAGAATGTCTGGCTTGCCCTTTTCGGCCCATTGCTTCGGGCTGAAGCGGTCGGCGACGGCCGGATAAAAATACTCGGTCTGCATCAGCTGAAGCGTCTGCTCGTGGCCGAGATAGTGGCCGGGGCCGTTGAGGCAGACGTCGGCGATGACGTCGAGCGAAAGGGCTGCGTCCGAGACCTCGATGCCGCGGACGCAGCGCAGGCACTGGCCGATCATGTCGTTGTCGATGATGAGGCTTTCGAGGCAAAAGCCGAGCAGCGACGCGTGCATGCCGGCGGCCTCATAAACGAGGTTGAGACCGGACAGCCCCGCCATCGCATCGGTGATGCCCTTTTCGTAGCCGGACTGGATGTCGGGAAGTTTCGAGTCGGCCATACCGGCGGCTGAGCCACCCGGCAGGTCGTAGAATTGAGCCATCTGCGCGCAGGCGGCGGTCATCAGTGCCTGCTCGCCCGAGCCGCCGGACATGGCGCCGGTGCGAAGGTCCGAGACGAACGGCCAGGTGCCGAAGATGCAGGGATGTCCCGGCTTCAGCGCGTTGACATAGACGAGGCCGGCGAGCACCTCGGCGACCGCCTGGACGACCGCGCCGGCAATCGCCGCGGGCGCTGTCGCACCCGCCTGTCCGGCGGACAAAAGCAGGATCGGGATGCCGCCCTCGACGCAGGCTTCGAGCACGCCGCAGGCATCCTCGGCGAACTTCATCGGCGGGACGACGAAGCAGTTGGAATTGGAGACGAAGGGGCGGGCGCGAAAGTTCTCTTCGCCGCCGGCGATGGCATAGAGGATGTCGAGCGCCGGGGCGACGTTCTCGCGCACTGTGAACGAGGTGCCGACATGCTTGGTGGTGCCGGTGACGCACGCATAGAGCGTGTTGAGGTCGAGGTCGGTGGGGTCGACCATGTCGCGCGCCACCATCGGTCGCTGGAAGAAATGGATGTTGTCCATCACGTCGACGATGCGGGCGGCATCGTAGATGTCCTGCAGGAGCGACTCGCGATACTCGCGCTTCTCGACATCGACGACATGAACGGCAGCACCCGCCGTGCCGTAGTGGACGCGGCTGCCCTGCACGACCATGTCGTGCCTGGGGTCCTGGCCGCAGAGGGTGAAGTGGCGGGCGGCGTTGCGGATGGTGTCTTCCACCAGCGCGCGCGGAAAGCGGATGCGGCCATCGTTGCCGAGCTTCGCGCCGGCGCGCGTGAGCGCCTCGATGCAAGAGGGGATGGCGTTGGCGAAGCCGACGGTTTCGAGCAGCGTCAGCACGGCTTCGTGGATGCGGGCGAGGTCGCTGTCGGCGAGCGGCTTGTAGCGGCCGCCTTCGAGGCCGGGGCGCACCGGTCTCAGGTCTTCTCCCAGCGGTGCGGAGCGCATCGCGCGTCTCGCTTCACGCCCGCCGTGGCGGTGGTGAGGGGTGGCTGCATTCTCATCGAGTATGACTGACATGCAGGTCTCCTCGGCAGGGGCCGGGGAAGACTATGTGCCCCATTCGTTCGCGGGGGATGAGCCAGGAAATTGACGAAGATGATCCAGCCGACCCGGCTGGATCAACCGGTTGGCTCAGGCTGCGGCGGGACGGCGTCCGGCAGCGGTTGCAAGTTCGCGGATGCCGGGCTCGATGTGTTGCAGCGCGATCGATGAAATGCCGAGGCGGATGTAGTTCTGGTTCTGCTCCGGCTTGTCGAAGAAGCGCGCGCCCGGCTCGATCAGCACGCCGCGCGAACGGGCGACTTCGGCGAGCGCATGGGCGTTGGCGCCGCGCGGGCCTTCAAGCCAGACCGAGGTGCCGGACGGGGCGTTGGTAGCCTGCCATTCGGGGAGGTAGGCTCCGACAGCCTGAGCCAGCCGGCGGCGGCGTTCGGCAAAGGCGGTCGAAAGCCGGCGCACCAGCGCCTCATGGTGACCGAGCGACAGGAACAGCGCCACGGCGCGCTGGTTGTTCGCCGGCGGGTGGCGCAGCATGAAGCGGCGCAGCGCGCGCAGCTCGGCGACGAGCCCGGCCGAAGCGACGATGAAGCCGAGGCGAAGGCCCGGGGCCAGCGTCTTCGACAGAGAGCCGACATAGATGACGCGCCCCGAACGATCCATGCTGCGCAGCGCCTGCTGCGGCGCCTCGTCCATCAGCTGGCTGTCGTAGCCGTCCTCGATGATGATGCGGTCGTTGCGCTCGGCATCGTCCAGGAGGAAGCGGCGGCGCTCGTCGGAAAGCGCCACCATGCTCGGGCAATGATGGTTGGGCGTAACGAACACGAAGTCGCTGTCGCGCGGGATCGCGGTCGGGTCGATACCCTCGCGGTCGACCGGAACGGGTGCCACCTCAGCGCCTGCAAGGCGGAAGATCGAGCGTGCGTCCGGATAGCCCGGATTTTCCATCGCCACCTTGGTGCCCTTGCCCATCAGAAGCGTCGCCAGCATGTAGAGCGCGTTCTGGGCCCCGAGCGTGACGATGATCTCGTCCGGATTGGCGAAGATGCCGCGACGCGGCAGGAGCCGCGCCTGGATCTGCTCGATCAGCAGCGGATCGTCACGGTCGACCATGTCGGCCGCCCAGTTGCGGATCTCGAGCACGGCGAGCGCCATGCGGTTGCACTCGCGCCATTCGGCGGTCGGGAACAGCGCCGGGTCGAACTGGCCGTAGACGAACGGGTAGGACGCCTTGATCCAATTTTCCTGCTTGGTCGGCTCGGGCATGTCGGATGCAAAAACGCGCCGGCGCGCCTTCCAGTCGATCGATTCCTTTGGCGACTTGGTTGCGACCTTGCGCAGGCCTGCAGGGGCGGCGAGGATTTCCGGATTGACGAAATGGCCGCGCCGTTCGCGCGCAATGAGGAAACCCTGGTCAACCAGCTGCTGGAATGCGAGCACCACGGTGCCGCGCGCAACGCCCAGCTTTTCGGCCAGCACGCGGCAGGACGGCAGCGGCATGGATGCGGCAATCTGGCGGTCGAGAATGGCCGCGACGATGGCCTGCCTGATTTGCGCCTGCAAGGTTTGGCCCGAATCGGGCGATATCCGGAACAGGCCCGACCAAATCGCTGGATCCGTGCGCGACGACATGAACAACCCTCCCATGCTGGCCATATCTGGCTCAACACATTAAGGGCTGGCCCAACGTCTTACGCCAATCAAAAGAATTGATCGGACCAATTTGTGCCAGCGATAGATCGTTCTTGATCCATCGCCGGGGTTACCATTTTTGCGGCGCCTGCTATCGTCAGGCGCAACCTGGATCGAGGTGGAGTCACCCATGGACCGAAAGGCTTTCGACGCAGCGCTGAACGCGCTGAGGGACCATCGGAATGCCAATGTTTCTCTCGACATGCGGGCCGCCTTCGCTGCGGACCCGGCACGGTTCGAGAAGTTCTCGGCAAGGTTGGATGACCTGCTGCTCGACTATTCGAAATGCGCGGTGAGCGAGGAAACGCTGTCGCTGCTGGCAAACCTCGCTGAAGCCGCGGGCGTCGAGGCGCAGCGCGAGCGCATGTTCTCGGGCGAGAAGATCAACGTCACCGAGGGGCGCGCGGTCCTGCACACGGCGCTGCGCTGCCCGCCCGGCACGACGGTGCTGGTCGACGGCGAAAACGTCATCACGGGCGTGCACGAAGTGCTCGAGGCGATGGCGAAATTCGCGACGGGCATCCGCTCCGGCACTATCACCGGTGCGACGGGGAAGAAGATCACCGACGTCGTCAACATCGGCATTGGCGGCTCCGACCTTGGTCCGGCCATGGCGACGCTGGCGCTGGCGCCCTACCATGACGGCCCGCGCGCGCACTACGTCTCGAACGTCGATGGCGCGCACATCGCCGACACGTTGCAGACGCTCAATCCCGAAACGACGCTGTTCATCGTCGCCTCGAAGACCTTCACCACCGTCGAGACGATGACCAATGCCGAGACGGCTCGGCGCTGGATCATCGCCAAACTCGGCGAAGAGGCAGTCGCGAAGCATTTCGCGGCGGTCTCGACCGCGCTCGACAAGGTGGGCGCGTTCGGCATTCCGCAGGACCGTATCTTCGGCTTTTGGGACTGGGTCGGCGGGCGCTATTCGCTGTGGTCGGCGATCGGCCTGCCGATCATGATCGCCATCGGCGAGAAGAATTTTCGCGATTTGCTTGCCGGCGCGCATGCGATGGACGAGCATTTCCGGACGGCGCCGGTGGGCGAAAACATGCCGATGCTGTTCGGCCTCGTTGGCTTCTGGCACCGCGTCGTTTGCGGCTATCCGGCCCGCGCGGTCATTCCCTATGACCAGCGGCTGGCGCGCCTGCCGGCCTACCTGCAGCAGCTCGACATGGAGTCGAACGGCAAGGCCGTCACCCTCGACAGCAAGGCGGTCTCAACCGTCACCGGCCCGCTGGTGTGGGGCGAGCCAGGCACCAACGGCCAGCACGCCTTCTTCCAGCTGCTGCACCAGGGTACCGACATCATCCCGGTCGAGTTCCTGGTCGCCGCGCAGGGTCACCAGCCGGAGCTGCGCCATCACCATGACCTCCTCGTCGCCAATTGCCTCGCGCAGTCAGAAGCCTTGATGAAGGGCCGCACGCTCGAGGAAGCAAAGGCGCAGATGCGCGCCAAGGGCGTGGCCGAGGACGAGGTCGAAAAGATCGCGCCGCACCGCGTCTTTACTGGCAACCGCCCGTCGATGACGATCCTCTATCGCATGCTCGATCCCTACACGCTCGGCCGGCTGATTGCGCTCTACGAGCACCGCGTCTTCGTCGAGGCGCAGCTGTTTGGCATCAACGCCTTCGACCAGTGGGGCGTCGAGCTCGGCAAGGAGCTGGCGACGGGCCTCCTGCCTGTCGTGGAAGGTAAGGAAAGTGCCGCTGGCCGCGACGCCTCCACCGCCGGACTCGTGCGACACCTGCACGCGCTTGCGAAGGCGGAGTAGCCAGATTGCTCGGCATCAAGGGGATCCTGTTCGACAAGGACGGCACGCTTGTCGACTTCAACGCGACCTGGTTCGGCGTTGCCGACCAACTCGCGCTGCGCGCGGCGGGCGGCGACCGGCAGCGGGCGAACAATTTGCTCGAGATCGTCGGTTACGACTTCGACAGAAAATGCTTTCGTGCCGACTCGGTGTTCGCTGCCGGCACCAATGCCGACATCGTCGCGACCTGGTTCCCGGACCTGGACCTGCCTGCGCGGCAGAAAGTCCTCGACGATTTCGACGCCTTCACGACCAGAGAGGGGGCGGCAAATCCGGTGGAGCTGCCGGGCGTGCGCGACGCGCTGCGCCAGCTGCATTCGGTCGGCATGCGCATGGCGGTCGCCACCAATGACTCGACGCAGGGCGCCGAGCGGACCTTGTCAGCGCTGGGCATCGCCCAGCTGTTCGATGCGGCGTTCGGTTATGACGCGGTCGCCAATCCGAAGCCTGCGCCGGACACGGTGCGGGCCTTCTGCGACATGACGGGACTGAGGCCCTCGCAGCTTGCGATGGTCGGCGACAATCGTCACGACCTCGAAATGGCGAAGGCGGGCGGGGTTGGCCTTGCGGTGGGCGTGCTATCGGGCACCGGCTCGCGCGAAACGCTCGAGCCGCTGGCCGATGTCATTCTGGAATCGATCGCGGAACTGCCGGCCTATCTTGCCGGCGGCTCCTGATTATTCGAACACGATGGCTGGGGTGGCGCCCTGCGCCGCCGCCTGCTCCTGCTGGATGCGCTCATGCACCTTGCGGGCGATCTCGCGATAGACCTTCGCCTGCGCGCCTTCGGGGTTGGAAACCACGACGGGCGTTCCCGCATCCGAGGTCTCGCGGACGTCCATCGTCAGCGGCACCTCGCCAAGGAACGGCACGCCGAGGCGCTCCGCCTCGTTGCGGGCGCCGCCATGGCCAAAGATGTCGTAGCGCGCGCCGGTGTCGGGGGCGATGAAGTAGCTCATGTTCTCGACAATGCCGAGGAGCGGCACGTCGACCTTCTTGAACATGTTGAGGCCCTTGCGCGCGTCGATCAGCGCGATGTCCTGCGGCGTCGAGACGATCACGGCACCGGCCAGCGGCACCTGCTGCGCCACGGTCAGCTGCGCGTCGCCGGTTCCGGGAGGCATGTCGAGGACGAGCACGTCGAGCGGCGCCCATTCGACCTCGCGCAGGAGCTGCGACAGCGCCGACATGACCATCGGCCCGCGCCAGATCATCGGCGTCTCCTCATCGACGAGGAAGCCCATCGACATCACCTTGATGCCGTACTTTTCCATCGGCTTGAGGATGCGGCCGTCGATCGTCTCAGGCTTGCCCTTGAGGCCGAGCAGGCGCGGCATCGACGGGCCGTAAATGTCGGCGTCGAGGATACCGACCTTGAGCCCAAGCGAGGCAAGACCAAGAGCCAGGTTGACCGCAGTGGTGGATTTGCCGACGCCGCCCTTGCCCGACGCGACGGCGATGATCGCATTGACGCCCGGAACGCCACGCTTGCCCGGCTGGTGGCCGGAGGGAGCTGCCGGGGCCGCAGCGCGGGGTGCGGCCTGCGGAGCCGGGCGCGGCGGCATCGGGCGGGGCGGGGCAGCTTCCATGCCGCCGCCCTTCTTCTCTGCCGTCAGCGCCACGACAGCGCCTGCGACGCCGGGGATCTGCTTGACGACGCGCTCGGCAGCAGCGCGCAGCGGCTCAAGCTCCTGCGCACGCGCGGCCGGAACGGTGATTGAGAAGAACACCTTCCCGCTGGCGATGAAGATCTCCGACACCAACCCCTGCGAGACGATGTCTCCCTCGAAATCGGGACCCTTGATCGTCTTCAGCGCATCGAGGACGGCTTCTTTGGTAACGGACATGGCGACTGCTCTATCTGTTGACTGGGTCTGAGATAGTCCAATTCCGGGTGGGAACCAAGCGCGGCGCGAAAATGCTTTTCAGTCGCCGCTCCGAAAAAAGTCATGCACAATTGTCGGCAGGGGCCGTTTGCGCGCGTCATCATTGCATGCGCCACTTCCAGGGAAGGAGAAAACGACCATGCGCTTCATGCTGCTGATGATTCCCAAGGGCTACGAATCCGCACCGCCGGGAGTCGACCTCGATCCGGAGCGGGTCGATGCAATGATGAAGTACAATGACGAACTGCAGAAGGCGGGCATTCTCGAGGCCCTGAACGGCCTGCATCCGCCGTCATCCGGCGCGCGCGTCTCGTTCAAGGGCGGCAAGCCGTTGGTGACCGACGGTCCCTTCGCCGAGGCCAAGGAAGTGCTTGGCGGCTACTGGATCATCAACGTGAAGTCGCGCGCGGAAGCGATCGAATGGGCGACGCGCTGCCCGGCCTCGGACAACGAGGTGATCGAGGTGCGGCAGATCCAGGAGATGGAAGATTACTCCGAGCCGGTGCAGGAAATCGTTCAGCGCTATCCGGAGCTTCAGGCAAAGGGCGCCTGATCGGGCGCCAGGGCGGCAGCGGACCATCTGATCCGCTGCCGCGATACTCAATCAGGCTGCGGCGCGCAGGGTTTCGCGCATGGAGCTGAGAGCGCGGGCCCACTTGTCGAGCTCGCCCAGCATCAGCTTGGCGCCGTCCTTCATCGGGTCGGTGGCGTTGAGGCCGTCTTCGGTGAGCAGCGGGAAGACCATCGGCAGCGGAACCGTTTCCGGCAGCGGCATGACGCGCAGCGTGGTCAGAAGCTGGCGCAGCTCCTGGGCAGCGCGCAGGCCGCCGGAAATGCCGCCGTAGCTGACGATGCCGGCCGGCTTGTAGTTCCACTCAAGGCTCAGATAGCTGATCGCGTTGATCAGCGATGCAGGCGGGAAATAGTTGTATTCCGGCGTGACGAACACGTAGGCGTCGCCCGATGCAACCGAGGCCGCCCACTTCTTGGTGTGCTCATGCTGGTAGTCCTGCATGCGCGGATGCTTCGGCTCGTCGAAGACCGGAAGATTAAAGTCGGCAAGATCCACGATAACCGGCTCGAATGCGCCCTGTTCGCGTGCGACGCCCTCGAACCACTTGGCGACCTTGGGACCGACGCGGCCCGGGCGGGTGCTGCCGATGATGATATTCAGTTTCATTGCAATTCCATATTCACGAATGACCACTCGCGAATCGAGCGAGATCGGGCTTCTAAAGGGTATTCTTGGGCTAACCTCAACCCGCATTGGCGGCGGTCTGGTATGCGGGAAACGCAGGCACTATTGTCGCCGCCATGATCGACAAGCTTGAATTCTTCATCGCCCTCGCCAAAACGCAGCACTTCGGCCGCGCCGCCGAGGAACTCGGCATCACCCAGCCGACGCTTTCAGCGGCCCTGCGCCAGCTGGAGGAGCAGCTGGGCGTGATGCTGGTCAAGCGCGGCTCGCGCTTCCAGGGGCTGACGCCCGAAGGCGAGCAGGTGCTGACCTGGGCGCGGCGCATCGTCGGCGATGCGCGCACGATGAAGGAGGAGATGCGCGCTGCGCGGCATGGTCTTTCCGGCCGCCTGCGCATCGCGGCGATTCCGACGGCGCTGCCGATGGTGCCGATGCTGACGACGCCGTTTCGCGAGCGTCACCCGGGCGTGACCTTCACGGTCTTGTCGCGCACCTCGGTCGAGATCCTGTCGCTGCTTGGCAATTTCGACATCGACATCGGCATCACCTATCTCGACAACGAGCCGCTAGGGCGGGTGCTGTCGATGCCGCTCTATACCGAGCGCTACCGGCTGATCACCGCCGCCGGCAGCCCGCTCGCGGACCGGGTGCAGGTCACCTGGGCAGAGATTGCCGAACTGCCGCTCTGCCTGCTCACCCCCGACATGCAGAACCGCCGCATCATCGACCAGCATCTCGCCGCTGCCGGATCGAGCACGCGGCCGACGCTTGAATCCAACTCGATGATCGTGCTGCTCAGCCATATCCGGACGGGCAAATGGGCATCGATCATGCCGGTGCACCTTGCCGAAACCTTCGGCTTCAACGAGCCGATCCGGGCCATCCCAATCGTCGATCCCGACGCCAGCCACATGGTCGGACTTGTCGCTGCGGAACGCGAGCCGCGCCCGCCGCTGGTAGCGGCTGTCCTCGAAGAGGCGCATCGCCTGGTCGCCAGCAAGCGCTTGGTATGATTGTATACCGTTTCCGTCATCAATAGAAGTTTTCTATCAACCAACGAGACAGCTTTATTGACTTAACCGCGCGTCATCCTGAAAATGCGCATTCGGTGTGACATCGAGTGTATACAGGGAGGGCGCTGCTTGGTCTCGCAGGCGCATAGTACCGAAATCGCAACACAGACGCGCGCGATCGTCGACAGCCTGAAGTGGCTTGAAGGCCCCTTGCTGCCGATCCTGCACGAGATCCAGGAAGAATTCGGCTACGTGCCGCAGGAGTCCCTGCCGGTGATTGCCGATGCCCTCAACCTGTCCAATGCCGAAGTGCATGGCGTCGTCACCTTCTACCACGACTACCGCCGCGAGCCGGCCGGACGCCACGTCCTCAAGCTCTGCCAGGCCGAGGCCTGCCAGTCGATGGGATCCGAGAAGGTGGCCGACAAGATCAAGCGTCTGCTCGGCGTCGGCTTCCATGAAACCAGCCTCGACGGCTCCGTCACGCTCGAGCCGGTATACTGCCTCGGGCTCTGCGCCTGCGCGCCTGCCGCCATGCTGGATGGCGAGGTGATCGGCCGCGTCGATGATGAAGCCATCGACGAGATCGTTGCTGAGGTGCGCCGCTGATGACCGTGAAGATCTATATTCCGAAGGATGCGGCCGCTCTCGCGCTGGGCGCGGAAAAGGTCGCCAAGGCGGTTGCCGCCGAGATCGCGGCCCGTGGCCTCGACGCGCAGATCGTGCGCAACGGCACGCGCGGCATGATCTGGCTGGAACCGCTGGTCGAGGTGGAGACCGCTGAAGGCCGCGTCGGCTACGGCCCGGTGAAGGCTGCTGACGTTCCTTCGCTCTTCGATGCGAATTTCCTTTCTGGCGGCGCGCACCCGAGGTCGCTCGGCAAGGTCGAGGAACTGCCGTTCTTCGCGAAGCAGACGCGTTTGACCTTCGCCCGCTGCGGCGTGATCGACCCGCTCTCGCTCGACGACTATCGCGCCCATGGCGGCCTGCGCGGCCTCGAAAAGGCCGTCGCCACCACGCCGGCGCAGATCGTCCAGACCGTCACCGATTCTGGCCTGCGTGGCCGTGGCGGCGCGGGCTTCCCGACCGGCATCAAGTGGAAGACGGTTCACGATGCGGTCGCCGACCGCAAATACATCGTCTGCAACGCCGATGAGGGCGACTCGGCAACCTTCGCCGACCGCATGATCATGGAGGGCGACCCGTTCGTCCTGATCGAGGGCATGGCGATTGCCGGTATCGCGACTGGCGCGACCAAGGGCTTCGTCTACATCCGCTCCGAATATCCGCACGCGATTGCGACGATGACGAGGGCCGTCGAAATCGCACGCCGTGCCGGCATTCTTGGCACGACGGTGCTTGGTTCGCCGAACGCCTTCGACATCGAGATTCGCTCCGGCGCCGGCGCCTATGTCTGCGGCGAGGAAACGTCGCTCCTCAACAGCCTGGAAGGCAAGCGCGGCGTCGTTCGCGCCAAGCCGCCGCTGCCGGCGATCCAAGGCCTGTTCGGCAAGCCGACCGTCATCAACAACGTTATCTCGCTGGCGTCAGTCCCGGTCATCATGGACAGGGGCTCCGAGTTCTATCGCGACTTCGGCATGGGCCGTTCGCGCGGCACCATTCCGGTGCAGCTCGCCGGCAATGTCAGGAATGGCGGCCTGTTCGAGGTGGCCTTCGGCATCACGCTCGGCGAACTCGTCAACGAGATCGGCGGCGGCACGGCTTCCGGCCGTCCGGTCAAGGCGGTGCAGGTTGGCGGGCCGCTCGGTGCCTATTTCCCTGTCTCGCTGTTCGATACGCCGTTCGACTACGAAGCCTTTGCGGGCAAGGACGGCCTCATCGGTCATGCCGGCATCACCGTGTTCGACGACACCGCCGACATGCTGAAGCAGGCCCGCTTTGCCATGGAGTTCTGCGCCATCGAGAGCTGCGGCAAGTGCACTCCCTGCCGCATCGGTTCGACCCGCGGCGTCGAGACGCTCGACAAGGTCGCTGCCGGCATCGAACCGCAGAAGAACCTCGAGCTGGTTGCAGACCTCTGCAACACCATGAAGTTTGGATCCCTTTGCGCCCTTGGCGGGTTTACCCCTTACCCGGTGATGAGCGCCCTCACGCATTTCCCTGAAGATTTTGCGCCGCGCACGGTCGCGGAAGCCGCGGAATAGGAGACGTATCATGGGTCTCGTTCACGAAATCGACTACGGAACCCCGGCGTCCAAGTCGGAGAAGATGGTGACGCTTACCGTCGACGGTTTTGAAGTCACCGTCCCGGAAGGCACCTCGATCATGCGCGCTTCGATGGAAGCGGGCATCGCCATCCCGAAGCTTTGCGCGACCGACATGGTCGACGCATTCGGCTCCTGCCGCCTCTGTCTCGTCGAGATCGAGGGCCGGGCCGGCACCCCGTCCTCGTGCACCACGCCGGTTGCGCCTGGAATGGTTGTTCACACCCAGACGGGCCGGCTCAAGGACATCCGGCGCGGCGTGATGGAGCTCTACATCTCCGACCATCCGCTCGACTGCCTCACCTGCGCCGCCAATGGCGACTGCGAGCTGCAGGACATGGCGGGCGCGGTCGGCCTGCGCGACGTGCGCTACGGCTATGATGGCGACAATCACGTCTTCGCGAAGAAGCGCGATGCGCTAGAAGGCAGCGTCGCCAATGTGCGCTGGATGCCGAAGGACGAGTCCAACCCGTACTTCACCTACGATCCGTCGAAGTGCATTGTCTGCTCGCGCTGCGTGCGCGCCTGTGAGGAAGTGCAGGGCACCTTTGCGCTGACCATCGAGGGCAGGGGCTTTGACAGCCGCGTTTCGGCCGGCATGCACCAGCCGTTCCTCGAGTCCGAGTGCGTGTCCTGCGGCGCCTGCGTCCAGGCCTGCCCGACCGGTACGCTGACGGAAAAGACGGTGATCGAGATCGGCCAGCCGGAGCGCTCGGTCGTCACCACCTGCGCCTATTGCGGCGTCGGCTGCTCGTTCAAGGCCGAGATGCGCGGCGATGAGCTGGTGCGCATGGTTCCCTACAAGCACGGCAAGGCCAATCGCGGCCACTCCTGCGTCAAGGGCCGCTTCGCCTGGGGCTATGCGACCCACAAGGAGCGCATCCTCAACCCGATGATCCGCGAGAAGATCACGGATCCGTGGCGTGAGGTCACCTGGGAAGAAGCCTTCCAGCACGTCGCCAACGAGTTCCGCCGCATCCAGTACCAGTATGGCCGCGAGGCCATCGGCGGCATCACCTCGTCGCGCTGCACCAATGAGGAGACTTACCTCGTCCAGAAGCTGATCCGTCAGGGCTTCCGCAACAACAACGTCGACACCTGCGCCCGCGTCTGCCACTCGCCGACCGGCTACGGCCTCGGCCAGGCCTTCGGCACTTCGGCCGGCACGCAGGACTTCGACTCGGTCGAGCATTCCGACGTCATCATGGTGATCGGCGCCAACCCGGCCGCCGCGCACCCGGTGTTCGCCTCGCGGATGCGCAAGCGCCTGCGCAAGGGCGCGAAGCTGATCGTCATCGACCCGCGCCGCACCGAGATGGTGAAGGCGCCGCATGTCGAGGCGGAATATCACCTCGCACTTCGCCCGGGCACCAACGTCGCGATCGTCACCTCGCTCGCACACGTCATCGTCACCGAAGGTCTCTTCAACGAAGCCTTCATCCGCGAGCGCTGCGACTGGTCCGAGTTCGAGGACTATGCCGAGTTCGTCTCTGATCCGCGCCACAGCCCGGAAGAGGTCGAGAAGCTGACCGGCGTTCCGGCCGAGACGATCCGCGGCGCGGCTCGCCTCTACGCCACCGGCGGCAACGGCGCGATCTACTATGGCCTCGGCGTCACCGAGCACAGCCAGGGCTCGACCACCGTCATGGGCATCGCCAACCTTGCGATGCTGACCGGCAATATCGGCCGCCCGGGCGTCGGCGTGAACCCGCTGCGCGGCCAGAACAACGTGCAGGGCTCGTGCGACATGGGCTCGTTCCCGCACGAGTTCCCGGGCTACCGGCACGTGTCGACCGACGCGGTGCGCGAGACGTTCGAGAAGCTGTGGGGCGTCGAGCTTTCGGCAGAGCCGGGCCTGCGCATCCCGAACATGCTCGATGCCGCCGTCGAGGGCACCTTCAAGGGCATCTACATCCAGGGCGAGGACATCCTGCAGTCCGATCCGGACACCAAGCATGTCTCCGCTGGCCTTGCGGCGATGGAGTGCGTCGTTGTGCACGACCTCTTCCTCAACGAGACCGCTCGCTACGCCCACGTCTTCCTGCCGGGTTCGACCTTCCTCGAGAAGGACGGGACCTTCACCAATGCCGAGCGCCGCATCAACCGCGTGCGCAAGGTGATGGCGCCGAAGAACGGCTATGCCGACTGGGAAGTGACGCAGAAGCTCGCGCAGGCGATGGGCCTGAACTGGAATTACACCCATCCGTCCGATGTCATGGACGAGATTGCCGCAACGACCCCGTCCTTCGCCAAGGTGTCCTACGACTATCTCGAGAAGATGGGCTCGGTGCAGTGGCCGTGCAATGAGGCAGCGCCCGAGGGCACGCCGATCGTTCACGTCAACGGCTTCGTGCGCGGCAAGGGCAAGTTCATCCGCACCGAATATGTGGCGACCGACGAAAAGACCGGCCCGCGCTTCCCGCTGCTGCTGACGACCGGCCGCATCCTGTCGCAGTACAATGTCGGCGCGCAGACCCGTCGCACCGAGAATGTCGTCTGGCACGACGAGGACCTGCTGGAGATCCACCCGCACGACGCCGAGCAGCGCGGCATTCGCGACGGCGACTTTGTGCGCCTGACGAGCCGCGCGGGCGAGACGACGCTGCGGGCGCAGATCACCGATCGCGTGGCGCCGGGCGTGGTCTACACCACCTTCCACCACCCGGACACGCAGGCCAACGTCATCACCACCGACTTCTCGGACTGGGCGACCAACTGCCCGGAATACAAGGTGACGGCGGTGCAGGTGGCTCCTTCCAACGGCCCGAGCGACTGGCAGCGCGAGTACCAGGAACTCAGCCGCCAGACGCGCCGGATCGCCTCGCTGGAGGCGGCGGAGTAGGAATGCCGGCTCCCCTCGTCCTCAGGGGAGAGGAAGCGCGCCCGCCCCGGCGCGCTTCCCCGGCTTCACGCGGGAGGCGCGACCGCGCAACTCGTGCTAGGCTGGGAAAGGCATTCCTGTTGGAGCAAGCAGCATGAACCGTCCGCCCGTCACGTCTACTTCGAGGCTTACCCGCCGCGCCGACGGCATCCGGACGGCTGACCGCAACGTGCCGGAGGAGACGCCGGTCGCGCTCTCCTATGCCGGCACCACCCATGCGGTGATGATGGCAAGCCCCTCGGACCTCCACGACTTCGCGCTCGGCTTCTCTTTGACGGAAGGCATCATCGCCTCGCCGGAGGAGATCGAGGAGATTACGGTCGAGGACGTCGGCGAAGGCGTCGATATCCAGATCCGGCTGAAGGATCAGGCGAACACGCGCTTTCAGGCGCGCCGCCGCCGCCTTGCGGGGCCCGTCGGCTGCGGCCTTTGCGGTATCGAGTCGATCGACGAGGCGATGCGCGCGGTCTGCGAGGTGAAAACCTCGCCGCTGACGCTGACGCCCGACCAGATCGTCGAGGCCGTGCGGCTTTTGTCCGAACAGCAGCCATTCCACCGCCAGACCGGCGCGGTGCATGCCGCGGGGTTCTACGTGCCCGGCAAGGGCATCGTGGCCGCCCGCGAGGATGTCGGCCGCCACAACGCGCTCGACAAGCTGGCCGGCGCGCTGGCGAAGGCTGGCGTTGCCGGATCGTCCGGCGCGGTGGTCGTTACCTCGCGCGTCTCGGTCGAGATGGTGCAGAAGACGGCGGCCATCGGCGCGCCCTTCATTCTTGCCGTATCGGCGCCGACCGCGCTTGCCATCCGCACGGCGGACGCCGCCGGCATGACGCTCGTCGCGCTGGTGCGCGGCGAGGATTTCGACGTTTTCACCCATTCGCATCGCATTTCAGACGGAGCCATCCGCCATGTCGCATGACGCCGCACACAGTTCGCATGCCAAGCTGATCCGCATGGCCAACCAGATCGGCACCTTCTTTGAGTCGAAGACCAACCGCGCCGAGGGCGTGGCCGGGGTTGCCGAACACATCAACAAGTTCTGGGAGCCGCGGATGCGCCGCCACCTGTTCGAGGTGCTCGACGCGGGCGGCGAGGGGCTGAAGCCGATCGTGCTCGAGGCGGCACCCTCCATCAAGCGCCCCGCGCCGGCCGATAAGGTCGCGTAGGGGCGGTGAGCTCGGAGAGGGTCTGCTACCCGAGGCGCCATATGCGCGTGCACGCGTAGTGGTCCCCACATTCCTGCACCGCTGCGGGGCTGAAGCGTTCAGGCATGGACCCTCGGGTCAAGCCCGAGGGTGACGAGGTGGGGATGTTGATGCCTGGTGGACGGATGCGCCTCCGCCCCCTCGGATCCTAGCCTCCCAATAGGCGCAGGCTTTTCAATCTTCGTCATCCTCGGCCTTGAGCCGAGGATCCATGCCGGAACGGTGACGTCGTGCTGCGGTGGCGGCTGAGCACAGGATCCGTCTGAAGGTTAACCGGACCGCTGTGTTCCGGATAAGCGCTTCAACGGGTAGCAGCAGTTCTGCACCGCTGCGGGGCTGAAGCGTTCAGGCATGGACCCTCGGGTCAAGCCCGAGGGTGACGAGTTGGGGATGTTGACGCCTGGCCGACAGACGCCCCTCGGCCCCCTTGGTTCTTGGCCTCCCAATAGGCGCAGGCTTCTCAATCTTCGTCATCCTCGGCCTTGAGCCGAGGATCCATGCCGGAACGGTGACCTGCTGCGGTGGCGGCTGAGCACAGGGCTCGTCTGAGGGTGACCCGGACCACGGTGTCGGGATAAGCGCTTCAATCTTGCGCCGAGCAGATCGACGCCGCTTTGCCGCAACCGTGGCTCTCTACGAGCCCCCTCCGGCGCTTCGCGCCACCTCCCCCGCGTTGCAGGGGAGGATCCCCGGCGTGCCGGTGGAGAGGGGTGTGTTTTCCTGAGCAAAGGTTGGGAACGCGGGCGTACAACCTCGACCGCCCAGGATGAGGCGACCCGACAGGACCCGGTTGGCAGGGTTATTGCCGGACTCGAATGAGTGCGCGTCGACGCCGCTTCAAAAGAAATACGCAGGTCCGATGAAGTCCGCGACCCGCGGATCCTCCCCCACTTGTGGGGGAGGGAGACCATGCGAAGCATGGTGGAGGGGGCGCTGGAAAAGCACCGCCTCAGCCTGCCTAAGCGCTACCTCAGCTCCCTGCGCAAGATCTTGCCGACATTCGTCTTCGGCAGCTCGGTGCGGAATTCGACCTTGCGCGGGCGCTTGTAGTTGGTGAGCTTGTCGCGGCAGAAGTCGATGATCTCCTGCTCGGTGAGCGCCGGATCCTTCTTGACGACGAACACCTTCGGCACTTCGCCCGATTTCTCGTCTGGCACGCCGATGGCGGCGACTTCGAGCACGCCGGGGTGCATCGCCACCACTTCCTCGATCTCGTTCGGATAGACGTTGAAGCCCGAGACGAGGATCATGTCCTTCTTGCGGTCGACGATCTTGATGTAGCCGCGCTCGTCCATGAACCCCATGTCGCCGGAGCGGAAGAAGCCGTCGGCGGTGAACACCTTGGCCGTCTCGTCCGGGCGGTTCCAGTAGCCCTGCATTACCTGCGGGCCGCGGATCAGGAGCTCGCCCACCTCGCCGAGCGGCATGTCGTTGCCGTGCTCGTCGCGGATGGCGACCTCGGTCGAGGGCAGCGGCAGGCCGATCGTGCCGGTAAACTCGTCGGCGTCGAAGCGGTTGGCGGTCACCACGGGTGAGGTCTCGGAGAGGCCGTAGCCCTCGGCGATGATGTTGCCGGTCACCTCGCGCCAGCGGTCGGCTACCGGCTTCTGCACCGACATGCCGCCGCCGAAGGTGAGCAGCAGCGACTTGAAGTCGAGCTTGCGGAATTCCTCGTTGTTGAGCAGCGCGTTGAACAGCGTGTTGAGGCCGGGGAAGAAGTTGATCTGATACTTCTTCAGTTCCTTGACGAAGCCGGGAATGTCGCGCGGGTTGGCGATCAGGATGTTGTGGCCGCCGAGCCGCATGCCCATGAACGCGTTCACCGTGAGCGCGTAGATGTGATAGAGCGGCAGCGCGCAGACCAGTGTCAGCTGGCGCGGGCGCGGACGCTTTTGGTAGGCGGTCTCAAGCCACAATTCGGTCTGCAGCACGTTGGCGAGGATGTTGCGATGGAGCAGCGTCGCGCCCTTGGAAACGCCGGTGGTGCCGCCGGTGTACTGCAGGAACGCGACGTCGTCCTGGGTCACTTCGACCTTGCGGAAGCTGCGGGTCTTGCCCTGTTTCAGCGCGTCCTTGAAGCTGATGTAGTCCAGCAGCTGCCAGGCCGGGACCATCTTGCGCACGCGGCGCACGATGAAGTTCACCAGCGGGCCCTTGACCCCCAGCATGTCGCCCATCGAGGCGACGATGATGTGCTTGAGCTTCGTCTTGTCGACCACCGCCTGCAGGGTGGCGGCGAAATTCTCGAGGATGACGATTGCTTCGGCGCCGGAGTCGTTCAGTTGGTGCTCGAGCTCGCGCGGCGTGTAGAGCGGGTTGACGTTGACGACGACATAGCCCGCCCGCAGCGCCGCCATCAGCGCGACCGGGTACTGCAGGATGTTCGGCATCATCAGCGCGATGCGCGCGCCCTTTTCAAGCCCGCGCGACTGCAGGAAGGCGGCAAGGTGTTCCGATGCCTTTTCGAGGTCGGCGTAGCTCAGCTCCTTGCCCATCGAGATGAAGGCGGGGCGGTTGGCATAGGTGCTGCAGGCCTTCAGCATCATGTCGCCGAGCGACTTGTCGGTGATGGTGCCGATCTCCGGCGGCACGATCTCCGGATAGCTCGCCAGCCACGGCTGGGAGGCGGCGGTGAGAACGTCCTCGCTGGCCGTGCGATCGGCCTTCTTCGCGCTGGCCGATTCGCCGTTGGCGGCTGTGGCTTCCTTGGCAGGAGCAGCCTTCGCCTTGCTCTTCGAAGCGGTCTTGGTGGCTGCTTGCTTCTTCGGCGCTTCCGCCTTCTTCGCGGTGGCGGAAGGTTTCCTGGCTTTCGAGGCGGTAACCTTCTTCTCCGCCGCGGGCGCGCTATCGGCTGGGGCCGCAGTCTTGGGCTCCGCAGCCGTCTCGGCCTTCGCCTTCACGGCCTTCTTCGGCGCGGCAGCATCCTTCCTGGCAGCCGTCTTCTTCGGCTTGCTCTCCGCTGCAATCTCGGCTGGAGCAGGTGCGGCAGTCTCGGCAACTTTCGCCTTGGCGGAGGCGGCCCGCTTCGTTGCAGTCTTTGCGGGCGCAGCCTTCTCAGGTGCAGTCTTTTTGCCTTCCGCTGCGGCATCTTTTGCCGCCGCGGGCTTCTTTGCCGGTGTACGTGCCAAATTTTCCTCCCCAGGGCCCAACGTGTTTCCGTGCTTTTCGCACTGGTTCGACGTGGGATTATTTATGGCCATGCGGGCCGCGGGACACAAGTCCTCCCACTACTGTCCGTAACCCGCATGAGACTTCAGAAATTCTTTCTCCGCCTCGGTGTTTTCGCGCGCAAGGATGCGGTTGCGATGCGGGAAGCGGCCGAACTTCGCGATGATGTCGCGGTGCTCGATCGCGTATTTCAGCCCTTCCTCGTTGGGCAGTGAACGGAACAGGTCGACGCAGCGCTCCTGGTCGGCCGCGACCTCGGAATGCATGAACGGCATGTAGAGGAAGCCGCGTGCGTCGTCGTCGAGTTCGATGTCGAACTTGTGGTCGAGAGCGCGCCGCGCGATGGCAAGCGCCAGGTCGTCCGTGCCGAACGCGGCAGGGGTGCTGCGGAACATGTTCCGGGGGAACTGGTCGAACACGATCACGGCCGCGAGCGCGGTTTTCGCGTCGCTGATGTTCTTGGCCTCAAGTTCGACCTTGAGCCGTTCATAGAGCGCCAGGAACCGGTTGCGGATCTTCTCGTCCAGTTCCGTGCCGCCCTCGAACCAATCCTTGCGGGTCAGCTCCTTGAACCAGAAGTCCAGAACGTCCCCGACCCAAGCCTCTGCCATATACAGCTCCCCTAGCGTTGCTTACTCTACCTTCGAAATGTCCGGCACCGCATTGAGCAGCATACGCGTGTAATCTGCCTGCGGGTTGTCGAAAATCGTGTCGACCGGACCCTGTTCCACAAGCACGCCGCTGTGCATGACGCCAACATCGTCGGCCATCTGCCGCACCACGGCGAGGTTGTGGCTAATCAGCAGATAGGTAAGCCCGTACTCGTCTTGAAGGTCTCGCATCAAATCGAGCACCTGCGCCTGCACCGAAACGTCGAGCGCGGAGGTCGGCTCGTCGCAGACGATGAACTCCGGCTGGCTCGACAGCGCGCGGGCAATCGCGATGCGCTGGCGCTGGCCGCCCGAGAATTCGTGCGGGTACTTGCGCATCGAGATCGGGTCGAGGCGCACACGCTGGAGAAGGTCGGCGACCCGGTCCTCGGCTTCGCTGCGGCTCGAGACCAGCTTGAGCGCCCGCATCGGCTCGGCGATGATGTCGCCGACGCGCCAGCGCGGATTGAGGCTGGCGTAGGGATCCTGGAAGATCATCTGCACCATCTGCCGCCGTTCCTGGCTGAGGCCACGGGCGATGTCCTCACCCTGGAGCAGCACGTTGCCGGAGGTCGGCTTGATGAGGCCGACGAGCATGCGCGCGCAGGTCGACTTGCCGGAGCCGGACTCGCCGACGAGGCCGTAGGTCGAACCCTTGCGGATGTCGAAGGACACGTCCCGCACCGCATGCACGACGTTGCGCTTCGAGCCCTTGATCAGGCGGTCGAAGAAGCCGGGCGAGAGGTCGAAGTCGCGCGTGAGGTTCTTCACCTCGACCAGCGGCTTCGGCGACACGGGTACCTCGTGGCGGCGCGTCTCGTCCTTGATCGACGGGATCGCCTTGATGAGGCGGATCGTATAATCCTCCTTCGGGCGCTTGATGATGTCGCCGACCGAGCCGGTCTCGACGATCTTGCCCTTGTTCATCACGATCATGCGCGAGGCGGTCTCGGCGATGACGCCCATGTCGTGCGTGACGAGCATGACGGCCGCGCCGCGGCTCTCGCAGAGTTTCTTCAGCACCTTGATGATCTGCGCCTGCACCGACACGTCGAGGGCCGAGGTCGGTTCGTCGGCGATGATCAGCTCAGGCTCGGCGGCTAGGGCGAGCGCGATGACGACGCGCTGGCGCATACCGCCCGAGAACTGGTGCGGGTAGCTGTCGATGCGCGTTTCGGGGTTAGGAATGCCAGCTTCGGCAAGAAGCTCAATCGCGCGCTGGCGCGCCTGCGCCTCGTTGAGCGGCAGGTGGCGGCGGATCGTCTCGATCAGCTGCTGCCCGATCGTGTAGAGCGGATTGAGCGACGTCAGCGGGTCCTGGAAGACCATGCCGATGCGCTTGCCGCGCAGGCTGCTCATCTCCTCGGGCGGCAGATTGTCGATGCGGCAGCCCTTCAGATAGATCTCGCCCCTGGCGATGCGGCCGGGCGGTTCGATCAGGCCGATGATGGCCGCACCCGTCATCGATTTGCCGGCGCCGGACTCGCCGACAACGCCCAGAATCTCACCCGGCATAATGTCGAACGACACCCCGTCGACGGCCGTGAACAGCCCGCGGCGAAGCGGGAACTCAACCACGAGGTTGCGTACGGAAATGATCGGCTCGGTCATCAGCGCAGCCTCGGATTCAGTGCATCACGGAGCCAGTCGCCGAGAAGGTTCACGGCAAGGGCAAGCAGGACGAGGGTGATGGCGGGGAAGAACAGGATCCACCATTCGCCGGAGAACAGGAACTGCTGGCCGATGCGGATCAACGTTCCGAGGGAAGGCTGGGTTGGCGGAACGCCGACGCCGAGGAACGACAGCGTCGCCTCCTCGATGATGGCGAGCGCAAGGCCAATGGTGGCGATGACCAGCACAGGCGCCATCACGTTCGGCAGCACGTGGCGGACGAGGATGCGCAGCGGATGCACGCCGATCAGCTTGGCGGCCGAGACGTAGTCCTTTTGCCTCTCGACCATGGTCGCGCCGCGCACGGTGCGGGCAAACTGCGCCCAGTTGGCAAGGCCGATCGCGACGATCAGCACCCACACCGCCATGCCTTCCTGCTTGCTCGGGGGGATGATGCCACGGGCTATGCCGAAGATCAGCAGCGCGATCAGGATCGCCGGGAAGGAGAGCTGGATGTCGGCGATGCGCATGATGATCGCGTCGGTGGTGCCGCCGCGATAGCCGGCGAGCAGGCCGAGCGAAATGCCCATCGCCATGGCAAACAGGGTGGCCAGAAAGCCGACGAACAGCGAGATGCGGCTGCCGTAGAGGATGGTCGAGAGAACGTCGCGGCCCTGATGATCGCTGCCGAGCACGAAATAATTGCCCATCATCGATTCAGAGTTGGGCGGGGTGAAGCCGTCCATCAGGTTGAGGCTCGCCGGATTGAACGGGTCGTACGGCGCGATCCAGGGCGCCAGCAGCGCGGCGAGGATCAGGATGAACGTCACGAGTGCCGCAACGATGGTGACGGGAGAGCGCCGGAACGAGAAGAAGACGTCGGAGTCCCAGATACGCTGGAACCGCGTCCGCGGCTTCTGCGCGGCGGTGCTGTTGTTGGTCGAGCTCATGGTTGCTTACCTCCGCCCCGAGCCGATGCGAAGCCGCGGGTCGACGGCGAAATAGAGGATGTCGACGATCAGGTTGATGACGACGAAGACAAAGGCGATGAACATCAGGTAGGCCGCCATCACCGGCACGTCGACGACCTGCACGGAGTTGATGAACAGCGAGCCGACACCCGGCCACTGGAACACGGTCTCGGTGACAATCGAAAAGGCAATGACCGAACCGAGCTGCAGGCCGGTGATGGTGATGACCGGCACCATCGTGTTCTTCAGCGCATGGCCGAAGTTGATCGCCCGGTTGGACAGGCCGCGCGCGCGGGCAAAACGGATGTAGTCCTGCCGCAACACCTCCAGCATCTCGGCGCGAACCAGGCGCATGATAAGGGTGAGCTGGAACAGCGACAGGGTGATCGCCGGAAGGATCAGCGAGCGGATGCCGGTGCTGGTCAGCAGGCCGGTGTCCCAGCTGCCGATCCTGACCACGTCACCGCGCCCGAACGAGGGCAGCCACTGCAATTCGACCGCGAAGACGTAAATCAGGCCGATGCCGATCAGGAAGGTCGGCAGCGACACGCCCACGAGCGACAGGGTCATGATGAGGCCGGCGGCGAAGCTGCGCGGCTTGAGCGCGGTGAAGACGCCAAGGGAGAGGCCGAAGACAAGGGCGATGATTGCCGACGCGAAGGCCAGCTCGATCGTCGCCGGCAGGCGGCTGAGGATCAGTTCGCTGACCGGCTGTTGCAGCCGGTAGGAGATGCCGAACTCGCCCTGCACAGCATTGGCGATGAAGCGGCCGAACTGGACGTAGAAGGGATCGTTCAGGCCGAGCCTTTCACGAAGCTCCTCGAAGTCCTGGAGGCGCGAGTCCTGTCCGAGCAGCGAAGCGACGGGGTCGCCCACATATCGGAACAGCATGAATGCGATCAGCGCGACGACAGCCATCACGACGATGGACTGTGCGAGCCGTCTCAGAATGAAGGCGAGCATGGCTACTTTCCCCGCAGTGGCATCTTCAACGGAATATTCCGGAGGTCGACGCACGGCTGCACGACGAAACCTCGAAGGCCGAGGCAGGAAAGCCGTGAAGCTGGTGTTCGGGTCTTAAACTAATGCAGCCCGCGACGGTTGCTGCCGTCGCGAGCTGCTGATGGGTTACGGTTACTTGTTGACGGTGACTTCGTACATGCGCGGCTGGTTCTCCGGGTGAACCGCCAGCGAGAACTTGTCCTTCATCGCGTAGGCGAGCACCTGGACGTGGATCGGCAGGAGGACGCGGTCTTCCTGAACCTTCTTCCAGATCTCCGCGATGGTGGCGTTACGCTTGTCGAGGTCGATCTCTGTCGCCAGCGACTCGATCTGCTTGTCCAGCTCCGGATTGGTGTAGCCGCTCGGGTTGTAGGCGCCGAAGTGGCCGGCCTTGGTGTGGATCAGGTCGTTGAAGGTGTAGGCCGAGTCGAAGGTCGGGACACCCCAGCCGAGCAGGTAGAAGTCGGTCTCGGAGTTCTGGATCAGCGGCGAGTGCTGGGCAATCGGACGCGATGCCAGCGTCACCTTGATGCCGATCTGGCCGAGCATGCCGACGACGGCCTGGCTGATAGCCTCGTCGTTGACGTAGCGGTTGTTCGGCGTGTCGAGCGTGATCGAGAAGCCATCCGGATAGCCGGCTTCGGCGAGCAGTTCCTTGGCGCGGGCAACGTCAGCCTTTTCCGGATAGGCCGCGAGCTCGGGCGTCCAGCCGTTGACGAAAGGCGGGTTGGCAACGCCGGTCGGGATCGACTGGCCGCGCATCACGACCTTCTGGATCGCGTTGCGGTCGATCGCCAGATGCATCGCCTCGCGTACGCGCGGGTCGTTGATCGGGTTCTTGTCCGTGACGTTCGACGACTTCAGCGGCGCGTCGCCGAAGCGATAGCCGAAGTAGATGAAACGGTTTTCAGGGCCGGTCTCGACGTTGATGCCAGCGGTATTGGCGAGGCGTTCGACGTCCTGCACCGGAACGTCCTGGACGAGGTCGACCTCACCCGAAAGAAGCGCTGCGACGCGGGTCGCGTTGTCGGCGATCGGCAGGTAGATGATCTCGGTGATGTCCGGCTTCTTCTCGGCCCAGTGGTTCGCGTTGATCTTGAGGACCGAACGGACGTCCGGATCGCGGGATTCGAGAATGTACGGGCCGGTGCCGTTGGTGTTGCGGACGGCGTAGTTGTCGTCGGTCGAGCCAGCCTGCTGCACCTCGACCGCGTTGTTCTTCTCCGTCCAGCCCTTGTCCATGATGAAGGTGTTGGTCAGGTTGTTCGGATAGAGCGGCGACGGGCCGGTCATCTTCACCTCGACGGTGTAGTCGTCGACGGCGGTGACGCTCTCGACTGCCGAATGCAGCTGCTTCAGGTTCGACTTCTCGGAGCGGGCGCGGTCGAGCGAGAACACGACGTCCTCGGCAGTGAAGTCGGAACCGTCGTGGAACTTGACGCCTTCGCGGATCTTGAAGACCCAGACCGTCGGGTCGTCTTCCTTCACCTTCCATTCCGTAGCCAGGCGCGGCTGGAGGCTGCCTTCGACGTCACGATCGACGAGGGTCTCGTAGATGTGATGGACGAAAGTGTGGGTGGTACCCTGGTTCTGCGAGTGCGGGTCCAGTGTCAGTGCGTCCGAATTCCGCGCCCAGCGGATCGTTTCGGCCGACGCAGGCATGACTGCCAGGCCGAGGGCGAGTACGCTCGCGGTAATCAGAAGTTTACGCATGATAACTCCCAAGCAATTTGTTCTTTTAGGTTCTCCGCGGCCGGTCTGCGCCAGGCTACGATTGGCAATAGCTTATGGGAGCCCTCCAGGTTTTGGAAGGGTTGTTTATAACCTGTAGTCTCACGACGGCAGATGTGTCGTAAAATGCTGTTTTCAAATGACTTTCGCACGGGCATCTCTGCGTCTGTAATGCCCGTTGCGCGGCGGTGTTTTCGCTGCGTCAACTTCGCTCTGCTGGGCTCAGTAGTCAGGATGACAATAACAGCCGTCGCGTGCGCCGCTTTGATTCAGCGCAACCGCAACTTTTATTGGAGAAGACCTTTGCGCAGGCTCAGTAGCCGGCGGAGATGTCCACGAGGTGGAGCAGGGGCTCGCCGCGCTCGAACCGCGCGATCTGTTCGAGGATCAGCGGTCCGAGGTGGCGCGGGTCGGACGATGCCGCGGCATGTGGCGTGATGAACACGCGCGGATGGTTCCACAGCGCGCTGTTCTCGGGCAGCGGCTCGACCTCGAACACGTCGAGGCTCGCTTCCTTGAGCGTGCCGTCCTCAAGCGCGCGAAGGATGTCGGCTTCCTTCTGCAGCTTGCCGCGCCCGGCGTTGATGAGGGAGGCGCCGCCAAGGGCGTTGTCGCGGCGAAGGCCGCGCAGCAGCTCGTAGTCGATAATGCCTTCGGTGGCCGGCGTATGCGGCAGCAGGACGACGAGGATGTCGGTGGCGGCAAGGAAGTCGCGCAGGCCATCCTGGCCCGCAAAGCAGTTGACGCCCTCGACCGACTTAGGTGTGCGCGTCCAGCCGTTGACGGTGAAGCCGAGGCCAAGCAGCGCCTTAGCCGCGGCACTGCCGAGTTCGCCAAGGCCCATGATGCCGACGCTGACTTCCGCCGTGGTCGGCTGGTTCGGTTCGAACCAGACCTTTTCCGCCTGCTGGGCACGATAGGTTGAGCCCTGCCGGTGATGGTCCATCACCCGCCAGGTGACGTACTCGACCATGTGGCGGGTCAGGTTCTCCTGAACGATGCGCGCGACAGGCACGTCGGGAAGGTCCGGGTCGGTGAGGATATGGTCAACGCCGGCGCCGAGCGAGAAGATCGCCTTCAGGTTCGGAAACTGCTTCAGGCTGCCGTGCGGGTGCTTCCACACCACCGCGTATTCGACGGTGGGGTCGGCTGGGCCGTCCGGCTCGCTGATGACTTCATGGTCGCCCGCAAGCAGGCGCACCCATTGCGAAGGGTCCCATCCCGTGACCGAAACAAGGATGCGGCCGCGCGCAGAACTGCTCATGAAAATCCCCCCGGAAATTACTGGCTGACGACGCCCTCGGGCGCGGTCTTGATGTCGAATGCGGCAGCGATCAGCGCCCTGGTGTAGTCGGTCTGCGGCCGCTCGAAGATCTGCTCGACCGGACCGTGCTCGACCACCTTGCCGTTGCGCATGACGATGACGTGGTTCGACAGGGCGCGCACGACCTTGAGGTCGTGGCTGATGAAGAGATAGGCGAGGCGGTGCTTGGCCTGCAGGTCGCGCAAAAGGTCGACCACCTGCGCCTGCACGCTCATGTCGAGCGCGGAGGTCGGCTCGTCGAGCATGACGAAGCGCGGCTTTAGCACCATGGCGCGGGCGATCGCGATGCGCTGGCGCTGGCCGCCGGAGAACTCGTGCGGGTAGCGGAAGCGGGTCGCCGGGTCGAGGCCGACTTCCTTGAGTACATCCACCACCATCGCGTCGCGTTCGTCACGGCTGAGCTGCGGCTGGTGGATCTTCAGGCCTTCCTCGATGATCTCCGACACCGACATGCGCGGGCTGAGCGAGCCGAACGGGTCCTGGAAGACGATCTGCATCTCGCGGCGCAGCGGCCGCATCTGCTTGAAGGTGTAGCGGTCGATTTCCCTGTCGCCGAGACGGATGTGGCCTTCGGAGGAAATCATGCGGGAAAGCGCGAGGCCGAGCGTCGTCTTGCCCGAGCCGGACTCGCCGACGACGCCGACCGTCTGGCCCGCCTTCACCTCGATGTCGATGCCGTCGACCGCCTTCACGTGATCAACCGTCTTGCGGAAGAATCCCTGCTTGATCGGGAACCAGACCCTGATGTCCTTGCCGGTCAGCACCGTCTCGGCGTTCGGGTCGGGGTTCGGCGCGCGGCCCTTCGGCTCGGCGGCGAGCAGGTGGCGGGTGTATTCGTGCTGCGGGTTGGCAAAGATCTCGCGGGTTGGGCCCGTCTCGACGATCTTGCCCTTCGTCATCACGCAGACCCGGTCGGCGATGCGGCGCACGATGCCGAGGTCGTGGGTGATGAACAGCATCGACATGTTGTTCTTCTTCTTGAGCGAGGCAAGCAGCTCGAGAATCTGCGCCTGCACCGTGACGTCGAGCGCGGTGGTCGGCTCATCGGCGATCAGCAGTTCCGGCTCGTTGGCAAGCGCCATCGCGATCATCACGCGTTGGCGTTGACCGCCTGAAAGCTGGTGCGGATAGGCGGAGAGGCGCTTTTCCGGCTCACGGATGCCGACCTCGTTGAGGAGTTCGAGCGTACGCGCGCGGGCGGCCGCGTCGCCCATGCCGCGATGCAGCTTGAGGATCTCGCCGATCTGCTGCTCGATCGTGTGCAGCGGATTGAGCGAGGTCATCGGCTCCTGGAAGATCATGGTGATCTTGTTGCCGCGCACCTTGCGCAATTCGCGCTCGTTCTTCGCGAGCAGGTCTTCGCCGTTGAAGATGATCTTGCCCGACGGATGGCTCGCGGCAGGGTAGGGCAAGAGCTTCAGCACCGAGAGCGCCGACACCGACTTGCCCGAACCGGATTCGCCGACGAGCGCGACCGTCTCGCCCTTGCCGACGTCGAACGAGATGTGGTCGACGGCAATCGATTCCCTGCCGCCCTGCGTGAAGGCCACGGAAAGGTCGCGGACGGAAAGGAGGGGCTGCTGCTGGCTCATCTGAAGGTCTTCCGCGGGTCGAAGGCGTCGCGCGTGGCTTCGCCGATGAAGATCAGCAGCGACAGCATGATCGACAGCGTCAGGAAGCCGGTGATGCCGAGCCACGGCGCGTTGAGGTTGCGCTGGCCCTGCCGCAAGAGTTCGCCCAGCGAGGCCGAGCCGGGCGGCAGGCCGAAGCCGAGGAAGTCGAGCGAGGTCAGCGTCGTAATCGAGCCATTGAGGATGAACGGCAGGAAGGTCAGCGTTGCCACCATCGCGTTGGGCAAGAGGTGGCGGAACATGATCGTCCGGTTGGATACGCCGAGCGCGCGCGCAGCGTTGACGTATTCGAAGTTGCGGGCGCGCAGGAATTCGGCGCGGACCACGCCGACGAAGGCGACCCACGAGAACAGCAGCATGATGCCGAGCAGGATGAAGAAGCCCGGCGGCAGAACCGCGGCGATGATGAGGATGAGGTAGAGGACCGGGATCGACGACCAGATCTCGATGACGCGCTGGAAGATGAGGTCGGTCCAGCCGCCGAAATAGCCCTGCACCGCGCCGGCCGAAATGCCGATGACGGCCGAGGCAAGCGTCAGGATCAGGCCGAACAGGACGGAGATGCGGAAGCCGTAGATGACGCGGGCGAGCACGTCGCGCGCCTGATCGTCGGTGCCAAGCCAGTTCCAGTTGCCGACGATGCAGTTGGGATCGTCGACGCCTTCATAGTAGCGCTGGCAGCGGGTTTCCTGGTCGTAGAGCCACGACGGCTTCGAGGGCGCGGCTTCCGGAATGTCGTTGTTGACCGTGCGGTAGGAGTAGCGGATCGGCGGCCAGACGGTCCAGCCATTGGCGTCGATCTCCTCCTGGATCACGGGATCGCGGTAGTCGGTGACGGCGAGGAAGCCGCCGAACTTTTCCTCCGGGTAATCGATCAGCACCGGGAACAGGATCTCGCCCTTGTAGGAGGCGATGATCGGCTTGTCGTTGGCGATGAACTCCGCGAACATCGACAGCACGAACAGGACGAGGAAGATCCACAGCGACCAGTATCCGCGCCGGTTCGCCTTAAAATTCTGCCAGCGGCGCTGGTTGAGCGGCGACAGGAACGGCCGCTTGGCGCGGCGGATGTTTTCGACCTCGGTCTTCGCGACGATCTCCGACATCAGACGTCCCTCCGCTCGAAGTCGATCCGGGGGTCGATCCAGGTGTAGATGAGGTCGGAGATCAGGCCAACGACGAGGCCGATCAGCGAGAAGATGTAGAGGGTTGCGAACACCACGGCGTAGTCGCGGTCAAGCACGGAGCGGAAGCCGAGCAGGCCCAGGCCGTCGAGCGAGAAGATGTTCTCGATCAAGAGCGAGCCGGTGAAGAAGGCCGAGATGAAGGCGGCCGGGAAGCCGGCGATGATGAGCAGCATCGCGTTGCGGAACACGTGGCCATAAAGCACCTGGCGCTCGGAAAGGCCCTTGGCGCGGGCGGTGACGACATATTGCTTGCGGATCTCGTCCAGGAACGAGTTCTTGGTCAGCAGCGTCGTCGTCGCGAAGGCCGAGAGCACCATCGCCGTCAGCGGCAGCGTCAGGTGCCAGAAATAGTCGAGGATGCGCTCGGGCCAGGAAAGGTCCCACCAGTTCTCCGAGACGAGGCCGCGCAGCGGGAACCAGTCGAAGAACGATCCGCCCGCAAACAGCACCATCAAGAGGATCGCGAACAGGAAACCGGGGATCGCGTAGCCGACGATGACGATGCCGCTGGTCCACACGTCGAAGGCCGAGCCGTCCTTGACTGCCTTGCGGATGCCGAGCGGAATCGAGATCGCGTAGGAAATCAGCGTGATCCACAGACCGAGCGAGATCGACACAGGCATCTTCTCGAGGATCAGGTCGACCACGGATATGTCGCGGAAATAGCTGTCGCCGAAATCGAAGCGGATGTAGTTCCAGATCATCGTGACGAAGCGCTCGAGCGGCGGCTTGTCGAAGCCGAACTGCTGCTCGAGCTTGGCGATGAAGGCGGGGTCGAGGCCCTGCGCGCCGCGATAGCGGAAGTCGCCCTGTTCGGCCGCGCTGTTGACGGCCATTTCGCCGCCGCCACCGGAGATGCGATCCATCGAGTCGCCGCCTTCGCCGGTGATCCGCGCGATGACCTGCTCGACGGGCCCGCCGGGCGCAAACTGGATGACGATGAACGATACGGCCATGATCCCGAGCAGGGTCGGGATCATCAGCAGAAGTCGGCGTAGAATATAGGCGCCCATCAGGTCGTCGATCCGGCTTCAGATATGGTCATGCAATAGCTACCGTATTGGTATGGCATGGCAAGCTTGCGTCAGCCGCTCATGCCGGTTGCGGCAACGCTTTCGGGGCGGGTCCACCAGGTGTCGAGGACACCGATATCATATTTCGGGCGGATGGCGGGCTTGTCGTAGTAGTCCCAGTAGGCGAGCCAGTGCGAGGCCTTGTGCCACTGGAAGACGAAATAGTGCCCGGCGCGCAGCAGCCGGTCCATCACGCGGTTCGCCACCCTGAACTCTTCCGGGGTCTTCGCGGCGATAACCTTTTCCAGCACCGCGTCGATCGCGGGGCTGGCGATGCCCGCCAGGTTGAACGAGCCCGGCGCGTTGGCGCTGCTCGAGCCGAACAGCTGCTTGATGAAGCGGTGCGGGTAGAGCGGCATCGGGAAACGCGCGACGACGATGTCGAAGTCAAAGTCGCGCCGGCGTAGAGTGAACTGCGAGGCGTCAACCACGCGGTAGGACGCGTCGATACCGACGCTGCGCAGGTTTTTGATGTAGGCGTTGTGGTGCGGCTCGAAGGTGTTGTCATCGTCGAGGAATTCGACCGACAGCCGCTCGCCAGAAGGGAGGAGCAGCCGGTTGCCGTCGAGCTTGCAGCCCGCCTCGGTGAAGAGCTTCATCGCCTCGCGCGCGAGCTCGCGCACCCGGCCCGAACCGTCCGTCTTCGGCGGAACGTAGGGCTCCTCGAACGCTTCCGGCGGGATGGAGTCGCGCAGCGGCTCCATGAGCGCCAGCTCCGCCTCGTCGGGCAGGCCGGAGGCCTTGTGCTCCGTCTTTTCGTAGAACGACGCCGAGCGTTCATACGAATTGTACATCAGGTTCGCGTTGGCCCATTCGAAGTCGAACAGCAGCCCGATCGCCTTGCGCACGCGCGGGTCGGAGAACTTTTCCCGGCGCGTGTTGAGGAACCAGGCCTGCCCGCCCGAGGGCGTTTCGTCCGGGATCTCCTCGCGTTTGACGCGCCCGTCGAGGATGGCCGGGAAGTTGTAATCGTGCGCCCAGCTGCGCGAGGTGAATTCCTCGCGGAACAGGACGTGCCCGGCCTTGAACGCCTCGAAGCTCGCAGTGCGGTCGCGGTAGTATTCGTAGCGGATGCGGTCGAAGTTGAAGCGGCCGACCATCAGCGGATGCCTGGCCGCCCAGTGGTCCGGCACCCGGTCGAACTCGATGTACGAGCCGAAGGCGAAACGGCCGAGCTTGTAGGGGCCGGAGCCAAGAGGCGCTTCGGACAGCGTTGCCTCGAAATCGCGGCCTTCCCACCATTTGGCGGAAAAGATCGGTGCGCCGACGATGCTGAGGATCGTCGACATGTTGCTGTCGGCAAGCACGGTGACGACGACCTTGTCGTCGCCGACGGCTTCAACGGTCTCGATCTGTCGCAGCGACGAAGCGAGGTTCTCGTGTCCCTTGTCGCGCAGCGTCGTCAGCGAAAAGACGACGTCCGCCGGCGTGATCGGCGAGCCGTCGTGGAAGTAGGCTTCCGGGTCGAGCTCGAACTGCCAGGTGCGGCGGTCGTCGCTGACCGTCACCGTGCGCGCGACATAGCCATAGGCGCTCGACAGCTCGTCGGAGGTGGATTGCATCAGGCTGGCGAAGGTCAGCTCCATACCGAACGGGCCGTTGCCGCGCAGGACGTAACTGTTGAGCGTGTCGAAGGTGTTGAAGTTCTGGTTGAATCTGATCGCCGCCGCCTGCGGCACGATCCGCCCGCCCTTCGGCGCTTCCGGATTGACGTAGTCGAGATGCCTGAAGTCCGGCGGGTATTTCAGGTCCCCGAACGCCGAGATGCCGTAGAGCGGTGTCTGCGTCCTGATTTCGGCTTCGGCGATGCTCGGCAGCTGCGGCGCGATGACTGCAGCCCCCCCGAGGGCGAGGAAGCTGCGGCGGTGAAGGCCGATCCGCTGCGTCATTTCCCGGCCTCGACTTCGATGCTCTCCTCGATCGCCGCCTCCCGCTGCGGGATCACCCACCACGACATGAGGTCGACGCCGATGTAGCGCGGCTGCTGCTCGGGGATGCCGAACTTGTTCCAGAACGCGAAGCGCATCGTCGGCTGGTAGTACTGCGGGATCGCGTAGTAGTTCCAGAGGAGCACGCGGTCGAGCGCGCGGGTCGCGGCGACCAGCTCCTCGCGGTCCTTGGCGTAGATGATCTTGTCGATCAGCGCGTCGACGACCGGGTTCTTGATGCCGGGGACATTGCGCGAGCCCGGCGAGTCGGCCGCCTTGCTGCTCCAGTAGTCGCGCTGCTCGTTGCCGGGCGATTCGCTCTGCGGGAAGCCGGCGGTGATCGCCTCGAACTCGAAGGCCTGGTAGCGCTGGACGTACTGCGACGTGTCGACGATGCGCAGCGAGGCATCAATGCCGAGACGCCTGAGCGTCTGGATCAGGCCGCCCGCGATGACTTCAGAGGTGGGCGAGCCGCCGAGGAACTCGATCTTGAACTGCTCGCCGGTCTGCTTGTTGACCATGCGGCCGTCCTTGATGGCCCAGCCAGCCTCGTCGAACAGCTTTACCGCCTCGCGCAGATTGTCACGCTCGGCCGTGCGCGAATCGAACACCGGCAGCTTGAACTCCTCGATGAACAGCTCCGGCGGCAGGTCCTTGCGGAACGGCTCGAGGATTTCCAGCTCCTTGCCCTCCGGCAGACCCCGCGATGCGAGCTCGGAATTTTCCCAGTAGCTCGACAGCCGCTTGTTCATGCCGAAGAACTGCAGCCGGTTCTGTTCCTCGAAATTGTAGGCGAGGGTGAGGGCCTTGCGGATGCGGCGGTCCTGAAAGCGCGGCAGGCGCATGTTGAACACGAAGGCCTGCATCTGCTGCACGCCGCCCTGCTGGAACTCGCGCTTGATGACGTCGCCGCGCTCGAAGGCGGGGAACTTGTACTCGACCGCCCAGCGGCGGGTGCTGAGCTCGCGCCGCACGTCCTCGATGCCGCCCTTGGTGAAGGCGACGAAGGCGGCGTTGTCGTCCTGGAAGTAGGTGTAGACCAGCTCGTCGAAATTGTTGCGGCCGATGTTCACCGGGATCTTCTCGCCCCAGTAGTCCTTCACGCGCTCGTAGACGACGCGGTTGCCGGGCGAGAACGACTTGACCTTGTAGGGACCGCTGCCGAGCGGCGGCTCCAGCGTCGGGTTGCGGATGTCGCGCTTCTGACCTTTCGCGTTCTCGCCTTCCCACCAGTGCTTCGGCAGGACGTAGAGGTCGCCCATGATGTGCGGGAGTTCCCGGTTGCCGGTCTGGTCGAAGCGGAACTCGACCTCATGGTCGTTGAGCGCGACCGCTTCCTTCACGTTGGCGAAATAGCCGCTGTATTGCGGGCTGATCTCCTTGAGGACGTTGAGCGACCAGATCACGTCCTCGGCGGTGATCGGCGTGCCGTCATGCCAGCGCGCGTCCTTGCTGAGACGGTAGGTGGCCGAGGAATAGTCGTCCGGGTACTTGAAGGCCTCGGCGATCAGCGCGTGGCTGGTGCCCGCCTCGTCGGGCGACTGCTCCATCAGCGTTTCCCACACCTGGGTGATTCCCGCAGCCGGTGTGCCGCGGATGATGAACGGGTTGAAGCTGTCGAAGGTGCCGAACGCGGTGCTGTTCAGCGTGCCGCCCTTGGGCGCGTCGGGATTGACGTACGGGTAGCGCTCGAAGGGGGCGGTCTCGGCGTTCTCGGCGATGAGCGACGAAGTGGTGCGCCATTCATCTGCGCTGGCGGGGAGGGCTGCCGCAGAAAGCGTTGCCATCGCAGACAGGCCCGCGACCAGGTTACGCCAGCTCAAAATTCCCATCTTCGTCCTCGCGCCTCGGTTTCGGTTCGGGTCGATTCGGGGAGAGTAACCGCTTGCGTGGGGATTGGAACTGCTCCCCCGGTGATTTGCCTCGCCCGGATCAACGATAACAAAAAAGCCGGGCTAAACCCGGCTTTTTCGTGATCCGAAGATTAAATCCGCGTTACTGCGCAGCGGGCTGCTCGGCCGGAGCCTCGGTGGCCGGGGCAGTCTCCGGCGAAGCGGAGGTGCCGTCGTCCTGCGTGTCAGGCTGTGCCGGCGCGGCGTCAGCCGGAGCGGAAGGTGCAGCGTCTGCCGGAGCTTCCTGGGCAGCCGGAGCAGCGTCGGCCGGAGCGGCTTCCTCAGCCGGGGCCGCGTCGCCCGCGCCAACCTCAGGCAGCGGAGCCGGTTCGTCGGCCAGAGTGCGCAGGTATGCGATCAGGTCTGCTTCCTGCTCCGGCTTCTTCACGCCAGCGAACGCCATGGCGGTGCCCGAGACGTAGCTACGCGGAGCCTTCAGGAAGCCCGAGAGGTGCTCGTAGTCCCAGACGACCTGACCGCCCTGCGAGAACTCGCGCATGCCAGCCGAGTAGCTGAAGCCCTCATGCGAGGCGACCGGACGGTTCACGATGCCCCAGAGGTTCGGGCCGACCTTGTTTGCGCCACCCTTTTCCGCGGTGTGGCAGGCCGCGCACGGCTTGAAGACAGCCTGGCCCTTTGCCGGGTCGGCGTTCTGCAGCAGTTCGGCGATCGACGGGCCTTCGGCGGCAGCCTCGCCGCCAGCGCCGGCACCGCCACCTTCCACGACCGCGACTGCGTAACCGGGGGTCTCGGGCGCGTGCGTGGCGAAGATGGTATCGGACGCAAGGCTGACCGAAAACATCACAAACACCACTGCAAGGAACGCGCCGATCAGCTTATTGAGCTCGAACGAATCCATCATCTGCCAAAGGCTCCCTTGATCCGGCCAACTAGGCCCGCCGTGCGTCAATTCAACCTGCGTCCTGCGCGGCCGAAATCCCCCGTGCGGCGGGTGCCGGTGAAAATCGCGCGGAAACTAGGTCTTTTGCTCGTTCCTTGCAACACATATAAGAACGCTTCCCGGTGAGACGTTTTGCCACTTTTCCAGCTGTCGAGCACGTGGATTCCTATGTCAGTCCTTATTCTTATACCGGCGCGCATGGCGTCGACGCGCCTGCCAGGCAAGCCCCTTGCGGACATTGCCGGCCGTCCTATGATTGTTCACGTGGCCGACCGCGCCAGACAGAGCGGTTTGGGGCGCGTCGTCGTCGCCACCGATTCGCCTGAGGTGGCCGATGCTGCCCGAGCTCACGGCCACGAAGCCGTGATGACCGATACGAAGCACCAGTCCGGCTCCGATCGCGTGTTCGAGGCACTTCAGACGCTTGATCCGGAAGGGAAGATCGAATCCATCATCAACCTGCAGGGCGACCTGCCGACGATCGATCCCGCCGTGATCCAGGCAGCTCTTGCGCCGCTCGATGATCCGGCGGTGGACATCGGCACGCTCGGCGTCGAGATCGTTGATGAGGAAGAAAAGACCACGTCGAGCGTGGTGAAGATCGTGGGTTCGCCGGTAAGCTCCACGCGCCTTCGAGCGCTCTACTTTACCCGCGCCACCGCCCCGTGGGGCGAAGGCCCGCTCTACCATCATGTCGGCATCTACGCCTGGCGCCGCGCAGCGCTGGAGCGATTCGTCTCGCTTGGCCAGTCGGTGCTTGAAAAGCGCGAGAGCCTGGAGCAGCTTCGCGCGCTCGAAGCCGGCATGCGTATCGACGCCGAAATCGTCAATTCCGTCCCGCTCGGCGTCGACACGCCACAAGACCTCGAACGCGCCCGCGCTCTTATCGAAGGCCGCTAATCATGATTGCCAAGACCAACAGGATCTCGTTCCAGGGCGAACCCGGTGCCAACTCCGACACCGCCTGCCGCGACATGTTCCCGGACATGGAGCCGCTGCCGTGCCCGTCGTTCGAGGACGCGTTCAACGCGGTGGAGACCGGCAAGGCGGACCTCGCCATGATCCCGATCGAGAACACGCTCGCGGGCCGCGTCGCCGACATCCACTATCTCTTGCCCGAGTCGCGCCTTTTCATCGTCGACGAGTACTTCCTGCCGATCCACTTCCAGCTCATGGTCCTGCCGGGCGTGAAGAAGGAAGGGATCAAGTCGGTCCACAGCCACATCCACGCCCTCGGCCAGTGCCGCAAGGTGATCCGCAAGAACCGCTGGAAGCCGGTCGTCTCGGGTGACACGGCAGGTGCCGCGCGCATCGTCGCCGAAGAAGGCGACCGGTCCCAGGCCGCGCTTGCGCCGCGCCTTGCCGCCTCGCTCTACGGCCTCGACATCATCGAGGAGAACGTCGAGGATGCCGAGAACAACGTCACCCGCTTCGTCGTGCTGTCGAAGGAAAAGCGCTGGGCGCCGCGCACCGACCCGTCCGAACTGATGATGACGACCTTCGTCTTCCGGGTGCACAACATTCCGGCCGCGCTCTACAAGGCGCTCGGCGGCTTTGCCACCAACAGCGTCAACATGACCAAGCTCGAGAGCTATCAGCTCGGCGGCAAGTTCTATTCGACGCAGTTCTACGCCGACATCGAAGGGCATCCGGACGACAAGAACGTCGCCCAGGCCCTCAAGGAGCTCGCCTTCTTCTCCAAGGAAGTGCGCATCCTCGGCGTCTACAAGGCCCACCCGTTCCGCCTGACCCAGGACCAGGATCAGGACGACTGAAATTGCAGGTTCAAGGCCGCAAAGGCATTTTCGCGTTCACGCGCCATGAACTCGCGCTGATCGCCATCACCGTCGTGTGGGGCGGCACGTTCCTCATCGTCCAGAAGGCGATGACAGTGAGCGGGCCGGCATTCTTCGTCGGCATCCGCTTTCTCGCTGCTGGCGCCGTGACCTGCATCCTGTTCCACAAGGGCATGCGCGGCTTTACCCACCGCGAAATCTTTGGCGGCATCGCGATCGGCTTCACGCTGGCGATCGGCTACGACCTGCAGACCTATGGCCTGCAGACGATCACCAGCAGCCAGTCGGCCTTCCTGACGGCGCTGTACGTTCCGATCGTGCCGCTGTTGCAGTGGCTGGTGCTCGGGCGCCTGCCGCGCCTGATGAGCTGGGTCGGCATCGTCTTCGCCTTTGCAGGCCTCGTGCTTTTATCGGGACCCGATGCCGGAACGATCAGCCTCAGCGTGGGCGAGATTGCGACTATCCTCTGCGCCGTGGCCGTGGCCGCTGAGATCATTCTGATCGGCCGCCTTGCCAATGACGTCGACAGCCGCCGCATCACGGCTGTTCAGCTTCTTTCCGGCGGCGTGTTCTCGCTCATGGCGATGCCGATCACGGGCGAGAGCGTGCCTGACTTCTCCTGGATCTGGCTGATTGCCGCGCTCGGCATGGGCGTTGCGAGCTCGATCATCCAGTTCACGATGAACTGGGCGCAAAAGGAAGTCTCGCCGACCCGCGCGACCGTCATCTATGCGGGCGAGCCGGTCTGGGCAGGCATTTTTGGCCGCATCGCCGGCGAGCGCCTGCCGGGCCTTGCCCTGCTGGGCGCGGCCCTGATCGTGCTTGGCGTCATTGCCAGCGAAATGCAGCCGCCGAAATCGATGCGGAAGAGCGACGGGGAGAAAGCGTAGGGCGCTTGTGCTGCCGGCTCTAGTGATGCTGCGGTTGGGCCCGCCTGCGTCTGTCTCCCGATCTCTCCCGCAGCTCGCTTGTGATGGCGCCTCATGTTGGTCGCGTCTGGCTTCTACGCCGCCCCTTTGCCTTCGAAGTCTCCGCTTAATGAGCCCCCTCCGCCGCCTTCGGCGTCACCTCCCCCGCTTCGCAGGGGAGGATCCGCGGCAGCGCCTAGGTTTGGCGTCACCTTCTCGCCTTCAGCGTTCCGCCCATCCATGCCTGAACCTTCAAGCCGCAGCGGCGGGACAGAACGCGCGCGGCGGTTCCGGGATCCTCCCCTACGAAGTGGGGGAGGGGGACCATGCGAAGCATGGTGGAGGGGGCGTCGTGGAGCGCGGACGGGGCCCGCTTTCCTGCTCCGCGCAGGGGGGATCCGCGGCAGTGCTGGTGGTTGGCGTGGCCTTTCCGCCTTCATCGTTCCGGCATGGATGGCCGGGTCAAGCCCGGCCATGACGAAAGGGAGGGGGGTAGGAGGGGGACCATGCGAAGCATGGTGGAGGGGGCGGCGTGGAGCGCGGCGTCGATGGGAAAACCTGCTATTCTGCCTCTGCCCAGAAGCGGATGAGGTGGTGCGCGATCGCCGCGCTTGGCGGCAGGCGCAGTTCCTGCGGATGCGTGCCGGCGAGCATCTCTCTGACCTCCGCCCGGTCGAACCAGCGGCAGTCCTCCAGCTCCTTGCCGTCGAAGCTGATGTCGTCGTTGAGCGCCTCCCCGTAGCAGCCGATCATCAGCGAATGCGGGAAGGGCCAGGGCTGACTTGCATGGTAAGCGACGCGGCCGAGGCGGATGCCGGACTCTTCGAGGACCTCGCGGCGCACCGCGTTCTCGATGGTCTCTCCCGGCTCGATGAAGCCGGCGAGTGCGGAATACATGCCGGGCGCAAAGTGCGGGCTGCGGCCGAGCACGCAGCGATCGCCCTTGACCGCCAGCATGATCGCGACCGGGTCGGTGCGCGGAAAATGCTCGGTCTCGCACTGGGTGCAGACGCGCTTGTAGCCGCCGATCCGCATCTCCGTCCTGCCGCCGCAGCGGCCGCAGAACTTGTGGGTGTGATGCCAGATGAGCAACGCCGCGCCCTGCGCCAGTTCGCCGGTCGCTTCGGACGAAAGCAGACCCTGCGTGTAGATCGAGCGGTGGTCGATCGCCTTGATGTTTTCGGGAAGATCGTCGGGCTCGACCGAGCCGGGTGCGACGACGACCGGCCCAAGCTCGGACATGCCGAGCAGCACGGCGTTGTCGAGCTTTGCATTCATCGCCTCTGCCTCGACACGGCTAAAATAGGCGTCAGGCTCGGCGCCGCCGATCTTCACGTAAATGCGGCCGGCACGTGACTGCATGATGCGCACGCGCGGGTCGGCGAGTGCCTGGGAGAGGGATTCCTCGCTGCGGTTTTCGGACTGGCGGTCGATGCGGTTGCCGGCGAAGCCGACGAACTGGCTGGGCTCGCGTTCGGGGCCGGTGAGCGGAGCAAAGGTCATGTTCGTAATTTTCTGCGGTGTCAGGAAAGCGCGGCGCGGATGGTGTCGATGAACCGGTGCAGGTCCTCGCGCCGGTAGGGCTCGCGCTGGCCGTAGCCCCACACCGGGCCCGGCCAGTTGGGATCGTTCTCGTCGCGGGCAACGACGTGGTAGTGCAGCTGCGAGACGACATTGCCGAGCGCGCCGACATTGATCTTGCGGCAGGAGGTGAGGCGCTTCAGCGCCTGGCTCACCGTATTCGCCTCGAAGATCAGCATCGTCTGGTCGAGCGGGGTGAGATCATGGAGCTCGGTGATGCCGGGGCGCTGGGGGACGAGGATCAGCCACGGCCAGCGGCTGTCGTCCATCAGCCTCAGTTCGCACAGGCCGAGCCACAGCACGGGCACAGTGTCGCGCTCCAGGCGCGGGTCGAGTTCGAAAGCGGCCTTCCCGGCACCTATCACGACGTTTCCTCTCCATGTTTTTCCAGTGAAGCTAGATGGCTGCAGCGCGGCCTGCAAGCGAATCGTGAATGGCGGGCAGATCGCCCCTTGCATTCGGCCGGCGAATTGCCGATATGGACGGTGGGAGGTTGGTGGTGGACGAGCCACTCGCCAACCGGGTCAGGTCCGGAAGGAAGCAGCCCTAACGAGCCACGGCACGGGTCACCGTGCCAGCCTCCCACCCTTTTCTTTCCGCCATCCGCCGCATCGGCTGCGGCGTGCGGTTGACGCAGTCGGCTGCCGGCGGCGAAACTCGGGCTTCGCAGCATTCCGCAGGGGAGTTTGGCCGCAGGCATGGCTGACGCAGGAAAAGACGCGACACAGACCGGCGCCTACAGGGTCCTGGCGCGCAAGTACCGTCCCCGCGACTTCAATTCCCTCATCGGCCAGGAGCCGATGGTCCGCACCCTCACCAACGCCTTCAACACCGGCCGCATCGCGCAGGCCTGGATGCTGACGGGCGTGCGCGGTGTCGGCAAGACGACCACGGCACGCATTCTTGCCCGCGCCCTCAACTACAAGACCGACACGGTCGACCGCCCTTCGGTCGACCTTTCGGTGCCGGGCGTCCACTGCGACGCCATCATGGAAGGCCGCCATGTCGACGTGATCGAGATGGACGCGGCCTCGCACACCGGCATCGACGACATCCGCGAGATCATCGAGCAGGTCCGCTACGCGCCGGTATCCGCGCGCTACAAGGTCTACATCATCGACGAGGTCCACATGCTGTCGAACCAGGCCTTCAACGGCCTGTTGAAGACGCTTGAGGAACCGCCGCCGCATGTGAAGTTCATCTTCGCGACCACGGAAATCCGCAAGGTCCCGATCACCATCCTGTCACGCTGCCAGCGCTTTGACTTGCGCCGCATCGATGCCGCGCTGATCAAGCAGCACCTGGCGCATATCGGCGAGCTCGAGGGCGTCGAGGCCGAGGACGAGGCGCTTGCCATGGTCGCGCGCGCCGCCGAAGGCTCGATGCGCGACGCGCAGTCGATTTTCGACCAGGCGATCGCGCATTCGTCGGGCAAGGTGACGGCCGAGACGGTGCGCGACATGCTGGGCCTTGCCGACCGCGCCCGCATCATCGACCTGTTCGAGCTTCTGATGAAGGGCGACGTTGCCGGGGCGCTGACGGAGTTCCGCGCGCAGTATGACGCCGGCGCCGACCCCGCGACCGTGCTGACCGAGATGGCCGAGTTCAACCATCTCGTCACCCGCATCAAGTTCGTGCCGGCTGCGGCCGAGGACGCGGCGCTTTCGCAGGACGAGCGCACGCGCGGCCTCGATTTTTCGAAGCAGCTTTCGGTGCGCGTCCTGTCGCGCACCTGGCAGATGCTGCTCAAGGGTATTTCCGAAGTGCAGACGGCGAACCGCCCGGTCAACGCGGCGGAGATGGTGCTGATCCGCATTGCCCATGCCGCGACGCTGCCGACGCTCGACGAGGCGCTGAAGCAGCTGGAGCAGGGCGGCGGCGTTCCTTCCGGCGGCGGGGTGCCGCGCGGCAATGGCGGAGCGCCGATGGGCGGCGGTGTCACGGCAGCGGCAATTGCCACGCAGACCTTCGCCGCGCCGGTCAATGGCGGCGGCCAGACCATGCGGCTCGTCGCCTCGCAGCCGCAGCCGCAGCCTCAGATCCAGCCGCAAGCCGTGGCGGCGCCGCAGCCCGAGCAGGCGCCGGCCCCCGAGACCGAGCCTGCGGTCAAGATCAACTCGCTGTCCGACCTTGCCAAGCTCGCGGAATCGAACCGCGACATCGCGCTGAAGGTGATGATCAAGCGCTTCCTGCGCCCGGTCTCGATCGAGCCCGGCCGACTGGAGGTAAGCCTGACGCCCGATGCGCCACGCGACCTAGTGCCGAACCTTTCCAACCGTCTCAAGGAATGGACGGGACGGCCGTGGATGGTGACCGTCTCGCGCGAGGCAGGCGGCGCAACGCTCGCCGAGATCGAGGCCGAGCGGCGCGAGCACGCGATGATGGACGCGCGCAACGATCCGGCGGTCGCCGCGATCATGGCGCGCTTCCCCGGCGCCAAGATCGTCAACGTGACCATCCCGAATGCGGGCGAGGACGACGAAGAAGCGGAAGCGACGGCTGATCCGATGCCGGATCCCGGCGTTGACGACGACGATGATGAAATCTGACGTTTTGTGGAGACGAGTATGAAAGACCTCCTCGGCATGATGAGCAAGGCGAAGGAGATGCAGGCCAAGTTCCAGGCCATGCAGGAAGAGATCGCCAACACCGAAGCCACCGGCCTCGCAGGGGGCGGACTCGTTCAGGTCGTGCTTTCCGGCAAGTCGGAGATGCGCTCGCTGAAGATCGACCCGTCGCTGTTCAAGGAAGACGACGTCGAGGTTCTGGAAGACCTGATCCTTGCCGCGCACAACGACGCCCGCTCCAAGGTCGAGGCGATCATGCAGGAAAAGTCGCGCGAGCTGACCGCTGGCCTGCCGATCCCTCCCGGCTTCAAGCTGCCGTTCTAGGAACTTTGCGAATCGGGCCGTTTCAGCTTCGGCCTGATCTGCGGCATTTACGGAAAAAGGCGAGCCTCCGGTTTCGGGGGCTTGTTTGTTTTGACGGTTTCCTGCGCCGGGCTTGCAGCGCCGGCGGGCGGCCGCACGCGTTTAGGCATGGCAACTGTGTTTGTCAGGCGAAGGCTTTGCCGTCCCGGAGCATGGCGTTGAGGACGGTGACGAGCTTTCGGGCGACGGCGATGATGGCGACCTTCTTCGAGCCAGAGCGCTGGGCAATGCCACTGTAGAAGTCCTTGAAGCGCTGGTTTGCCCGGATGGCTCCAAGCGCTGCCATGTAGAGTGCCTTGCGCACCCGCGGCCTTCCGCCAGCAATGGCGCG
>Ga0180223_1000566_pt1 | contig 43597 bp, 41 predicted proteins | sample eDN5th30CKraftOP_FD_151337 | JGI IMG/M metagenome (GOLD analysis project Ga0180223, IMG submission 151337) | Enriched Organic Plus compost microbial communities from Emeryville, California, USA - eDNA 5th pass 30_C Kraft OP (version 2) (version 2) ... | reverse complement strand
TGACCGACGTGAGCGCCATAGCAAGGCGGCTCGATGCCGTGGCCTGTTTTGTCGGCGACGTCGCGGCGCGCGCCGAGACGCGTTCGCGGCTTGCCGCCGCGCCCGATCTGGCCCGTGCGCTGACCCGCATCGCGTTGCAGCGCGGAGGTCCTCGTGACCTAGCCGCGATCCGCGATGGCATCGCCGCGGCCCACGAACTCGCCCGCGCGCTCGCCACCATCAAGGACGCGCCGGAGGAGATCGCCGAAGCGCTCGGCCTGTGCCGCAAGGTCGATGCCACGCTCGCCGATGAACTGTCCCGCGCGCTCGGCGATGAACTGCCGCTGATCAAGCGCGACGGCGGCTTCGTCCGCGAGGGCTACGCCACGCCGCTCGACGAGAACCGCGCGCTGCGCGATGAATCGCGTAGAGTCATTGCCGCGCTGCAGGCGCGCTATGCCGACGAGACCGGCGTCAAGGCGCTCAAGATCAAGCACAACAATGTGCTCGGCTATTTCGTCGAGGTGACGGCGCTCAACGCCGACAAGATGATGCAGCCGCCGCTGAACGCAACCTTCATCCACCGCCAGACTTTGGCGGGCCAAGTGCGCTTCACCTCGACCGAACTCGGTGAGCTCGAAGCCAAAATCGCCAGCGCCGCCGACCGCGCACTCGGCCTCGAGCTCGAAATTTTCGACAAGCTCTGCGCCGCCGTCATCGCGCAGGGCCACGCCATCAAGCAATGCGCCGAGGCGCTGGCGCGGCTCGATGTGGCCTCCAGCCTCGCCGCGCTCGCGGCCGAATGCAATTATGCGCGGCCGCAGGTCGATGACAGCCACGCCTTCACCATCGAAGGCGGCCGCCATCCCGTGGTCGAACAGGCTTTGTCGCGCGACGGCACGCCCTTCGTCGCCAATGACAGCGACCTTTCTCCGCCGAACGCGGATGACGAGCGCGCCGCCGGCCGCATCTGGCTGATCACCGGCCCGAACATGGCCGGCAAATCGACCTTCCTGCGGCAGAACGCGCTGATCGCCATCCTCGCGCAGATGGGATCATTCGTGCCGGCGAAAGCCGCGCATATCGGCGTCGTCGATCGCCTGTTCTCACGCGTCGGCGCCGCCGACGATCTGGCGCGCGGCCGCTCGACCTTCATGGTGGAAATGGTCGAGACCGCCGCCATTCTCAATCAGGCCGGCAATCGCGCGCTGGTCATCCTGGATGAAATCGGCCGTGGCACCGCGACCTTCGACGGCCTGTCGATCGCCTGGGCGACCATCGAGCACCTGCACGACGTCAACACCTGCCGCTCGCTCTTCGCCACGCATTATCACGAACTCACCGCGCTGTCGGCGCGGCTTGCCCGCGTCCACAACGTCACCATGAAGGTGAAGGAGTGGAAGGGCGACGTCGTCTTCCTTCACGAGGTCGTCGCCGGCGCCGCCGACCGCTCCTACGGCATCCAGGTGGCGAAGCTCGCCGGCCTGCCCGCGAGCGTCATCGAGCGCGCCAAGGTCGTGCTCGCCAAGCTCGAACAGGAAGACCGCGCAGCACCCAAGGGCTTCGAGGACCTGCCGCTGTTCGCGGCGAACTATCAGCCGCCGGCAGCGCCGGCCGAATCGGCGCATGGGCGTGTCATTGCCGCCATCGCCGCGATCAATCCCGACGAGCTGTCGCCGCGCGAGGCGATGGAGGCGTTGTATCAGTTGAAGGCAAAGCTGAAAGAGGCGGAAAAGAAGTAGCGCTAGCTTTTCATGGCCGGGCATTAGCCCGTCGAAGACGGGCGTAAACGCCCTTATGTCCCGGCCATCCCGCTTAAGGATGCACTGTGCCCTCCTAAGCGGGATGCCCTGCACAAGGCCGGGCATGACAGGAAAGTATGCGGCCGCCTATTTGCGCCGATTCTTCCACACCCACAGCAGCCCGTTCCACGCCACGCCGATGGCAAGGCCGATCAGATAGGCCCACCACACGCCGATGGGCTCGGCGAGCAGATGCACCGCGAGCAGGCCGAGCGTCAGCCCGATGAGCGGCACCTGCAGATGCGCCGCGACGCTCGCGGCCGCCGCGCCGCCAGCGCGCGTGTAAAGGATGATGAAGAACGAACTCATCGCCACGGGGAAGAAGGCGAAGACACCCGAAAAGTAGGAGCCGATCGACGAGCTCAAGCCCGTGACTGTGACGACCACAAGCGTCACGATGGCGGCGCGCCAGGCGAGATCGCGCTTGGTCAGGGTCACGCGTGCTCTCGCCTTCACGTCGCCCAGGAAATGCGAGGCGATATAGATCGTGATCGGAAAGACGATGGCGTTAGTCAGGAGCGCGGTTGGCGCCGTCCACGGCACCAGACGCGACAGGAAAGCGCCGCCGAGCCAGACCAGCAGCGCGCCGCCAAGGCTCGGCAGCAGCCGGTAACGCGGCGCCAGCATGGCAAAGGTCAGTGCGAAGATCGGCCCGACTGCATTCGCGACAATGCTGCCGATCGCGCTTTCGGCGATGAAACGCGCATCGTGCTCGATAGCGAGGATAATCATCGCCGCGCCGCCGGCTGTCGGCAGCGCCGCGATCAGCGCGCCGATGAACGGCCCGGAGCGTTCGACCACCACCGACGCAACGACGACGATGCTCGCCGTCATGACGATCTTGAGCGCGAGGCCGAACCAGAACAGCGGTGTGACCAGAACGGCGCTCATGCGGTTTTGACCCTGCGAATGAAGAAAATGATCACATTGACCGCGACCGATACGGCGAGCGTCAGGACCAGCGCCCAGACCGAACCGAGCGGCTCCGCCATCAGATGCAATGCAAGCATGGCAAGGCCAAACCCGCCGAGGCCGACGGCCGAGTGGGCGAGAACCGTCGCCGCCGCTCGCCCGCCAACACGGGGATGCAGGATGATGGCGATGCTCGTGAGCACGATGGGAAACACGGCGAGATTACCGCTCGCGGCCGGACCGATGTGGTGGCTCAACGTGACGACGATGCCGACGAGCAGCGCCACCAGCCCAGCGCGCAAGATATAGTCGTACCAGTAGGTCCGCATGCGCGGGAAGTGGATGTGCGGCAGCATCTTCTGCACTGCCAGCGCAATGCCGACGGCAGCGACGTTGACCGCGATCGTACCCCAGAGCCCGAGTTGCAGTTGGTTACCCAATAGCCAAATCGACAGGCCCCACATCAGGAACGCACCGGCAAGACTCACGATCAGCGATCGCTTCTGCGCCAGCAGGCAGTAGGTCAGCGCAAAGAAGATATTGATCACGTTCGACAACATGCTGCCGAGCGCGCTGGCGCCGATGAAGGCCGCGTCGTGATCGATGGCTAGAAAGATGTAGATCGGCCCGGCGCTGATGGGCAAAGTCGCCACCAGGCCACCGATCAGCGGCCCGGCCCGTTCCGCCGTCACCGTCGCCGCGATGAGAAACGCGGCGGTCACGGCCATGCGGACGACCAGCGTCAGCGCGAAATAGAGATCGGGAGACATTGAGGCGCGCTCTCTTGAGCTTTCTTATTGTCGTCCCCGCGAAGGCGGGGACCCATACGCCCTGTGCTACCGAGAAACTGTGGATATGGGTCCCCGCCTTCGCGGGGACGACTCACCACTAGACCTTCGCCATTGTCACATCGACCTGCGGGCCGCTCTTGATGGTCTGGTAGACCACGCAATAGCGCTCGGTGAGCTTGAGAAGCTGGTCGAGCTTTTCCTGCGGCGCGTCGGTATCGAGATCGAAGCGCAGGCGGATCTGGGCGAAGCCGACCGGCGCATCCTTGGCGACGCCGAGCGTGCCGCGGAAATCGAGATCACCTTCAGCCGAAACCTTGCCCGACTTCAGCGGAATCTCGAGCGCAGTCGCCACCGCCTTCACGGTGACGCCAGCGCAGGCGACAAGCGCTTCCAGCAGCATGTCGCCCGAGCACAGCTCGAGACCCGAGCCGCCCGTCGCCGGATGGAGGCCGGCGACCGCGAGCGCGCGGCCGGTTTCCACCTTGCAGGCGATGCTGGTGTCGTCGAGCGTGCCCTTGGCCTTCAGCGTGATCATCGCCGAAGCGGCGTCGCTCTTGTACTTGTCCTTGATCGGCGCCTGCATGGCGCGCAGTTCATTGGCATCCATAGTCGTTGTTTCCTTAGGCGTTCGTCAGCACGACGCGGCCGACCACCTTGCCGGCCTTGAGATCGTCGAGCGCTTCCTGCACCTCGTCGAGCGGACGCTCGCGGATCGGCACCGGCGGCGCACCGGTGCGGCTGACCAATTCGAGCAACTCCTTCATGTCCGGCAGCGAGCCGACATAGGAGCCCTGAATGGTCATGGCGCGCATCGGGAAGAACGGCGTCGAGATGGTGATGTCGCCGCCGAACAGGCCAACGATGACGATCCTGCCGCCTTTGGTGACGAGCCCGTCGATCGAGAGCTTCACCGTGTCGGACGAGCCGACGAAGTCGATGACCGCCCAGGCACCGCCTTTGGTGGCGTCGATGATCTGCTTGGCGGCGTCCGGCGCGCGACCGTCGATGGCCGCCGTCGCGCCGGCTTTCAGCGCGGCCTCGCGCTTGACCGGGTCGATATCGACCATGATGACGCTCTTGCCGCCCATCGCCTTATGCAAGGCGATGGCCATCAGGCCGAGACCGCCGGCACCCATGATGACGACCGGCTCGTCCTTGAGCGTGTCGCTGACCTTCTTGAGCGCGCTGAACGCCGTGACGCCCGAACAGGCGAGCGGCGCGGCCTGCACCGGGGTGAGATTGCCGATGTCGAACAGGTGGCGCGGATGCGGCACGATGAGATGGCTGGCATAGCCGCCATCGGAAAACACGCCGAGATTCTTCGGCGTCTTGCAGAGGTTTTCCTCGCCGCGCCGGCAGACCATGCACTCGCCGCAACCGATCCAGGGATTGGCGAGCTTGACCTCACCGATTTTGACGCCCTTGGCGTCGGGGCCGACGGCGACGACCTCGCCGACATTCTCGTGGCCCATGGTCAGCGGCAGCTTGATGCCGCGCTCGAGAAGCTGCAGGCGTTTGCCGCCGCCGAGTTCGTAGTAGCCATCCCAGATATGGATATCGCTGTGGCAGACGCCGGACGCCTTGATCTTCAGGAGCACCTCGGTGCCCTTGGGTTCCGGCGTCGGCTTTTCATTGAGTTGAAGGGGCTGCCCACAGGTGCAGACCTGGAACATACGCATGTCGTTTCTCTCCCGGATGGCATTTTGGCCCGGGACCATAGCCCATGATCCCGAAAAGTGGGACCCGGATTTCGGATAAGCTCATGTGCCAAAAAGAGGGGCCGCTACCACCACATCCCGGCCCCTGCCGGAGCCTCATCCTCTTTTTCGTGGGGCCTGCGCGCCAGCGAGCGGTCGAGCGCGGCGAGAACCTGCTTTTTGACGCCCTCGAACCGCGCCGACTGGCGGTCGCGCGGCCGCGCCAGGCCGGTCACGATCTCCTCGAACAGCCGTCCCGGCCGCGGCTTCATCACGTAGATGCGGTCGGCGAGCACAACCGCCTCCTCAACGTCGTGCGTCACCAGGATCAGGGTCGGCCGCAGGTCGGCCCAGAGGTCGAGCAGATGCTCCTGGAGGTCGGCGCGGGTGAAGGCGTCGAGCGCCGAGAACGGCTCGTCGAGCAACAGCACCTCGGGACGCGGCACCAGCGCCCGGGCAATCGCCACGCGCTGCGCCTGACCGCCGGACAGTTCGCGCGGCCACGCCCGCGCCTTGTCGGCGAGGCCGACGCGGCGAAGCGCTTCGCCGACGCGGGCAACGCGCTCGGCCTTCGGCAGGTGGTCGAGACCGAAGCCGATATTGTCGGCGACGCTCAGCCACGGCAGCAGGCGCGGCTCCTGGAACACGATGCCGATCTTCTCATGCGGCGCGGTGACGGCGGCGCCATCGAGCACGACGCGGCCGCGGCTCGGCGTGTCGAGGCCGGCGACGGCGCGCAGCATGGTCGACTTGCCGCAACCGGAGCCGCCGACGATGGCGACGATCTCGCCCGGCTGCACGGTGAAGCTGACGCCCTCGAGCGCATGCGCGCCGTTCGGATAGATTTTGCCGACGCCTTCGAGCTGCAACATCGCCTCAGGCCTCCGAATGCCGGGCGCGGTCTTCCCAGCGCAGCAGCGGCGCGGTCAAACCAACGATCAGCCAGTCGGTGATCTTGCCGAGCACGGCGAAGGCGACGATGGCGGCGACGATCTGCGCCGGCTTGCCGAGTTGCTGGCCGTCGACCAGCAGGAAGCCGAGACCTTCCGACGCGCCCATGAATTCGGCGGCGACGACGAACATCCAGCCAAGGCCGAGGCCGGAGCGCAGCGCCACCACATAGGACGGAAGCACGGCCGGCAGCAGAATGCGGCGCACCATCTGGATGCCGGACAGGCGGAAGGCGCGGCCGACCTCGACCACTTTGCGGTCCACCGAGATCACTGCGCCCATGACGCCGAGATAGACGGGGAAAAAGACGCCGACCGCAATCAGCGTGATCTTGGAGGCCTCGAAGATGCCGAGCCACAGGATGAACAGCGGCACCCAGGCGATCGAGGGAATGGCGCGCAGCGCCTGCAGGGTCGGGTCGAGGAGCCGCCGCGTCAGCGCCGAATAGCCGGTGATGGCACCAAGCACGGTACCGGCGGCAACACCAACACCGAAGCCGGCGGCCACGCGCGCGATCGTGGCCGCTGCATGACGCTGCAATTCGCCGGTTTTCGCGAGTTCCATGAAGGTTGCGTAGATCACCGACGGCGGCGGCACGAGGCGGCCGTTGGACAGGCCGAAGCGCACGGCCAGCTCCCAGCCGACCGCCAGCATGACCGGTACGATCAGCCCCAACACCGGCCTGACATAGCGGATCCACGACGCGCGCTGCGCCGGAGCGGCCTCGATGTCATCGGCTGCGATACTCATGCTCCCAACAGACATAGGACCACTCCAAAAGGCAACAGGCTTGAGAGCCTGAACGCTCACCGCACAAAAGAGCGTCCGGAATTGTCCCGAAGGACGATCCCGGACGAGTTCATCGAGGGAGAAACGAATGATCGGGACGCCTCACAGCGTCTCGGTCGGAGATGATCAGTTCGTGCCGGCGGCGAGATAGCGATCGTCGATCAGGTCATCGACGGTCTTCTTGACGTCCACATCGGCCTTGATGACGCCGGCCTTCTGCAACGCCAGGCCGGCCTCGAGGATCGACTCGCGCTGCGGCGCGCCGATCTTCGAATGGGTGAGTTCGGTGCGCTCCTTGAGCTGCTTGTCGACGACGTTGCCGGGCAGCTTGGTGACGGCGATGAAGTCGGTCTTCACTTCGTCGTAGTGCGACAGGGCGTATTTGCGCGCCTCCTCGTAAACCGCGAGCACGCGCTTGACGAGATCGGGGTGATCCTTGGCGAAGTCCTCGCGGACATTGAGGATGCCCCAGGTGTTGGCGGCGGCATTGCGATAGAACAGCTTGGCGCCGTCCTCGATCTCGGCCTGCGCCATCATCGGATCGAGACCGGCCCAGGCATCGACGTCACCGCGGATCAGCGCGGTCTTGCCGTCGGCGTGCTGCAGCAGCACGGGCGTGATGTCCTTGTCGGTCAGCCCCGCGCTCAGCAGCGCGCGGACGAGGAAGATGTGCGGATCGGTACCACGCGTCACCGCAACGCGCTTGCCCTTGAGATCTTCGATCTTGGTGATCTTGCTATCTTTGCCGGTGACCAGCGCGGTCCATTCAGGACGCGAATAGACATAGATCGACTTGATCGGATTGCCGTTGATCTTGGCGACCAGCGCCGCCGAGCCCGCGGTCGAGCCGAAGTCGATCGAACCGGCATTGAGGAATTCGAGCGCCTTGTTCGAACCGGCCGACTGCACCCAGCGAATGGCGATGCCGTCCTTGGCGAATTCCTTCTCGAGCAGGCCCTTGTTCTTGAGCAGGATCGAAACCGGGTTGTAGGTCGCCCAGTCGACCCGCAATTCTTTCGGCTTGTCGGCCGCGTGCGCGACCGCAGCCGGGACAAGGCCGGCGACCAGGCCGAGCGCGATCAGTGAACGCCGTGAAAACGAAACCATATCTTGCTCCCCAAGAACGGCGGAACGACAGCGCTCCGCAGAATATTTATTCTTTAGAACGCCATATTTTTCGCGTCAAAAGCATAATATTAGCTATTTTATGTACAAATGTGGAAGAATATGCCAAATGGCAACATCCGGCAGCATCGGTACTATCTTGAAGCGGCGGCGGTGACTTCTATCGCGCGCTCCGCTATCCGGATGACCCCATGGCCTCTCTTGCCCTCGAGCGCGATTCGACCAAGCCCGCGACTTCATCGTCGCGCAGCGGCGGCGACCTGATCGACAGCCGGGCCATCATCGCCGATCTCGAAGAGCTGGCCGCCGCCAAGCGCGGCAACGACATCGAACTCCGCGCCGCCGTGGCGCAACGTCTGAAAGCCGCGCTGAACGAAGGCCGCGACAAGGCCGAACGTCTGCTGCTGAAGGACCGTCATGGCAGGCTGTGCGCCGAGCGCATCTGCCGGATGGAAGACGAGATCATCGGCATCCTCTACGATTTCGTCCGCAAGCATCTCTATCCGTCGGAGAATCCATCCGAGACCGAGCACATGGCGATCGTTGCCACCGGTGGTTATGGTCGCGGATTTCAGGCACCGAACTCGGACATCGATCTATTGTTCTTGCTGCCCTACAAGCAGACCGCCTGGGGCGAACAGGTTGCCGAGACGATCCTTTATGCGCTGTGGGACACCGGGCTGAAGGTCGGCCACGCCACGCGATCGGTCGACGAATGCATCCGCCAGGCCAAGGCGGACATGACCATCCGCACGGCGCTGTTGGAGTCACGCTTCCTGCTCGGCGACCGCAAGCTGTTCGACGAACTGGTGACACGCTTCGACACTGACGTGGTGCGCAACACCGGGGCGCAATTCGTCGCCGCCAAGCTTGCCGAGCGCGAAGAACGCCATCGCCGCAGCGGCCAGTCTCGTTATCTGGTCGAGCCGAACGTCAAGGACGGCAAAGGCGGCCTGCGCGACCTGCACACCTTGTTCTGGATCGCAAAATACGTCTACCGCGTGCGCGAGCCGGAAGAACTGGTGAAGCATGGGGTGTTCGACAAGGAAGAATACGCGCTGTTCCGCCGCTGCGAGGATTTCCTCCTGTCGGTGCGCTGCCACCTGCACTTCCTCACCGGCCGCCCCGAGGAGCGGTTGTCGTTCGACGTGCAGCGCGAAATCGCGGTACGGCTCGGCTATACCGAACATCCCGGCATGCAGGACGTCGAGCGCTTCATGAAGCACTACTTCCTGGTCGCCAAGGATGTCGGCGACCTGACCGCGATCCTGTCGGCCGAGCTTGAAGTCAGCCACGCCAAGGGCGCGCCGGTCCTCAGCCGCGTGATGTCGAAGCTGCGCCCGGTGAAGCGCAAGCAGCTCGGCGACTCCAAGGACTTCATCGCCGAGAACAACCGCATCCTCTGCGTCAACGCCAATGTGTTCAAGCGCGATCCGGTCAACCTGATCCGCATCTTCCATCTGGCGCAAAAGCACAATCTCGCCCTGCATCCCGACGCGATGCATGCGATGACGCGCTCGCTCAAGCTGATCGACGCCAAACTGCGCGACAGCGAGGAGGCCAACCAACTCTTTCTCGATATCCTTACCTCGAAGCGCGACCCGGAAACCGTGCTGCGCCGCATGAACGAAGCCGGCGTGCTCGGCCGCTTCGTGCCCGCCTTCGGCAAGGTGGTGGCGATGATGCAGTTCAACATGTACCACCACTATACGGTTGACGAGCATCTGCTGCGCTGCATTGGCGTGCTCTCGGAGATGGAGGAAGGCGCCGCTACCGATGCGCCGCTGGCCAACGAGCTGATTCAGAAGATCAAGCCGGCCAGCCGCACATTGCTGTACGTGGCGATGTTCCTGCATGACATCGCCAAGGGCCGGCCTGAGGATCATTCCATCGCCGGCGCGAGGATTGCGCGCCGCCTGTGCCCGCGCCTCGGCCTGTCCGCCGCAGACACCGCGACCGTGGCCTGGCTGATCGAACAGCACCTTGTCATGTCGACCGTTGCGCAGTCGCGCGACCTGTCGGACCGCAAGACCATCGAGAATTTCGCCGCGGTGGTGCAGTCGGTTGAGCGCCTCAAGCTGCTGACCATTCTCACCATCGCCGACATCAAGGCGGTCGGCCCTGGCGTCTGGAACGGCTGGAAGGCGCAGCTCGTGCGCACGCTTTATTTCGAGACCGAACCGGTCCTCACCGGCGGATTTTCCGAGGTCAATCGCGCCCAGCGCGTTGCCGCCGCGCAAGCCGAATTCCGCCATGCCATGCAGAGCAAGCAGTGGCCGGCGGAGAAGATCGAAGCGCACATCGCCCGCCTCTATCCGGCCTACTGGCTCAAGGTCGATCTCGAGCACAAGATCGAGCACGCCGACCTGCTGCGCAGCGTAGAAGCCTCCGGCAATAGCCTGGCCACCGCGATTCGCTTCGACATGGCACGCGCTGTCACCGAACTGACAGTGCTGGCGCCCGACCATCCGTGGCTGCTGTCGATCATCGCCGGCGCCTGCGCCATGGCCGGCGGCAACATTGTCGATGCGCAGATCTTCACGACCACCGACGGTCAGGCGCTCGATACCATCTCGCTGTCGCGCGAATTCGAACGCGACGACGACGAGCAGCGCCGTGCCGACCGCATCGCTTCCTCAATCGAGAAGGCGCTGCGCGGCGAGCTGCGCCTGCCCGATGTGGTCGCCCGACGGGCGCCGCCGAAGGGCCGCATCAAGGCGTTCTCGATCGAGCCCGGCGTGGACATCAACAACCAGTGGTCCCACCGCTACACGATGGTGGAGATTGTCGGCCTCGACCGGCCCGGCCTGCTCTACGAACTGACCGCCACCTTGTCGAAGCTCAATCTCAATATCGCCTCGGCGCATGTCGCGACCTTCGGCGAACGCGCCGTCGACGTCTTCTACGTGACCGACCTGATGGGCGCGCAGATCACCTCGCCGACCCGGCAGGCGGCCATCAAGCGCGCCTTGATCGCATTGTTCGCCCGGCCCGACGCCAGGCCGGGCAAGGGCGCGGCGTGACCAATGCAGCATGGATTCAAACAGCGGGCCTGAAGTCGCCGCCATGATCCGCCGTCCGGCCATTTGCACCGCAGGCCTGACCGCCGTCGCCCTGATGGCGACGTTGCCGGCCGCAGACGCCGCGTCGCCGCCGCCCGAATTGCGCGTGGTCATTCAGTATTCGATCTCGATGATCGGCGTGCCTGTCGGCCGCATCACCTGGACCGTCGAGCTTGGACCGAACAGCTATCAGACCTCGGCGAGCGGCAAGGCGAGCCGCGCGGTCAGCATCCTGGTCAATGGCGAGGGCCGCGTTTCCGTGCAGGGCGCTTTCGCAACCGACCGCGCCGCGCCGAGCTTCTTCTCCTCCAACGTCGTCGACGATGGCGATACCACCGGCCTACAGATGATGTTCGAGAACGGCAACGTCAAAACGCTGCGCATCGACGATCCGCCCGACAACGCCGTTCGGGTGCCGGTGACCGACGAGCACAAGCGCAACGTCACCGATCCGCTCAGCGCCATGTTGATCCCGTCGACGGCCGAGACGCCGCCGCTGTCGCCGGGGCAATGCAATCGCGGCCTGTCGATCTTCGACGGTCAGCGCCGCTACGATCTGGTGCTCAGCTACAAGCGCATGGACAGGCTCAAGCTCGACCGCGGCTATTACGGCCCGGCGCTGGTCTGCGCCGTCGTGCTGCACCCGATCGCCGGCTATCGGCCGGACAGCCTGCTGGTGAAATATGTCGGCGGTCGCTCCGGTCTCGAAATCTGGTTCATGCCGATCGAAGGCACACCCATCGTCCTGCCCGGACTGCTGAAGATGCCGACCGGCGTCGGCACGTTGGAGATCGAGGGCGAACTCCTCGACCGTACGGTCCTGAAGCCGCCGTCAGCGCCGGCTGAACCCGCCCCGGCGCGCTAGTTCGGACGCGCCGGGGCGGCGAAACCGCGAATATGGTGCGATTGCCGCGCCCTAGATGGTTAACCGGAGCTTGGCCGAAACCCTCCGAAAACCCCGAAAATCTGCGCTTTTTTACGGCCCCTTAAACCGCCGTTCGACGTATCTAATTGAAATGATTTGTGTTTTAAAGAGGCGACGGCTGCTCAGCTAATTGCTAGCTAAATCGCGCCGACCAGGAACGATTTAAAAGGAAGTGGTAGTTACTGCGTCGGGTCGCGCCTTTCGTCGCGCAGAACACATTGAGTTTAAAGCGAGCGAGTTTTGGCTTTATGCTCTGCCGGATGACTATATCGGCGGCAGAAAAGAAATGCGCGGCTAAATTGGCTTTTCGCCGACGGCAGCAGAAGGACCGCAGAATTCTGTAATATCAAATCGTCTTAGGCCGAAGAGAACATCCAAAACATCCAACTATCACCGCTGTACGAGATCGGCGCCAGCTGGTCTGACGCGCAATAGGCCGGAGACGCTGGGAAGCGGAACCGCGTTAAAGCTCTAAGAGCGTGCTTCCTTTTCGCTTTTTTGTCGCCAATGTTTGTTTAGCACTTCGGGGCGCTTCCATTTTTGCGTGAAGCAAAGCCGCGTCACTGGGATCAATCACTCGCGGAGCCGCGCGCAAAACATTTCCCCAATGCCGTTTGCCTTTCGTCAATTTAAGTTCATCCAGCACCTCGGAAACCGGTAACCACTTCTCGAGGGGAAGAATCAGTAGGGGCTTCGTGTCGATACAATACGGCAGAGCTTGTTCGTAATCGCCTCCTCGCGGAAGATCGCGGATACCATCGGACGTCACCTCCCGCACGTCGGAAAAACGCGACACTCCAATAACGTACGCGTAAAGCCGATCGCCTGCCTTCACTAAGTCTTTCAACTTTCGATGTCGTTGTGCGATGCCGAAATATGAAAACTCATTGGCCTGATCGACGGACCAGTTGTGCAAACTCTCAATGATCAACCAATTCTTTCTAAGTTCTGCCATACCCCTACTTGCTCCTCAAAAGTTTTTCTACGCTGCGCATAGTCCAAGAACAGCCTCAGCGAAGCGCCTCTCTTCGTTCACTAAATCGGCAGTGCCCAAATCAATATGCCCAGTGTAAATTGAAATTCCATTGACAGAACCGACAAAGGCAACGCGCTCCTGTTGTTCGGATCGCGAGGCATACAAGATCATTGCTCGGTCACACCTGTATCTAACGGCATACGCAATAATCTGGTTTAGATGTACTCTGTCCGGTAGTTTCTGTGATGTCTTGTACTTAGTATCAATTATAAGCTTAGGTTCTCCATCGCGGGCTATTATTATGTCGGGGGATGCGCGCGGATTTTCTGGTTTGGATAGTTTATAGTCGTCAAACAACTGAACCATAGCACCATTCGGACCAGATATATTTCCGTTTAGAATTTTCCACGGAACGCGCGCCTGCATTTTCAACAGTTGCCGCGCGTATCGTTCAAATACCATCTCCATATCGATCAGAAGCGTAGGTAACCGCACCGCCCCTCTGTTTCGGATCGAGATTCCGCTTTTAGAGATCAACATCTGAGCAAGCAGCAAGGCGTCGGCATAGTCCTCGTGGTATTGAGGCAAACGAGAAACCATTTTGCAGACCGATTCCCAACTACTCTCGGTTACAGTCGGCAAATCCACGCCTTCAAGCCGATCTAAAGCTTCCCTCATTCGTAGTAAGGTCGTCCTAGCAGTCGCTGTTGAAAGTGCAGCCCCCGCGTAATAGCCCGCGGCCAATTGGAGCGCGGCTTTCAAAACTTTGTTATGGGGACTATTCGGTGTGCGGGCAAACGATGTGGACACAGCAATTGGCTTTGCTGTCTTACCCGCGTAGTAGGCACTTTTGTATGGCTGCACCGCTCCGGTCGGAAATTGACTAAGCCGCATTTTTTGATCGTAAAGTCGAAGGAGACCAACTTGCCAAACGCGGTCGAAGGCGGCGAGCAACTCGTTAACAAGAAAGTCAAGAATTGCGAGAGGCTGCTCCTTATGTCGTTCGAAAAGCCGCGAATATGCCTGTAATACGAGTGGTGTGTAGCCTTCGGCCATTCCCAGGAGCCGTTCGACGTTCGAAACCGGCGTTCGCGTGCTAATTTCGACGCCAAAATTTTCGTTTAGCGGCAAATATCCGATGTATCGGTCTAGTTGTAGAACCGGGACACCTTTCTCAAATCGAAAGCGGAAGAACTTCAGCACATCCGGAAAGACATCCAAATGCCCGCTAGGCGTCACCAACTTCGGAGGAAGCGGGAGCGTCTCGTGCTCGACTCCGTTAAGTATTTGGCCGACGGCGGGCAGTCCGGTGCCGAATTTTTCGCGATCAAAGACTGAAGCGGCCATCCCGGTTCCAAACGTGCTTAGGCGCTAGGCGTCGCCCCGGTCCCTTCTTGAGGTGCTGGTGCAGCTGCCGGCGATTCATTGACGACCTCGCTCCACATTTTCGTTATGCGTTCGAGGAGGGCCGTGTCGAATCGACAGGCTCGCGTAAAGAGAGGTCTTAAGCTGAACTGCCAAACACGCTTTGCGGTCTCCTCGTCAATACAAGAGGCAAAGTATCCGTGTCCTAAATGACAACCCGGCTGCTCTAGGTCTAGTACGCCAGCGAGGAACGCTGAAAGGCGAGCAATAAAGTCGTCAGTGGCACCCTTTGCAGCAAGCATTGACCGCAATTTTGCCACGCTAGGAGGCATTTCGATTTGAGCGAAGCGCCGTAGGAGCGCAGAGTCCATTTCGTCAACACCCTTATCCCAAGGGTTCATAGTTGCTAGAATTACGAGATTCCGCGGGATAGATATCTCCCTGCCGGACGCAAGCCGAAATGTCTGATCGCGCTTGTCGAGCTCCAGGTAAGTTAGCGCCTCTCCAAATATCCGCGCAGCGTCGACGCGACTAATTTCATCGATAACTAGCACGTGAGTGACATCAGGATTCTCCGCCGCTGCATCGCAGAGCTGAATAAAGGTTTTTGGTGTGGCAACGAATCCACCTCCGTCCGCCGGAGTGTAACCCTCCATAAAATCTTCGTATTGATAAGACGGATGAAACTGAACGAACTTTACCGCCTGATCTGAACCCGCGATCTCGTACGCTATCGCTTTAGCGTAAATACTTTTTCCGGTTCCAGGCGGCCCAGTGAGGATTACGCCAGCATAGAGCATATCCAACGCATCGCGGACATTACTGAGAATTTCATCATTCTCGGGTACAACAAAATTTGCTCCCGGGCCGACGGGAACCTCCTTCATAGCTTCATTGAAATCCGATGCTTCCGACGGCTCGGTAAGACCTAGTTCGTCCCCCGAAAGCGACCTAATTCTTCTTTCCGTCAAACTATCCATTCTGCTATCTCACATGCAGCAGGTCTGAATTGTCAAAGTCGCCGGCATCGTCTGAGAACAAAATTCGAAAAGCTTCGTCCTCCTCGGAAATTTCCGGCCGAAGACCGAACTTGTTTCTAAAAACGCCTAGGGTACGATTCACTTCCGGCTTATCAAGAACATAACCGTAGTCGCGGAAGAGAAAGATAGACAGCGCAAGGGCCGGCACCTTCGCTCCCTTTAATAGGTACTTGGATGCCCGCTTCGCGTGGTCAACAGGAAGAGAATACGAAGCATCTTGCCGCACGCCAGCGATCGTAATCACCTTAGCCAAGGTCACCCTAAGAGAGCTAGGGGCGTATGACCCAGCAACATTCGGATTCAAGCGTGCTAGTTGCTGAACACCTCTCGAACGGAAAGGCGATATATAAGGGCTGACTTCGGGCGCTTTACCGTACCTCATATAACGATCGTGAAATGTTGTTATTATAGCTGGCTTTATCTCCTCTCCATTCGCGCTCCGGCTAGCTTCCAGCAGGGCTAGATAACCCGCAAAATGCTCATGAATGCGAACTCTTAGAACGCTTTTTATCGCCCGTCGCACGGCCTCTGGCTCGTACACGAGCACCCCTGATTGATCGATCGCCACCCGCCGAATCCTTCTTGTCAGCGAATTCCTGGGCGAGATCTATACCAATTCCGCTGCGGCCTGCTAAGTGGGCTGCACGCAGCGTCGTGCCCGTTCCCATGAACGGATCTAACACTATTCCAGGCCGAAATTGCTGACAGTTGCAGGTCGTCCAGCCGTCCGTGACCCGTTTTGCGAAGGTAAACTCTCGAAAATAGCCCCCAAGCGCAGCCTTTGCTTCTGCAGCCAGTCGTTTAACGGACTCTGAATTTCTTCCTGTACCGGTTTGAATGCGCATCGCTTTGCCAGCGTCAGAAATTCCAGTAGCTTGAATAGCTGCGATATGCGCGGCCGTTAGCCCTTTCTCTTTTGCTAACTCCATTGCGCGTTTTGCTTGGGGCCTGACTACATCCAATTCTGCGGTGCGCCTGACAATCCGTCGGCGCGGCTCTCCGCAACATACGCAAACCTCTCGCGGACATGCGAGGGTCAAGATGCGGTCAACCAACTCTATTGGGTAGGGCGCCAGATGGTCGCTCGTGTCACGGCGAAGGCCGATCGTCCAGACGTCCGTGGGGTTTGCCCCATTTCCGTACTTTTCAGCGTAGCCAAACTGATCATAGTAATAAGTCTTACTGCGCACGAAGTGAAATACGTATTCGTGCCTATTTTTCAAGCGATCTTTCGCGGGATCAGGCACCCCTGCTTGCTTGACCCAAATTATTCTATTGCGCAGTTTCCAGCCCGCATTTTCAGCGGCCACTTCAAGCCTTGCTGGAATGCCCGCGAGCGAACCACGATAGTAAGTATCCCCGATGTTTATAAATATGGATCCCCATTCGGGCAGCACCTTTTGCCAATTCTCCATGCAATCCAAAAGATGCGATACATAAGCGTCGGGCGTAGACTCCTGGCCGATTTGACCAGCGAGTCCATAGTCTCGCTTTTTCCAATAAGGGGGCGATGTGACTACGAGGTCAGCCCCGAGAGGAGCTACAGGCACCTCCCTTGCGTCACCATGTAGGCGGCGGACGAATGGTTGCGTGAGAGAATTCCCGGCGCGCTCAAGCTGACTTTCAGCCGATTTTCGCTTGTGCCTAAAGTGCTCGTTCATAGAGAAAGCCGCCTTGAGGCCGCGCCTCACAAATATTTGGCCTTTCATTTAGCTTGGGACAGCGTGATTTGTCCACGAGCAACTCGATCTTGTCCTCACAAAGCCTAGGAACTCTTACACGCTGTAGAGCCCGACGGTAGCAACGTCCAAGCCGTCACGGCCGATTAGGGACGCACAGGAAGCGTCCGCAACCTGCGCTAAAGCTAATCGCGCGGCTAACTTTACCTGTGACAATGATGCGAATGGTCCGTTCCTTTTAAATCACCATCGTCAGTTGCCCTGGCACGCCCGAAATTCACAGTTCTCGAAGAATAGGCGTCCGCCCGATACACGCGACAAAGTCCCCGTCCACTTCCAGCAGCCACGCCCGATCCGAGACACAGCCAGCCTCTGCTGAGTGTCCGTGAACCGGCAGAAAGCGGTTCCGTCCTCGATGGCAATTACTGTAGCGTCGCCGTCAGTGTCGCGGCCAGTGATCTGCCCTCCGAACTCGACGGCCTTGTTGCGGTGGGTGATAGCGATTTCGTCAGCGCTGCGTTTGCGGATAACGACGTCGAAGAGCAGATTGTCGTCCTCGATCGCATTCCTATTCGCTTGCAATGCTTTCGGCGGGACGTATTTGCCGAGACCTAGTTCAGCCCGGCACTTATCGACTGTGAACCCGCGCCGCTTTGCCTCGTCCGCGTACGGCTTATAGGGGTTAAATGCAAACCAAGCCGAATGGTCCGCATTCAAACCCTTATCACACAGTTCCTTCGCATTGACCGTTCCGAGCGGCTGATCTTGCGCTAGCGCTGAGGGCAATCCGGCAATCTGGTTAACCGCGATACCAACAGCTAGGAGGCGCATCCAACTGCAAGTAACTGCCAAGACCAGGCACGCTGGCACATCGTTCAAAGCTGCTTTCTGCGGCATCAGCGAACCTCAGTGGGCGACGAGAAGATCGACTTCTCACCGTATTGAGCTTCAAGCATCGCGCGGGCGTTTTGCGGACTGTCGGCCTCGATCCGCACTTCCTGCACCGAACCATTCCTAAGCTTTACCCTCGCCTTATAGGTCTTCGTCGCCATGGATATCCTCTCCTTCATGGGGTTCAAAGTCGGCAAACTCAGCATCGGATTCGCCTCTGACCTCGGACAGCGTCACAAAGATCCAGGCGACGACCGCCAGCACTATGAAAGCCGCGAATATCTGGCCACCAGCGCCCATCAGGAAACCAGCTCGACAGCATTGCGCAGTTGATCGTCATTCACGTCGATGTACCGCTGTGTTGTAGTGATTGAGCTGTGCCCGGCCAAAGCCGCGAGAACACGCACGGATATCGACTTTCCTGCCAAATTCGTGATGAAGGTACGTCTTCCGCTGTGCGAGCTAGCGCCTTTAATACCTGCTGCCTTGTAGATGTTCAGGAAGAGCTGGCACATGGTATTGCCATTGAAGGCGTGCCGCTTTTGAGTTTGGAAGAGCGGCGCCGACGATGGCGCTCCGTCACACACCAGCCTCAGATAGGTCGACAGCTCCTTCTTCAGCTTGACGTTTACGAACACGCGGCGACCAATCCGCCCCTTCGTCTGCTCGGGCTTGAGGATGATCTCGCTTCGGACCTCGTTCTCCTCATCAACGACATCGGCAATCCGCAGCGACGCCATCTCATGCGCTCGCATGCCGCTCTGGAAGCTCGTGAGGATGATCGCGCGATCTCTCGCCGCGTGCCGACGGGTGGCCACATAGACGAGAACCCGCTTAATCTCGTCTGGCCTGAGTGTCTTCGCCTGTTTCATCGCGCAGGCCATTCAAATGTAATGATTTGCACGAAAACAAGGTATTTTCTGATGTTTCGGTCGGGCAACCGAATTTGGCCGGGCAGCAAACAGGCTAGGTTTCAAGCGGTTAGCTCGAAACATCATGTTATCGTTATTGTATGAGGTTTCCGTCGAAGCGCTTGATGGCGTCTAGGCGAGAACTAGTCGTGCGGCGCAAGTGACTTAATGGATGTCAGTCGCTCCATGACTCCATGATCTAATGATGCGGAATGTCGGCGATTGATATTCGGAATGGTGTTGTTTGGACGGATAAATCGGCGCTTGAAAATATCATGAAATAACGAATTGTTACTATTATACAAGGCAGCTACGATCGAGACCATAGGGGTGCATCGCTCTCTACTAATCGTCCTGCGGTACGTCTTAAATTCCATTTCTCGCTGACGACGAACTAATACCTACGAGACGACCATCTCTTGACCGTGTGCGCCGCCAGCAGATCAAGAAAAGCCGTGCAATCGCGTTTGGGGCCGCCGCGCTCCCAATATCAATGTCGCCCATCATGATCGATGGGTGAAAACATCACAGTCAACAGTTGCCCTTCCTTAGGCCGATAATTCTAAAAGAGAGATTTAACGCCTAGCGCGGTAATCATTCTATGGCGAAACTCGACCATCGCAGCCGGTAGATTTTGGAAACCGCAGCAAGATCGGGTTGAAGCAGAAAAATAGTACCCCTCGGCTCGAATCCAGACGGTTACACGGGTAGGGCCCTTCCTGGACTCTTTGACACACAAAGCCGCCAAGCACGTCGGACTATTGGCGCTGTTGATTTTAGGTTCTCGATCGGAAAGTATTATATGCCACACGCAACGACTGGTGCCCCAAACCGCAATGCCTGATTCGTCATCACATAATGGCTTTGTAACCGCGTTGGATTCGTGCGCTGCGAAAACCGAAGCCATTCTCGAAGGGGTACTTAGTGGGCTCGTTATGTCCGGCGAAATTGCGCGTCCGGAACGACTCATGTCGGCGATGCGCCACGCCACTTTAGGCGGCGGCAAAAGACTGCGCCCATTCTTGGTAGTAGAAAGTGCCGCATTGTTCGGCGCGTCCCGCGATGGAGCCTTGCTCGCCGGTGCCGCGCTTGAGCTCTTGCATTGCTATTCACTGGTGCACGACGACCTCCCTGCTATGGACAATGACGATCTTCGTCGTGGCCGACCCACCGTTCATAGGGCCTACGACGAGGCTACCGCCATCCTCTGCGGCGACGCACTGCTGACTCTGGCTTTCGACGTTCTCTCCCGCGACGAGGTCCATGCCGACGCCAATGTACGCATCGCCTTGGTGCGCGATCTTGCTCGTGCGTCCGGGCTCGGCGGCATGGCCGGCGGGCAGATGCTCGATCTGGCCGCCGAAGGACGCTTTGCGCCGAAGCGCGTGCTTAGCGAAACCGAAATTGTCACTTTGCAGGCCATGAAGACCGGCGCGCTCCTCCGTTTCGCCTGCCACGCCGGCGCCATTCTGGGCAAAGCGAACGCCGATGACGCGGCCGCCATGAGCCGCTTCGGTGCGGCGATTGGTGAAGCCTTCCAGATCGCCGACGACATCCTCGACGTCGAAGGCGACGCGGCAACCCTGGGCAAAGCGGCCGGCAAAGACGCCGAAGCCGGCAAGGCAACTTTGGTCGCGGCGTTAGGGCTTGATGAAGCGAAATTGAGGTTGGAGAATATTTGCGACGCCGCTGTTGCCGAGTTGAGCCGGTTCGGGGACAATGCAGCATCGCTACGCCAAGCAGTTTTTTTTATTTCCAATAGAAAGGCCTAAGCTAGGCGCGCAGAGCGGATTATGGATATTGCTAACAATCCTTTCATGGCCGGAGCTGGGAGCAAGCCACCGGAGCTTGTCGGTCGAGATCATGTATTGGAGGCGGCCACTACCGAGCTTCAGAGGGTCCGTTTAGGTCGGCCCTCAAAAGGCATAGTGCTGGTCGGCCTGCGTGGCGTTGGCAAGACCGTCCTCCTCAATAGAATTCAAGAACTCGCCGTGGATCAAAGGTGTGAAGTCGCGGTTGTTGAAGCGGATGAGAATAAGAAATTGGCGCAGCTTTTGTTGCCACCCTTGCGAAGTATGCTCTTTCGACTTGATCGCCTTCATAACGTTAACGACAAGATAAAGCAGGCATGGAATGCCTTGAGCAATTTCGCAAGAGCGTTCAAGTTCAAATTTGAAAATATCGAATTAAGATACGACCCAACTCCAGGCGTCGCAGATTCTGGAGACTTCGAAACCGACTTACTCGACTTGCTTATTGCAGTAGCTGAAGCATCATCGGCGGCAGGCACTGCAAGTGTCATTATAATCGACGAAATGCAGTATTTGGATAAGAGAGAGCTCTCTGCACTTATTTCTTGCATACATAAACTTATCCAAAGGCAGATGCCGTTGGCAATTTTTGGGGCAGGTCTGCCTCAAATACGTCGTTTGGCCGGCGACAGCAAAGAGTATTCCGAGCGTTTATTTAAGTTCATAGAGATTGGCGCTCTATCCAAGGAGGACGCGGCAGCTGCGTTGTACTCGCCTGCAAAGCGTCAAGGTGTCGAGTTCGAAGCATCCGCGTTGGACGAACTGGTAAAGATAACCGGGGGCTACCCTTACTTTCTTCAAGAGTGGGGAACTCATGTGTGGAACATTGCTCAGTGCTCCCCCATCCAGGTGCCGGATGTTCGCGCCGCAAATGTTCGCGCGCAATCAGCGCTAGATGAAAGTTTCTTCAGAGTACGTTTTGAGCGCACTACGCCGAAAGAACGTAGGTACCTCCGAGCGATGGCAGAGATTCGGCAACCCGCGCCTAAGGCTTCTGATATCGCCGCGATATTGATGGAAGACGCTCGTTCGCTTGCAATGACGAGGGCCGCTCTCACCAAAAAGGGAATGATCTACAGCCCCACGCACGGCAACACGGTATTCACAGTCCCCCTTTTTGACGACTATATGCGTCGGACAATGGATTTCGAAACATCAAATCGAAACAAGCGCAGCAATGAAATTCGAGATTTAATCCGCTAATTGCCTACGGTTCGAACACGAACGGGCGGCGCTTTTAGCATCGCCCGTTCTGTTACTGGTACGCGTTACTTCTTTCGCGGAATTTGCACCGCCGTCTTTGCCATTGCGCCGCTGGCAGCGTCCAACTCGCCAGCCTCGACTGCCTGAAGGACAGTCTCAATCGTTGGGATGAGCTGATCTTTCTTGCCGACCATGATCGCGGCTTTGCCCTTCTCACTGCATTGGGTTGGTGCGCTCAGGCCGTAGTCGCTACGTCAACTCGGACCGGCCATCGCGTCAAGGAAGGGGCGGATTTCTGCACTAGGAAGTACGGCGAATCGGTCATTTTTCGCATCTGTTATGATGCCTTCGAACCGTAAATGACGATCTTTTCTCGCATCACTCACGATCGAGAATACAGGAGAGCCGCTTAAGCCGTCTGGATCAACACTACGTCGACTTGACTGCGCATGCTTCACGAAAATGTCACGACTTTCGGTATCTAGCAAAGCTCGCTCCGATCTCTGGAGGTCTTGACGTATCCATCGAAGGGTAAATTTTGCCAATTGTTCTTCGTCTATAGGGTCGAAGTCAATCTGATGCGACTCGGTCGGGTATCCGATCACGAATGAATAATCGACCATAAACCCGTCTCCATCCGACCAAACGATGTTGGACAGATCGAGGTGCGGAAATCTGTTCCGATCGGACAGCCGCGAATAGTCGAAGAACACCAGATCGGACAGCCACGGGAATTGGCCCTCTTGGACATGAGGCAAATACAGAGACGACGGGCTAATCGCTATACGTTTGCCATCTCTTTCTTGGATCACCACAAAAGACTTAGCAGACGGCGCTCCGCGCTTCTCATCAACCTGGTGACTTGTCGTAAGGGCGAAATCCCAGCCACGGTAGGTCGCCATCAACGCTGTTCCAAAGACGCGTATTTCGAATCCCTCAAAGCCTGTGGAGAACAATGCGGGCCGAACAAACCGCTGCATCAGGTCTGGCGTCTTTTTGAAGGGAAGATAGCTTCCGTTGACTAACACACTCATTTTTGTCTGGGCAGTGGTCCAAGTTGGCACCTTCATTCTACACCTAAATATTCGCTCTATCGAATTCGGTACGAGAATATGCTTGCTAGTATGCGAAATGAAAAGGGCAGCACCTGAAATGCTGCCCCTTCGCGTGTCGCCTTAGAGTTCGCGCGATTACTTCTTGCGCGGGATCTGCACAGCGTTCTTGGCCATCGCGCCAATCGCCGCGTCTAATTCGCCAGCCTCCACCGCCGCGATCACCGTTTCGATAGTCGGGATGAGCCGCTCTTTCTTTCCGACCATGATCGCGGCTTTGCCCTTTTCAAATTCCACCGGTTTGGCCCCGTAGCGGATCGACAACACGACGTTGCCTGACGCGTCGGCGACGCGCCACCACGGACGGACGCGCTTCTTCGTCTCGCGCAGCTCCTTGCCGGTCTCGCCCTCAACCCACTTCTGTCGGGTGAGCGCAAAGTTCGGGTCCTGGGCCAAGGCGATCTGCTGGTTCAGCCGGGTGATCAGCTTGTTGCGCCGATGCACAACGGGATCGGTCGAGGACAGCTTGGGAAGCGGGGCAAAGCTGAGGGATTTGAGAACGGCCATATCTGCGTGCTCCTGAATTGGTTTCTGGGAGCACTTTGTGCAGTCACCGCCCTTTTATTCCTACCGAAAAGAGGCCTGCTTTCCCTGCCCGACTGACAATCAGCCCGGCGGACGTCATAGGGCGCTAGCAGCAGCGCCGAGCGCAGAATGAAGGCGCTACAGCTCGTACCGGGCGCACGCTGCGCGAAATAGAGCCCGTACACGTCGGAAATTGCCCTGCCCGCTACTCGACTAGCGGACCCGAGCGCAAACCGCGCTGTAGGGCGCTCTTATACGGGAAAACACCCCAGGGATACGCAGGGCTTGGGCAGGGCGAATGTGAAAAATCCGCCAGACTATCGCTCTTCAGAAAAAGGCTCAAAAGTTCATATCGGCTACTTGCTTGTCTTCTGAATATCTTCTCCACAACGACAAACGCAGCTCAGGATCAGGTAATCTTTGTCCATTGATTTCGATGTAGCGCTTGCCGGTTGGGATGTTGAACCGTTTTCCGAGGGCTATAGGAACTTCTATCGGCCGCATACGCCTTCGCAAGAACAACGGGCTGCCGTCACTTCCATCGATCTTCTTTCCGTGAACTTCTGCTACTCCACATGACATTGATGCCTTAGGAGTTGAGCCGGCAACACTGTTCGAAACAAGCCTGGTCAAGGCAGTATTCGGCCCCGGTTGTATACCACCATTTCCATCCAATTGCCGAACGAGCATGCCACACTCAATGCTCTTAGCTCTATTTCCGGCAGTGATATCCAGTCGCCAATATCGAGAACCTTTCCGCGTCATCACATACCAAGTCCCGCTTTCAGATTGCTCGGGGCTTCCGTCTAGCGCTGGATCGAACCACGATAGCTTCTTACCTGAGATCTTCAAATATAACTCTAAACTGGTGATCGAAAACTCACGACCACTATGCATCAAGACGTAGTCTAGCATGATGGTGGAGGCAGCTCGAACAAACGTCTCAAGCACTGACCTGTAGTCGGCGCAATAACTGAAGTCGGGAACGCATCGTTCAATTGTCGCCACGTGCTTGCTCCAATTGCCGAACCTTGATGGTCTAACTAAGCACAGTACAGGCAATCCGATCAGTCTATTTTTGAGGAAACCCCATCGCTTCGCCAGTTACGCGGTCGAAAAGACCTTCAAGCAGTCGCGAATGCAGATCGATCAGAATGTGCCCCTTGGGCACCATGAACTCGTACTCTGAGAACGCTAGATTGGTGCCGCGATCCCTCAGGCAGGCCACTAAATGCACCTGTGCACGAACGCTGATGTTCTCATTCCGCGCGAGCACCGAACGGTAATAGCTCTCGTCCATCCCAAGCCATCGAGATGAGAAGTCGCTCCGGCTTTTGACGCAGCCGAGGATGAGCAGCTTCTCGTATGTCTGTTGTATGTCGTCTTTAAGCATCGTCCCTCCGCACACGTATTTATGGCAGAGCGCTTACGATGGGCAACCGAACGACGCACGTTCTCGCGCGGTAAATAAATGGAACAAGCAGAATGCAGACGCTACAGTCCACGCATTGCCTGAACGAAATTGATAACAAATTGCGACACTAATTCCGACGACCTGATAGCTCAGCGATATTCGACAGAGAAGCGTTACAGCGCGCGACAGGAAGGCATCAACTAGCTTGGATTTAAGCGAGACGCTTAGCTATAGTGGATGTGAAACTGCTTAAATTTCGCGATCTTTTCGCGCAGGCTCAACTTCGCCCATTGCTCATCGTCAAGACCACCATGCATTTCGCTTTTGCAGGTTTCAACCAAAGGCTTAAGGCGCCGAAGGAATGCATCGCGCGATTTCGGAGTTAGGATGAGAACTAGTTCGCCATCAACGGGCATAACGAACAAATTCTTTCCGCGAACCTCAATGTTGAACTTTCCGACGCGCTCACCGCTTTCGATGGCTCCATACAAAGCTTCAATCTCAATCGCATAATCAAGAGTAACCCCTTCCTGCCAGTCCACGAAGTTCGTTGTGCAGTTTAGTTGTCTACCGAACGCCGTTGTTTTCCCGCGGTACTTTTTATTGAGTTTGCCTGTCATTTAATGATCTATCTTTCAGCTAATGCGTTATGACAGAATTATAGCGTTTGACGCCTGTTAGACCTAATTTCTTATGATGTAAGCCGAGAGGAAAATCGCGAAGACGTCTGTCTTCTAGCGCAATCGGAAATGCGCCCCTGCAAGAACGACTAATGCGTTATAGCTCGCGCCGATAAACTGATGCGAACTAATCAAATTCCGCATAGACTACACGAAGCAGTGCCTCGCTCTTCAGATTGCCGAGTATCACTTCTAACTCGCTTTCGCTCTTGTCCATCAACTTGATGTAAGAACCCTGCGAGATTGTCGCCAATTGGATATGCGACTTGATGCTTCCGCCTGGCTTAACTAAGTCAGAAATCTTAGCTCCGTCCGCCGCATGCACAAGTAGATCGAAGTGTGGATCGTAATTGTATTGCCCTAGTTCGAGCTGCTCGCTGATTGCTTCGCCAAATCGAAACATCAATTTCGCTGTCTTATCGGAATGCAAGTTGTATCCGACTAAGCAGACACCGAGCGTCTTGTCGGCATTGTCTTGAGCATCATCTCTCTCGTCCAGTAACTGCGACTTACCCGCGCGACGCGACACATATTCAGCGCCTAAAACAGCAAGTAGATCGCTGATTTCAGAAATGAGTTGTTCTTTGTTCTTTGACATTTCCTAAGCAAAGCCCGTTTGTTTTATCATAGCGTCCAGCGGCACTGTATAATTCGGAATGTAATAACGCTTGCGCGAGCTTTATTGAGTTTCTTGTGATATTTGAATGATTTGGCAATAGTAATTAATTAAAGCGTTTGCCGGCAACAAACGCCTTTGTTCATTCTATAAACTTGCCTCACTTTTCAGACGATCAACAAATCAGGACTTACTAGGGCAGAAATGACGCATTTGGCAAAAAGGCGTCAGTTCCAGTTTTCAGGCAATATTTTGCGACAAACACAGGTTTGCCATAGGTAATAAGTTGCACGTCAATCTCTTTATAAACACATTCGAGCTTTGACGCGATTTTGCAGACTAGCATTTTTAAGTTGGTCAGATCACTATCTTCGGCGCGCGTTTGCAGCAGCAGATGAAGGTGCGCGCGGGTGATGCTGTCACCTTCCAAAAACGCGGCGAAAGGAATTCGTTGACCAGATCGCATTTTCCCGCTTCCCAGCAATTTTTTCGATATGCGGTCACGGAAAATATACGCAGTTTTCTCGCATGCGCTCTGGTCGATCAATATTGGTGCGCCTGTTATATCTGACGGCAAACCTTGCTTTAAGGTGAGCGTGACGAAAGTATCGAAATTGGCGCGGGAACAAAGCCACTCGGCAAACTGATGTTTGGTCTTGGTGCAGGAGCTGATTTTCTTCATTGCGATATTTATCAGTATAGTGAAAAAGCGCGCGGAAAGTCGAAATTAAAATTCAGGGCGCGTGCCCATTTTAATGCCGGACATGCGACCGTCCTGAGCGGTCTAACTAACTGCCGACCTGGCGATTTCGAAAGCCGTAGGACTTCGGCGGCCGTGGGGCAGCGTCTGGCGATGGTACCGGCCTGCGAGCTCAACCAAGATCGCCGAAAAAATGCCGCTTGGGGCGGAATTTTGCCGGAGCGCAGACCGCGACGTCGATCCGCAGCTGCTGGACTTAGGCCGTGCTGCCTTGCCGCCGGCGAAGCTCGGGGACGCTCGACGGTCTGTGCCTCGCCGGGGCGTCGCTAATCTATCAGGAGAGGCCCGGGCTTGGCGTTGCATTAGTGCATTCTGTCGCGCTTGTTCCGCGATTTTTTGCCTTTGGTCGGTTTTTTCATTTTGGCGTTGATTGGGTCTTGTCTCGCATGCCAGCTTTCGCCCTTGGCTTTATTGGCCGCGAAACGCGCTTGTCTGTCGAGCTCTTCTATCCTCTCGCGCTCCAATGCGCGGGAGTAGTTTTCGCAGAACATCTAAGGAGCGAAATTGGCTTCGTAACTCGCGTTATTCCTCAGATTTCGGTCTCGTAACATTTAATCATCAGTCCTTGTTCTTATTTCGTGGTCGTGTGCGCCACGATTTGGTTGACGGCGTTCTTTATGAAGTCAGCGCTGCGCGCGCCGTGCCGCCAACATCTCAAGATTACCAAAGTGGCTTGGCCGAAATCGATATTTTTCTCGCCAAGCCCAGCGCTGGCGATGTGCCGCTGAAGCGCCAGCCCGCAGAGCAGGCCCTCCGGACAGCAATCAAAGTGCTACACCGCTACTGGCGTCCCAGCTTGCGGCCACAGGCGCCGTGGCTGTACGGCGGATCAGTTTCTCGGCGCTTCGACGTACCGAGCGAAGGCATCTTCGAATTGGCCGATTTCATAGCCTCTGAGCACCTGGGAGCCCTGGCGCATCTCATTGGGATGAATTCCGAACGGCGCAAGCAGGCCGGAAATGGCCTTCGCGGTGATCGGCTTACCCTTCCACTCTGACCAAGGTCGCTCTTCCAGTCCCGCCAAAGCACTGGCTAGTTGAGCGGATGGCAGGCGCTTCGAAAATTTCGACTGGAGCCGGAAGATGTCCTGCAGCAGCATCACACCCGGGTCGGGATCCTTTCCGTGCCGAGCCTGCGACATACTACTTGCGACCTTACGAACTCTCTCCGGCCAAGTTCCGCCCACCACGTCCGCAATCGCGAACAGTGGCCTCCAGTTGTCCGCCTCGCGGTTCTGAAGTTCGGCGGGCACCTGCGGATCGGCGTTCGTGAGCGCGTCGAGGTTCTCGACCGCCCAATCGGCAGCCAATTTCGCCAATGCATCGAGATCGTCAGTTCGGTCGGCGCGAAATGGTGTGAGCGCCTCGTCAGCGCGGCGACGTTTCAACCGCACGAGAATTGATCGATCTTCGAGTGTCGATGGCAAGCGCCCGATCAGCGCGATCGCCGTAGCCGCCCATGCAGAAAATTTATCATCTCCCCGATAGACAAAGGTGCCGCGACGGTGTCCGGCGTTCAATATTCCACGAAGCTCGTCGTTGCGAAGAAGAAAGGTGTCGGCTTCGTCTATTAGGACGGTCGGCTCATCCTGATCCACCCGCCGATACAAGGCTGCAGCGCTAATATTGGCCGCAAGTAACGGAGAGCGGACGAGAACGTTTAGCACGTCTAATAGCGTCGATTTCCCGCAGCCCTTTACGACCGAGGTAATTCCAAGGCGCGGCGTAATTCGAAACGCATCGATGGCGTGCGTATGGACAGCCCACAACGCCACGACTTCGGCCGCACCGTCATCTAGAACGACGTACTTCCGGACCGCCCGGGTTATTTCATCAAGCAGCCGGGCCCCGTTGGCTGGTCTGCGCCGAGCAGACTCCTCGGCTTTCGGTGACGCCGAGCTTGATAGCGTTTTTCGCAATGCGGATTTCGAATGTGCCATGCGCCGCGCAATCATTTCGATACCGGATTATCGCCTTTAAGACGACGGACGGGGCGTTTGTTGATGAATTCTTCGACCTCGCTCTCCACCCACACCGCGCGGCGGCCAAGTGCTCGCGAACGCGGAAATTCGCCTCGCACCATCATTTCCCAAAGCGTTGTGTAACTGCAGCCAACGCGACGCAGGACTTCCTTCTTAGTTAGGAAGCGAGCGGGTCGATAGTCGGATGGTGTCGAAGCGGCGTCGGTCTGAGCAATCGAAAAACGATCATTTTGCATTTCAAAACTCGGCAAATTGATAGGAAGCCGTTGGCTTGGCAGATCAGTCGCCGAGGTCAAGAAACCGCCGATCAATTCTCGCGCTGGCTTGTAATAGAGCGATATTTTATATTTTAGAACCAATAGCTTAGAATGACTATTTGGGAATTTTCTGGAGAGCAATCGGGGGCGAAATGGTTAACATGCGATGCGACGTGACGGTCTAAAAGTGCTCCCCACTACCCCGCAAAATGCCCCGAAGGTCTGGAGGCCGGCGCCGATTGTCGTAGTTCAGGAGCCGGATTAGCGGACTTATTGTCGGGCCCAGGTCCGCCGCTTGAACTCCCAACCATATTCATGATCTGCGTGGCCGCCGCCTCCATAATCTTCTGGTTTTCCGTCGAGTACGCATGGCGGTCATAGACCTCGCCAATTCCTCCCTCGACGTGGTTTTGGATGCGGTTCATCGCGTCGCGACCGAAGCCCAGCGCAGTAACCGTCGTCCCGTGAGTTCGGCGGAGATCGTGCGGCGTGAATTTTTCCGGTGTACGGAGTCCGGCCTTCCCGGCCTCCTCCGTAAATCGCTTACGGACCTTTTCCATTGCCCTCTCAAAAGAGAGGCCACGGAAAATCTGCGCCTCGTCGTCGGGCAACTCACTCAGAACCTCCAGTACTGGTTTGGGGAGCCAAACGCGGTGGTCTTTGCCGTTTTTCGTTCCGGGCCACTTGAGCTTTGGGTCCGGCGCTCCTGGCATTTGCCACCAACCGTCGACGATGTGCTCGCGGCGCATATGGCGAACCTCACCGGGACGTTGTCCGGTAAGAAGTATCACTTTGAGAGCCGCGCTCTTATGAAGTCCGGCGGCGTCGAACGCGCGCCAAGCAAACGGCAGTTCGCTGCTCGCCAGAACGCGCTCGCGGCTTCTGGTCGGGTGATGCTCGATCAATGCGCAAGGATTGGCCGTCAAGAATTCTTCTCGGATCGCCCAACTGAAAATTGCAGATGCCGCTGCAAAGGTTTGGTTGGCCACCGACGGCGACTTAATGCTCCGGAATGCTGCCTTCGCGTCCTGACGCGTGATCGCGTCGATCTTCAAACCGCTCCATCTCGGAATCAGGTGCCGATCAATAAGGTATTTGGCCTGCTTCCATGAGCGATTCCGGAACTTAGCATATTCTTCGACATAGCGCGCTGCAACGTCGCCAAAAGTACTGGTTGTCCGCGCTGCCTTCTTTTCCGCGCAGGGATCGAGACCTTGCGCGACCTTATACATCACGTCGCCGGCAAGCTTTCGAGCGGATGCGAGGCCGATCGCGTCAGCGCTTCCGATCGTGAACCAACGCGGTCGTCCACCAATCGAATAGATGCACTTCCACGCCTTGTGGCCCGTCGGCTCGATTTGCAATGCCAGTCCACGCTGGAGCTGATCGTAAATTAAATAACGACGCTCTCGGGGGTCAAATTTGCGAACATGAAGTTCGCTCAGTTTAAGCCTTTGTGGGCTAATCGGCGTCGTACCGTCACGTCTTGGTCTTGGCATTTTTCAACGACCGCAAGCTAATTCTCAGCTAACTTTCCGGGCAAAATTGCCCCGCACGGGAATTAATGTCGGCGAACGAAAAAACCAAGAGATCGCAATAAGTTGCTGTCAATTTTGAACGCCAGCTTACGAGCGCGAATGACCTCGAAAAGGGCGATTTCTTTACGGCCCCTTAAACCGCCCCGCCTACCCTCTCGGGCTTGGGGACCCAGCCGGGATTCATGACGGCGGGTCATGTTTTGGGTTCGCGTTTGATGGCGTCGGGACGAGGACATTCAGGCGGACGCCGCGAGCCGGTGTTCGATGACGCGCCTGAAGTGCGCGTGACGCCGCCCGAGGGCGGCGCCCGGCCGCGCAAAGCCTCCGGGAAGAAAAAGAAGACCCGTTCAAAGGCACGCGGGCGTAAGCGCTCGCTCATCGGTCGCGTCGCCTACTGGTCGCTGATCGCCTGCATCTGGGTGTGCATCGGCCTCACCGCGGTCGTCGGCTATGTCGGCGCACATCTGCCGCCCATTCAGTCGCTCGAAATTCCGAAGCGGCCGCCGACCATCCGCATGCTGGACACAGCCGGCAACGAATTCGCCCGCCGCGGCGACATGGCAGGCGAGGTGCTGGCGCTGAAAGACATGCCTCCGCATGTGCCCAAGGCCTTCATCGCCATCGAGGACCGGCGCTTCTACGATCACTACGGCATCGACCCTTACGGCATCGCTCGCGCCGTCGTCGCCAATGTCATGCATCGCGGCGTCGCCCAAGGCGGCTCGACGCTGACGCAGCAACTCGCCAAGAACCTGTTCCTGACGCAGGAGCGTACGCTCACCCGCAAACTGCAGGAAGCCATGCTGGCGCTGTGGTTGGAGCGCAAGTTCTCCAAGGCGCAGATCCTCGAGCTCTATCTCAATCGCGTCTATTTCGGCGCCGGTGCTTATGGCATCGAGCAGGCCGCGCAGCGCTACTTCGGCAAGCCGGCCCGGCAACTCACCATCGGCGAGGCCGCCCTGCTCGCCGGTCTCGTCAAATCGCCGTCGCGGCTCGCCCCGACGCGCGACTACAACGCCGCCGAGCGCCGCGCCCGCATCGTGCTGGCGGCGATGGCCGAACTCGGCTTCATCACCCCGGCGAACGAGAAGCTCGCCATCGCCAAGCCGCCGCGCATCGTGGCGCAGGTCAACAGCGCGTCGAGCAACTACGTCGCCGACTGGATCATGGATGCGGTCAACGACACGCTCGGCCATATCGAGGAAGATATCGTCGTCCAGACGACCATCGATTCGACGCTGCAGACGAGCGCCGAGAAGGCGCTGGCCGACGAATTCGCCAAGGCGGTGAAGGGTGGCGCAACGCAAGCGGCATTGGTGTCCATGACGCCGAATGGCGCGGTGCGCGCGCTGATCGGCGGCCGCAACTACGCCGAAAGCCAGTTCAACCGAGCTGTTGCCGCCAAGCGCCAGCCGGGCTCGGCCTTCAAGCCTTTCGTCTATCTGACCGCGCTTGAGCGCGGGATGACGCCAGACACGGTGCGCGTCGACGGCCCGATCAAGATCAAGGGCTGGGCGCCGGAGAATTACAGCCACGAATATTTCGGGCCGGTAACGCTGACCCGCGCGTTGGCGCTGTCGCTCAATACCGTGTCGGTGCGCCTCACCATGGAAGTGACGCCGATGGCGGTGATCCGCACGGCGCATCGGCTCGGCATTGCCTCGAAGCTCGAGCCGAATGCCTCGATCTCGCTCGGCACCTCGGAAGTGTCGCCGCTCGAACTCACCGGCGCCTATGCCGTATTTGCCAATGGCGGCAACGCGGTGACCCCATATGTCATCGAGCGCATCAGCACCGCCGAGGGCAAGGTGCTCTATTTCCGCAATCGACAGGCGCTCGGCCGCATTGTCGATGCCGGCACCATCGGCATGATGAATCAGATGATGCAGGAGACACTGACCATCGGCACCGCGCATAAGGCGGACCTCGCCGGCTGGCCGGCTGCCGGCAAGACCGGCACCTCGCAGGATTTCCGCGACGCCTGGTTCATCGGCTACACCGCGCAGCTCGTCACCAGCGTCTGGTTGGGCAACGACGACAACACGCCGATGAAGAAGGTCACCGGCGGCGGCCTGCCGGTCGAGATCTGGAGCCGCTTCATGCGCGATGCCCATCGCGGCGTACCGGTCGCCGGGCTGCCGAGCGTGCCGTCGCGCGGCTTCTTCGACACTCTGTTCGGCAGCAACCGACCGGCGGAGCAACAGAGGCCGGAGCCGCCGGCATCCGTACCGATGGCTAGTAGCGAGCAGCGCCAAACCACCGGCGCGAGCCTCGACGGCTGGCTGCTCAACAACCTGTTCGGCAGCCGGCGCTAAAATCAGATGTCATGGGCGGCGGCGTGGCTCTTGCGGATGCCGCGCGTCGCGATCCAGATGACAAGTGTCGCAAGGCCCATGAAAGCAACGGCGGCCGCGAGCGGCATCGGACCGCGATCGAGCAGCAATCCGACCAGCGACGCGCACAGTGCGGCCACGGTCTGCTGGATGAATCCGAACAGCGAGGACGCGGCGCCAGCGCGCTCCGGAAACGGCGTCATCGCGCCGGCGATCGACTGCGGCAGCACCATGCCGAGGCCGGTGAGGTAGACCGTCATCGGCAGCACGACGGCGAGCGACGACGTAAATCCGATATACAGCGAGGCAAAGAACACCGAACCGCCGATGGTTGCCAGCACCGCGCCCACGCCGATTACAGTGTCGATGCCGACCCGGATGACAATTCGCGCGCCGATATTCGAACCGAGTAGATAGCCGGCCGACCCGAGCGCGAACACAAAGCCGAACTCAAAGGCCGTCAGTCTGTAGACGTTTTGCAAAAGGAAGGCCGAGCCGGCGAGCCAGGCGAGCAGGCCGGAATAGGTCGCGGTGCACATCGCCAGATAGGCGCGGTAGGCGCGGTTGCGGAAGATGACGCGATACGATGCCCAGATCGACGCCACCGACACACGCTCGGTGGCGCGCGTCTTCAGCGTTTCCGGCAGCCACAGATAGGTAGCCAATGCCACCGCGGCACAAATCAGGCCCAGCACCGTGAATACGCCGCGCCATCCAAATGCCGCCTGCACCATGCCGCCGAACATCGGCGCCAGCACCGGCGCCAGCGCCATCACCGACGAGATAATCGACATCTCGCGCGCGGCCTGCCGGCCGGAGTAAAGGTCTCGCACCACCGCGCGCGACAGCACGACGCCGCCGGCGCCGCCGAAGGCCTGCAGCAGCCGCGCCCCGATCAGCATCTCGATGGACGTCGACATCACGCACAATACCGTCGCGGCCAGGAAGATACCCATCGACATCAGCAGCACCGGCTTGCGGCCGTGCCGGTCGGAGAACGGTCCGTAGGCGATCTGGCCGGCGGCGAAGCCGAACAGGAACAGCGAGATCGTGAACTGCACCTCGGACGGCGAAGCCTGAAGCTGCGCCGCGATCTCCGGCATCGACGGCAAATAGAAATCAGTCGACAGCGGGCCGGTCGCGGCAAGCGCCGCCAGCAGCAGCGTCAGCGCAAGAGAGCCGGGTAAAAGCATTGGGTTACCGAATGTCCTGAGGCTGGCGCGCCGCGAAACTAGCCGCCATTGCCATAGCGATGCAAATCGGCGCCGTTGGCATCGAGCCAGGATTTGGCTCGACGGAAATCGGGGCAGACCCGCTCGACCTGCCGCCAGAAGGCGCGGCTGTGATTCATCTCCACGAGATGCGCGGCCTCATGCGCGGCGAGGTACTCGAGCACGAAAGGCGGCGTCAGGATCAACCGCCACGAGTAGGACAGCACGCCCGTGGTCGAACACGAGCCCCAGCGGCTCGACTGGTCACGTACCGAGACGCGCCTGAGCGTCACCCCGAGCGCAGCCGCGGCACGGCGGCTCGCCATGTCGAGATCGCGCCTTGCTTCCTTCCTGAGATAATCGTGAACCCGGCGGGCGACATGCGGCGAATCGCCGGCGACACAGAGCAGCGGAACGTCATTTTCCGCCGCCTCTATCCACACCGTGCCACGCGCCTGCGGCCGGTGCACGATGCGATGCGGCACGCCGCGCAACGGCAGCACGGCGCCGTCGACGAAGGGGACGGGCTGCGGCAGCCGCGCCATCCGCGTGGCGATCCAGGCGGCATTGCGCTCGGCAAAATCGCGCGCCTGCCTGAGACTGCCGCGCGGCGGCAGCGTCAGCACCACCTCTCGCGTCGCCGACTGCACCCGCAAGGTGTAGCGGCGGGCCTGCGCATTTCGGCGCAATGTGATCTCGAAGGTCTCCTCGCCGAACGAAACGGCGATGACCGACGGCGCGCTGGCGCGGCGCGAGAACAGGGCGCGGAAGGGGAGAGACATGAAGATCTCTACGGCAGAATCGACGATGCCACTCTGCCATAGAGCGACAGCGTCGGTCACGCCGACGTGCGCCGAAGCGTCAACCGGGATTCGGTGGTTTTACTCCGCAGCCTCGGCATTCCGCTTCTTGCCGCCGCCATAACCGCCGTTGTGCGACAGCATGAAATCGGCGATGCGCGGCTGGATCTCGGAGCGGAAGCGCGAGCCATTGAAGACGCCGTAATGGCCGACGCCGGGCTGCACATAGTGCACTTTGTCCTCCGCCGGAATATTCGGACAGAGCGCATGCGTGGCTTCGGTCTGGCCGAGGCCGGAAATGTCGTCGTGCTCGCCTTCAACGGTCATCAGCGCGACGCGGCGGATCTTGCCCGGATCAACCGGCAGGCCGTGATGGGTCATCTCGCCCTTTGGCAGCGCGTGCCGGATGAACACGGTATCGACGGTCTGCAGATAGAACTCGGCCGACAGATCCATGACCGCGAGATACTCGTCGTAAAACTCGCGGTGCTTCTGCACCGAGTCGCCGTCGCCCTTCACGAGATGGGTAAAGAGCGAGCGGTGCGCTTCGACATGGCGGTCGAGGTTCATGCTCATGAAGCCGGTGAGCTGCAGGAACCCCGGATAGACATCGCGCATGAAACCAGGATGGGGGAACGGCACCTTGGTGATGACGTTGCGCCGGAACCAGTCGATATCCTTGCTCTGCGCCAGCTGGTTCACGGCGGTCGGCTTGACACGAGTATCGATCGGCCCGCCCATCAGCGTCATGCTGTGCGGCACGTAAGGATCGTCGTTGGCCTCCATCACCGAAACCGCGGCAAGCACCGGCACCGCCGGCTGGCAGACCGCGAGCACATGGCAGTCGCCCTGCATCATGTGCATCATCGAGACGACGTAATCGATGTAGTCGTCGAGATCGAACTTGCCTTCGGCCAGCGGCACATTACGCGCATTGCGCCATTCGGTGATGTAGACCTCGTGATTGGGCAGGAAGGCTTCGACCGTGCCGCGCAGCAGCGTCGCGTAATGGCCGGACAGTGGCGCGACGATCAGCACCTTCGGCTGCGGGCGGCGCGGCGCGCGCTCGAAGTTGCGCTCGAAATGCAGAAGCCGGCAGAACGGGCGCTCCCACACCGCGTGAATGTGAACCGGCACGCGCTCGCCGCCGACCACGGTTTCGTCGATGCCCCATTCCGGCTTGCCGTAAATGCGCGTGGTGCGCTCGAAGACTTCGGCCGCCGCGGCCATCGACTTGCCGTAGGTCGTGTGCGCCAGCGGATTGCCTGGATTGCGAAAGAACAGCCGAGTCGCATCGGCGACTCGACGCGACGGATCGAGCGCGGCGTGGCCCATCTCGTAGAGCCAGTAGAGCGGCGCCGAAAGAACGCCGCCGCTTGTGGACGGCATCGCTGCCGCGCCGTCGAATTCACCAATGGGCATCAGCTTGTTTTCCGGCTCTTCGTTCACTGCGGCACACTGTCGGTTTTGACGCACCGCGTCAACATAACGCACAAGTATGAGATTCGGGTTTACGCCTTAAATAATCTAATAGTTACAGTTATTTAAGGCTACTCGCCGGTCTGCATCAGCGAGCCGTTGATACGCGCGCTCTCCAGCAGCCGCACGAAGGCATAAGCGGCGGCGGCAAACAACGCCACGTTGAAAACGAAGGCTTCGACCATCAGGTCGGCGCGGAACACATGATCGATGAGCAGCGCACGCATACCCTCGAACACATAAGTCGGCGGCAGGGCCCAGGCAACGTATTGCAGCCATGCGGGCAATACCGACACCGGGTAGTAGACGCAGGTGAGCGGCAGGAACAGAAACATGATGGTCCAGGCCATGCTTTCGGCGCCCATGCCGTTCCGCAGCAGCAAACCGGCGACGAAAATGCCGATCGCCCAGCTCGTCAGGATGAGATTGACGAAGAAGGCGGCGAGCGCGAGCCCAAGCCCCCACAGATTGAAACCGAAGAAAGCCATCGCCATGAACGTCACGGGGATCATGCCGATCGACAGGCGGATGATGCTCATGATCATCAGCGCGGCGACGAATTCGGTCGAGCGCAGCGGCGACATCATCAGGTTGCCGAGGTTGCGCGCCCACATCTCCTCGAGAAACGAAATCGAGAAGCCGAGCTGGCCGCGGAACAGGATATCCCACAGCAGCACTGCACCGATGAAGGTGCCGGCGGCGCCGGCAGCGAAGCCGGCATTCTTGGAGACGTAGAGCTGCAGAAAGCCCCACATCAGCATCTGCACGGCCGGCCAGTAGACCAGATCCAGCAGTCGCGGCCATGACGATATCAGCAGATACCAGTAGCGCCGCACCATCGCCGCGATGCGATGAAGGGAGAAGGAGGCCGTGGCGCTGTGGGTGGTCATGATGCAGCGTTTCGTTTCTCATACGAGCGACAATTCCGGGCCCCGTTCGTCCCGGCGAAAGCGGGGACCCAGAGCGGCAGACCTGGAGTTCGCTGCAAAGACCGGGTTCCCGCTTCCGCGGGAACGAACGGTGTGTGTCGCATGCGCCAGTTCAAAACCATCAAACTGCCGCCTCCCGCTTCTCACCCCGCCCGCGGGCGACGTCGAGGAAGACCTCCTCCAAGTTCTCCCGGCCGTAGCGCGCCAAGAGCTTCTCGGGGGTGTCGTCATCCTCGATACGGCCGCGCTTCATGATGATGACGCGGTCGCACAGCCGCTCGACCTCGTTCATGTTGTGCGAGGCGAGCAGAATGGTGGCGCCGGTGTCGGCGCGGTAGCGCTCGAGATGGCCGCGCACCCAGTCCGCCGTGTCGGGATCGAGCGAGGCCGTCGGCTCGTCGAGCAGCAGCACGTCCGGCCGGTTGAGCAGCGACTTGGCGAGCGACACGCGCGTCTTCTGTCCCGCCGACAACTTGCCGGTCGGCCGGTCGAGGAATTCGGTGAGGTCGAGGTCGGAAGCAAGCGTCGCGATGCGGGCCTTCATGTCAGGTACGCCGTAAAGCTGCGCGAACACGGTCAGATTCTGCCGTACGGTGAGCCGCATCGGCATGTCGACGTAAGGGCTCTCGAAATTCATGCGGCGCAGGACGCGGTAGCGCTCCGCCGGCATGGCGGCGCCAAGCACCCGGACGGAGCCTGAGGTGGGCGTGACAAGCCCCATGATGGTGGCAATCGTCGTGGTCTTGCCGGCGCCGTTGCCGCCGAGCAGACCCGTCACCGAGCCGGGCGCGATATGGAAGGTGATGCCGTCCACCGCCGTGGCGCTCTTGTAGCGCTTGACCAGATTGTCGACGGCTATCGCCGCCGGTGAGGTGGCATCCATGAAGAAGTCCCGGCCGTATACGCCAGATGTGACCTTCCGCCGCCCCGGACGCAAGGGGATCGATGCACCGCCTTTTCGTCCCGTTTTGGTCTAAAGTCGCCGCCATGCCTCCCGCCCTCGAACTCGCCCAGCACCATCCGCGCCGCAATGTCCGTCTCGACACGTTGGTGCGGCTGCGCTGGCTTGCCGTCATCGGCCAGTCCACCGCTGTGCTGGTGGTGTATTTCGGCTTGGAATTCCCGCTGCCGCTGTGGACCTGTCTGGCCGCCATCGCACTGTCGGCGTGGCTCAACATCGCGCTGCGCCTGCGCTTCCACCTGACGCAGCGCCTCGAACCGGACCGCGCCGCCTGGCTGCTCGCCTTCGATGTCGCCGAACTCGCGGTGCTGCTCTATCTGACCGGCGGCCTGCAGAACCCGTTTGCGTTTCTCTTCCTCGGGCCGGTGCTGCTGTCGGCCACCGCGCTGCCGCCGCGCTTCACCGTGCTGCTCGGCATATTCGCCATCGCCTGCGCGACCCTGCTCGTCTTCGTGCACTATCCGCTGCCGTGGGACGATACCGATCCGCTGCGGCTGCCGCCGATCTACATGGCCGGCGTCTGGCTTTCGATCCTGCTCGCCATCGGCTTCATCGGCGTCTATGCGTGGCAGATCACCGAGGAGTCGCGCCAACTCGCCGACGCGCTGTCCGCCACCGAACTGGTGATGCAGCGCGAACAGCATCTCTCGCAGCTCGACGGACTGGCCGCCGCCGCCGCGCACGAACTCGGCACGCCGCTCTCCACCATCTCGGTCATCGCCAAGGAGCTGGAAAACGCCATCCCGGCCGACGCGCCGCATGGCGACGACGTGCGGCTGCTGCGGTCGCAGGCGACGCGCTGCCGCGAAATCCTGTCGAAGATCACCGAGTTGTCGTCGACCGGCGCGCCCTTCGATCGCATGCCGGTGACCTCGCTGATTGAAGAGGTCGTCGCCCCGCATCGCGACTTCGACGTCAAGATCGCGGTCAGCGCGCCATCGGAACGCGAGTCCGAGCCGACCGGCGCTCGCAATCCGGCGATCGTCTACGGCCTCGGCAACTTGCTGGAGAACGCCGTCGATTTCGCGCGCGAGCGCGTCGATGTGGTGACGGAGTGGGACGACGCCACGCTCGAGATTACCATCACCGACGACGGCCCAGGTTTCGCACCCGACGTGCTGGCGCGCATTGGTGAGCCCTATGTGACCACGCGTCGCAGGAAGCCGGACGGCAAGGACGACCAGCCGGTTGGACTGGGCCTCGGCTTTTTCATCGCCAAGACGCTGCTGGAACGCTCCGGCGCCACCATTACCTTCGCCAATCAACTGGCGCCGAAACACGGCGCCATCGTCAAATTGCGCTGGAACAGGGCCGATTTCGAGCGCACGGCGGGCCTTGCCGCGACTTGATTTCGCCATACAATCACTATTTGTTACCAGTAACGAATTGCCGTGATGGAGGGATCTGACCGCATGGACGTCGCCGCCGCCGAAACGATTGAAGCACCGCTGCCGCTCGACAACATTGCCGACCGCTCGGTTCTGATCGTCGAAGACGACAAGTCGTTCCTGCAGCGCCTGGCCAAGGCGCTGGAACAGCGCGGCTTCGAGGTGACGACCGCCGAATCCGTGTCGGACGGCCTGATGCAGGTCGAACGGTCGGCGCCCGCTTTTGCTGTGGTCGACATGCGTCTCGGCGACGGCAACGGCCTCGATGTCATCTCCGCGCTGAAGAAGCAGCGACCCGAAGCGCGCGGCATCATTCTCACCGGCTACGGCAACATCGCCACCGCGGTCACCGCTGTGAAGCTCGGCGCGGTCGATTATCTCGCCAAGCCGGTCGATGCCGATGACGTGCTTGCGGCGCTGCTCGCGCATGAAAGCCCGAAGATCGAGCCGCCGGAAAATCCAATGTCGGCCGACCGCGTGCGCTGGGAGCACATCCAGCGCATCTACGAACTGTGCGGCCGCAACGTCTCGGAAACCGCGCGCCGGCTCAATATGCATCGCCGCACGCTGCAGCGGATTTTGGCCAAAAGAGCGCCGCGCTGATTGTCGTCGTCCCCGCGAAGGCGGGGACATGACGGCCTGCGTTTAAACAAATTCTCCATACGGCCCGTTCGGGTCGACAAGCGATTGCAGCCGCAGCGCGGCGGCGCGCGCGATCAGCAGCAGCATCGACTTGCGCGTCGCGGCCGCGAGCTTGTGCTCGGGCGCCTCGCAGTAGAACGCCGCGCCGAAGGCGTCGGCCACGATCAGCCCGGTGTCCGGCGGGAAGATTTCGCAGGGCACGTCCTGCGAGGTGGCGAAGAACAGCCGGTCGCAATGCGCGCGATAATCCTGCCATTTCTGATCGGCGCGGAAGTCGGCGACCGACGACTTGATCTCGACGATCCAGACCTCGCCGCTGGCGCTGACCGCCGTCAGATCGGCCCGGCGGCCCGACGGCAGCGGCAATTCGCTGACGACACAGAAGCCGTGCGCGTGCAGCAGCCGCGCAGTACCGCGCGCGACCGCGAGCGCGGTCTCCGACTGCCGGCCGTCGACCGGCAGGGCCACAGGCCTGATAAGGGCTGACATGGGCGGACTTTAGCCCATCGCGGCCATGCCCGCACGTGTCTTGAACGACGTCATTTGATACGTCAGTGTCCGCCCGGAACCTGGAGAGAACTGAAATGGCCGTCGATTACGAGAAAGAATACGACAACCGCGCCCGCGTCCCGGAACATCCGCAAATCTTCGCGCGCTGGGACGCCGAGGCCAAGGCCTATCGCGACGCCTGCCAGGGTGCGCAGATCGGCCTTAAATACGGCTCCTCGCCGCGCCAGACCATCGATCTGTTTCCGGGCAAGGATGCCGGCGCCGCTGCGCCGCTCGCCATGTTCATTCACGGCGGCTGGTGGCGTGCGCTGTCGCCGGTGTCGTTCAGCCAGATGGCCAAGGGCCTCAACGAGAGCGGCATCGACGTCGCGGTGGTCGGCTACGACCTGTGCCCGACCGTCTCGATCGCCACCATCACCGAGCAGATGCGGGCGGCATGTCTGAATTTGTGGCACACGCACCAGAAGCGCATCACCGTTTACGGTCATTCCGCCGGCGGACACCTGACCGCCTGCATGGTAGCAACCGACTGGAGGAGTCTCGAGCCTTCCGCGCCGGCCAATCTTGTGCCGGCCGGTTACGCGATCTCGGGCGTGTTCGATTTGTCACCGCTGACGCAGGTATCGATGAACAAAGACCTGCAACTCGACGACGCCGAAGCGCAGCGCGTATCGCCTTTGCATTGGAACGTGCCGCAGGGCTCGATCCTTGACGCAGCGGTCGGCGGCATCGAGTCGAACGAATTCCTGCGGCAGAGCAAGACGATCGCGGAGGAATGGGGCAAGCGCGGTGCGCAAACGCGCTACGTACCGATCGAAGGCGCCAATCACTTCACGGTGCTCGATCCACTCACCGATGCCGGCAGCGCGATGACCAAGCGTATCGCCGAACTGGCGCGGCACACGGCGGCGATGGACCGCTGAGAAGCGATCCTCTTTGGCGATCCCGGATCTGCGGCGCACCGCAAGTGCGCTGCGCCGCGTCCGGGAAAGAGACGCCCTAGAAAAACGCCTGAATGCCGGTCTGCGCGCGGCCGAGGATCAGCGCGTGGATGTCGTGCGTACCCTCGTAGGTGTTGACGGTTTCGAGGTTGGCGACGTGACGCATCACGTGATACTCGCTCGAGATGCCGTTGCCGCCGTGCATGTCGCGGGCGACGCGGGCGATGTCGAGCGCCTTGCCGCAGTTGTTGCGCTTCATCAGCGAGATCGACGGCGGGGCGGCGCGGCCGGCTTCGATCATGCGGCCGAGGCGCAGCACGCCCGACAGGCCGAGTGCGATTTCGGTCTGCATGTCGGCGAGCTTCTTCTGCACGAGCTGCGTCGCCGCCAGCGGGCGGTTGAACTGCTTGCGGTCGAGCGTGTACTGGCGCGCGGCGTGCCAGCAGAATTCGGCGGCGCCCATGACGCCCCAGGCGATGCCATAGCGCGCATTGTTGAGGCAGCCGAACGGGCCCGACAGGCCCTGCACGTTCGGCAGCAGGTTCTCTTCCGGCACGACGCAATCGGCCAGCACGATTTCGCCGGTGGTCGAGGCGCGCAGCGACAGCTTGCCCTGGATCTTCGGCGTCGAGAAACCCTTCATGCCGCGCTCGACGATGAAGCCGCGAATAACGCCGTCGAGCTTGGCCCAGACGACCGCGATGTCGGCGAAGGGCGAGTTGGAAATCCAGGTCTTGGCGCCGTTGAGCTTGTAGCCGCCGGCGACCTTCTCGGCGCGCGTCACCATCGAGCCCGGATCGGAGCCGTGGTCCGGCTCGGTGAGGCCAAAGCAGCCGACGAACTCGCCGCTTGCCAGCTTGGGCAGATATTTGCGGCGCTGTTCTTCCGAGCCATAGGCATAGATCGGATACATCACGAGCGAGGACTGCACCGACATGGTCGAGCGGTAGCCCGAGTCAACGCGCTCGATCTCGCGGGCGATCAGGCCGTAGGCGACGTAGCCGAGACCGGCGCCGCCGTACTCTTCCGGGATGGTCGGGCCGAGCAGGCCGAGCTTGCCCATTTCCTTCAAATTGTTCGGGTCGTGCGTCTCGTTGAGGTAGGCCTCGGTGACGCGCGGCATCAGGTAGTCTTCTGCGAAGCCCTTGGCGGTATCGCGCACCATGCGCTCTTCCTCGGTGAGGTCGAACTCGATGCCGAGCGGATCCTCCCACTGGAAGTCGCGGTCCTTCAGGATCGAGGGCTTATAGGGGCGCTTCTCGGCGGCTTGCGACATGGAAACTCCTGTTCGGGACTTGTCTTCGGGACTTGGTCGTCGGTACCTGGCCCGGGAACGATCTTTGCTGCCGTCATTATAGGCCCGAACGGCGGTGGGCAAGAGAGCCCCGCGCATGGGGAACCGGGCCAGACATGCGCCAGCGCCCCTGTTCTTGAAGGCCCGGGGCGGCCTGCCTTCCTCTTCCGCCCCTCGAACATGCCGAGGGGATGGAGCGCCGCGAGGCGCCCTTTTGATTTCGCACCTTGCGGTGCGCTGTGCCCTCAACCGGAGGACACATGCGCCCCGCGGCGCTCCATCGCGGTGTCGTTACGACGACGGGCCGCGCTTTCGGC